>Ga0209773_10000657_pt1 | contig 11469 bp, 12 predicted proteins | sample BogFormECP14_OM1_FD_188244 | JGI IMG/M metagenome (GOLD analysis project Ga0209773, IMG submission 188244) | Bog forest soil microbial communities from Calvert Island, British Columbia, Canada - ECP14_OM1 (SPAdes) (version 2) | ecosystem: Environmental > Aquatic > Freshwater > Wetlands > Bog ... | reverse complement strand
AGCACCACAGTATCGCGTAATATCATAAAGGGTGGAGGCGCGGATCGCTGCAAGTCACGAAATGGCCGCTCAAAACTCATTCTTGATTCCTACCTCTCAAAAGGTCGCGAACCCGCGAGTTTCGCGGGGTGCAAAAATCATGAATTTTGCACACGAATTTCGGCGCTGGAATTTCAATGGGTTAGTCGGTGCAGAAATCAGTTGCAAAAATGGGCGCGATATTCGATGCCGAGGCGAGGATCGCGCTGCTTTTCCTTTGGTCGCAACTTCGCGAGAGAAAGCCGCTTCCAGGCTACGCGAGCGGCCTCCGCCTGTACTTTTTCTTGGTCGAAAGGTCGCTTGCCCCACTTCTCCGCAAAATTTAGGCGCAAATGTTTTCTCGCCTTCTCCGTCGCGAGCGGCCGCAATCTGCCGGGAGGGGTCGTTTGGTGATGTGTTAGGTTTGGAGAAGCGGCGCTACCTCACTTTGCGGCAAAACTGGGCGCATTCTTGCCGCGCCCAGTCGTGTGGCTTGGGTTGGTTGAAAACGGAAATTCAAACTGACCCACTACCTAAATTCCCTTTTCCTTTTGCAGACCAAGAGCTAAACCTTCCTATGACAAAGCTGCTCGACAACGCCCTTGATACTGTGCGCCGTCCGCCTCCGGCCAATCAGGATGAGATCGCCCGCGCCATGCTGAGCTTGGCTCGGGCGGGCGAGGGTGAGGCTGAAGATATCGACCCGGCCCACCTTCTGGACGTGCTGGAAGGCCTTGCGCAGGCGCGTCGCCGCGAGTTTGCCACGGAGGCCGATGTTGCAGCCGCGTTCGCCCGTTTTGATCCGTGAAGCTGCGCTTTACCCCGCGTGCTGCAGCGAATATTGGGAATATCGCCGATTATATCCGGAAACGGAATCCGCCCGCCGCCAAACGGGTGCGCGCATCCATTTATGACAGCCTGCACGCGTTGTCCGGTGTCCCGGAAGCCCAACTTCGTACGGTTTCGTTCGATCTAGAATAACGGGCCTCACACCCGCAGCGGCATCAGCACGTACAGCGCCGCCGCCCCGTCGCGGTCTTGGATGATCGTGGGCGAGCCCGGATCTGAAAGCTTGATCAGCGCCGTGTCGCCCGAAAGCTGTCCCGCGATGTCCAATTCCGCGGAGTTCCCTGTTTTTTTCTGTTATGCCATGTCAACAAGGAATTCTGGGTCCAGCAGACCCGGAATCTATTCCCGGCGAGCCGCCGAGGAGCCCACTGTCGGGGGCGGGCCATGCTTTCCGCGCCTTCTCCTGAGTGCGACGGATTTAAAGCCGCGCGCTCCGATTGCGAAACCGGGCGCCTCTGCTACAAGACCGCTCCTATCGATCCGGGCCGCCTCCGGGAGGAACCATGCCGCAGCCGCCGTTTCGCGCCGACCATGTCGGGAGCTTCCTGAGGCCGCGCCATCTGCGGGAGGCGCGGGAGAAATTCTTCGCCGGGAATCTGGGCGCGGCCGAATTGCGAAGCGTTGAGGACGAATGCATCCGTGAGGTGGTCGAGCGACAGGAGAGGGCAGGGCTGAAGGGGATAACGGACGGCGAATTCCGCCGCACCTATTTCCACATCGATTTCCTCGAACGGCTCGAAGGCGTCCATACCCATTACGGCGAGTTCCTCGCCAAGTTCCGCAAGGACGACGGGTCTGAGGTCGGCTTCAAGCCGCCGACGATGCATGTCGAGGGCAAGGTCCGGCATGTCGCTGCGATTCAAGGGGCGGATTTCGACTTTCTCAAAAGAATCACCGCGCGTACGGCAAAAGTCTGCATTCCCGCGCCCTCGATGCTGCATTTCCGCGGCGGCCGCGAAGCGATCAGCTCCAGCGTCTATCCCCGGCTGGAGGACTTCTACGAAGACCTGAGCGCGGCCTATCGCGCCGAGATCACGGATCTCGCCGCGCGCGGCTGCCGCTACCTGCAACTCGACGACACGAATCTGGCCTATCTCTGCGATCCCGCGATTCGCGAGCGCACGGCCGCACGGGGCGACGATCCCGACGCGCTCGTCAGGCTCTATTGCAAGCTGGTGAACGACGCGATCCGCGATCGGCCGAAGGACATGACAATTTCGGTGCATCTGTGCCGTGGCAATTTCAAGAGCGCCTGGGTCGCGCAGGGCGGCTATCAGCCGGTCGCCGAAATTCTGCTCAACGAGATGAAGATCGACGGCTTCTTCCTCGAATACGACGACGAGCGCTCGGGCGATTTCGCGCCGCTGCGCTTCACGCCGAAGGGCGTCACGATCGTGCTCGGGCTGATGAGCTCCAAGCGCGCGGCGGCGGAACACAAGGACGAGGTCAAACGCCGTATCGACGAGGCCGCGCATTACGTCCCGCTGGAGCAATGCGCGCTCAGCCACCAATGCGGCTTTTCCTCCACCGCGCACGGCAACGATCTGACCGAAGCGGATCAGTGGATCAAGATCGCCCGGCTCGTCGAGACCGCCAAGGAGGTTTGGCCGGACGCGTAGAGCCGAATTGAAGTCGCTCGACGCAGAACCGAAATCTCCGCTTGCGTCGGTGGGGAGGCGGGACAACGCGCCGAAGGGTGAGGCTCTCCCGGGCGAAGGCGAGCGGCGCGGGGGCAGCCGCGCTCGAACAACTTGCAGCGAAGCCTTACGGCCGCCCGATTCCTTAACTCTGGCTTAACCCGCGATCCGTCAAAACTAGGGCGCACCCACTTCCGTTGCGTTCGGCGCTCCATGATCACGCTCTATCATCATGCCTTTTGTCCACATTCGCGTTTCGCACGGCTGTCGCTCGGCGAGCATGGCCTGGAGCCGAAACTGATCGAGGAGCGGGTTTGGGAGCGGCGGCGCGAATTCCTGCTGTTCTGCCCGGAAGGCGTGACGCCGGTCATGATCGAGGACGACGGGCCCATCCTCTGCGGCGCCGATGTGATCGCGGAATATCTCGACGAGACGTGCGGCCTCGACCTCGCCGACCGGCGGCTGATGCCCGAGGACCCCGCCGGCCGGGCGGAAGTCCGTCGGCTGACGCGCTGGTTCAACGGAAAATTCTTCGCCGAGGTCAGCCAATGGCTGGTCACGGAGAAAATCTACAAGCGCTTTCGCTCGGGCGCCCAGGGCGGCGGGGGGCCCGAAATGGAAGCGGTGCGCGCGGCGCGCGCGAATCTGCGCTATCATCTGCGCTACATCGGGCACCTCATCGGCGCCCGCAACTGGCTCGCGGGCGATCGCCTCAGCTACGCCGATCTAGCGGCGGCGGCGCATCTGTCCTGCGTGGATTATCTGGGCGACGCGTCGTGGAGCGAGAACGAGACCGCCAAAGCCTGGTACGCCCGAATCAAGTCGCGGCCCTCGTTCCGGCCGCTGCTGGCCGAACGCCTGACGGCCATGCCGCCGAGCCCGACCTACGCCGATCTCGACTTCTGAACGGTCTGAAGGCGAAGGCGCGCGCGCTCGGCTTCGATGCGTGCCGCATCGCCGCGCCCCGAGCTGAGCGAGGCCGTCTGGCCGCTTGGCTCGCCGAGGGGCAGCACGGGCAGATGGCCTGGATGCTGAGCTTCGCGCGCCGCACCGATCCCAAGACGCTATGGGCCAGCGTTCGCAGCCAACTCGCTGCACCCGACGATGCCGCTTTCCGAAAGCGATTTGCGGGGGCCCGATCAAACGAATCGGCTTCGAGTGGTTCCGACGCAACGTCAGGATCGCGATCGGCAACTCGGGGAAACGCAATTTGATGGACGCCGCGGCGGCGGCCCTCGATTCGGGTTCGCCAGCGGTGCGCGGCGCCGTGGTCTGGGCGCTCGGCCGGCTTTGGCGGCCCGAAGAGGGACGCGCCCTCGCGCGGCGTCGAGCGGCTCGCGAAATCGACGCGGACGTGATCGCCGAATGGCGCGACGCCTTTCTCAGGGAGCCGAGCACGCATACGAATACCCCACGCGCGTCGCGATCGCGGCGCGCGGCAATTTATCCGGCTGTCGGCGGCGCCGGGGCGTCGCGATTGTCTAGTAAGACCAGGTGGTTATATACACCCGTTTGCGCGACGCCTACGCGACCGGTGGGCGATCTCCGCTCGACTCAGTGGTGCGTCGGGCGGGGGGCCCCCTGCTTCAACTTTTCGATTTCGTCTTTGATCAGGAGTTTCTTTCGCTTGAGTTCATGCACTTTCAAATCGTTCGCTGACGGTTGCGCCGCTTCTTGGGCGATGGCCTGTTCGATGGCCTGATGGCGACGCACGAGTTCCGACAAATGCGATTCGACCGACATGGCGAACTCCCTGTGGGGTTTTCAACGACGAAATTGTGACACAAAAAGCGCGCGCGCGCAAAGTGGGGAAACTACTCGAGGCTGATCAAAAGCTTCCCCGATCGATCAAACTTTGTCGCAATAATTCTCGTTGCGACAGCCGCTCTTGCGCGCCGCACCCGGCGCCCGCATAGTCCAGGCGTTGGCGCCCGCGTCGCGCGGGCTGTTGGACGGCGCGGGAACATGCCGCAAGATGAACTGACCAACGAGGAGCGCCAGGCGATCCTGCGCCATATCGAACTCCTGCGCGAGGAGCATCGGGACCTGGACGCCGCGATCGAGGCGCTGCTGCAATCCGGCCAAGCCGACCAATTGCAGGTGCAGAGGCTCAAGAAGCGAAAACTGCACCTGCGCGACAAATTGAGCCAGCTCGAGGATTCGGTCACACCCGACATCATCGCGTGAGTATCGCAGCTCTTGGTTATCAATGGACTACGACGACTTGTCGATCTGCACTCTCGAGCGGGTAACCTGAAAGAACGCGGCGCCCGGACCGTACTTTAATTCTGTAACGCCGAGCTCGGCCCCGTACTTCCGCTGACGGGCGTCGAAACAGCATCGCTGCAGTCCAACAGTTTTGCGATCGCGACGTAACGGGCGGGATCGGGCATCGAGCAGTGGGTTGGAGCGAATGGCGAGTGGCGAATGGCGAATGGGAGGGCGGATTTCGCCATTCGCTACTCACCACTCGCTACTGCTCACTGCCCAATGAGCCGTTCACTCCCACGGAATGCGTCGCCGGCGCATCGTCGGCGCCAGGCGGATCCAGCGGCGGATCTGATCGGCCAGGCGACGCGCCTCGCGCCGCCAGCGCTCCAGTCCGCGCGGCTTCTCGCGTTGGCGCTTTTCGGCGACGCGCTTGCGGTCGTCCTCGTGCAGGGTGCTGGCCAACTCGGGGCGCGCCGCCGCATCGGGGTGCATGGTGTCTTGCACCGCGATCGCGGGAATGAGTTGCAGCGCCCGGATCTCGCCCTCCCAGATCGCGCGGCGTCCGAACAATGTCTGGTCGACCTGTTCGGCCAGCGGGCGGGTCGCGGCGAGCAGTTTGCGCGCTCCGGCGCGATTGAGGAGATACGCCGCCGAGGCCAGGTGTTCCGCGCCAAGGCGATGCAGGCGCCGCTCGCCCGCGGGTTCGCTCCGGCGCGAATGCCAGACTTTGTGAAACAGCGTCTCCAGCTTGACGGCGTCGAAGTCCCAGCGGCTCCAGTCGAGATCGACGGTCAGCTTGAAATCCCGGCCGAGGTGAACGTCGTCCTCGAGCACGACCGCGTAGCCGGCGCCGCTCGCCAGAAAGGTTCGCCAGACCTTGCGATGGCTGAATATCAGCGACGCTTCGGCCTTGGACAGCGCGCCTCGTGCGTCGCGGGCGCAACGCGCGCCGAAGCGTCGCCCGTCGATGGCGCGCACGAAAGTCCCCTGCACGCCGGCGCGCGCGAGTTCGGCCTCCATCCAGGCTCGGCGCTCGGGGCTGCGCGCGAGATTGATGACGTAGATCGGGATCACGACCACCCGAAGCGCTTGCGCAGCCGGCGCCACCATATCGCCTTGCGCCAACGCGTGAAGCGGCGCGCCCAGCGCTCGTTTCCGCGCAGCGGCATGGCCTTCTTCATCAAGTCGACGTAGTCGACCGGACGATCGTTCAGCACCGCCTCAGCCACGTCGTACAAAATGAAACTGAACGGCGTCTTGCGGGATTCGAATAGATGGAACACCCCGCCTCGGTAGAACGTGCCGATCCCGTAGAGCGCGATTTCGCCGAGGCGCCATTTGGGCACGATGCATCCCCAGGGATAGAGCATATCGATGTCGACGACAGCCGCTGTCGCCAGTTCGTTCAGACGTTGCGCCACATCGTTGGTCGCGTCGGGGCGAAAGCTCGGCCGCCCGAGCCCGTCCCAGGTGCGGCGCGAAATTGCCATGAACATCGGCGCGACGAAAAGCCGATCGGAATCGACATGGCTCGTCGATTGCGCGCAGCCGAATATCCGGCCCGCACGGGCGGCCGCGAACGCACGGTCGACGATCTCGTGGTTGAGCGGAAAGCAGTCGATGTCCATCAACAGCGCGACATCGTCCTCGGCGATTTCGGCCATGAAGGCGTCAAGAAAATCGCCATGGTTCGTCCCCGTACGCTCGCGCTGATCGATGGAGAGGCCGAAATGTGCGAACACCTCGCGCTGCGCCTCGACCACGCGCCGGTCGATGTTGTCCCAGTAGAGCGAGACGATGCGGTCCATAGGTCGATCCATGGTTCCGGATCTGGCAATCCGTGCCGATTTGCTCAGGCGGAAATCGCCCTGACGTTCAACCAGGAGAGGATTTTCTTCAATTTCAATCTCTTCCTCTTAGGTTCAGAATAATCCATGAGATCCCGTGTGCCCTGATTTCCGACGGAGTATACGTTGAATACGTTACTAAAATCGCATATCCGTCTCCGATACTTATTGAGGAAGGTGCTGTCCTTCACAAATACGCCAACAAAATCCTTCCAGCCCTCTTTCTGCTTTGGGCCGAGAAAGGATTCCGCCAATATGACGGAATATCCGCTTCTCCGCCCCCAGTTTTGCAGGGCGATACCGCTGTCAGGGTAAAAACGCCAGCAATCCACTGGAAATCTATGGAAGGCGCCGTTCGAGGGAACGTTAATGTATAATACGCCGTCCGGTTTCAAAATGCGTATCATTTCATTGAAGAGCAACCAGAAAAATTCCGAGTGTTCGAAACACGACGAACACACGCACACGTCAATCGAACTGTCCTCAAAAGGCAGTGAATATGGATCGTCCAAGACGATATCGACGCCTTTACCACGGACAAAGTCGACGCCGATATATTGGCAATTACTGGGCGCCACCAATCGTAACGACCCGTTTACGTCCTGAGCGCCGATATCCACTATCTTGACGTCATTGTTGTTGTCGACGTACAGGTCGAAAAATTGCCTGGCGAATTGCATTGCGCCGTCGTGCATTCAACGCCTCCCTGTGAGCGACGCCAAGCGAATCGAATGGCGTGCTCAACTCCGCGACGCCCGAAAACAAGTCGATCGACTTGCGATGAGGCTCCGGTACGACTTTTCGTACTCGCGGGCAAAGCGAGACGGTCCAGACCCAGTTCTCGAGCCGCGCTCAGTCTGGTCAGGCTCGCGCCTTGCGATAACAGCGAAAGCGGGTATCCAGAAGCGGGGAAGGGATGCGCCGGCGCCAGCCGCGCGGCGAGGCGGAACGGTGAAGAACTTGGTGGCGTCGCCCTGTCCCCGTGCTGCGTTCGGGGCGCGAAACGCCCTTGAAACAAGACTTTAGGCTGGGATTTGGCGAATATCACTCAAACTCGTTTGCCGTATCGCAGTTGCCGTCTGCGACCGGGCGGCCGCGCGAGAACGCGTGGCTACTTTCGGATGCTGGTGAAAGGTCGCGAAACGGAAGCGCGTGAATGTTTCGTTCCGGTTTCTGGGGAAACACCTATCATCGCCTGGCAGACCGATCCGGACGCCATAGTTTCGATCGACGAGGGCGACGCCGCGATCGAGCCGCTCGGTTGTTCGGCATCCTCGTTGGCCTGGCTTCGCCGGCGGTTCACGGCGATGAACAGAACGGTGCTGAAGTTCGACTGCGTGGAGATTTTCCCTGAAGGCCCCAAAAGCCGAACGCGAGACTATCGCAAACTCGTCAAATCGGCTCGCGCCGCTCGCATGCCGTTCGACGGCGTCTTCTCGCGGGCGAATCCCGAGCTGGTTTTGGGCTGGGCTCCCGAATCCAGCGTTCCCATCGCACCCGCAGGGCCAAACAAGCCTACGATCGCAATGGCGATACATCTTCATTATGTCGATCTTTGGCTAGAAATCGAGAGGCTCCTCGGACGCTGGGACACGCCGTTCAAGCTGTTTCTGACGCTGACGAATTCGAATGAAACGCTCGAGCAGCGAGTTCGCGCCAAATATTCCGATTGCGAGATTCGCATCGTAGAGAACAGCGGCAGAGATGTGCGTCCATTTTTGTCGTTGCTCGAGGAAGGCGCATTCGACGCCTTTGATCTCGTCTGCAAGATCCATGGGAAGCGGTCGCTGCGCAAGGGATACCCTCCTCTACTGGGTGAACTGGTTCGGCGTGCGACCTATCTGGATCTCATCGGGTCGGAGCGGCAGGTGAGGAACATCTTGGATCTATTTGAAAGTAAGGCCAGATTGGGAATCGTCGGTCCGGAACGGTTTCGCGCCTCATCACGTCACGGCAAGGCCAGCGAGGTGATGGGCGCCAGTAGGAAAGCCATAGAAGCGATGGCCATAAAAATGGGAGGCGCGGTACCGGGTCGAGAGTACGACGTTTTCGCTGGAACCATGTTTTGGGTGCGGCCGCAGGCCCTGGCGCCGCTACGCGGCCTGCATCTGGCAAATGCCTTTGCGCCGGAAACGGGCCTTTCCGATGGGGCGCTGGAGCATGCGGTGGAAGGCCTTTTCAATCATTCGGTTCGGCTCGCGGGATTTGAGGTCGTCGGAGTGTCTGCAGCCTGAGACAGCCCCACGAGCGGATGGATCAGAGCCCCTTTTTGCGTGTTTAGGAGATTAAATGGCTCAACTTTATTTTCCGGCGCTCAAATTGATTATGACGCATATGGAGCCTCTTCCCACGAGTAAAATTTATTTCATTCTCCCCGATGTTCGTCGCACGGATGTCCCTCCACCCAAGACCTTCCAAGGGCAGGAGTAGAAGAAAATTATCGGCTGTCATCCATTCGCTATCGATGTCTTCACCACTCGGATCGCGACCGGCCTCGGCGTGTTATTTGAACACATCTTCCTCCAAATGCGACAACGCCCGGGAGCCATACGAAGTCAGATGATTGTCGTCCCAAAAGTAGGGGCGGCCCCGTTCCGCGACTTCGCAGAAGCCGCCGTTCGCTGGCGGGCAGAAGAACGGGTAGATGTCGAATATCCGCGCTCGGCCATTAATTTCCGGCGCCTCGAATATCTGCTGCGCGCTGCTGTTTTCGTGCAAGTACGTCATCAGAAGTGGCCGTTCGTCGATATCGAGTTTGTACAGGGCTTTTCGCGCCAGAGTATAAGCGACTCTGAATGGCGCGCGCGGCGTGTCTGAAATGATAACCACTTGCGCGCCATGAGCGTTGAACTGCGATAGCGTATCCGACAGACGGTCCATTACCGCCTGCCGCGGCGACTGCGATTTCAGGTCTCGAGCGCTCACGACGCCATTTTCATCGATGGCCTGCCAGCGCGCGTGCATCAACACCAGATTGATGCCGAAATGGTCGATGACGTCGATCAGGCTTTCTTGCATGCGGCGGCATGCGTCCTTGTTGCGCGGAAAATGACCTTCCAGCCCAAGGATGGGCAAGCAAGCGTTGGCCGCAAGTATCAGCCCACGTCGGCCCCTTCGCGATGCCGCGGCATCTATTCCGTCGGCCAGAGCGGCCGCGTGGCTGTCGCCGATCAACAGGAAATCGATTTTTGTCTTTCGGTCGCCCAGCTGGCAAGCGTCCATTTCGGCCAGCCGACTCGGATTCAAATCGCGCACGTCCAGGCATTTGTTTCGATAGGCGCCGACGTCCGTTACGCCTTCGATGGCCGGCATTCTCGTTGGAAACCCCCGGTTCAGGACAATAATTCTGCCGATTATGATGAGGGTTATTCCGGTGGCCAAGGCCCCGAGAAACACCGACCCGCGTGAAAAACGCGCCCGATCGCGAAAGGGACGTTCGACGAATCGCCATGAAGCGTAAGCCATCGCGAACGCAGCTGCGCTCGAGGCGAGCATCAGCCATCCGCCCACCGGCGCGGCGAACCTGAAGCGGGCGAAAGCGAACAGCGGCTGATGCCAGAGATAGGCGCTGTAGCTGACCAATCCGACGCCGACCAACGGTCGCGCGCCCAGCCATTTGCCGCATTTCGTCTGGGCTGTCGCGAATGCGATCAGTAGCGCCGAACCTCCGGCCGGCGCCAGCGACCAAAGTCCCGGCAAAGGCATGTCTGGGCGGAAACAAAAGATCGCGCAAGCGAGCGACGTGAGGCCGATCATCGCCAATGCGTCCGCCAGGCGGGGATCGAGCGCCAGCCTGTCTCCGTGGATGAGCGCGAGGAGAGCGCCGAAACCGAGTTCCCAGGCGCGCGTGGGCAGAAGGTAGAAATCGGACTGCGGATCAACCCTGGACTGCCAATCCGCCCAACCTAGACTGAGGGCCGAGAGCGCCGCCAACAACAAGATGAGAGACCTTGTGGTCAATGCGCGCGAAAACAACAGTAATATTGGAAAAAATAGGTAAAATTGTTCTTCGACCGCCAACGACCACGTATGGATGAGCGGCCATGTTTCCGTGTTCGCCGTGAAATAATCGATTTCCCGGTTGAAGAAAATATTCGATGCGAACAGGCAAACCGAGACTAAGCTCGTGCCGAAATCAATGAATTCGCGCGGGAACAACCAAATCCACGCAAACGGCAGGCATGCGATCATGACGAAATAGAGCGCCGGCAATATCCGCCGTATGCGGCGCTCATAAAAATCGATTATCGAAAAGCGGCCACCGGACATTTCGGCGTATATGTTGCCGGTGATGAGATAGCCGCTGATCACGAAAAACACATCCACGCCGACAAAGCCGCCGCCGAAAATCTGAAAGCCCGCGTGATAGAGGACGACGGGAACGACCGCTAACGCGCGGAGCCCATCGATCTCGCTCCGGTACGCGGCTCGGGAAGCCGCGCGATCGATCCATGGCGAGGTCCGCGCGAGGCTATGGCCCAAGCGGGGGAGGGCCTTTTCAATCATTCGCGTCGGGGTGTCCGCAACGTAATGGGGACTTGGCATTACTCACGATGATTTCGGGGCTGACGGGGGCGACAAGACATAGCCGTCTCGCACACAAATAGAATCAACCGAGGTTGGTATGTTGTCGTCTTTAATATTGATTATCGATACAACGATGACATTCAATAATTTACCAGCACGGTCAAAACGTAATCTAACGAGATATTTACTATAGCTTGGCTTTCCCGCGAAACCATTGGGGCTTCTGACTATACCGCAAAAATCGGTAGCTCTGTCGTGCGTTCTAACTACCAGCGGAGCCCAAACAAATGCGTTGCTGCCTTGGACTTCCGTCTTGAGCGAAACAGCTTCAGAGACGGCCTGTTTTTCCGCCTCAGTCAGCGCGCGCCGTGGAGCAGCCG
>Ga0209773_10000655_pt1 | contig 11475 bp, 9 predicted proteins | sample BogFormECP14_OM1_FD_188244 | JGI IMG/M metagenome (GOLD analysis project Ga0209773, IMG submission 188244) | Bog forest soil microbial communities from Calvert Island, British Columbia, Canada - ECP14_OM1 (SPAdes) (version 2) | ecosystem: Environmental > Aquatic > Freshwater > Wetlands > Bog ... | reverse complement strand
CGAACGAAGCTTCTACCCGGGCAAGGTAGTTGTTCCGCCGGGCACCGAAGGCCTGAGCTACACCGGCAACGAAAAGGTTTGGCCGTTCTGCGATCAGGCCATCCCCTCGCCGCGCGGTCACTCCGTGCCGGTGCCCGGCGAACTCGGCGGCGCGTCGATGGTCATCGATCTACTGGTCAAACGCGCCGACGACCTGGGCGTGCAGATCCGATACGAGACCGGGGCAACCAACCTGATCCTGGGCGCCGACGGATCCGTGGGCGGCGTCACCTGGAAACACTTCACCGAAACCGGTGCGGTCAAAGCTAAATCGGTCATCATCGCCGCCGGCGGTTTTGCGATGAACCCGGAAATGGTCGCCGAGCACACTCCCGCGCTGGGGCAGCCGCGGCGCACCAAACACCATGGGCTGGTGGCGCCCTACATCCTGGGTAACCCCAACGACGACGGCCTGGGTCTGCGGATGGGCGTCTCGGCGGGCGGCGTCACCGAGAACATGAACGAACAGTTCATCACCGCGGCGGCCTATCCGCCCGAAGTCCTGCTGACGGGTGTGATCGTGAACAAGGAGGGCAAGCGCTTCGTCGCCGAGGACTCCTACCACTCGCGCACATCGGCTTTCGTGCTTGAGCAGCCGGACCAAACCGCATACCTGATCGTCGACGAGGCCCACACCGAGATGCCGGCGATGCCGTTGATCCGGTTCCTCGACGGCTACGAGACGATCGCCGAATTGGAGACCGCACTCGAGTTACCTGCGGGCAGCGTCGCGACGACGCTGGAGCGCTACAACGAGTTCGCGGCCAACGGCGAGGACCCCGACTTCCACAAGCAGCCGGAATATGTTGCGCCGCAGGCTAATGGACCCTGGGCGGTATTCGACCTGTCACTCGGGCGGGCGATGTACTCCGGATTCACGATGGGCGGTCTGGCCGTCACCGTCAACGGCCAGGTGCAACGCGGCGACGATGGCGTCGTTCCAGGCCTGTACGCGGTCGGCGCGTGTGCATCCAACATCGCCCAGGACGGCAAGGGTTACGCCAGCGGTACTCAGCTCGGCGAGGGGTCGTTTTTCGGGCGCCGCGCCGGCGCGCACGCGGCCGTTAAGCGCTAGACCGGCGCCGGCTCCCTGCTCACCGGGCCCAGCCGCCACGTGCCGCCGCCGAGCAGCTTTAGGTGTCGTTCGTGAAACAGCTCAACGGCCGGCCGATGGCTGACGCTGACCACGACGCAATCCGGTAATTCGTTCTGCAGCAACTGATACAGCGCGTGCTCGAGTCCTTCATCGAGCGCAGACGTGCTTTCGTCGAGGAAGACCGCCTTGGGTTTGTTCAACAGGATCCGCGCGAAGGCCACTCGTTGTTGCTCACCGGGGGAGAGCACTTTGGCCCAGTCCCGCTCGTCGTCGAGACGATCGATCAGCGGTGCCAGCGCGACCTTTGTCAAGGTGTCGCGCAACGACTCGTCCGAGATGTCGGCCGGCGAGCTCGGATAACACACCACGGTGCGCAACGAACCCAGTGGCACATAAGGCAACTGCGACAAGAACATCGTCGCGTTGTCGCCGTCCGGGCAGCGCAGCGTTCCCGAGGCGTACGGCCACAATTCGGCCAGGCTGCGCAGCAGCGTGGTCTTGCCGGCGCCCGACTGCCCGGTGATCACCAGCGACTGACCGGATTCCAGGCGCACGTCCAGCGAATCGACCAGTGGGTCGCCGTCGGGTGTCCGCACCTCGACGCCGTCGAATTCGACCGACCCGTCGTCGGTGGGCCGGGTCAGTACCGCGGGCAGGTCGCGGCCTTTGTCGTTCGCATCGACCAGGCCGTGCAAACGGATGATGGCCGCGCGGAAGGCAGCGAAGGCGTCGTAGTTGTTGCGGAAGAACGACAGCGAATCGCTGATCTCGCCGAACGCCGTCGCCGTCTGCGTGACGTCGCCGAAGGCGATCTGACCGGCAAAAAGCCGAGGCGCCTGAACGATCCACGGCAGCGGCACAATCGCCTGCGACATCGACCAGTTCCAGCCGTTGAACACGATCGTCCGGCGGACGTATCTACGGTAGTTGTCGAGGACCGGGGTGAAGCGATCCCACAGCTGCGTTCGCTCGACTTGCTCACCCCGATAGAAGCCGACCGCTTCGGCCGCATCGCGCAATCGGACCAGCGCATAGCGGAACGCGGCGTTGAGTTTCTCGTTGTCAAAACTGAGCCAGATCAGCGGACGCCCGAGCCGGAACGCGACGCCCGTCGCGACGGCGACGAAGACCACGACAATCCAGAACATCGCGCGGGAGAGCTGGAAACCGAAGATGTCCAGCGGCCCCGATAGATCCCACAGGATGGCGGCAAACGACACCACCGAGACCACCGCACGCACCGCGCCGAACAGCAACGTGTTCGCAGTTTCGTTGGACGGGATGTTCGGAGTGCCGCCGGCTCCAGCGGTGAAGATGTCGACATCCTGCTGGATGCGCTGGTCGGGGTTGTCGATGGTGCTGTCGATGAACAGATCCCGGTAGTAGGCCCGGCCGCGCAGCCAGTCGTCGGTGAGATGGCCGGTCAACCACATGCGCCAGGCGATCATGAACCGCTGGGTCAGGTAGATGTCCACCAGAAGCCGACCGATGAACATCGACGCCAGCACGCTGAAATGGACCAGCGACATCCAAAAGCCATGTATTCCAGACTGTCTGATCTGTAAACCGGTCATCCCGCCTTCGAGAACTTTGTCGCGAAGTACGGTGCCTTCGAATGCTGTTTGCAGCGAAGTGAACATGTCTTTGCTCTGAAAACTGAGCAGCACGACCAGGCGCACTGAAAGCAGAACCAACAACAGCAGGACCGCCAGCTGCAGCCAGACCCGCACCGCGTGTCGTCCGGTGAAATAGCCGCCGGTGATCCGCCAGTACTGGCGGCCCCACTCGGTGAGGTATCGCAGCAGGATCAGCACCACCAGCACGCACACCGCGGCGATCGCCCAGCCTTTGATGAGCCACCACACCGAATCCAAGGTTGCCGCGGACCAGTCGATCGACGGCTCGAAAGGCTTTGGCTCCAAAGTCGCGTCTCCTTGCTAACGCGGCTGTCCGGCCAACGTCTCGTGGATGCTTCCCCGCAAAAGTACCGCAGCAGGGTCGATAGGCTGCGCCCATGGGCAACGACGCCGAGGACACCTTCCATGCCGGCCGACTGATCGCCCGGCGCCTGAAAGCCAGCGGAATCGATACCGTCTTCACGTTATCCGGCGGCCATCTGTTCTCGCTCTACGACGGTTGCCGCAGCGAGGGTATCCGGCTGATCGACACCCGCCACGAGCAGACCGCCGCGTTCGCGGCCGAGGGCTGGTCCAAGGTGACACGTCAGCCGGGCGTGGCGGCGCTGACCGCGGGCCCAGGCGTGACGAACGGGATGAGCGCAATGGCTGCCGCCCAGCAGAACTCGTCACCGCTGCTGGTTCTCGGCGGCCGGGCGCCCGCGGGGCGGTGGGGCATGGGGTCCCTGCAGGAGATCGACCATGTGCCATTCGTGGCACCGCTGACTCGATTCGCCGCCACCGCGCCGTCGGCCGAGGCGGTCAGCGGCCTGATCGACGACGCGCTGCGGGCCACGGTCGGCGCGCCATCGGGGGTGGCGTTCATCGACATTCCGATGGACCACGCATTTTCCGTCGCCGCCGACAACGGGCAGCCCGGCGCCCTTACCACGTCACCAGCGCCGTCTCTGCCCGACGGCGACGCGCTCGACCGCGCGGTCAGCCTGCTGGCCGCCGCGCAGCGACCGGTCATCATGGCGGGCACCAACGTCTGGTGGGGTCATGCGGAAGCCGCGCTGCTGCGACTGGCCGAGCAACGACGGATCCCGGTGCTGATGAATGGCATGGCCCGCGGCACCGTGCCCGCCGACCATCCGCTGGCGTTTTCGCGGGCACGCTCAAAAGCGTTGGGGGAGGCCGATGTTGCGGTCGTCATCGGGGTACCGATGGACTTCCGGCTGGGATTCGGCGGGGTATTCGGGCCAGACACCCAGTTGATCGTTGCCGATCGCGTGCAACCCGACCGCGGACATCCTCGGCCGGTTGCCGCCGAGCTCTACGGCGACCTGTCGTCGACCCTGACCGTCCTGAGCGACACGCCGCGGGCCGATAGCACCGGCCACGAGGAATGGATCGCCGAACTGCGGGCGACCGAAACCGCGGCGCGCGAGCGCGAACACGGCGAGCTGGCCGATGACCGCAGCCCGCTGCACCCGATGCGGGTCTACGCCGAACTCGCGCCGCTACTGGACCGCGACGCGATCATCGTCGTCGACGCCGGCGACTTCGGCTCGTACGCCGGCCGGGTGATCGACAGCTATGTCCCGGGTGCGTGGCTCGACAGCGGTCCGTTCGGATGCCTTGGTTCGGGTCCCGGCTACGCGCTGGCCGCCAAACTGGCCCGACCGGACCGGCAGGTCATCTTGCTGCAAGGCGACGGCGCCTTCGGATTCAGCGGCATGGAATGGGACACGCTGGCCAGGCACGACGTTCCCGTCGTCTCGGTGATCGGCAACAACGGTATCTGGGCTCTGGAGCACCACCCGATGACAGCGCTGTACGGCTATTCGGTGGTGGCCGAACTGCGGCCCGGCACCCGCTACGACGAGGTTGTGCGTGCGCTCGGTGGATATGGCGAGCTGGTCTCGACGCCCGCCGAGCTGCGGCCGGCGCTGACGCGGGCGCTGGGCAGCGCGCTGCCCGCCGTGGTCAACGTGCTCACCGATCCCGACGTCGCCTATCCACGCCGGTCCAATCTGGCGTGACGCACGTTCGGCCCGACTTGACCGGTGCGCCCCCGCAAGCGGGTGGGGGTACCTCCAGCCGCGTAAGCGGCGAGGGGGCGTGCCCCCACCTCAGGGCGTCCCGCCCTGCATCGTCACCGGCCGGTACCGTTGACCTGTGCCAAAGACCACCAGCTCTTCGTCCGGCCGGCTGAGCGGCCGCTTCTGGCGACTGCTCGGCGCCAACACCGAGAAGAACCAGGGCCGCTCACTGTCCCAGGTCACCGCGTCCGCCGAGTATGACGAGAAAGCCGCCGAGCTCGACGACGAGCAGTTGCGAAAAGCCGCCGGCCTGCTCGACCTCGACGACCTGGCCGAGGCCGATGACGTCCCGCAGTTCCTCGCCATCGCGCGGGAAGCCGCCGAACGGGCCACCGGGCTGAGGCCGTTCGACGTGCAGCTGCTCGGGGCGCTGCGGATGTTGGCCGGCGACGTCGTCGAAATGGCGACCGGTGAGGGCAAGACGCTGGCCGGAGCGATCGCCGCGGCCGGCTACGCGTTGGGCGGTCGGCATGTTCACGTCGTGACCATCAACGACTATCTGGCCCGCCGCGACGCCGGGTGGATGGGTCCGCTGCTGGATGCGCTGGGCGTCACCGTTGGCTGGGTGACGGGTGAATCGACCGCCGAGGAGCGTCGCGCGGCATACAAGTGCAATGTCACCTACGCGTCGGTCAACGAGATCGGCTTCGACGTGCTGCGCGATCAGCTGGTGACCGATGTCGACGACCTGGTGTCGCCCAACCCGGACGTCGCCCTGATCGACGAAGCCGACTCGGTGCTGGTCGACGAGGCGTTGGTCCCGCTGGTGCTGGCCGGGACAAGCCACCGCGAGAAGCCGCAGCTGCAGATCATCCGGCTGGTCGGCGAGTTGCACGCCAGCGACGACTACGACACCGACTCCGACAGCCGCAACGTGCATCTGACCGAGGCCGGGGCGCACAAACTCGAAAAGCAGCTTGGCGGAATCGATCTCTACTCCGAGGAGCACGTCGGCACCACGCTCACCGAGGTCAACGTCGCGCTGCACGCGCATGTCCTGCTGCACCGCGACGTGCACTACATCGTGCGCGACGACGCCGTGCACCTGATCAACGCCTCCCGCGGCCGCATCGCCCAGCTGCAACGCTGGCCGGACGGTCTGCAGGCCGCGGTCGAGGCCAAAGAAGGCATCGAGACCACCGAAACCGGTGAGGTGCTCGACACCATCACCGTGCAGGCGCTCATCAACCGGTACCCGACGGTGTGCGGCATGACCGGAACCGCTTTGGCCGCAGGCGAACAGCTGCGCCAGTTCTACAAGCTCGGTGTCTCCCCGATCGCGCCGAACACGCCCAACATTCGCGAGGACGAAACCGACCGGGTCTACATCACCGCCGCGGCGAAAATCGACGCGATCATCGCGCACATCATCGACATGCACGAGACCGGACAGCCCGTCCTGGTCGGCACCCACGACGTGGCCGAATCCGAAGAGCTGCACGAGCGGCTGCAGCGTCGCGGCGTCCCCGCTGTGGTGCTCAACGCCAAGAACGACGCCGAGGAAGCCGGGGTGATCGCCGAGGCCGGCAAGCTCGGGGCCGTCACAGTCTCCACGCAGATGGCCGGTCGCGGCACCGACATCCGGCTCGGCGGTTCCGACGAAGCCGACCACGAGAAGGTGGTCGAGCTCGGCGGTCTGCACGTCGTCGGCACCGGCCGGCACCACACCGAGCGACTGGACAACCAGCTGCGCGGCCGCGCCGGCCGTCAGGGCGATCCCGGATCGTCGGTCTTCTTCTCGAGCTGGGAAGACCACGTCGCGGCAGCCAACCTCGAGCCCAACAAGCTGCCGATGCAGACCGACGAGGACGGCCGCATCGTCAGCAGCAAGGTGACCGGACTGCTCGATCACGCCCAGCGAGTCGCCGAAGGCCGCCTGCTCGACGTGCACGCCAACACCTGGCGTTACAACCAGTTGACCGCCCAGCAGCGAGCGATCATCGTCGAGCGGCGCAACAAGCTGCTCAGCACCGCCGCCGCTCGCGAGGAGCTCGCTGAGCTGGCGCCCGAACGTTACGACGAGCTGTCAGAAGACCTTTCCGAAGACCAGCTCGAGAAAATCTGCCGGCTGATCATGCTGTATCACCTCGACCGCGGGTGGGCCGACCATCTCGCTTACCTGGCCGATATCCGGGAAAGCATCCACCTGCGGGCGCTTGGGCGGCAGAATCCGCTCGACGAATTCCACCGGATGGCCGTCGACGCGTTCGCCTCACTGGCCGCCGACGCGATCGAAGCGGCCCAGCAGACCTTCGAGACCTCACCGTCGATCGAGGACGAGCCGGGCGTCGATCTGTCCAAGTTGGCCCGCCCGACGTCGACGTGGACTTACATGGTGCACGACAACCCGCTGGCCGACGACTCGCTTTCCGCGCTGAGCCTGCCCGGCATCTTCAGATAAGGTCACCGCACATGAACCGGCCGCCCGCCCACGACCGGCTCCTGACGGTGCCCAACGTGCTCAGCGGACTCCGTCTGGCACTGATCCCGGTCTTCGTTTATCTGCTGCTGGTCGCCCATGCCGACGCCTGGGCGGTGGCCATCCTGATGTTCAGCGGCGCCTCCGACTGGGCCGACGGCAAGATCGCCCGGTTGACGAATCAATCGTCAAGGCTGGGGGAGTATCTGGATCCCTTCGTCGACCGGCTGTACATGGTGACGACGCCGATCGCGTTCGGGCTGCGCCACATCGTCCCGTGGTGGATCATCGCCATCCTGCTGATCCGCGATGTGCTGCTGGCCGCCGAACTGCCACTGCTGCGCACCCGCGGTATCACCGCGCTGCCGGTGGTCTATGTCGGCAAGGCAGCGACGTTCGCGTTGATGTCGGCGTTCCCGCTGATTCTGCTGGGTCAGTGGGACGCGCAGTGGAGTCGTGTCGTATTGGCTTGCGGTTGGGCGTTTTTGATCTGGGGCACGTACATGTACCTGTGGTCGTTCTTCGTGTACGCGTGGCAGGTTGTCACGGTGCTGCACCGAATGCCGCCGGTGAAGGCCCGCGATGGCTGACCAGGCACTCGGCGGCTACGACCCCAACGCGGGCCTCAGCGCACACGATGCCGGACGACCGCAGCTGATCCCGGTGCCGTCGCTGCTGCGCGCCCTGCTTTCCGAGCATCTGGATCCCGGTTATGCGGCCGCGGCCGAACAGCGGAACCGCAGCGGCGAGCCACCGACAGGTCGAGCCCGAGCCATGAGCTGGGTCTGGCAAGCGCTGGCCGCGTTGCTGGTGGCGTCGGTATTCGCCGCGGCCGTCGCGCAGGCCCGGCTGGTCGCACCGGGAGTCAGCGCGGCGCAACGGGTGCTGGCGGCCGGCGTGCGTTCCGAAGAGACGACGACCGGCGCGCTCACCAAGCATCGCAATACGCTTGCCGCACAACGTGATGACGTTCAACGGCACGCATTGGCCGAAGACGCCGCGGGCCAGCGACTGCTCGCCAACCTCGACCGGCTCAGCTTGTCCGCCGCGAGCACCCCAGTCACCGGTCCGGGTCTGAGCGTCACCGTGACCGAGCCCGACGTCGGCCCGAACCTGTCCGACGTCTCCAAGCAGCGAGTCGGCGGCAGCCAGCAGATCATCCTCGATCGGGACCTGCAGCTGGTGGTCAACTCGTTGTGGGCCAGCGGCGCCGAGGCTATCTCCGTCGACGGAGTCCGGATCGGCCCGAACGTGACCATCCGGCAGGCCGGGGGCGCGATTCTGGTCGACAACAATCCCACCAGCAGCCCGTATGCGGTTCTGGCGGTCGGGCCTCCGCATGCGATGCAAGACGTGTTCGACAACAGCCCGGGCCTACGCCGGCTACGGCTCCTGGAGACTTCATACGGCGTCGGCGTGAACGTGAGCGCCAAGGACAATCTCACGCTGCCCGCCGGGGCGGTCCGAGATGTCAAGTTCGCCAAACAGATTGGGTCGTAGTGCAAAACATCCAGATAGCGGAGGCAGAGCACCGATGATCGGTATCGCAGCGCTGGCCATCGGTATCGTGCTGGGCCTGGTCTTTCATCCCAGCGTGCCGGAGGCTATCCAGCCCTATCTGCCGATCGCGGTCGTCGCCGCGCTCGACGCGGTGTTCGGCGGGTTGCGGGCATACCTGGAGCGGATTTTCGATCCGAAGGTCTTCGTGGTGTCGTTCGTCTTCAACGTGTTGGTCGCGGCGCTGGTCGTCTACGTGGGTGACCAACTGGGCGTCGGTACACAGCTGTCGACGGCGATCATCGTTGTGCTGGGTATCCGCATCTTCGGCAACGCCGCGGCGCTGCGACGCCGACTCTTCGGGGCGTAACGGGTATACGGCCGACATGAGCGACACCGATCCCGAAGCCGACGACACCACCGCGGAGTCGCACCAGCCCGATGCCGAAAATGCCGAGCAGGCCGAGGAGGCCGAGGAGGCCGAGCAGCACGGTCGGCACGAACTGGCGCCACACCAAGCGAAACCCGCGATCGGCGAGTTGCAGCCGCGCGGATTTCTGCGACGCGGCCGCACAGTTTTCGGCGCGCTGGCCCTGATCCTGTGTCTACTGCTGGGCGTGGCCATCGCAACTCAGGTGCACCAGACCAACACCGGCGACTCGTTGGATACGGCCCGTCCCGCAGACCTGCTGGTGCTGCTGGATTCGCTGCGTCAACGCGAAGCGACGCTGAGTACCGAAGTCGCCGAACTGCAGGGCTCGTTGAACGCCTTGCATGCCTCGGGCAGCAGCGACCAGGCCGCCATCCAGAACGCTCAGGCCCGGCTGGCGGCGTTGTCGATCCTGATCGGCACAGTCGGCGCCACCGGCCCCGGTGTCACCGTGCGGATCGAGGATACCGGGCCCGGGGTTGCGCCGCAGGCGATGCTCGACGTGCTCGACGAATTACGGGCCGCCGGCGCCGAGGCCATCCAGATCAGCGATGGGCACGAGGCGGTGCGGACCGGCGTCGACACCTGGATCGTCGGTGCTCCCGGTGCACTGATCGTCGACGGCAAAACCCTGATCCCGCCGTATTCGGTTGTTGCCATTGGTGATCCACCGACGCTTGCGGCGGCGATGAACATTCCCGGCGGCGCGGTGGACAGTGTCAAACGCGTCGGCGGCACCATGTCGGTGCAGCAGGGTGACAAGGTAGACATCACCGCCTTGCGACAACCAAAACCGCGCCAATACGCTCAGCCAGTCAAGTAGTAACCGACCAGAACAGGAAAACCGTGAGCGAAATCCCGCCTGATTTGCACTACACCGCCGAACACGAGTGGATTCGGCGAACCGGCGGCGACACCGTCCGGGTGGGGATCACGGACTTCGCCCAGGAGGCCCTCGGCGACGTCGTGTTCGTCCGGCTACCTGATGTGGGTAGTGACCTGTCTGCAGGGGACGCCTTCGGTGAAGTGGAATCGACCAAGTCCGTGTCGGACCTGTACGCCCCGGTGACGGCGAAAGTTGTTGCTGTGAATGAAGATTTGGAGGCCAGCCCCGAGCTGGTCAACTCCGAGCCTTACGGCGGCGGCTGGCTACTTGACCTCCAGGTCGACGCCGAGGCCCTGGAGAAGGGGCTCGCGGAGCTGCTGGACGCCGAGACCTACCGCGGCACGCTGGCCGAATGACCCTTGTTATCGTTCCCTGCGCCCGGCAACGATGGACGCCGGACCGGGCCGGACTCGGCAGGCGATCAGATGTCGCCGCCGATCCGGCGAGGGACGGCACATTGGGCTCCTGTGCGCGGTACGGTCGTCACATCGACGGTCACAGCGGGTGGGAAGCCGGTCGACCGGACCCAACCAGACAACGCAGCAGCGGTCAGTGAGGAGCAGCGGGTGACGGACAAGGACAACGACCAGACTTCTGACGAAGTCACGGTGGAGACGACATCTGTTTTCCGCGCCGACTTCCTCAATGAACTGGACGCTCCCGCCCAATCGGGCTCCGAGACCGCGGTGTCCGGTGTCGAAGGGCTGCCGGTCGGTTCAGCGTTGCTGGTCGTCAAACGGGGGCCGAACGCCGGCTCGCGCTTCCTGCTCGACCAACCGACCACGTCGGCCGGCCGCCATCCCGACAGCGACATCTTCCTCGACGACGTCACAGTCAGCCGTCGGCACGCTGAGTTCCGGTTGGAGACCGACGAGTTCCACGTCGTCGACGTCGGCAGCCTCAACGGCACCTACGTCAACCGCGAGCCGGTCGATTCGGCTGTGCTGGCCAACGGCGACGAGGTTCAGATCGGGAAATTCCGCTTGGTCTTTCTGACTGGGCCCAAGGTTGGCGAAGACGGAGGGCACGGAAGCTAGTGACCGCGCCCGAGACCCCCGCACTGAGCGGGATGTCTATCGGAGCGGTCCTCGACCTGCTACGGCCGGACTTCCCGGATGTGACGATTTCCAAGATCCGTTTCTTGGAAGCCGAGGGTCTCGTTACGCCACAGCGCGCGGCATCGGGTTATCGCCGGTTCACGGCCTACGACTGCGCACGCCTGCGCTTCATTCTGACTGCCCAGCGTGACCAGTACCTGCCGCTGAAGGTGATCAAGGCCCAGCTGGACGCGCAGCCCGACGGCGAGCTGCCACTGACCGGATCACCTTACGGTGTACCGCGATTGGTGCCGGTCGGCGACGGCGCACATGCGAGGCCGGTCGCGGAC
>Ga0209773_10000654_pt1 | contig 11486 bp, 9 predicted proteins | sample BogFormECP14_OM1_FD_188244 | JGI IMG/M metagenome (GOLD analysis project Ga0209773, IMG submission 188244) | Bog forest soil microbial communities from Calvert Island, British Columbia, Canada - ECP14_OM1 (SPAdes) (version 2) | ecosystem: Environmental > Aquatic > Freshwater > Wetlands > Bog ... | reverse complement strand
CCATGCTCTTTCGCGAGCGCTTGCGCGGCGCCGAACGCCGTATAGACCGCGTTCGATTTCGGCGCGGTGGCGACATAGACCACCGCCTCGGCGATCGCCAGTTCTCCCTCCGGAGAGCCGAGAAAATCGTAGGCGTCCTTGGCGGCGTTGGCGACCATGAGCGCCTGCGGGTCGGCGAGCCCGATATCCTCGGAGGCCATGCGCACGACCCGCCGGGCGATGAACAGAGGGTCCTCGCCGGCGTCGAACATCCGCGCCAGATAGTAGAGCGCGGCGTCGGGATCGGAGCCGCGCACGCACTTATGCAGGGCCGAGATCAGGTTGTAGTGGCCGTCCTGCGCCTTGTCGTAGATCGGCGCGCGCCGCTGCACGACCTCGACCAGACGCGCCGCGTCCAGCGTCTCGCCCGGGCGGGCGGCGCGCCAGACTTCCTCGGCGAGCGTCAGCGCCGCGCGGCCGTCGCCGTCGGCCATACCGATGAGGGCCTCGCGCGCTTGCGGGTCGAGCGGCAGCGGCTTGGCCGCCAGGCGCTCGGCGCGGACGAGCAGCGCTTCGAGCGCCTCGGGCGTCAGCGGACGAAAGACGAGCACGCGCGCCCGCGACAGCAGCGAGGCGTTGAGCTCGAACGACGGATTCTCGGTCGTCGCGCCGATCAGCGTGATCGAACCATCCTCCATCACGGGTAAAAAGGAATCCTGCTGCGCGCGATTGAAGCGATGGATCTCGTCGACGAACAGGAGCGTGCCCTGCCCTTGCGCACGACGCGTGCGCGCGGCGTCGAAGATCTTCTTCAATTCGGCGACGCCGGTATGGATGGCCGAGACCTGGACGAAGACGTCGTTGCGCGAAGCCCCGATCAGCCGTGCGACCGTCGTCTTGCCGCTGCCGGGCGGCCCCCAGAAGATCATCGAGCCGAGCGACGGCCGGGTCAGCGCCCCGTCCGGGCCGGTCAGGTGCTCCTGGCCCGAAACCTCGGCGAGCGTCGTCGGCCGCAGCCGCTCGGCGAGCGGCGCCGCCGGCGGCTCGGCTTTCGGGCCGGCATCGTCGACAAGGCTCATGGGCCGCCTTTGTCTCGCGCGGGCGATCCGCTGTCCAGCGTGGCGTCTTTTCGGCATTGCGCCACGCGCTCATTTCTGGGAGCGTGCCGCCCGCGAACGGAGGAGGCGATGACCGACACGCTCACCCGGGCATTTGCCGGTCTGCCGACGGCCGAGCCCGACGACGTCGGCCTTTCCCGCCCAGCGCTCAAGCGCCTGACGGCGGTCATGGAGCGCGAGATCGCAGCCGGACGGGTGCCGGGAGTCTCGATGCTGATCGCGCGCGACGGCAAGGTCGGTTTCGCCAAAACGCTGGGCGCCCTCGGGCCGGACGGGCCGGCGATGCCGCCCGACGCGATCTTCCGGATCTATTCGATGACCAAACCGATCGTTTCGGTCGCGGCGATGATGCTGTTCGAGGAGGGGCGGCTGTTTCTCGCCGACCCCTTGGCCAAATATATCCCATCGTTCGCGGACACGAAGGTCGGCGTCGAGAACGGAGACGGTCTCGATCTCGTTCCGCTCAAGCGGTGGATCACGATCCAGGACGTGATGCGGCACACCTCCGGGCTCACTTATGACTTCACCGGGGCGTCGAAGGTGCAGACGCTGGTCGCGACCGCGCGAATCCTCAGGACGGAGAGGAGCATCGCCGACAGCATCGATGCGCTCGCAACCCTGCCCCTTATGCATCAGCCGGGAGAGGTTTGGGAATATGGCCTCTCAACCGACGTGCTCGGCCGCGTGATCGAAATCATCGAGGGCGCTTCGCTCGGCGAGGTTCTTCGCGCCCGCATCTTCGAGCCGCTCGGCATGGACGACACCGCATTTTTCATTCCCCCAGCCAAGCTCGGGCGCGAGGCGAAGCCGATGTCGCCGCAAGTCTACATGAACATGGGCGCCAATCCGAAGCCGCAGACCGAGCCGCCGCCGTGCGAATCGGGCGGCGGCGGGCTCATGTCGACAATCCGCGACTACGCGCGCTTCCTCGCCATGCTGAGCGGCGGCGGCGAGCTCGACGGCCGACGCATTCTTGGGCCCAGGACGATCCGGTTCATGGCGAGCGACCATCTCGGACCCGAGGTCGACCGTGGTCGGAGCCTGCTTCCGCCGGGCCACGGATTCGGCCTCGGTTTCGGCGTACGCCTGCAGAATGGGCTCGCCCTGACGCCGGGGTCAGCCGGCGACTATTTCTGGGGCGGATGGGCGGGGACGACCTTCAGGATCTCGCCGCAGGACTCCCTGTTCGCGATTTTCATGGTCCAGGCGCCGGATCATCGCGAGCACCTCAACTGGACATTTGGCGCCGCGCTCAACTCGGCGATCCTTTAGAGCCCGGCAAGCCTCGAAGAAAAAGCAATGACCGCTCCCACCCTACCCCATGCGCCGCCCGAAAGCGTCGGGCTTGATCCTACCCGGCTCAAGCGGCTGACCGCTTTCATGGCGCGGCAAGTCGAGGAGAAGAAGGCGCCGGGCGTTTCGATGCTGATCGCGCGCAACGGCAAGATCGGCTATCGCGCGACGATGGGCGCACTGAAACCCGACGGGCCGCCGATGCGCGACGACGCCATCTTCCGCATCTATTCGATGACCAAGCCGATTGTCTCGGTCGCCGCGTTGACGCTGGTCGAGGAGGGACGGCTGCTGCTCTCGGAACCAGTCGCCAAATACCTGCCTGCATTCGCTTCGATGACCGTCGGCGTCGAGCGCGATGGCAAGTTCGAGCGGGTTCCGGCCGCGCGGCCGATCACGATTCTCGACCTGATGCGTCACACGTCCGGCTTCACCTACGGCTTTCTGGGAACGTCGCCCGTCCATCGGCTCACCCACGAGGCCTACATCCTCAGTCAGAACCGCTCGATGGACGAGCACTTGGCCGATCTGGCTCGACTGCCGCTATTGCGCCAGCCAAGCGAGGTCTGGGAATACGGCCACTCGACCGATGTGCTGGGCCGCATTGTCGAGATCGTCGCCGGCATGAGCCTCGGGCGGCTGCTGCAAGAGCGCGTCTTTCAGCCGCTCGGCATGGTCGACACGGCCTTCTATACGCCCCCCGACAAGCTCGACCGGCGCGCTGAGGCGTTTCCCTCCGCTTCAAACGAACGCGACCACGTCGACCCGGTCAATTCGACCGAGCCGCCGCTGTGCGAATTCGGCGGCACCGGCCTCGTTTCGACGCTGGACGACTACGCGCGGTTTTGCGCCATGCTCATCGGGGGCCGCGCGCTCGGGAGCGAGCGCCGCCTGCTCTCTCCACGCGGATTCGCCTCCATGACCACCGACCAGCTCGGCGACGTCATCATCGGGCGGAGCCCGATGCTCGAGCCCGGCCACGGCTTCGGCCTCGGTTTCGCCGTTCGTCTCGGGCTGCGCGGCTCAGCCTTTGGCGGCGCCGGCGAGTTCCGGTGGGGCGGATGGGCCGGAACGGGGTTCTGGGTCTCGCCGCGCGATCAGATGTTCGCGATCTTCATGGTTCAGGCGCCTGAATACATCTTCTACCTGCGCGAGATTTTCCGCAATCTCGCCTACACGGCGCTCGACTGACCTCACCACACGCCGGTGTTGGCCATCGACGCCCAAGGCTCGGCCGCGGGCAGAGAGCCGCCCTTCTGGATGAGCTCGATCGAGATGTTGTCCGGCGTGCGGATGAAGGCCATGTGGCCGTCGCGCGGCGGCCGGTTGACGGTCACGCCCGCCGCCTTGAGCTTGGCGCAGGTCGCGTAGATGTCGTCGACGCGATAGGCGAGGTGGCCGAAATTGCGTCCGCCGGCATAGACCTCCGGGTCCCAATTGTAGGTAAGCTCGATCAGCGGCGCCTGGTCCTTCTTCGCCCGCTCGGCGTCGCTGGGCGCGGCGAGAAAGACCAGGGTGTAGCGGCCCTTGTCGTTGTCGACGCGCCGCGTCTCGACAAAGCCCATGAGCTCGAAAAACGCCACCGTCGCCTTGATGTCGGTCACCCGGATCATCGTATGCAGGTATTCCATGGGCTTCCTCGTCTGGATTGCTTCGTCTTCGGGGTTTGCCTCGTCGCGGGCTTCGGAGCATAACGCCTCCGATTTCAAGGGGAAGCCCCAAAGTCATGGGACCTCGCGCTTTGGCGCCCAAGCCGCGCCGTCCGGCCGAGGCGCTCTCGACACTCAAGCAGCGCGCGGCGGCGGCCTCGATCGGCGCCAGCACGATCCTGGCGGTCGTCAAGCTCGCCGCCGGCTTTGCTTCCGGCTCGCTCGCGCTCATTTCGGAAGGCGCGCATAACACGCTCGACATCGGCGCGAGCGCGCTGACCTTGTTCGCGGTGCGCGAGGCCGACAAGCCCGCCGACGCCGATCATCCGTTCGGCCACGCCAAGTTCGAGGCGGTGGCGGCGCTGGCTGAGACCGGCATTCTCGCCGCGCTCGCGATCGTCGTCGCGGTCCAGGCGATCGGGCGCATCCGCGGCGGCGATGCGGCGGTTGACGTGAACGCGTTCGCCATCGGCGCGATCCTGTTTTCGATCGCGGTCGACATGTTGCGCTGGCGCGCGCTGACCCACGTGGCGCGCGTGACGTCGAGCCAGGCGCTCGCCGCCGACGCGCTCCACTATTCGAGCGACCTCATTTCGTCGGTCCTGGTGCTCGCCGGCCTCGCCGCGACGCGGGCCGGCTATCCGCATGCCGACGCGCTGGCCGCGATCGGCGTCGCCGGTTTCATCGCCGTGGCAGGCTTTCGGCTGGGCCGGGCGACAATCGACGCCCTCGTCGACCGCGCGCCCGAGGGGCTGACCGAAGCCGTCCGCTCCCTGGTCATCGGCGCCAACGGGGTCGCGGCGATCGAAGCGATCCGGCTGCGGCCGACCGGCCCCAGGATCGTGGGCGACGTCATCGTCTCGGTCTCCCGCACCCTGCCGCTCGAGCGCGTCGCGGCGATCAAGGCCGAGCTGGAAGCGCGCATCGCCCGGCGGTGGCCCGAGGCCGATCTGACCCTCACCGCCAATCCGCTCAAGCTCGACGACGAAACGATCCTCGAGCGCGTGCTGGTGATCGCGGCGCGGCGAGGCCTGCCGGTGCACCACGTCACCATCCAGGAGATCGAAGGGCGCAAGTCCGTCGCCCTCGATCTCGAAGTCGACCGGGCGATGCCGCTCGGCGACGCCCACACGCTCGCCTCCGAGCTCGAAGACGCCATCGCCGAGGAAATCGGCGAGGACGTCGAGGTCGAGACTCACATCGAGCCGGCCGAGCCGGAAGCGCACGGGCAACTGGCCGAGCCCGATCTCGCGCGCCGCATCGAGGCTTCGCTCGCCGCGACGGCCGCAGCGCAAGGGCGATTGCGCGACATCCACGATGTGCGCGTGCGCGAGACGTCCGGCGGAGTCACCGTGCTCTTCCACTGCCGCGTCGATCCGGCGACTCCGGTCGAGACCGTCCACGACGCGGTCGATGCGCTGGAGCGCTCCGTGCGCCGGGCCTTTCCTGAGGCGCGCCGGGTGGTGGGGCACGCCGAGCCGGCGAGCGACGAGGCCCGCTGAAACCCCTTCGCGAGGGTCAAGCCCAAGCAAAGTCGCGATCTCGAGCCGCAGTCGGCGCAATCGCTAGGCTCTTGCACTTTCGAACGAGTGCGGTCTTCCCTAGACCGCAATGACCCAAACGCAACTGAACGCCGGCGCTCCGCCTGAGAAGCCTACCGCCGAGCGCTGGACGAAGCGCTGGCTCTTTCCCCTTTTGCGCATCCTCTTTCTCGTCTTCGCCGCCTGGCTCATCTGGTACACGGCCGGACATTGGGACCGCTGGACCGGGCAGGCGCGGTTCGAATCGACCGATGACGCCTTCGTGTCGGGGGATGTGACGCCGCTTTCGGCCCGGGTGTCGGGGAACATCACCGAAATGCCGGTCAATGACTTCCAGCTCGTACGCAAGGGCGACCTTCTCGCGGTGATCGACCCTTCCGACTATCAGGCCCAGCTCGACCTGGCCAAGGCGAATCTCGCCGCCGCCGAGGCGACGCTCGCCAATCTCGCCAATCAACGGATCGTGCAGCAATCGCTTGTCCAGCAGGCCGAGGCGACGATCGACGCCACCGAGGCCGACGTCCTGCGCTACCAGCTCGAGGACAAGCGCCAGCGCGATCTGCTCCGGACCGGAATCGCCGGCACGCAGCAATTGGTCGAACAGGCCGACGACAACTCCAAGCGCGCCATTGCCCAACGGCGGCTGAACGAGGCTCAGCTCGACCAGCAGAAGGCTGCGCTGGCGGCGATCGACATCCAGGAAAAGCAGCTCAAGGCTCAGATCGATGCCGCCGAGGCGCAGGTCGCGCTGGCGTCCGACAATCTGCGTTACACGCGCATTCTCTCCCCGGCGGACGGGCTGGTCGGGCAGCGGCAGGTGCGCCTCGGCCAGTTCGTCAATGTCGGCACGCAGGTGATCGCCGTCGTGCCGCTGCCGAACATCTGGGTGATCGCGAATTACAAGGAGACCCAGATGACCGACGTCCGGCTTGGCCAGCCGGCCCGGATCTCGGTCGACGCCTTCCCCGATCTCAAGCTCACCGGCCATGTCGATAGCTGGTCGCCGGGGACTGGAAGCACCTTTGCGCTGCTGCCGCCCGACAACGCCACCGGCAACTTCACCAAGGTGGTGCAGCGGGTTCCGGTGAAGATCGTTCTCGACCAGAATGAGTCGCTTGGATCGCTGGTCCGCCCCGGAATGTCGGTCGAGGCGACGATCGATACCGGCGCCGCTCCTTCGCAGGGCGGCAGCGGGGCCGCTGCAAGCGTCACGCCGCGCCCATGACGGCGGTCCCTGCCCCGCTCGTCCGGGAAAGCGCGGAGCCGCCCGCGCCCATCCCCGCTCCGATCACTTGCGCCGGCATCGCTGCTCACGAGAGCGGCGTCCGGTACATTCGGCTCGACCCCGACACGCTCAGGCCCTATGTCGGGATTCTCGGCGTTCTCATCGGCGCGATCCTGTCATTTACCGGGAGCCGCATCACGACCTTCGGGCTCGCCGACATGCGCGGCGGCTTGCACTTCGGGTTCGACGAAGGCGCCTGGATGACGACCAGCTTCGGCGTCGGGCAGATGCTGGTCGGCGTCGCCTGTCCCTATCTCGGCGCCATTTTCAGCGTCAGGCGCATCCTGTTGCACGGAATGGCGCTCCTGTTCATCGCCGCCCTGCTCGGGCCGTTGTCGCCGAACCTCACCGCCTTCCTCACCGCGCAGTTCCTCGCCGGCGTGGGAACCGGGACCTTCATTCCGCTCACCATCGGCTTCATCGTCCGCAATCTGCCGCAGCGCCTCGTCGTCTACGGTCTCGCCGTCTACGCAATGAACTCGGAACTGTCGCAGAACGTCTCCGCTTCGCTCGAGGGCTGGTATACGGACAACTTCTCCTGGCGCTGGATCCAATGGCAATTTTGCATTGCGGTGCCGGTCATGTTCGCATGCATCTGGTACGGAGCGCCGCGCGAGAAGATCAACTTGAACCTGCTGCGCGATCTCGACTGGCCAGGACTCGCCTATTCCGGGATCGGGTTCTCTCTGCTCTACGCCGGCCTTGACCAGGGCAACCGCCTCGACTGGGTCAACAACGGTCTCGTCAACGGTCTCCTGCTTTCGGGAACTTTGCTGACCATCGCCTTCGTCGGTCGCGAGCTTTACATCGACAAGCCATTCCTCAATCTTCGGCTCTTGGCGAAGGAAGGGATCGTGCCCATCCTTTTGATCCTCGCCGGCTTCCGCTTCATCATCCTCTCGACCGCCTATATCATCCCGACCTATCTCCAGGTCGTCCAGGACTACCGCGAGCTGCAGGTCGGCGCGGTTCTGCTGTGGATTGCGCTGCCGCAGTTTCTGATCGTGCTGCCTCTCGGCTGGCTTCTTTCACGTATCGACGCACGTTGGATCCTTGCGATCGGCGCGATTTTGATTGGCGTCGCCTGCCTCATGGCGACCTTTCTCACCCAGGATTGGGCGACTGATGATTTCCTGCCGTCGCAGATCTTGCAGGCGATCGGCCAGTCGTTCGCGCTGACCGCGGTGGTCGTGCTTGCGGTGAAATCGATGAATCCCGCCGACGTATTGACGATCGGCACCCTGTTCCAGACCGTTCGCCTGTTCGGCGGCGAGATCGGAACCGCCTTCATGCAGACCTTCGTCCGGGTGCGCGAGCAAGTCCATTCCAATCTCATCGGCCTGCACGTCGATAGTCTAGGCGTCCAGACGGCCGATCGCCTCGCGGCCTATCGCAGCGCCATGAGCGCCCACTCGAGCGACATCGGCGTCGCTGCGGAACGCGCGACGAGCCTGCTCGGGTCCGCCGTGGCCAAGCAGGCCGCCGTTCTCTCCTATATCGACGGATTTCTCGCCGCCGCCGTCGGCGCCTTCGTGTGCCTCATGCTCACCGCTCTGTTGCGGCGGCATTGACGACGGCGGGCAGCGCGTACGTCGATGCGGGTTCAATTTTGGAGGTCTCACCATGCGATCCGACATCGTTCCAGGCGCTCTCTTCCCGGACTACGAGCTTTCCGACCACACCGCGAAACACCGCAAGCTGTCGGAGCTGCAAGCACAGCATCCGATGGTTCTCGTCCTCGGCCGTGGAGGCTACTGTCCCAAGGACCGCCGCCAAGCCGAGGGCCTCGTTCAGCTCCATCGCGAGATGGAGGTCGGCTATTGCCGGCTCGTCACAATAAGCACCGACAGCATTGTCGAGACGAATGAATTTCGTAGCGGAGTCGGCGCCCACTGGCCTTTTCTCTCCGACCCGAGGCGCACCGTCCAGAAGGATCTGGACATCGCCGAATACACCGATCCGGTCCACAACCCGATGATCCCGCATACGATTGTGCTCGAGCCGGATCTCGTCGTTTACAAGATCTATAATGGCTATTGGTTCTTCGGCCGCCCAACGACCGAGGATCTCCGCCAGGATCTGCGCGCGGTCACCAGGAAGTGCCGGCCGGATTGGGACATCACGACGCCCGAGTTCAAAGCCGCTTGGGAGCAAGGCCACAAGGAACGCTTCTATCCGTACGGCAAGACCTACGCCCAAACGATCGGCGAGCAGGACTAGGCCGGGATGAACCACCCGGACTGCCGACGCTATCCACGGAATTCTCGCGCCACGGTCGGCCGCTTCGCCTGTCTCATCCTCACTGCTCTTTAGAGACGGCATTGAGGAAAATGGGGCGCGGCCGCAGACGGCGCGAATGTGCGTTGAGATTGTCCCTTAGGCGGCAAATTCCATTTGACCGGGCGGCTCGACGGGCTGGACAACTGGGCAAGATCGAACGGGAGGAGAACCGGCATGGGATCGTGCATCGATCGTGTTGTCCAATTGTGTGCGTCGGTTCTGATCTGCGCAATCGCCACCGTCCTTGCCGGGGTGGCGTGCGCCCAGCAACAAGCAGTTACGGCCACGGTAATAGGCGAAAAGGTTCAGAAAGTGGGCTACCGGGCGATGATCCAGAAGCAGGCCATCATGTACAATCTTGCTGGCTTTGCTCGCAACAATCCGGACGGAACCGTGGGTCTAGAGCTGCAAGGCGATGAGGCTCGAATCGCCAAGACTCTCGAAGCTGTCAGCGCGGGAAACAAAAAATCGTCGCATGCCAATATCATTGGGGAAGCACAGGCGCTCTTCGACCCTAATCTGAAGACGTTCACTATCTACGGCTGGACGTCGACCAGCCGAAACATCTCAAATCCTTACGATCTGGTTTTCAACCTGAGGCCCAATGACAACGAGATATCCGGAAAGGAGGCAGCAGAAGTTTGGGACTCGATCGCGGAGAGCACCCTCAAGGGAGAAGACCTTGCCAAATTCATGAAGCATCTGGGGGACGAGGAATAACACTTTAGTCTGCCATCGTCTTACGCAGGCCGACGCAGAAGAGGTGGCAGGAATACCGAATCAAGCATTAAGATGGAGTTCGCTGGAACAAACGAGGCCAGGCCGGTGTTCCGGCGAGTTTGAGGGAGAAGCAGAAATTCCTGGCAGGCCACGCAAACGGAAGGTGAAGCACGCGGTCCGCGTTCACTATGGCGCGCTCCCCTATCGGTTCAGCCGCGACGCGGCATTGGAAATCCTCCTCGTCACCACGCGGCAATCGAGGCAATGGATCATTCCAAAGGGGTGGCCGATAAAGGGCTTGCGGCCGGCCAAGTCCGCCGCCCGCGAGGCCTTCGAGGAGGCCGGCGTAAGGGGACGAGTTGGCGCCAAGTCGATCGGCCTTTTTAGCTATAAAAAGATGCTCGACGGGAATGGCGTTGGCGTAAACTGTGAGGTCCGGGTGTTTCCGCTGCTCGTTAAGCGTCAAAGCGAAACCTGGCCGGAGATCGAACAGCGGGTGGTTCAATGGGTCGCTCCCGACAGAGCGCTAACCCTGATCAAGGACCCGGGGCTGAAAGTCCTCGTGGCGGCTTTCGTCAAACGCATAGCTGTCGCGGCGAGCAAATCGACGCCATAGACTGTCCTGGCGCCTGGGGAGATCGAGGACGCCCAAAATGCCGAACTACATGCTTTTTGGAGAACCCATTGGGCAGAGCTGGGTTCAGCTTTCTGAACTTGCCCTCGCCTTTGTATTGTCCGCCCTGATCGGGCTTGAGCGCGAGATACGCCAGAAAAGCGCGGGCCTGCGCACCTACACGCTCGTCGGCGTTTCATCCGCGTTGATCATGCTCGTCTCCAAATACGGTTTTACCGACATAATCGAGAACGGCCGCGTGGTTCTCGATCCTTCGCGTGTCGCGGCCCAGATTGTCACAGGGATAGGATTCATCGGCGGCGGCGTCATCTTCGTTCGGAAAGACCTCGTACGGGGGCTTACGACGGCGTCCATCATCTGGCTCACGGCCGCAGTAGGTATGGCCGCTGGAGCCGGCCTTCCGATCCTGGCCATCGCCGTGACCTGCGCACATTTCATCGTGGTGTTCATCTTTCCGGCGATCGAGCGAAATTTGCCCAAGTCGCGCTGGGCGCCGTCACCGCTGCACATTTCCTACGAGGCGCGGCGCGGCGCGTTGAGAGAGATCCTTGCCGTTTGCACCAATCAAGAATTTTCGGTGAGCCGCGTGCAAGTCGAGGGCAAGCCGCCTCGTGGTAAGAGTCAATCGGGCGCCCAGGCAGGCAAGGGCCGCGGCACAGGCTGGGAGGATCATCCCGAGGATGCGGACGAGGCCCAGTTGGGCGACCTGCCAAGCGAGGGGATTGTGTCACTCCTGGTCGAAGTCCGCGGCGCTCGGCCCGTTGGGAGGCTGACCGCGCGCTTGAATGAGATCGCGGGCGTCACCGCGGTCCGCGTCGAAGATCGAAATCACGGGTCGGAGTGACACTCCCGCGAAACTTCCCGCTTCCGGAAACGCGCGCACGGCGGCTGAGGTCCTGGCGAAATTTCTGTCGATAGCGAATTAAGTTGTCCGGTTTTGGTAGCACATCAGATGTCCGCTTCTTCTGGTTCTGTTCTGCCTCGTGG
>Ga0209773_10000652_pt1 | contig 11489 bp, 10 predicted proteins | sample BogFormECP14_OM1_FD_188244 | JGI IMG/M metagenome (GOLD analysis project Ga0209773, IMG submission 188244) | Bog forest soil microbial communities from Calvert Island, British Columbia, Canada - ECP14_OM1 (SPAdes) (version 2) | ecosystem: Environmental > Aquatic > Freshwater > Wetlands > Bog ... | reverse complement strand
GATCACCGTCTACTTCGCTCATCCTCACTCGCCCTGGGAGCGCGGGATCTGCGAAAACACCAACGGCCTGCTCCGCCAATATCTGCCCAGGGGAACCGACCTCTCGCCCTTCTCCCAGGAGCAGCTCGACGACATGGCCTGGCGTCTGAATACCCGCCCCAGAAAAACTCTGGGCTGGAAAGCTCCCGCCGAACTCTTCCTCCCGCAAGGCACTTTCGACTTCGTTCACTACTGGTCAGCTAAAATCAACCCGGTTGCACTTGGTCCTTGAATCCGCCGTGCCCCATCCTTTCGCGCATTTTGCGAAAGGGTGGGAAAGCAATGTCCCGACCCAGCAACTTAGGAACCTCGAAAGGGCGCGAGAGATGAATGAACACACCATCAACCTTCACCGCCGAATCCCCACTCTACTGGCTCTGCGGAGCGCTTGCTCTCGGAATCACCCTGGTAGGACTAGTCGCGATCCTAGCGCCAGCAACCGGCTCCGTCATGTTCGGAGTACCCGTCACCACGACCGACGCCCTTCCCTGGATCCGCCTGGCCGGCATCCGCGACATAGCCCTCGGCCTCATCCTCTTCGCCATGATGGCCCTGAAAGAAGGCCGCACCGCCGGCATCCTGATCCTTCTTATCATCATCGTTCCCGTCACCGACGCGACCACTGTCTTCACGCGAAGCGGCCTCAGCTACCACATCCTCATCCATAGCAGCGCCATCGCTTACATGCTCTTCCTAGGCGTCATGCTCCTGCGCCGCCGCTGATCAGACCCTGTCAAGGGGTCAGGTTCAAAATAATTTCTAAGCCATTCAATTTAGAGGATGATCGTTGCAACAAGCATTGGCGTGTTTTCTATCCGTGTCAGCTATCCTTGAAATAGGGAACAAATTCAAAAGGATAGAAATTCAACGAGAGAACCAGGCTCACAAGGCTGCACGCAAGTCCCTAATAAAAGAGGAATTTAGCTGGAAATGGGGGGAGGGGGGTGGCACCACCCCCGAAGTCAGCTCCGACCCGAGCTCCAGTCCGTAACCGGAGCAATCGTCGTCACCACATCGCTGCGCTTCTTCCAGCTTCCGCGAATGTAGTCCCGGTTCATGATGGCAATCACTTCCAGCGGAATCTCCTTGGGACAGACTGCCGTGCACTCGCCAATGTTGGTGCAGCCGCCAAAGTCCTCGGCATTCATCTGCGCCACCATATTCACCGCCCGATGATCGCGCTCGACCTCACCCTGCGGCAGCACGCTCAGATGCGAAATCTTGGCCCCGGTAAACAGCGCAGCCGCGGCATTGGGACAAGCCGCAACGCAAGCCCCGCAGCCAATGCAGGCCGCGGCATCCATCGCCCGGTCGGAAATCTCCTTGCCCACCGGGATGGTATTGCCATCCGGAGCATTCCCGGTAGAAACCGAAATGTACCCACCTGAAGCAATAATCCGGTCGAAAGCCCGCCGGTCAACAACAAGATCCTTGATCTGCGGAAATGCCCCCGCGCGCCAAGGCTCGATCACCAGCTCCTGCCCGTCCTTGAAGTGCCGCATCGTAAGCTGGCAAACAGTCGTGGCGGGCATCGGCCCATGTGCAATGCCATTGATCATGAATCCGCACGACCCGCAGATCCCTTCGCGGCAATCATGCTCAAACGCCACCGGCTCCTCGCCGCGCTCAATCAGCGTTTCGTTGAGCACGTCCAGGCACTCCAGCATCGACATCTCCGAGCTGACGTTGTCCATCGGATAGCTGACAAACGCGCCCTTGTCCCGCGCATTCCTCTGACGCCAGATCTTCAGCGTTAATTTCATTACTTGTAGCTCCTCTGGCTCGGATGAACGTAGTTGAACGTCAACGACTCTTTATGCAGCTCTTCGCGATTGCCCGGCCCGCGATACTCCCACGCGGCGACATACGAATAATGCTCGTCATCGCGCTGCGCCTCGCCATCTGGTGTCTGGTACTCCTCGCGGAAGTGCCCGCCGCACGACTCGTTGCGCTCCAGCGCATCGGTGCACATCAGCTCGCCCAGCTCAAAGAAGTCAGCCACACGCCCGGCCTTCTCAAGACTTTGATTCAGGTCATCGCCCGAACCAGGAACATTCACGTTCTGCCAATACTCCTCGCGCAGCGCGCGAATCTGACCGATCGCCTTCTCCAGTCCCTGCGCCGTGCGCGACATGCCGCACTCGTCCCACATAATCTTGCCCAACTCACGATGGAACGAATCCACCGTCCGCTTGCCCTTGATCGACAGCAGCTTATGGGTCATCTGTTCCACATTGGCAACTGCGCTGCGCACATCCTCGTTCGAGGCATCCACCTTGCCAAACTTGTTCGAGGCCAGATAATTGCCAATCGTGTAGGGAATGACGAAGTACCCATCCGACAACCCCTGCATCAGCGCGCTCGCGCCCAGGCGGTTCGCGCCGTGATCGGAGAAGTTCGCCTCGCCCAGCACAAACAGCCCGGGAATCGTGCTCTGCAAGTGATAGTCCACCCACAAGCCGCCCATCGTGTAGTGGATCGCGGGATAAATGCGCATCGGAACCTTGTAAGGGTCCTCATCCGTAATGCGCTGGTACATCTCGAAGAGGTTGCCGTACCGCTCACGGATCGTCTGCTCGCCCAAGCGCTTGATCGCATCGGCAAAATCGAGATAAACACCAAGCCCGGTCTCGCCCACGCCGCGCCCTTCATCGCAAACATGCTTCGCATTCCGTGACGCCACATCGCGTGGCACCAGATTCCCGAAGCTCGGATAGCGCCGCTCAAGGTAATAATCGCGCTCAGCCTCTGGAATCTGGTCCGGCGAGCGCTTATCGCCTTTCTTCAGTGGAACCCAAATGCGCCCATCGTTACGCAGCGATTCGCTCATCAACGTCAGCTTCGACTGGTAATCTCCCGAAACAGGAATGCACGTCGGATGAATCTGCGTGTAACAAGGGTTGGCAAACAAAGCCCCGCGCTTGTGCGCGCGCCAGCTCGCCGTAACATTCGATCCCTTCGCGTTGGTCGACAGATAGTAGACGTTCCCATATCCGCCCGTCCCCAGAATCACCGCATCGGCAATGTGCGTATCGATCTCGCCCGTAACCAGGTTGCGCGTCACGATCCCGCGAGCCTTGCCATCAATCACAATGAGGTCCAGCATCTCCGTTCGCGGATACATCGTGACCGTGCCCGCCTGCACCTGCCGCTCCAGCGCCTGATAGGCACCCAGCAGAAGCTGCTGCCCTGTCTGCCCGCGCGCATAGAAGGTACGTGAAACCTGCGCACCGCCAAACGAGCGATTCGTTAGTGCGCCGCCATACTCACGCGCAAAAGGAACACCCTGCGCCACGCACTGATCGATGATGCTGACGCTGATCTCAGCCAGCCGATAAACATTCGCCTCGCGCGCGCGAAAATCGCCGCCCTTCACCGTGTCATAGAAAAGCCGGTACACGCTATCGCCATCGTTTTGATAATTCTTGGCCGCGTTAATGCCGCCCTGCGCGGCAATCGAGTGCGCGCGACGCGGCGAATCCTGGAAGCAGAAGCACTTGATGTTGTACCCAAGCTCGCCCAGCGTGGCGGCTGCGGATGCGCCTGCGAGCCCCGACCCAACAACGATAATCGTGTGTTTGCGCTTGTTCGCCGGGTTCACCAGCTTCAGCTCGAACTTCGTCTTGTCCCACGCCTGCTCAATCGGACCGGAAGGTAGTTTCGAATCGAGTGTCATTTACTTTACGATCCCCAGCAAAACGCTAATCGGAATTGAGATGTATCCGAGGACTATGACAACGGCAACCGCCACCGCCGCGCTCTTCAGCACCGGAGTGTGCTTCGGATGATTGAATCCAAGCGACTGAAACATGCTCGATATCCCGTGGCTCAAATGCAGGCCCAGCAGGCTCACTGAGAAGATGTACCAGACAGAAACCCACCACACCTGAAACCCGGCCACCACATTGTGGTAAACATCACCTTCAATAAACTGCGACTCCGGATGAATATACCCAGCAGTGAACTGAAGCAGATGAAAGATCACAAAAGCCAGCACAATCGGTCCCGACCAGTACATCGTCCGCGAAGCATACGAGGAAGCAATCGCTTCTCTGCGCGAATAGCCGACGGGACGCGCCCGCTTCTTCAGCAGCGCCAGCTGCACTGTAGCGATAATATGCAGGGCCACAGACACGAGCAGCACAATGCGGACCGGCCAAAGCAGCTCACCGATGCTGTGCAGAAAATGGCCGTAGGCATTCAGCTTTTCCCGGCCTTCAAAAATCTGCAGATTCCCAGCCAGATGCCCAATGATGAACCCAAACAGGATCGCGCCCGTCACCGCCATCACCGCCTTCTTGCCGTTCGTCGAGCCCCAGAAGGTAGCCGCTGGATTGCGCCTCACACCAACCGCAGCAGAGCTCATGTGCGCTGTCCAATCTTATGTTTCATTGCCATGTATCTTCCTCATCAATCAAAACATCTGCGCAGCACAACCCATCTCATCCAACCACTGTTGGTGAATTACAGGAGAATGCGCAGCCTGGAACTGGTACCGCGGTAAGGGCTCCGTCGCAAAGGGACAGGAGACGCTGAAATACAGTTGAATCTTGAGTGAAGTCACCTTCTATTATTGGTGCGCGAAACAAAGACCGTCAAGAAACGAGAGTCTCGGACTCTTTCATCACGAAAATCCGGCGGCATCGGGAGACAAAATGGAACAACGCATCAGCCTCGTCACGCTCGGTGTTTCCGACCTCGAGCGCAGCAGCGCATTCTACGAACGGTTAGGATGGCGCAAGTCTTCAGCAAGCTCCGAGGGTATCGTCTTTTTCCAGGCTGGCGCCATGGCGTTGGCACTCTATCCGCGAGCTGAGCTTGCAAAGGACGCAAACGTTGCCGCCGAAGGCCACGGTTTTCCTGGAATCACGCTCGCATTCAACGCGCGCAATCGTGAAGAAGTGGACACGATTCTCGCCGAAGTCGAAATAGCTGGAGCAAAGATTCTCAAGCCTGCTCAGGAAGCCTTCTGGGGCGGCTACTCCGGATATTTTGCTGATCCCAACGGCTTCCTGTGGGAGGTCGCCTGGAACCCGTTTTTCCCGATCGCCGAGGATGGCAGCATCCGCCTACCCGACTGATTCGGTCAGTGTGGATCACGTCTTGTCCCGCATCTTCGCCAGCAGAGCAGAAAAAGCCTTCCCGCGATGACTCAGCAATTGCTTCTGCGCCAGATCAATCTCGGCCATCGTCTTCCCCAGCGCAGGCAGATAAAACAGTAGATCATACCCAAAGCCGCCGCTTCCGCGAGGCTCACGAAGGATCTCGCCCTCAACCGAACCCTCAGCCGTAGTCAAAATCGCGCCGTCACAAGCCGCCGCAATAACGCAACGATACCGTGCCGACTTAAGCCCCGCCGCTTGAGAAGCCAGCCTCTCCAGCAGATACAAATTGTTCCGTGCATCCAAATCAGCCACGCCATCCGCAACAAACCCGGCATCTTCGGCAAACCGAGCCGACCGTACCCCAGGCACACCACCCAATGCGTCCACTTCCAGCCCCGAATCGTCAGCTATAACGATGCAATCAGGCGCGAAACGGCTGTAATAGGCAGCCTTCAGCCGCGCATTGTCTTCAAACGTAAGCCCGTCTTCAACCGGAGGAACGATGTCCACAAGACCCGGCAACGGAATCACATCGAACTGGAAAACCTGAGCAGCCGCCGCAAAATCGCGCAGCTTACCAGGATTACTGCTGGCAACATAAAGAATCTCAGCCATAAACCTCAGATTAAGGCAGTAACACGAAACTGAAAAACTAAGCCCTGTGCCCTGAGGCCTGAGCCCTGTGTTACGGTGTTTCCAATCCAGAAGGGCGGTGAAACAAGCAATGTTCTGGAACGACACAAAATATGCGCTCCGTCAGCTCATCAAAACCCCGGCATTCACGCTAACGGCAGTTCTCACCCTGGCCTTGGGCATCGGCGTAAACGCCGCCATGTTTTCCGTCATCGACCAGGTGCTCCTCCGCCCGCTTCCTTACAAAAACGCAGACCGTATTGTCGAAATCGGATCGCTCCCTCAAAACGGAACAGGGTTCGACCCCATGTCGCTGCCTGACATTAAGGATTTTGAAGCACGCAGCCACGCCTTCCAGACAATCGGCTTCATGACCCTGCAGTTCCAGCCGCTGCGCGGCAGCGGCGCAGCACAAATCACTCCTCAGGTCCTCTCCAGCGTCAATCTCTTCGACATCGTCGGAGTCAAGCCGGCGCTCGGCCGCGGCTTCGTGCCCAGCGACACAAAAGGCGGACAAAACAACGTCATGGTGCTCAGCGACGCCGTCTGGAAGAAGAATTTCGGTGGCGACCCAAACATCATTGGCCGTTCTGTTTCCATCAACGGCGACCCGTTTCTGGTCATTGGAGTCCTGCCGCCATCGATGGATTTTCCCGCGAACATCACCTCTGCCATCTACACCCCACTGAATATTGACGATAAGGATCTGAGTGGCCGCGACGATTCGGGCACCGTCGCTTTCGGCCTGCTGCGTCCCGGCGTATCCACCGCACAGGCACAAACCGAACTGAACGCGATCCGTAAACAACTGCTCGTCGAGTACCCCAAAGACGAGTCAAAAGATCCCATCCGCGTCAGGAAGTACCGTGACACCCTCACCGAAAGCCAGCGCCCGGCGCTCATCGCGCTCAACGCCGCCGTCCTCGCCGTCTGGCTCATCGCATGCGCCAACGTCGCTGGCCTCATGCTGACGCGCACCAACAGCCGCCGCCGCGAAATCGCCATCCGCGGGGCGCTCGGCGCCAACCGCAACCGCCTCATCCGCCAGTTCCTCACTGAAAGCCTGATCATCGCCTTAGCCGGAGGCGCAGTTGGCCTTGGTTTCGCCGTCGTCATTCTGAGAGTCCTCAAGAAATACCTCGAAAATACCCTCTTCTATGGCGAACACGTTCACATCAACCTCGCCGTGTGTTTCTTTCTGTTGGCAGCTTCCTGCGCCTCAGCGCTGTTTTTCGGAATCGTCCCCGCATGGGTCGCCGCCAACGTCCCCGCCCAGGAAGGGCTACGGGAAGGCGCAGCCGCAACCGGCACCAGCAAACGCCAGGCCCGCTGGCGCGATGCTCTTGTCGTCGGCGAAATCACGCTGACGCTGGCCCTCCTTATCGCCGCCGGGCTCATGATGAGAACGCTCATTGTCCTGCGTAACGCCGATCTCGGTTTCGCCGCCGAGAACGTCGTCACTGGCTCGCTCTTTCTTCCCGCACACGGAACATGGTTCACTGCCAGCGACCCGGCAAAATCTCCGAACCTCATCAATGTGCTCTGGGGACCGCTCCTCGAAAAACTGCAGCACACTCCGGGCATCACCGAAGCAGGCCTCACCACCGTCCGTCCGCTCATGCCCAATTGGAACTTCATCGATAGAATCGTCGTCAACGGCAGGCCGACAGAGGCAAAAAGCGATCAGATCAGCGCCCACTTGCGCGCTTCAACCGCTGGCTACTTCAAGACCCTTGGCATCCGCCTCATCAAAGGCCGTTTCTTCGATTCACAGGACACGCCCGACACCCCCATCGCCATCGTCGTGAACACCGAATTCGTGAAGAGAGTCTTTCCCCACGAGGACCCCATCGGCAAGCAGATAGAGGTCAACGAAAAGGGACCGCGCGAGTGGGGAACCATCGTCGGCGTCACTGAAGATGTAAGGCAGCACTCCGCAGGTGAAGCGTCACAGCCTGAGATGGACATCAACCTGATGCAGATCACGCAAAAAGACGACTTCTACCCGATCCTGGCCTCCTTCCTGATGAATATAGCCGTGCGCACACATCTGCCTGCGGCCACGGCAGAAACTGCTATCCGAAACGCGATGCATGAACTTGCACCCGAAGTAGCCGTGCAAAATGTCGAATCCATGCAGCAGGTTGTCGATGACTCCATGGGCAATCAAACCCTCGCCGCGAGATTACTCGGCATGTTCGGCCTCGCCGCCTTGGCCATCGCCATCGCCGGAATCTACGGCCTGCTCTCCTACTCCGTAAGCCAGCGCACGCGCGAATTCGGCGTCAGAATCGCCCTCGGATCGCCGCAAAGCAAAGTCCTCTGGCTGGTCCTGCGCCACGCACTCATTCTGCTCGCCGTCGGAGTAGCCGCAGGCATTGCCGTCGCCGTTGCCGCCAGCAGCGTCATGCGCGCTTTCATCTACGGCTTCCGCGGATACGACATCTTCACCGTCTTCGCCGTGGCCGCCATCCTCGCGCTCTGCGGACTCGCCGCCAGCTACATCCCCGCACGCCGCGCCGCCGCGGTCAACCCCATCGAGGCTCTGCGCACAGAATGATCATGCTCAAAAGATTTGTAACCGTATTGCTTACGATTTCTGCAACTAGCCTCTCGCTAACCGCGCAGGCCACGAGCACTCCGCTGACCGCCGCCGAAGCCATCAAGAGAATCATCGCCGCCACCGGCGCAACTCCACCGCCCAACACGGTAGACACAATCAAAGCAGGCGATCCGAACACAGCAGTCACCGGAATCGCCACGACTTTCCTCGACACCTATCAGGTCCTCGAAAAAGCTGTAGCAGACAACAAGAACCTCATCGTCACGCACGAACCAACCTTCTACAACCATCCCGACGACATGACCGTCCTCGGCGACGACGCCGTACAAGCGCAGAAGCTCGCCTACATCAAAGAGCATCACCTCGTCGTCTGGCGCTTCCACGACACCTGGCACCTGCGCCATCCCGACGGCATCCTCGAAGGCGTCATCGACGAGTTCGGTTGGAAAACCTACCAGAGCGCCACCGACCCGCATCTCTTCACGCTGCCACCCACAACCGTCGCCCAACTCGCCGCAACGCTGCGCGCCAAAGCAGGCTCGCACATCATGCGAGTCATTGGCGACCCCAACATGCCGGTCACGCAGATAGCTCTGCTCCCCGGAGCAGCCGGACTCACAATGCAAGTAAAACTGCTCGAGCGCGACGACGTGCAGGTACTCGTCGCTGGAGAGTCAGCCGAATGGGAAGGCGTCGAATACGCGCGCGACGCATCTGCGCAGGGAAGACACAAAGCGCTGATCCTGCTCGGCCACGAAGTTTCAGAAGAAGCCGGTATGCGCTACTGCGCCGAATGGCTGAAAGGCGTTCTCCCAGGAGTACCCATCGAATACATCCGCGCAGGCGAACCCTACTGGATGCCTCCTTCAAAATAGAGTTTTTGGAGTTGTCATCACTGGACGCCCACATAGTTCTGAGTTGTCATCCTGGGCAGAGCGAAGGATCTGCTTTTAAGCGTCGATCAGCATGAAAATGGGTGCCCCATCCTGTCGCGTAGTTTGCGACAGGGTGGGAAAGCAATAACCTAACCCAGCCCAGTGCCGCGATCTGAAATCAACCGCTGCGTCCGCAGCTGCAACAACAACATCACAAATCCAGCAACCAGCGGAACAGCAAGCCCAGTCCTCAACGATCCACTCACCGAAGCCACCTGCCCCGTCATCCAAGGCACCACCGCACCGCCAAGCCCGCTCACGGCAAACACCCAGCGCGACTCCGAAGGCCCGCTCGCAATCGCCAGCACCTTCGACAAGCACAAAGGAAAGATAGGAGCGAGCATCAATCCGGCAAGCGAAGCGCTCGCGATGCTCATTGCAGGCGTGTAGCTCAGCAGCAACATCACATTGCTCACCAGCAGCACGCAAAGCGTAATCAGCATCAGCCCCGACTCCGAAATGCGCCGCAACACAACCGGCGCAACCGACCGGCCCACAAGCAGCGCAATCCAGAAGAATGAAGTAGCAATCGGTGCATACAACCCGCTCGCAAGCCCCATCCGATGCACATACGTCATCATCCAGCCGCTGATCGACGACTCCACGCCGACGTAAAGAAACGCAAAAATGGCCAGCGGAATGAGTAGTGACAGCTTGCTGGTCCGCTCGCTCAGAACGGTTACAACATCGCGCAGTTGCGACAAGTAGCGGAATTGCAACGCCAGCAAAATCAGCGGCAAAGTCGCAGCGACAGCCAGCCCAAGGTAGATCGAACTCGGCGACTCAAACTGCTCCCACGCGGTCGCCAGCAGCGGACAAGCCACCGCGCCGAGCCCCCAGAACGCGTTCAGCAATGATAAGGACGCCCCGCGATTCGTCGTGTACATGCGCCCAAAGATCATGCTCGTGGCCGTCATCGACGAGCCAAGCCCGAGCCCGTAGAAAAACAAAAACAGCGGCGCAAAATGCCCGTGAGAGAACGCAAAAGCGGTCGCGCCGAGAACAAGCAGCACATATCCCCGCACAATGCTCTTGTACAAATTCGATTGCATCATCAGCGCGCCGGTCGAGGAGCCGACAAACTGCGCAGTGAACAGAAATCCCGAATGGCTGTCGCTCAATCCCCAGGCAGCGCTCAGGGCAGGCAGAATGCAACCGAGCAGATTGGTGCCAATCCCCGTGAGAATGAACCCGAAATAGAGTGCCCCTACAACCTGAGCAGACGGCTTGCTCTCAACTTTTAACGAATCAACCATTCCTGCTCTTCTTCTGAAACCGTCCTTGATCTCAGGCCAAACAAACATCCTACCGCATGAAAACAAACACCGGCTCATCGTCGGTGCCAGTCAAGTCAGCGAAAATTCACACCCAGCCCCAATTTCCGTCACGTATACTTCGGCGTCGGGCCGCGCCCCGATTCAGGAGTCAGCAAATGGAAAATCCAGTCATGGGTCTCACCCCATACCTCACAGTCAGCGACGCAAATGCAGCCATCGAGTTCTATAAAAACGCCTTAGGCGCAACCGAAATCGCGCGCCACGGCGCCCCCGGCACCGAAAAGCTCATGCACGTCCGCATGGACATCAACGGCAGCGTCTTCTTCTTCGCAGACGACTTCCCGGAATTCCACGGTGGAAAGAGCAACACGCCGTTAGCCTTAGGCGGCTCACCCATCACCCTGCACCTGCAAGTTGAGGATGGTCAAGCAACCTGGGATCGCGCCATTGCCGCAGGAGCCACCGCAACCATGCCCTTTCAGGAGCAATTCTGGGGCGACCTCTACGGCCAGTTCACAGATCCTTTTGGCCACAACTGGTCCATCGGACAATCCGTGAAAAACCCCACGAAGGAAGAATTGGAAGAAGGAGCTGAGGCCGCCTTTGAAAAGGCTGTCAAGGCCTAACCACTCAATATTTCTCCCAAGTAGCTCATTCCAAATGGAATAAAGTCGGGCCAGTTTGGCGTGAAATTTCGCGAAATCCGCTACAATAGAGATAGAGACTTTAGAAAGTGAAAGCCCACTTCAACGAAGTGGGCTTTCTTATTGAAACAAAGGACTTTGTATGCAACAAGCTGCAAAATCAATATTTTAGCGCCCCTTTGCAAACAGAACGAATGTTTTCAAAGATTTAGCCTCCCTGGGCCTCCCCCTCGGGCTCAATGTATCCGGATATCACCCGATCCAGTCTCGACCTTCACGGTGGGTCCGCCGCC
>Ga0209773_10000651_pt1 | contig 11496 bp, 10 predicted proteins | sample BogFormECP14_OM1_FD_188244 | JGI IMG/M metagenome (GOLD analysis project Ga0209773, IMG submission 188244) | Bog forest soil microbial communities from Calvert Island, British Columbia, Canada - ECP14_OM1 (SPAdes) (version 2) | ecosystem: Environmental > Aquatic > Freshwater > Wetlands > Bog ... | reverse complement strand
CAAAAAGCCCCATACGAGCCCGGCCATGACGGCGAGGGTCGGGCGGCCGGAGGCCGGTGCGCAACTTGCAATGACGGGACGGCGCCAAAAGGAGTTGGTAATCGATGCACAGAATCGAGATCGCGCAACAGGCCATCGACATATCCCTGCGCCGCCGCGGACGGGTGCAGCCGTTCACCACGATCGAGCCGGGCAAGACCGCGCTGCTGGTGGTGGACATGCAGACCGGGTTCGTGGCGCCGAGCGGGGTGGCGGAAATCCCCGTGGCGCGCGAAATCGTGCCCAACATCAATCGGCTCGCAGGCGCGCTGCGGCGCGCGGGCGGGACCATCGTCTGGATCGTCTCGACCTATGGGCCGGACGCCGAGAAGGATTGGACGACCTTCTTCAACTTCATCATCACGGGCGAGACGTCCGACCGCTTCCGCCTCGCCTTCGCCGAGGGCCAGCCCGAGCATGCCCTCTGGCGCGAACTCGACCGTCGGGCCGACGATCTCCTCGTCTCGAAGAACCGCCTGACCCCGTTCGCCGATCCGGCGCGCGAATTGGAGACGCGGCTGCGCGCGCGAGGGATCGAAATGGCGCTGATCGTCGGCACGGTGACGAACGTGTGCTGCGAATGCACCGCGCGCGACGCGGCGATGCGCAACTTCAAGACGATCATGATCTCCGACGCCAACGCCTCGCGCAACGACGCCGAGCACAACGCGACGCTGTCGATCTTCCTCCAGGCCTTTGGCGGCGTGCTCTCGACCAACGAGGCGATCGCCCTGATCGATGGGGCGAGCGTCGAATGAGCGCCGCGTTCACCACCCGGCCGGAGATCATCGGCACCTTCGGCGCGGTGAGTTCGACGCATTGGCTCGCCTCGGCGGTCGGCATGTCGATCCTGGAGCGCGGCGGCAACGCCTTCGACGCGGCGGTCGCGACGGGGATCACGTTGCAGATCGTCGAGCCGCATCTCTCCGGCCCCGCCGGCGACATGCCGGCCATTCTCTACAGCGCTCGCGACCGGGCGGTGCGCGTCCTCTGCGCCCAGGGGACGGCGCCGGCCGCCGCGACTGTTCCCAAGTTCCGCGAACTCGGCCTCACCATGATTCCCGGAACAGGCTTTCTCGCGGCGGCGATTCCGGGCGCGTTCGACGGCTGGATGCTGCTGCTGCGCGACTACGGAACGATGACCGTCGAGCAGGTGCTGGAGCCTGCGATCGGTTATGCCGAGAACGGCTTCCCGGTTCTGCCGCGCGTGACGATGTCGCTGCTGCCGCTGGTCGAGTTCTTCAAGGCGGAGTGGCCGAGTTCGGCGGCGGTATGGTTGCCCAGCGGCGAGCCGCCGAAGCCGGGAACGCTGTACCGCACGCCCGGCGTCGCCGCCACCTACCAGCGGATCGTCGCCGAGGCGAAGGCGGCCGGCGGCGATCGCGAGCGCCAGATCGAAGCTGCGCGCGACGCCTTCTATCGCGGTTTCGTCGCCGAGGCGATCGACCGCTTCGCGACCCGCACGCCGCAAATGGATGGAACCGGCCGGCGCAACGTCGGCCTCCTCACCGCCGACGACATGGCGGGCTGGCGCGCGACTTGGGAAGACAGCGCGAGTTACGATTACGGTCGCTGGCGCGTCCACAAGACCGGCCCGTGGGGGCAGGGGCCGGTGCTGCTGCAGCAGCTCGCGTTGCTGAAGGGATACGATCTCGCCGCGCTCGATCCGAACGGCGCCGAGTTCGTGCATGTCGTCACCGAATGCGCCAAACTCGCGTTCGCCGATCGCGAGGCGTTCTACGGCGATCCGGCTTTCGCCGAGGTTCCGTTGGCGACGCTGCTGAGCAACGCCTACAACGATTCGCGTCGCGAGCTGGTTGGGAAGGACGCCTCGCTGGAGCTGCGGCCCGGATTGCCCGAGCTTTCGACTCCCAGGCTGAAGACGATGCAAGCGCTCGCGGGATCGGCGACGCCTGTCGGACCCGGAGGCGGCGAGCCGACATTCGCGCCGTTGCCGGAATATCGCGGCGACACCGTGCATCTCGACATCATCGACCGCTGGGGCAACATGATCGCCGCGACGCCGAGCGGCGGCTGGTATCAGAGTTCGCCCGTCATCCCCGCGCTGGGCTTTCCGTTGGGAACGCGCGCCCAGATGTTCTGGCTCGCCGAGGGCCTGCCGTCGAGCTTGATCCCCGGCGCGCGCCCGCGCACGACGCTCTCGCCGACGCTGGTGGAGCGAGACGGCGCGCCTTATCTGGTGTGCGGTTCGCCCGGCGGCGACCAGCAGGATCAATGGACCCTGCTGCTGCTGCTCCGCCATTTTCATCATCGCAAGAACCTGCAAGAGGCGATCGACGCGCCGATGTTCAACAACATGCATTTTCCGAGTTCCTTCACCCCGCGTCTCGCCAAGCCCGGCGCGCTCGCAATCGAGGATCGCTTTGGCGTGGAGACGATGGCCGAGTTGACGCGGCGCGGGCATCGTCTGAACATCGCGGACGGCTGGTCGCTCGGACGCCTCTGCGCGGCCTCGTCGACGAACGGCCTGATCAAGGCCGCCGCCACGCCGCGGCATATGGAGGCCTACGCCATCGGGCGGTGAAGCGAGGGTCCGTCATTGCGAGCGACAGCGAAGCAACCCAGACTAAGCCGCAGTTGGAGACCCCTAGTCTGGATCGCTTCGCTTTGCTCGCGATGACGGATAGGGCGTTTGTGCATAGGCGACCGATCGCGGATCGGACCAACTCGAGGAGAGCAGACGGATGGCTGCAACGGCGGGCGCGAATGGTCCAGCGCGGGACTTTCTCGGTTACGGCGACGCCCTTCCGCATGCGCGCTGGCCCGGCGACGCGCGGATCGCGCTCAATTTCAATCTGAACGTCGAAGCCGGCGGCGAACATTCGATTCTCGAGGGCGATTCGCATTCCGAGGATCTGCTCACCGACATCGGCTTTCCCGCCTATCGAGGTCGGCGAAGCCCGATGGTCGAGTCGGTGTTCGAATACGGACCGCGCGTCGGTTGCTGGCGCCTGTTGCGCATCTTCAAGCGCTTCGAGGTGAAGATCAGCGTCCTCGGCGTCGTCCGTGCGCTGCAGCAATATCCCGAGCTGACCGCGGCCTTTGTCGCCGAGGGGCATGAAATCGTCAGCCACGGCTGGCGCTGGCTCGACTACCATCAGATGCCGGAGGACGAGGAGCGTGAGCATATCCGGCTCGCCGTCGCGGGGATCGAGGCCTTGATCGGCGCGCCGCCGGTCGGATGGTTCAACGGCCGTCCGAGCGTAAACACGCGGCGGCTCCTGGTCGAGCAGGGCGGCTTCCTCTACGACCGCGACTATCTCGGCGACGAATTGCCATTCTGGGTCAAATTCGGCGACCGCCATCATCTCGTGATCCCTTATTCGTTGGAGACCAACGACAACAGGTTCGATCGCAACACCGGCTTCAGCACCGCGGACGAATTCGCGCAATATATGATCGACGGCTTCGACCTTCTCTACGAGGAGGGCGCCGAGCGCCCCAAGATCATGAGCGTGGCGCTGCACGACCGCCTGATCGGCCGGCCAGCCAAGGCCGTGGGCCTGATCAAGTTTCTCGAGCACGTGCGCAAGCACGACCGCGTATGGCTGTGCACGGGGCGTGAAATCGCCGAGCACTGGCGCCAAGTGCATCCCCCCGAACGATAGTTGAGCAACCAGGCTGCTGTCTCAAAAGCAAATCGCAGTCGGGGTCGCCACTGTAGACCGCGTGCCGGTATAGGTCAGCGCGTGGCCCTGGTTTTCCACCCGAAAAGCTGTGAGATCATCCGAATCCTGGTTGGCGACGACGAGCCATCGCCCATCCGGCGAAACCCGGAAATAGCGGGGATTCAAACCGATGGCGTCCACGCTGTCGCGCAGCGCCAGATCCCCGCACTCCGACTCGAGGCTGAAAACGGAGATCGAATTGTCCGTCCGGTTCGCCATGTAGACGACGTCGAACGTCGGATGGACCGCGATCTCCGAGGGAACGCAGCGGTCGCGCCCGAGGCCCGCCGACGCGACCACGCCGAGAAGCTCGAGTCGCGGTCCGTCGCGTCCGGCGGTGCGGGCGAGGACCGAAACGCCGCCGCTGTTCTGGTTGCTGACATAGATCGCGCCGGTCGCCGCATGGAGCGAGAGATGTCGAGGTCCTGTCCCGAGAGGCAGCGGCAGGGCATCCAGCAGATTCAAAGACGCGGCCGATCGCTCTCCAACAATCCTGTAGAGCAAGAGCAGGTCGCGCCCGGTATCGGTGACCAGCAACTCGTCCGCGCCCAGCAGCATCGAGGCATGCACATTCGACCTTGCTGCGCCCCGGTATTGGTCGCGCGCGATAGCCGGGGGCGCGGCGAGCGAAAGGCTCTTCCGCGGTTCGCCGCCTTCGCCGAGCGAGAGCAACGCGAGGACGCCGCCATGATAATGGCTGGCGAAGGCCAGCCGGCGATCCCAGTCGACCGTTATATGGCAAGGCGCGTCCGCGCCCGTCGCCATGCGGCCGCTCGAGGTCAGGGCGCCCGCGGCGTCTTCGTGATAGCCGATGACGTCGCCTCCGAATTCCGGCTCGGTGATCGCCCACAGCAGATGCTGCCGATCATTGCGGACCAGGAAAGACGGATTGAGTTCTCCTAGGCTCTGCCCGAACTCGATCAAGCCGGAGTCGGCGTCGATCGCTGCTCGCGTAATCCCGGCGCCGTGCGCGTGGGGGGCGCCGGCCCAGGGCGAGGCGATGCTGTACGAGCCGATATAGAAAGGAATTTCCGTCATGGTTACGTGGCCTCGGCGCTGGTGAGCCGGTCGGCCTCCGCCCGATCCGCCGCCGACATCGGCAGCGAGACCGGCCGGCGGCGGACCTCGGACAAATAGACGCTCTTGATCACCTCCAGCGCCTGGTACGCCTGAAGGCCGGTGACGAGCGGTTCGCGGTTTTCGATGATCGCCAGCGCGAAATCGCGAAGTTGGTCCGAATGGAAGGCGGGAAAGCCGGGCTTTCCGCCTTCGGCGGCCGCCCATGCCTGCACCGTCTCCGCCGGATCGAACGGCCACTGGTCGGTGATCGCCTGGGTCAGCTCAGGTGTTTCCGACAATCCGACAGTGTGACCAGCCGCGCCGTGCACCGCGATCCGGAAGCCGGGCCCCGTTTCGAACGAGTTGAACGTCGTGGTCACCGTGATGGTGGCGAGCGCGCCGTTGTCGAAGCTCACCACCGCGCAGGAGGAATCCTCGACGTCGATGTAGTCGCCGTGTTTGAGCGTCGCCCATCGGCCGTAGACTTCCGCCGGCGTTCCGACCATCCACAGCAGCATGTCGATCATGTGGATCGCCTGGTTCATCAAAGCGCCGCCGCCCTCGCCCTTCCAGGTGCCGCGCCAGGCATCGCGCGCGAAATAGGCACGGTCGCGCCCCAGCAGCGCGATGCATTCGGCGACCGTCACTCGGCCGATCCTGCCGTCTTCGATCGCTTTGTGCATGCGCAGCGCGGCCGGAAAAAACCGGCGTTGGAACACCCCGCCGAGCTTCACGCCGCGGGCCTTCGCGGTCTCGAGCAGGGTGTAGGCTTCCTCGAGCGAAGTCGTGATCGGCTTTTCGATGATCACGTGGACGTGGCGCCGCATCGCCGCCATCGCCGGCGCGAAATGATGCTTGTGGTCGGTCGCAACGGTAATCGCATCCATTTCAACCGCATCGAGCATTTCCTCAGCGGAAGCGAACGCGCGCGCGATCCCGTGCTTCGCCGCCGTCTCCCGCGCGCGGCCGATGTCGACGTCGCAGACCGCGACCAGCTCGGCCTCGTCCAGCAACGCCAATGCGTTGGCATGCGTGTTGCCGATCCCGCCGCAGCCGACCAGGCCAAAACGTGCAACCTTCCTCACTCTATTAGACCTCTCTCACGTGCGCTCGACGCCCGCCGTCTCGAACGCTTTCGACAGAACCTCGTAGGATTGCCGGGCGGCGGCGTAGGGGTCGTAGCCGGGGAGGCGTTGGCGCAGCACGCTGATCTCGACCGAGATGCTGCCGTCGTAGCCGGCCCGCGCCATTCGCCTGATGAAATCGGCATAGTCGAAATCCCCTTCGCCCGGGATCAGGAACTTGAAGTCGGGCGCGACCCCGGTCTGGTCCTTGACCTCGCAGGCGATCGCCGCGGCCCCGAGGGCGTCGACCGCCTCGGCGGTCGGAACGCCCTGCACGGCGAAGTGGCTGATGTCGAGATTGATGCCAAAGGCGTCGCTGCCGACGGCTCTCTTCACATCGAGCGCGCGCGCCGAGGTGCAGACGATCGAGCCCACATGCGGCTCGAGCGCGACCCTCGCCTCGAGCCGCGCGGCCAACGCGGCGAGCTCGCTGAACCTGTCGATGATCAGCGAGCGCTCGCCCAGCCAGCGCTCCTCGGAGCTGACGGGCGGCAGGCCACGATAGTCCACCTCGGGTCGCGAGGCCCCGAGACTGATCGGCATCCGCTGGCCGGGGGCCTGGAGTTCAGCCGCGAGTTCGAGGCTCTTGACCAGCCGCTCGCGCGCCTTCCACCAAACCTCCCCCTCTGCGATAACAGGCGCGTTGGCCGTGAGGCTGGTGATGACGAGGCCGGCATCCCCGATGATGCGCTTCCATTCGGCAGGATCGCCGCGGCCTATTTTCAACACGTCCGTCGTCCAGCCTTCGCTGACCGTCACTTCGACGGAATCGAATCCGACGCTCGCGCAATGCCGCACGGCCTCGCCGAAACCGAGCGTCGGCATGGACCATGTGTTGTACCCGAGTTTCATGGCGCACTTCCCGTCATTGCGAGTTCCGTGATTGATGAAACGATGGCCCTCACCGTCATGGCCGGGCCTGTCCCGGCCATCGACGTAGTCCAATGGCGCCGCCCTTTCGCATGCTGTTGGCGCCCTAACGGCAAGGCCTTTGAGAGGCGCGCAAGTTGAACCACGTGGATGGCCGGGACAAGCCCGGCCATGACGGAAAACGGCGTGATTCGGCGAATTCGTCGGGTGAGCGGCGGCGGGACCGTGGATTGCTTCGGCTTGCAACGACGGGATAGCCGCTTCGATTCACCTCTGCGCCAGTCGGCGGCGGCGTCAGGCATCCCGAATGCTCACGATATCGCTCCGCCAACGCGCGCGGAACGACTTTCGCACCGCGCTTTCCGGCGTCTGGATGGTGAGGCCGCCGTCGACCGGCAGGATGACGCCGGTGATGAACGAAGCCTCGTCCGAGGCGAGGAACATTGCGGCGTTGGCGACGTCCTGCGGGGCGCCCCAGCGCCCCAGCACGTAATTGTCGCGGATCGAGCGCGCCTCTTCTTCATCCAGCCTCGCCTCCGTGACCTTCGAAAAGATGGCGCCCGGGGCGATGCAATTGGCGCGGATGCCCTTCGGTCCATAATCGAGCGCGACGTTGCGGGTGAGGCCGTGCAGCGCCGACTTGCTCGTGGCGTAGTCGACGAAACTCGGATTGGCGATCAGCCCGTTGACCGACGAGATGTTGACGAAGGCGCCTCCGCCTCGCTCGATCATCACGGGAATGAAGGTTCGAAAGCTATGAAACACCGACTTCACGATGGTCTGCTGGGTCTGGTCCCACTCCTCTTCGGTCACCTGCAATATGTTGGAGAAATGCCCCGCCGCTGCATTGTTGACGACGATGTCGACGCCGGCGAATTCGGCCCTGACGGCCTCGGCGGCCCTGTCCCACGTTTCGCGCAGGCCGACATCGCCCTCGACGACGACGACGCGCCGCCCCAGCGCCTTGACGGCCGCTACCGTTTCCTCGAGGGCCGGGTTCAGAAAAGTGGCGAGGACCAGGTCCGCGCCCTCTCGTGCGAAGGTCTGCGAAATGGCGCTGCCGTTTCCTGGCCCGATCCCCGTGACCACAGCGACTTTTCCTGCCAAGCGACCCATCGTCTACCTTCAGTTCAGAATCCGTATCACGTCGTCAACCCTTGAGCGCGCCTTCGGTCAGCCCGCCGATGACGCGTCGCTGGATGAAGGCGTAGGCGACCACCAGCGGCAGCGACGACAGCACGACGTGGGCGAACACCAGGTTCCAGCGGAAGCTCTGCACCGAGCTCGTGGCGAAGGAATAGAGGGCGAGCGGCAGCGTGGCGCGCGTAGGTCCCGGCAGCAGGAAGGTGGCGAAGAAGAAGTCGCCCCAGACCGTGATCAGGAGGATGACGCTGCCGACGAACAGCACCGGCGCCAGCAACGGGAGCATGATGAGGAAGAATATCTGCAGCCGGTTGGCGCCGTCCATGCAAGCCGCGTCCTCGATATCGGTCGGGGTGGCGCGGACGAAGCCCGTCGCGAGAAACACGACTACGCCCATGCGCGTGCCGACCAGCACCAGAATGTAGCCCAGCGTCGTGCCGTCGAGATGCAGATCCCGCAGCACATAGATCGTCGGGATCAGCGAGGGCGGGATCAGAATCGAAAGCGCGATCACGTAATAGCCGAACTGCATGAGCTTCGATCGGCTGCGCCCGAAGCCCCAGGCGGCCGCAGCCCCGATCAGCACCACGGCGAGGATGGTGGGAATGCTGACCAGGAGGCTGTTCGTCAGCGCCCGCAAGTAATTCCCCTGCACCACAACCGTCGCATAGTTGTCGACGAAGGACCAGACGCTGGGGAGGCCGAGGTCCAGTGAAGCGGCTTCGCCCGCCTGTTTGAACGAATTGACCAGCACCAGCCAGATTGGCACGACGATCCATGGAATCGCAAAGACGCTCAGGCCCGCGTAGCGAGCCAGGGTCCAGGAACGGCTGGCGCGCATGCTCATACCTCCCGCCGCCTGAGATAGGCGACAAGCGGAATGGCGACGACGACCACCATGACGGTCACGATCAGGCCGAGCGCGCTGCCCGTGCCGAAATTGCCCATTCCCCACTGGATGCGAAGCAATACGTTGATGGAGCGGGTCGAACTGCCCGGACCGCCGCCTGTCGTCGCCTGGATCACGTCGTACGCGCTGAAGGCGCCGATCAGCGTGACCGCTACATTGAACGTGAAGGCGGGCGCGAGCAACGGAAAGGTGACCCGCCAGAAAGTCTGCCAGGCGCTCGCGCCGTCGATCCGCGCAGCCTCGTGCAATTCGCGGGGCACCGAATTGATGCCGGCGATGTAGACGAGCGTCGTGAGGCCGATCCACTTCCAGGCGTCCACGAACGCGACCGCCGGCAGCGCCGTCGCAGTGTTCCCGAGCCAGGAGTAATGGAACCCCCCCGGCACAAAGTTGGAAATGAAGCTGTCGAGCGGTCCGGCGGGATCGAGGATGCCGCGCCATATATAGCCGACGGCGAGCGGCGAGATCAGCACCGGGAGGAAGAACAGCGAACGAAAGAAGCCGTTCAGCAGCGTGCTCTCTCTGAGAGCATAGGCGAGGCTCAGGCTGACTACGTTCTGCACCAGCATCGCGATCACCGAATAAGCGATGGTTACCCAGATGGCGTTGATCAGATAGCCCTGCCCATACAGCAGATTGAAATTGGCGAAGCCGTTCCAGACGATCGCCGTTCTATAGGTGGTCCAGTTGGAGAACGACAACGGCACATTGAGAATCAGCGGCGCCACGAAGAAGACGCCGACGAACAGGAATGCGGGTAGCGCGAACCAGAGGGCGGGAGGCGCGACGAAGCGACCGAGGACAGCGCGGGCGCTGACCTCGACCTCATGCCGATATCGCGCCGCGCTGGTCATGAGGGCGCGCCGGCGATCGACGGAGGCCCCCGGTTCACCAGCCCGGCAGCCCTTGCGCCTGGGCGGCCTCAACCACACCTTGCTGGAGCTGGTCGGCGGATTGTTGCGGCGCCAACTGGCCGACGGTGAGCTCGCTCATGACCTGCATCAAGTTGCCCAAGGCGCCGGGGACGTTCTGATTGATCAGGACGACCCTCGGACCTTTGTCGTATGCCGCCTTGATTTCCTTCAGCAACTGCGAGGCGTCGGGGTCGGACACGCCATTGACGATCGGGAAGGTCCCCGAGTTCTTGATGTAGTCGGGGTAGCCGGGACCGGTGACGAAGCGGATGAAATCGAGCGCCGCGGCCTCCTTGGCGCTGTCGCCGGTCTTGGGAACCATGTAGGTGCCGATCGGGCCTGCGTCCACCGTGGTCTTCGGCTCCGTGGCGCCCACCTGGACAAAGCCGACCTTCTCGTCGAGCTTGGCCTTGTCCCCGCCCGCTTCGTCCAGGTACACCGCGGCGATGTTCGAATGGATCATCTGATAGGCCGCCGTGCCGGTGTAGACCGCCTTGGCGCCGGCCTCGAAGGTGGCGGTCGTCATATCCTTGTTGAAGCAACCGGCGGCTTTGCGGTCGTTCCAATCCTTGAGACCCGCGAGCATCGGCGAGTCGGGGTCGTTGAATTTGGCTTTGTGCGCCATCACCTCCGCAACATAATTGGGCGGGGCGATCGTGCTCGCGTAGAGCATCGGCTCGACCGCCACCGGCCATCCCGAGGCGCCCGCCTCGTGCATGGTGGTGACGCCCGCCTTGGACAGCACGCCGCACTGCGCCTTCAACTCGACGAAGGTCGTCGCGGGTTTGAGGCCGTGATCGGCGAGCAGCTTCTTGTTGTAATAGACCCCCCAAGTTTCCGGGAAAGTGGTGATGGCGGCGTAGACCTTGCCGTCGGCAGCGCGACCTCCGATGTCGTAGATCGACGACTGCTTCACGAAGGCTTCGTCGCTGAGGTCCACAAGGTTTTGCGCGGGATTGAAGTGGGCCATGTCGGCCGCGCCCGGATGATACTCGAGAATGTCGGGACGGTCGCCCGAGGCCCATCTGGTCAGGGTCGCCGTTTCGAAGCCGTCGGCCGGAATGTCGACGAAGACGAGCTTGTTGCCCGACGCCTTCTCGTAGGCCTTGTAGAGCGCCAGCACGCCTTGCGTGTCCTGGGTGTTGTGCCATAGCGTCAGCGAGAGGCCGGCGGCCCTGGCGCCGCCAAGCGCCATGGACAAGCCCGCGGCGGCCATCAGCGCCGTACGGCCAAATTTGACGATCATGGTTATTCCTCCCTGCATGACTCATTCAACTGGATCGCCCCGCGCCGGGCGGCTCTTGCCGTTCCCTTTGGCGCACGATTTCCGGCTCGACGTCGGTTTGGCAGACGACCTCGACGGGCCGCGGCCTCCTCAGCGTTGCTCCTCAGTTAAGCGCTTCGCGCTTCGGTGGTTTGCTTGGCCTTTTCACCGCAGGAGTCGATATTCGGGATGCCAACAACGATGTCAACACCACTGACGTTCACGCTAGAATTTACTTTGCCGATCATCGCTTGTCGATGATCGTCTCGACGAGCGCCAAACCACAATCTATCTGCGCTGAAAGCACATCGGTCGGTCCGCCGATTTGACTCGGCGCCATTGGCGAGGCGGCGAATATTTGCTTAATATTGGTCTTTGTCTCGGGGTCCGTCCATGAGTGATCGAAGCGGGAAGTCTTATCGGGTGGGCGTGATCGGCTTCGCGCACATGCATGTGAACGAGCTCGTCGACCGGTTCATGGCCA
>Ga0209773_10000649_pt1 | contig 11505 bp, 11 predicted proteins | sample BogFormECP14_OM1_FD_188244 | JGI IMG/M metagenome (GOLD analysis project Ga0209773, IMG submission 188244) | Bog forest soil microbial communities from Calvert Island, British Columbia, Canada - ECP14_OM1 (SPAdes) (version 2) | ecosystem: Environmental > Aquatic > Freshwater > Wetlands > Bog ... | reverse complement strand
CTGAGAATTTTCGATAAAAATTGGTGCTGTAAAGTGGTCCGATGATTTTCGACAAATTGACATGTACTGTAGGTATATGACTTAATGCTGGCCCCACCCCGACTGTATTCACTTTTCAAGATGGCAGCGATTGATTTTTGTAGAAGGGAGTCTACTTCAGCCCTAGTAGGTTGGTGCAGGTCATTGAGCTTGGAATGGTTGAGTTTGGGGGCCGACTTTTTTCCGCTATGCCCAGTGAATCACGAATATATGGTTTGGCACATTAAAAAATATGTATTTTTTCCACATTAAAAATGTGCTTTTCATAAATGGTTTAGGCACATTTAATGGCCTCTTTCCGCTTTTTTAATGTGCTTTTTAATGTGTTTTTTCCACATTATATATGTGCCTTAGCAACTTGATTTCGTGGCCACGATGGTTGATCAGATCATCAGCAGATCACCACCACCACTGTCCCCTCCCACCCATGCACCACCACTATGTTACAGCTTCACGCATGAAAGGGGCGCTCCCCCAGTAAACTTTTTACGCTGAATTCAATGCATCTATTCTCATTTTTGTGGTGTTGTTGGTTTTTAAGCAATTGATAGAATTTGGGTTTTTGCAGATCCGTTAAAATTCTTAATCAAGTCAATTATTTTCGGGTGCTGTCATTTTGTGGTTCAATTAGGCAAAGGCACATTTTCAATGGTATATCACTTTGACTACATGGTAAAGGCACATTTTTGACGACATATCCATTTTGGCACTTGGGAAAAGGTACATTTTTAATTTGCTATTACAAGTTTTAATGTGCCAAACCATATATTCGTGATTCACTGGGGGGGTTACTAGTTCTACATAAGGATGTTAGATCCGCAACAGGTCCAATGTCGAAGAGCGGTTTGAAAATGCGCCGACCTTCGCTTTCATCACTGTCATAGACTAGAAGATGATGAGCACCAATGTTGGTTTGAAAAGTGGAGGCGGCTGCGCCGTAACAATGAAGAATGTGGTCTTGGGGTTTTGGCCATCTGCGCTTTCAAACCAGCTATTGAAGGTGTCGACCAAAGCCTCGAGGTGATCAGGAGTAACTAGGACAGGGGCGATCCTGGACCACTGGAATAGTAAAAATTTCCAATCACCCAAACCACCTTTCCCTTGACCCATGGCCGTTCGCAAGAACCCGGCATTAGCGGCGGAGCCATACTCTTCGAAACCATATCGAAGATCCCGGCATTCGAAAGATCGTTGAATAGCGTCGTGTCGAATGCGCTCTTCAGCATTCCCGCCTGTGGATCATTCGATGTCGGTTTGAAGTTTGCAGCTGCGAGCCGAATCTTCGTAGCGCCAAGATTCGTGCCCGTGCGCACCCAGTCCTGCGCCTGCGCCATCTGAAGGCCGCTCAAGATAATAATTGCTGCAAAAAAGAGGAAACAACGCTGGGCCAAAATCGCTTGCTTCTTGCTAATAATCATTCTTCCGTCCCGCAGAAAAGTTTGCGAAAACTGAATCAACATCATCGCCCGGGCTCTTCACAATAGTACGACACAGAGAGCGAGCTTTCGTTGTATCCGCCGGGCAATGGACCATAGGTATCAACCCTTTGCACGGCTCTTAAACATGACGTGTCCAGGCTCGCTGAGCCGCTCGATTGCGCAATCCGTATCTGGCTCGGCGAGCCATCCCTTGCCAGCACAAAAGACAAATACACCCTCGCCCCCGCCGGAGTGCTCGGCGAGACCTCCTGAGTCAGCCAGTTTTGTGCTGTTCTTCTGCGAATCAACTCCACGTACCAGGGAAAGCGCGAACCAAAGTCTCCCCCATTGACTGCGACGGGATTATTGCCGTTTGGGTTGCTTGTCATCGACCGAGGAATATTACTTTGTGCCGCCTCGCCGTAATTTGCCCGGTTCTGCTGGTTCGGAACCGGCTGTGCGTGCCTCGTCGAAGTCGGCGTCACTGCTTTCTGAGGCTGCGGTTTTACCGGCGCCTCAGCCTTCTGCGGAGCCTGCTTCGCCTTCGTCGGCTTCTGCTTCTCAGGAATCGGAATCGCATCTGGCGGCGGTGTTTCCACCGCCTTTTGCGGGGCAGGTGGAGCCGGAGCCTGACTCGGCGTCTGCGTCGCCAGCACATTGTCGGTCGGCTTGTTTTCGCTGGGTAAGGGAATCGTCGGAGCCGAACTCACCAGCGTAGCCTGAATCGCTCCTGGCGCGGACTCAGCGTTCCCCCAGATCCCGCCATGAAACCGCCCGATGAGAAAGACATAAAGCCCAATCAGCGCCACCACTCCTGCATGGAGCATGAACGAACCAACGGCGGGACCGCCAAAATGATCCCGCTCAAGCTCGATTCTCGCGCTCGTCCTCATCCTGCGTAATTTCCACCTTCAAATAGTAAGTAAAGAATTGTCATCCTGAGGGAGCGAAGGATCTGCTTTTCGCATCGGTCAGCACGAAAACGGGTGCCCCATCCTTTCGCGTACTTGCGAAAGGGTGGGAAAGCAAAGTCCGCTCCCACTACCACCCAGCCAACTCTTACTTCGCAGAGCCGTTATTCAACGGCTGCGTCACAATGCTGATATTCGTAATCCCGGCCTGCTTCACCGCATCCATAACAGAAGCAAACGCCCCAAAAGGCACTCGCTCATCCGCCCGCAGATAAATGATCCGGTGCGCCGCATCGGTGTTACTCGATTGCTGCAGCCGCGAAGGCAAATCCGCCAGATTGATCGGCTGATCACCCATAAACACGCGCTGATCCTTGTCGATCGTCAGTACCGTGCGCTGCTCGGTGATTTCCTTCACCGTCTTCGTCTTGGGTACGGCCACATCAATGCCCGACTGCAACACCGGAGCCGTCAGCATAAAGATCACCAGCAGCACCAGCACCACGTCCACCAGCGGAGTGATGTTGATTTCCGCCAGCGCCGTCTGCGTATGTCCGCTTCTACTTGTGAAGGCCACGCGCGGCCTGCCTTTCCAGCGGATCTTCGGTCGCGCCGACCGTGAACTCTTCCATGCTGTTCAGCAGTTCGCGGGAAAAGTCATCCATGCGCGCGCCAAACTCTCGGCACCGCGACGTGAACTGGTTATAAGCGACAACTGCCGGCACCGCGACCACAAGACCAGCCGCAGTCGTGATCAGCGCCTCGGAAACACCCGGCGCCACCGCCCGCAGCGTCGCCGCCCCGGCAGTTCCCAGCCCATGAAAGGCATCCACAATGCCCATAATCGTGCCAAAAAGGCCAATAAATGGCGAAATCGCGCCAATCGTCGCCAGCCATGTCAGCCGCTGCTCCAGAACAGTCAGCGCCTCGCTTGAAGCCGTTTGGGCCGCCCGTTCCAGAGCCGTAATATTCTTCGGAGGCCCATATCCGCCCGTCTGCCGCTGATAGGTCTCGTAAACCTCGTCAAACACATTCACAAGCGGGCTGGGCTTGAACTGCTCGCTGACCGCGGCAATCTCCTGCAAGCGGTTCGCCTTGCGAAAAGCGCGCAAAAATCGGTTGCTCTGCGTCCGCGCGCGCCTGAACGTTCCCCACTTGCCCAGAATGATCGCCCAGGAATAAAGGCTCGAGATCAGCAGCAATCCCAGAACAGCCATCGCCACCGGCCCGCTGTTCTGCAGCATCTCTACAATGGCGCTGCCGCTGGGAGGCGCAGGCGCCGCCGCATCCGGCCCCGCCTGAAACAAAACAAAAGCAATTGCAAAAAAAGGGTGTGTCATCGCCTGGTATTAACGTTAGCAGACGCGAATCCGCGCAACCAAGTTGCCAGACGCTAAGGAATTGGATTGGTTACGCCGTATTTGCAGGCAGTTCTCTGTGGTCTCCGTGTTCTCTGTGTTGAAAGGAGACCTTTTTGGCGTCCTTCGCGCCTTGGCGGTGGAAGTTTCAAAACAACCCGCCGCCAGAAGTCCACGTCAGAAGTGAAAGGACGAGCCAGCCAGAGTATCATGGCTGCCACAGGAAAGGAGCCTTCCATGATCGCACTGAATCCAGGCCAATGCGGACTCTGCACTCATTTCGGCGAGCCGCACCCTGCAACCCCCACGCTGCTCCAGATCCACACGAGCAAGCAGGCACCGGAAACTTTCTTGGACGATTGCGGCCATCCCAAACACGCCCCGCTCCACCTGAAGGTGAGCGCCATGAGCGGATGCGACGGGTTCGAACCAACCGCCTCCGCATGAGAAGACAAGCGGCCAGTTACCACTGAAGCGATTTCAGATCAAAGGCGCCGAAGGCGCGTTTCGCCGGACGCGCAGTCCCTGATATTCTGCGCGCAGGATGCTGCTCGAACTGCGTGCGGAAAACTACGCTGTCATTGACCACGCCATTGCCGTCTTCGGCCCCGGCCTCAATCTGCTTACTGGCGAAACCGGAGCAGGCAAGTCCATCCTAGTCGACGCTCTCGCTCTGTTGATGGGCGACAAAGGATCGTCTGACGTTGTCCGTCATGGGGCAGACAAGGCAGTAGTCGCCTGCGTCTTCGAGGCTACGCCCGGAGCCGAGACCATCCTCGAAGCCAACGGCATCGATTGCGAAGGTCACGAAATCATCCTGCGCCGCGAAATACTGTCGAACGGCAAAGCCCGCGTCTTCATCAATAATCAGCCTGCAACGGTAAGCGCACTCCGCCAGCTCGCGCCAGAGCTCGCCCTCGTCCACGCACAGAGCGACACGCTCGGAGCCTTCGATCAGGCGCAGCAGCGCAGCCTTCTCGATCGATTCGGCAACATCTCCGAGGAATCCGTCGCGGCCGCTTACGAGCAATGGCGAGCCATCCAGCAAAAACTCGACGAACTCGAGCGGGATGAGCAGGACCGCCTCCGCATGGTTGACCTCTGGAGCTTCCAGCGCAAGGAAATCGAAGGCGTAAGACCAGTCGAAGGCGAAGACGAAGCTCTTGAAACCGAGCGCCGCGTTCTCTCCAACGCCGAAAAGCTCTACGCCGCCGCCATGAGCGCCCACGAATTGCTCTACGAGGGCGCCAGCTCCGCCGAGACAACGCTGCGTGCCGCCGAAAAGCATCTCGAAGAACTCGCCCACTACGACCCGCAATTCAAGGAAGCTGCACAGCAACTCGCTTCCGCCCGCGCATCGGTCGAAGACGTAAGCACCACCGTCCGCGACTACGCCGAAAACATCCAGGCCTCCCCCGATCGTCTCGCCGAAATTGAAGACCGCCTCGCCGCTCTCGACCGCCTCAAGCGCAAGTACGGCCAGACACTGGCTGAGGTCATCGCCTATGGCGAAGATGTAGTCGCGAAATTAAACGAAGTGGAAAACCGCGACGAAATCGTAAAGACGTTACGTGCCGACCTGAAGCAAGCCGCAGATGCCTACCGCAAAGCCGCGCAGACCTTAACAGGCGAGCGCGAAGCCGCCGCAAAAAAGCTCGAAAAACTAGCCGAAGCTCAGATCAACGACCTGGCCATGAAAGTCCGCTTCGCAGTGACCGTTACTCCAAAAGAAGACCCGGCACACTGGACCGCCCACGGCTGGGACACCGTCGAATACAGCATCGCCACCAACGCTGGAGAGCCGCTCAAGCCACTCGACGAAATCGCCTCCGGAGGAGAAATGTCCCGCATCCTGTTAGCGCTAAAAGTGAGCGTAGAAGAAGGCGCGAGCAAATCGCAAAGCAAAAAGAAAACGCAGGTGCCCCGCACGCTCGTCTTCGACGAAATCGATATCGGCATCGGAGGCCGCGCCGCCGAAGCCGTAGGCCAGAAACTCAAAGCTCTTTCACGTGCCCAACAAGTCCTGTGCGTAACCCACCTGCCGCAGATCGCCGCCTTTGCCGACCAGCACTTCCTGATCGAGAAAAGGGAACACAGCGGCCGCACCAAAACCTCCGTCCGCCTGCTCGAAGCCGCCAACCGCACCGAAGAAATAGCCCGCATGCTGAGTGGCGCAACCGTCACCGACACATCGCTTAAACATGCTGAACAAATGATCAAGATCAGCAAATAGTTTGGCCTCACTGAGAATTGCCCTTCGGTGATGACGATCCCGTCCAGAATTCCCCATATCACTGGCTTGTATACTTGGTACTTCTGCGGAGGGAAATCCTCTGACGAATCCTCTCAAACGGTCGCTCAGATCATTTCAGTCAGTGGTTGCCGCTGTGGTTGCGGGCCCAATCCTCATACTGTCCGGCTGTGGTAGCGCTGGATATACTTCTGCATCCATCGTTCTTACCGTTTCGCTAAGCAACAAGGTCATCAACCTGCAAGCCAATGGGATGCCACTCAACATCCCCGTCACCATCGTCGCCCCTACTGAAACGGCAACATTCAGCATCCTGGGCCTGCCGGCTGGAGTCTCCGAAAGCTATAAGGAATCCGAGTCAAACCCATCAGGCCTGCTTACGCTCACAGCAAGCTCATTCACGATGCCAGGCACATATACCCCGACGATCACCGTAGGATCCTCCGGCCAGACCGCATCGCTGATTTTCACGCTGATCGTCACGGCGAGTCATTGACTTTAGTTCAATGCTTCTCCGCCTTCGGATTGTGAAAGAATCCCTTCCGCAGATTGATTCCATATTCCAGATAAGCCTTCAGGCAGCAACTCATCTGCATCCACCCGTAGCAATTCCCATACGAGCTATCCAGCCCATTCTGGTTTTCCTTCCAGTTTCCTTCTGAGATACTGACCAGAGTTTCATCCGCCCCGAGCGGCCCGAAACGTATCTCGACCTGCGTGTTATAGCCGCCCTCCATCGTCTCCCACTCAAATTCGATCAATGCATTGGGAACGACCTTCTTCACAGCGAGAGGAACATCACCCGGATAATCCGCGAACCGCCAGATCACCTTCGTCCCTTCCACCAGCGGCGCACTCGCCGATTCCGTCGCGAAGTATTGAGTGATCTTCGTCGGGTTGTAAACCGCGTCAAAGACCTCGGCGACAGGCTTCTGAATCTTTGTCTGAATCTTGAACTTTAGCTCCATAGTTTCCTCCTCGGATTCCTCCCCGCCATATTTCTGAGAACGATCAAACTATATGTTGTATTTTTATAACATGTCAACAGCTAAGAACGAGCGTGAACGGCAGGAGGCGGTCTTCAAAGCATTAGCCGATTACCGCCGCCGCGCAATGCTCGACCTGCTGCGAGACAAGCCACAGACGACGGGAGACATCTGCAAACATTTCAAGGACCTCGACCGCTGCACCGTCATGCAGCATCTCGGCGTGCTTGAGGAGGCAGGACTAATCATCGTCAAGCGCGAAGGCCGCAATCGCTGGAACTACATCAACCCGCTGCCCATCAAGGAAATCTACGACCGCTGGATCAGCCGCTACGCCACCCACGCCCTCGACATCTTGGCCCGCATGAAACACGACCTGGAAGCACACTAGCGCGCGGGTGCCCCAGGTTCGCAAAGCTAACCTGGGTTGTTCACCTCCACCAAAAGCATGAGGACTCCCCACAAACCCACCTGTTACACTGCGACGCAATGCACATCCGTAAGACTTATCTGCCTTTTCTGGCCACGCTCCTCTTCGCCGCAACTGCAATCGCCCAGCAACCCCAGCATCTCTTCTTCCGCGTAACGCTGGGGTCCGCGATCAGCGCGCCAGCCTCAGGCCGCCTCCTCGTCTTCCTCGAGCCCGGAACCAGCGCCAAAGAAGTGGACATGAACCAGTTCCAGCCGAGCGCCGTTTATGTTGCCGCAAAAGAAATCTCATACCTAAAGCCGGGCGAAGCAGTCGACATCGACACCGACGACCTCGCCTTCCCCGCCGCGTTTTCCACTGTCAAACCCGGCGACTACCAGGCGCAGGCTGTCCTCGACGTGAATCACACCTACACCTATGGAGGCCGCGGCGAAGGCGATCTCGTCAGCGACGTCGTCACTCTCAAAACATGGATACCAGGCGAGGGAAGCGAGCCGTCGTTCGTGCTATCGAGCAAAGTGCCCGCCCCGCAAGCGCCCAAACTTCCGCTAACGCCCGAAGTACAAAAAGCCGCCGAGGATCACACGCAGCCCGCCGATTTCACCAGCCCGCTGCTGACAAAATTCTCCGGTCGCGAAACGCATATCCGCGGATGGGTCATCCTGCCGCCTCCCTACACTGACCATCCAAAGGACAAATACCCAACCGTCTACTGGACGCACGGCTTCGGCGGCAATCTCAGGTACGCAAAGGCGCAGGGTCAGATGATCTATGCGCGCATGGCCCAAGGCAAAATGCCACCCATGATCTGGGTCATGCTCGACGAGTCGCTTGCCACCGGCACCCACGAATTCGCCGACTCAGTCAATAACGGCCCCTGGGGCGCCGCGCTCACCTCCGAATTCATCCCCTGGATCGAGTCGAAATACCGCATGGATGCAAAGACCAGTGGCCGCTTCCTCGAAGGCCACTCATCCGGTGGATGGGCCACGCTCCAGCTTCAGGTCAACTACCCGAAGATCTTTGGCGGCACATGGTCCACCTCACCGGACCCGAGCGACTTTCACGACTTCAGCCAGGTCGACCTATACGCGCCGCACGCGAATCTCTACCGCAAATCCGACGGCAGCGCCTACCCGATCGTGCGCGACCACGAAAAGGTCCTCGGCACCATGGAGGAGTTCGCAAAGCAGGAGCGTGTCCTTGGCAACTACGGCGGCCAGCTGGCTTCTTTCGAATGGGTCTTCTCTCCGCGCGGACCCGACGGACGCCCGCTCAAAATGTTCAACCGTGACACCGGCGACGTCGATCTGAATGTTGTCGCCTACTGGCATGACCATTACGACCTCGCCAATATCGTTTCCAGCGACTGGGCCGCACGCGGCAAAGATCTGAAAGGCAAAATCCATCTGATCGTGGGAACAGCGGATACCTTCTACCTTGACGGAGCCGCCCACAAGTTCGAATCCGTTCTCAAAGGCCTCAATGCCGACCCGCACTTCACCTACATCGACAACCGCACTCACTTCGACCTATACAAAGAAGGCGACGATCGAATGGCCCTCTTCGACAAAATCGCCGCGGAAATGTATGCAGTAGCCAGACCGGGTAAAAAATAGATGGCAGTCTGAACGAACCCAGCCGGACACTCCTGGGTTCGTTCAGCCCTACCCCTGGCACCCCCGACACGGTATACTGATTGATGTGACATCGACCACAATTGACCCCCTTACCGTTGAGCCGATTTACGGCTCCGCATCTTCGACCAAGCGCGTTCTCCTCCTCAAGCCACGCGGCTTCTGCGCAGGTGTTGTCCGCGCTATCGATATCGTCAAGATTGCCCTAGAAACCTTCGGCGCGCCGATTTACGTCCGCAAGGAAATCGTCCACAACCGCTTTGTTGTGAACGATCTGGCAGAAAAAGGCGCCATTTTTGTCGACGAGATCGACCAAGTCCCCGAGGGCATGCGTGTCATCTACAGTGCGCACGGTGTGTCGCCCGCTGTTCGCCAGCGCAGTAAAGATCTCAAGCTCAAGGTCATCGACGCCACCTGCCCCCTCGTCACCAAGGTCCACGTTGAAGCCGTCAAGTTCGCAAAGCAGGGTTATTCGCTCGTGCTCGTTGGCCATCGCGACCACGACGAAATCGAGGGCACCTTCGGCGAAGCGCCAGACGTGACCCAGATCGTCTCCAGCGCCGCAGAAGTAGATGCCCTTCAAGTGCCCGATCCGGACCGCGTTGCGTACCTTACGCAGACCACGCTCTCGCTCGACGAAGCGCGCGACATCATTCACGCGCTCAAAGAAAAGTTTCCCAACATCATCGGTCCGCACTCGCAGGACATCTGCTACGCCACCGAAAACCGCCAGACCGCGGTGAAGAACGTGGCGCACAATGCCGACCTGGTCCTAGTCGTAGGCTCGAACAACAGCTCCAACTCGAACCGCTTGGTCGAAGTCTCGCGCAACCTGGGAACAAACGGCTATCTCATTGACGACTCCGAGGCCATCGACCCCACATGGCTCGAAAATGTCTCGACTGTCGCCATCACGGCTGGCGCGTCAGCTCCCGAAATTCTCGTCGAAGGTGTCGTAAATTATTTGCGTCAAAAAGGTTTTGGCAGCGTCGAAGAAGTAGAAGTGATGCCAGAAAATGTAAGGTTCGGTCTACCGCCGGAGATCGTTCAGGCAATTGCATCCGCTCCGGCCTCAGCACCTGCATCGGTTTAAGCAACGCGAGGGCGTCGGACCTCGCAAATTGGCAAGTTGAGTTATGGGGCTTTGGCCCCTTGAGTATTTTTAGGGTAGAACCGCTGGGCTATAGCCCGGAAAATACGTGATCCAGGAAACAGGGCCTTCAGGCCCGGAATTTTACGTTTAACGACAGCATGAGTACAACCACAGGAACAGCACAACGCGGCATCCCCAAGTTCGGCAGAATCGACGCCGCACTTGAATCGGTCGAAGCCGCCATCAAGCGTTCCCGAGACTACATTTTCTCCACCCAGGATTCAGACGGCTTCTGGTGCGGCGAGCTCGAAGCAGACGCCATGCTCGAAGCTGACTACATCTTCGTGCACCGCTTTCTCGGTACCGGCGACGAGGCCAAGATGCGCCGCGCCCTTACCGAAATGCTCCGCTTCCAGAACGACGACGGCAGCTGGAGCATCTATCCCGGCGGCCCCGGCAATATCAGCCTCACCGTAAAGTGCTATTTCGCCGGCAAGCTCATGGGCATGACCGCCGCCGAGCCCATCCTGGTCAAAGCCCGCGAATGGATTCTCGCCCACGGCGGCGTCGTCGAGTGCAACACCTTCACAAAAATTTACCTCTGCGCCCTCGGGCAGTACGAATATGACGCAGTCCCGGCCGTTCCGCCGGAGATCGTGCTCTTTCCCAATTGGTTCTACTTCAACATCTACGAAATCTCATCGTGGTCGCGCGCCATCCTCGTGCCGCTTTCGATCGCGTACGCGAAGAAACCGTTCAAGAAGATCCCGCCGGAGCAGGGAATTGACGAGCTTTTCGTAGGCGGACGCGAGAACGCGAATCTGCACCTGAAGTGGGACAGCAAGAACAAAATCAGCTGGCGCAACTTCTTTCTCATGTGGGACCGCGTCGCTCACTGGGCTGAGCGCATCCACATTCGCCCGCTCCGCAAAGTAGCGCTCAAGAAAGCAGAGAAGTGGCTGCTCGAACGCTTTGAGATGTCCGATGGCCTCGGAGCTATCTATCCGGCCATGCTCAACGCCATTGTCGCACTACGCTGCCTCGGCTATTCGCTTGATGACCCACAGGTCATTCGCGCCATCGACGAATTCGAGAAACTCGGCATCGACGAGCCCAACGGCTCCGCTGCCTGCCCCGAGCCGACCTTCCGTATGCAGCCGTGTTTCTCGCCGGTGTGGGACACCGCGCAGGTGCTCTCGACGCTGGGCGAAGCGGGCGTACCCAAGACCGATCCGCGGTTGCTCAAGGCCGCAGACTGGCTGCTGTCGAAAGAAGTGCGCCACAAGGGCGACTGGGCGGAGAAGGTGAAGAACGTCGAGCCGGGCGGGTGGTACTTCGAGTTCAACAACGAGTTTTACCCGGATGTCGATGATACGGGAGAG
>Ga0209773_10000648_pt1 | contig 11510 bp, 9 predicted proteins | sample BogFormECP14_OM1_FD_188244 | JGI IMG/M metagenome (GOLD analysis project Ga0209773, IMG submission 188244) | Bog forest soil microbial communities from Calvert Island, British Columbia, Canada - ECP14_OM1 (SPAdes) (version 2) | ecosystem: Environmental > Aquatic > Freshwater > Wetlands > Bog ... | reverse complement strand
CGGATATACAAAGAGTCCGATTGAAGCGGTGAACTATGCTTCCGTGCACGACAACCAAGATCTCTTCGACGCGGTGCAGCTGAAGTCGAGCTTTGGCGACAGCATTGCCACGCGTGCCCGGAGGCAGGTGATGGGAATGAGTTTGGTGACCTTGGGGCAGGGAGTTCCCTTCTTCCAGGCCGGCGACGATCTGTTGCGTTCGAAGGACATGGACCAGAACAGCTATGACTCCGGGGATTGGTTTAACAAGATCGATTGGAGTGGGCAGACAGCAAACTGGGGGATCGGCCTGCCCATTGCAAGCCAGAACCAGGGCCAGTGGCCGATCATGACGCCGCCGCTCAGTAACCCGGCTTACACGCCAGTTCCGGCGAATATTGCCTACAGTGAAGAGGCGTTCAGCGAACTGCTGAATATACGCTACAGTTCGGATTTGTTCCGCATGGCGACATTCGAGGAAGTGCAGCGGAATCTTAACTTCCTGAACACCGGGCAAAACCAGACGCCAGGGTTGATCGTCATGAAGCTGGATGCCAACGGCGGAAACTACGGAATCTACAAACACATATTGGTGATTTTCAACGCGACCAATGCGGCGGTGACTTTCACCGACAGCCGGTTGCAGGGCTTGGCTTTGCATTTGCACCCGGTGCAGCGAAACTCGAGCGATCCCACAACCAGACAGTCGACGTTTAACTCCAAAGAGGGAACGGCTACAGTTCCCGCACTGACTACTGCAGTCTTCGTGGCGGAAACCGAGTAGGCAATTGGCTATCCGCGAGCGGCCCCCACTCTGAACACGGTCCGAATTGGATCGTTCAGACAGGTGCTTGATGCCCTTCGCAAAAGTGATTTCATTTAAACGTATATACTCGTCTGTCAGAAAGCAAACTCTAGCTAGATCTCCAGGATTGGCCCTGCGTCACCCCCAGTCACGGCCTAACCGGAAATGAATCCGGGCCAGAAGTCCCGTTCTAGGACATCATGCGCGACGTTGGATAGATTGCGATAAAGGACGCTATCGCCAACATCGCGAAATTGCCAGCGCCTGAAACCGTTCAGGCGGTGTCGCATGCGACTGAAATTCCAAGTCGATCATTCACCGCATCTTGAAGTTTCTGTTTGCTTCCTATGTACCGCTCCGTGGTCTGCACGGAAGCGTGGCCAAGGAGAAACTGAATCTGTTCCAGTTCGCCTCCACAACCATGGCACAGGCGCGCGCAAGTGCGGCGAAGATCGTGGGGTGCCAAATTGCTTATGCCGGCCTGCCGCGCGCACCGCTTCACGGCGTACCAGACCACATTAGCTGTCACGCCCGCGTCCTGTCGCATTCCCCCCGTCAAAACCCGCCTGAATACTTTTCCATCGCTCACTCCCGAATGCCGGAGCCAGGCATTGAGAAGCTCCTTGCTCCACGACGGCACAGGTACGGTTCGTAGGCGTTTTCCTTTCCCGACCAAATCGGCAATGACCCAACGACCGTCCCTCGATTGCAACTGGTCGAGGTTCAAACCCACGACTTCCGAGTGTCGTAATCCACATCCGAGCAGCAACCCAAGCATTGCGCCATCTCTCCAACCACGTAGACTGTTCCTCGAGGCGGCGTTAACTAGCTCTTGAGCCTGATTGCGAGTGAGCCAGTTGCCCATTTTCCGTCCGAGCCGCTTGACTCCCTTAACTCTCCGGATTCCAATCGCATGTTCCGGACTCAGCCAGCCGCTCTCTGCAGATTCATCGGCCAGCCTCCGAATCGCGGAAAGATGTAAATTGATCGTAGCGGCAGACAAAGAGAGGCGTTCTAGGAATGAGCGGTACTTCACTGCGACAGAGCGGTTGAACGTTAATCTAGGTTCGGAGCAATACCAGGCGATAAACCTTTCGATGGCGTATTCATAGCTTCGCCGTGAGTGTTGAGAAGCGAGCGTATTGAGAACCGCGGTCTTGGATTGTTGTAGTTAAGGAATCGTGGCGGTCGCAGAGAGACTGACAGAATTGGGCTGCTTTTGTGGGAGCATAGGAGGCGGCTCCTTCTAGCCGCCTCCGAAGTTTCGTCCTCGCTGTACCGTAGCCCCAATCAGCCGTCTTGGCACCCGCGTCCCTCGCCCTTCGGAAAGGGGCGCTTGGGTTGTTGATGTGAACGTCCTTTATCGGGTTTGAGATCAAGCGCGATACGCATGCTCCCGACGTTGGCGCTCGCGCGTTGTGGAATTACAACAGACCAATCTTTCATTTTGCGTAGTTAGAATATTCCACCGTGCCATCCGTGAAGGCCATCTCCCACACCTGCTAGCCTGTGAAATTCAATACTTGGAGTTTAGCGTCCTCGGAGAAGCAAAACAGATGCTTTTGTGGGATCGTTCGCTTTGAAATCGGGCTAACAGGACAACAGAACAGTTGCTCCGAATCTGGCCCTACGGGCAGTAGTGCGAAACGGTTGACATCCCTACTCTTCCCACACCAGTCCTGCCGCAAGTACCGAGATCTTCGAAGGGTACTTGACGACATGGCCGTGCCTCTGCGGCCAGCGATCGAAAAAGCCACGGGGGAAGCGTGAAGCGTTCCGCACTGATAGTGCTAATTGCATTGGCGGTAGTGCTCGGGGGATGCGCTGAAGCGATCCTGCCGGGCTCGGGACCCGGCGGGCCAGGCCTAACCGCATTGACCATCACACCTTCTGGCGCAGCCATAGCGGGCGCTACGCAGCAACAGTTCGCCGCAAAAACGGGTGACGGGTCCAAGCCCGCGGTCAATTGGACGGTCAACGGCATCACCGGTGGAAACGCTACGCTCGGCACGATCGACTCTAATGGCTTGTACACAGCGCCCGAATTTCCCCCGACGCCCAACGCGATCACGATCAGCGCCGTTGAGTCGTCCGATGCCAAGAAGCTTGGCAACGCCGGTGCCACGCTGAACAATCCTGTACCGCAGCTGACGAGCCTTACGCCACTAGAACTGGCGCAGGCACCCTTCACCATAACTTTGAGCGGACAGCACTTCGCGCCAGGCGCCACCGTTTACCTGGGCACCTCGCCGCTCACGGCAAACTATGTTTCCTCGACGCAATTGAGCGCCATCGGTATCGCGACGCTCGCACAAGCCGGAACACAAATAGTTACCGTTCATAATCCCCCTCCCGGACCGAGCGTCTCGGCCGGTCTGCAAATTATCGTTGCGGGTAACGCTGCGGTCACGGTGGCGCCGCCGACCGTCTCGTTGCCTTGCGGCAGTCAGCAAACGTTCGTGGCGACCGTGACCGGGGCTCTAAACACGAGTGTGACCTGGACAGTAAATGGCGTAGCCGGCGGCAATCCTACAACCGGCACGATTAGCGCTGCGGGTGTTTACACTGCGCCGCTCACTTTGCCAACTCCGAACACAGTAACCGTAACCGCGACCTCTGTGGAAGATCCTACGAAGTCGGGTAACGCTACGATCACGCTGGAGAATCCGTTGCCGGCAATCAGTGGCGTGACACCAAACGTCCTTACCGTCAACATGGAATTTGCGATTACGATTAACGGAACGGGCTTCATTCCCACATCCACCGTCAATCTCGCCGGAGTACCGCTTTCCACGACGTATATCGCGCCGACGCAATTGTTGGCCGTTGGCACTCCGACGTTGGCGCAAGTAGGTGCGGCCGTTCCGGTTACCGTTGCAAATCCCAACCCGGGTGGCGCAACTTCGCCGCCTTTCAACGTACAAGTGGTTGGGCCGAATTCGAACATCGCCGTCACGATTGCTCCGAAGACCGCCACGCTCGGAGCCGGTAACGTGCAACAGTTCGTGGCCACGGTGACCGGCACGGCCGATCTTGGGATCAACTGGTCGGTGAACGGAGTGAATTCCGGAAACACCAGCGTGGGCACCGTCGACGGCGAAGGGAACTATACCGCCCCGAACAATATCGTGGGCCTCGGCAGCGTCACCGTAACAGCAGCCAGTCAAGCCAATACGGCGAAGACGGCCAGCGCAGTGGTAACGCTGACCAATCCAGTGCCGACACTCACCTCGATCACTCCGGGCACTTTGGGAGTTGGCGCGTTTCAGATCACTCTCTACGGAACAGGTTTTGTGGCGACCTCCAACGTGACGTTCGGCGGCCAGGGCATGCAGGTGACCTATGTGACCTCGACCATGATAACCGCCATCGGGACCGCCTCCAGTTCCCAGTTGGGAGCGGTCGCCATCCAGGTCACCAATCCCGCTCCCGGCGGCGGAAAATCGAACACTTTGAATATCAATGTGACCTCTAACGGTTCGCCAGTGAGCTCCGCGGCGGCGGTGCGGTTCCTCGAGCAAAGTTCTTTCGGGCCGGACCTGGAAAACGTCAATCAGGTAACGGAGCTGGGCTTTGGCACTTACCTGCAGAATCAGTTCGCTTCGACGGTCACGCCCTATCCGAACCCGCGGCCGAATGACGGCGTCAACAACGTACAGCAGTCGTTTTTCCTGAATGCAATTGCCGGTGGCGACCAGCTGCGGATGCGTACCGCCTTCGCACTCAATAACCTCTGGGTGGTAAGCGGGGACACCATCACGGATCCTCTGGGCTACACCAATTACGTGCGGACCCTGGACCAGAATGCCTTGGGCAATTACCTGAACGTGATGACCGACGTGACCCTGACTCCCGCGATGGGCAATTACCTGAACATGGTCAACAACGACGCGCCGCCTCCTGGCGAACATGCCAACGAAAACTACGCTCGCGAATTTATGCAGTTGTTCACGCTTGGTTTGAATCAGTTGAACCCCGACGGCACGCCGGTGCTCGACGGAAACGGCAATCCGATTCCGACCTACACACAAAACGACGTGATGGCCATGGGCCGCGTCTTGACCGGATGGACTTTTCCTGTAACGCCGGGCATGCCTTCACAAAATCATAATCCCCCATACTACGGCGGCCCGATGATACCGGTGGAGGGCCTTCACGACGGCGGATCGAAAACCCTCCTTGGCCAAACCATTCCGGCCGGTCAGACCGCGGAGGCGGATTTGGCTGCCGCGTTCAACATCGTCTTCAATCATCCGAATGTTGGGCCTTTCGTGGCGACGCAAATGATCGAGCATCTGGTCACCAGCAATCCGAGCCCGGCCTACGTACAGCGTGTGGCGACGGCCTTCAACACCGGAAGTTTCGACAGCTACGGTTCCGGGAAACGTGGAGACATGCAGGCGACCATCGCTGCCATCTTGCTCGATCCGGAAGCCCGCCGGGGAGACAACCCCATGACGGCAGTGCCCACGGATGGCAAGCTGCGTGAACCGGTGGTCGTGATCGCCAGCATCGCGCGAGCGTTCCACGCTCAAACCGACGCCGCGAGCTTGGCCGGATTCGGCGACAGCATGGAGCAGGACGTTTTTTATGCGGGGAGCGTCTTCAATTTCTTCCCACCCGTCAATCCCATTGCGGGAACCACATTGAACGGACCGGAGTTCGCGATTTTCGACACGAACTCCAGCCTCGCCCGCATGAATTTCATCAACAGCGTAGCGTATGGCTCGCTGGGCGCGAACACCACGTTGGACTTCAGCGGGCTGATCAATGCAGGCTCATCAGACCAGATGGTGGCGTGGCTCGACACGCTCTTCCTGCAGAGCAGCACGCCGACCCAGATGAAACAAATCATCCTTACCGCGCTTGCAGCGCTCGATCCTAGCGACACGACCGGCCAGGCCAGAGCTGCGGCCTACCTTTATCTTTCGTCGTCCATGTATCAGGTGCAGCATTAAACGATAGGAGCCAGAAATGACGCGACACACAAGAAGAGACCTGCTGCGGCTGGCCTGCTGTTCCGCGGCGGGCGCCAGGCTCGTGGGCGGCCTCAGCAAACTTGGACTGGTGAGTGCGCTGGCTCAGGGAACGTCTGACTATAAGGCCTTGGTGTGTATCTTCATGTTCGGCGGGAATGACAGCAACAACATGGTGGTTCCCATGGACTCTCGGTACGCCCAGTATTTGCAGTCGCGGAGCGTGCTGGCGATCCCGGAGAGCCAATTGCTGCCGTTGCAGACTAACGGGCAGTCCACTTATGGCCTGCATCCGAACATGCCGGATCTGCAGGGTTACTTTAACAATGACAAAACGCTGGCGATTCTTGCGAATGTGGGAACTCTGGTACAGCCCACCACGCAGGCGACCTACCAGGCGGTTACGAACCTGCCCGCTAACCTCTTCTCGCACTCTGACCAACAAGACCAATGGCAGACCGCGCAGCTCTCAGGAACTACGGCTGCCGGCTGGGCGGGCAAAATCGCCGATAACGTGCAGACCCTCAACACCGGCGCGCAATTCCCTCCCATCCTTTCGATTTCCGGCAATCCCGTCTTCTGCACGGGAATTACCTCGCGGCCTTTCTCCATGAATCCCGGCCAGGCGCCGGGATTGCAAGGGTTCAATGCGTCGGCTACTGCACAAGCCCGTTATATGGCTACCCAGCAATTACTGACCTTCAATAGCGGCTTGTCGATGGTCCAGGCTGCCAACGCCGTGACTAGCCAGGCGGTGCAGTTTGCGCAGGTGCTGTCTAATGCGTTGCAGAGCATCTCACCGCTGCAGACCAAATTCCCGGCGAATTATCTCGGGCAACAATTGCAGCAGGTGGCGCAGGTAATTGCCGCCCGAAGCGCGCTGGGTGTACAGCGCCAAATCTTCTTCGTCTCCTATGGCGGGTTTGACACGCACGCGGACCAGCTCCCGCAGCAAGTGCAGTTGCTCACCACTATCAGCCAGAGCATGGCGGCGTTTTGCCAGGCGACGCAAGAACTCGGCGTGACCAATCAGGTCACAACCTTCACGCTATCCGAGTTCGCCCGAACGCTCGAACCCGGTTCCAATGGCGGCTCCGACCACGCGTGGGGCGGCCACCAGTTAATTCTCGGTGGAGCGGTAAAGGGCAACACTCTTTACGGAACGTTTCCGACGCTAGTACTGGGCGGCCCCAATGACGCCGACCAAAACGGTCGATGGATCCCGACGACGGCCCTGGATCAGTACGCGGCGACACTCGCCACTTGGTTTGGCGTTAGTGCGGCAAACCTGCCCGCCATCTTCCCGAACCTGGCGAATTTCCAGACGAGCAACTTGGGTTTTATGGGCTAATCGAAACTCTGAGGGGCGGCCTTTTCCTAAATGATGACCATAAAGATCATTACGCCGTTACTGCTAATTTCAATCTTCGCGCCCTTGGCTAACGGCCAAGGACCGGTTTCCGCGGGAGTTTCTCCGGTACAGGAAGTTGGCGTTGGGTTTTCTTATACTCAGGCCAACGTGCCTTCGGAAGGGCAGATCGGGATCAACGGCTTGCAGGCGGTTTTTGGTGCCGATTTAAATCGGCATTTTGCGATTAAGACGGACTTTGGCTATTCGCGCACCTTCGATGTTTTCCATACGGGGCATAGCGCCGACCTGATGACCTACATGGCGGGACCGGTGTTCTACGCCGTGCGGCGGCGGAAAGTGTCCGTGTACGGAGAACTGCTGCTCGGCGCCGCGCGTCAGACCGGCGTGAACTTCGAGGGCAACGGGCAGATAGTTTTGGGTTACGCGAATGAGTTTGCGTGGGCTGGCGGCGGAGGAGTTCAGTATGAGATCGTTCCTTCCTTTTCCGTGCGCGTCGGTGCGGATTACTTGCGAACGTCTTTCTTCAATTCCAACGTGGTGGTGCAGGGGCAGACCAACCTGCGTTCATCGATTTTCTTGGTCTACACGTTTGGGGCACGCGGAAGGGGCGAGTAATTGCAGACCCTTCGAGGGCACTCACCCCGGCGGGGCAATTCCACTTTGGCTCAGAACGCGCTACAAGGACACACGCGCGATTTCTGCCTTTACGGCTACATCGCTGTAGACGATTTTGTAGACGGTGCAATCCTCCAGATGCAACACGCATGCATCGTTAGTGGCCACAGCTGTCGGCCCTAAATGTCTTTAGTTTCAAGCCAAGCATTCCGCGAATCCTCATATTCTGCAGGTCGTCATCTCTTCTTGATGTCTGGGGCGATTCCGACTCCCTGGTTGAAAGGCGGTCAGTCCGGGCCCGCAGGGTCTTTAAACGATAACGTCATTTATCATTCATTATCTGGGTTGGCAAAACCGCAAACGCCTTCTCCGCCAATTGCCGCGAGACGGTGGCTAAGACTATCCGAACACGATCAAAGCTCTTGGGCGCAGGTCGGGCAGCTGCGGTGCCGCAATGCATCCACGGAGAGGGGCACATACGTGCACCGATCCTTGAGAAGATCACAATTCCCCCATACCCTTTCTTGGCGCGGCTAGCGGGGATGGAGGGGACTGTTCGATTAGATGTTAGCTTGAATAATCAGTGTGATATTACTAACATGGTAATCGGAGATGGGGAGTCTCGCTTGGCTGATGCTGTTGAACGCAGTATGCACGGCGAATCAACGCGCCTGCGATTCCGGACCTGCACTCTGCCCCAGGCAATCATTGTGCACATCTCATTCGTCTTTACTCTTAGAGGACAGCCGACAAATGAATGGTCGGCGACTAAGGTGCGCATCACCTCGGAGGACGAAGAATCCATCCATGTGAATATATCAACGACTCCTGGAGACCTGAATGAACTCGGTTTAGAGAAAAAAGAAAAACCTGGCGAGGCGCGAAGCGTCAAGCTGACGACGAGTCTAGCGTTGGCTGAAACATTATCCGCCCGGATACACACAAGCATAGAGCCCATCCATGATAGTGCCCAGCAGATAGCTCTGGCAGACTTCACTCTTCCGAGCTACAACGGTCGGTCTGTTCGTGTGCAAGGAGACGTAAGAGTTGAAGCCGACGTCAATTCGAACTGTCGGGTGTCCTCAGCAAGGGTATTAGAAGGGCATCCGCTGCTCAATGAGGAAGTTTTGAATTCAGTTCGGGAGTGGCACTTTTCAGGATGCTCCGGCTCAGAGGAAAGAGTGAATGCTCTTTTCCATTTCTCACTAATGGAGCCTGACAGTCCGAGCCCTTTGGATAATTGGGCTCCTACAACGTGTGAAATGGTCGGTCCATACGAATTTAAGATCGAAACAGTGGCCCCGGACGCTGTCATTTACAACTGACGCCTCGGCTGACGGTTGATGCGCCGGGATGTGAATCGTCGACGAGCCTCCACCGGCACGAAGATTGATCTCGGCCACGTACGGTTGATCTGCACCCTGGCTCCGCGCACGATCATTCCGTGTACCCACCGTGTACCGTACGCTTACGCTGGTCGTTTGCGTGCCGAATTATCAATGGTAAATGGCGATCCAGCGCTGCGCGCACCCTCGCGCGAGTTTATTTACTCGGATTCGGTCCCGGGATCGGGGTTGGTAGCCACAATCGCTGGCGGCTCATCTCCCACGACGACATACTTCCACGACGACCAACTCTCCTGGCGCGTCAGCACAGACGGTACTTCAGGAAGCCCCACCTATGGCCAAGTGATCGGCCAGCAGGGCAGCTATCCATTTGGCCAATCGTGGTACTCGTCGAACGGAAACGAATTTGCGTTCACGACGTACCAGCGCGATTCGGAGAGCGGTCTGGATTATGCTATGGTGCGATATTACGACAGCAGCGCAGCGCGCTTCTGTTCGGCAGACCCGGTGGGCGGCAAGTTCGACGATCCCCAGACCTGGGACCGCTACACGTACGTGCGCAACGACCCCATCGACTTGACCGACCCCAATGGCCAATCGTGGTGGAGCGACCTTTTAGATGTTTTGGCCGTGGCACTCACGTTCATTCTACCGGAAGTAGCTCCCGCAGAATTTAGTCTCTTGGGATCTACAGCAGCGACAGCGACGGACGCCACGACCGGGAGCTTCGCTTGGGGGACGCTCGCCGGAACCAATATACCAGCCATAGTGGGGACGGCGACGTTGCAAAGCAGGAGCAGCGTTGCGTTCGGGATTACGATCGGCGGCGCTGCTGTCGGCGGCCAAACAACTCCATCTCAATCAGCCAAGCAGCAGGCGCAGCAGCCGCAATTGAAGAAGGATTGCCCTCAGGTGCCGCCGCATCCTCCAGGTGCCGACGTTAATGCCAACATCCGGGCCACATCCGCGACGGACGCGAAAGCAGCGATCACGCAGACCCCGCGTGTTAGGGTGTTCCAATGGTGGGCGAATCAAGTTGCGCCACACGCTCCGTGGGATTACAAAGACCAACCACACGGATTCCAGTTATATGACGATTTTGGTAACTTCAATTACGGGGCTACAGGTTCTGTCCTAGGAATCCCCAATACAACCCTTTTTCAGGGTGCCGCATTTGCTAGGTATGGGGCCAATATAGTGGACGGTCGTAATCCGTTCGCGAGCCTACAGAGATATGGTTCTCCCTTTAAAGGTCCCAATTACGGAAACGATGTACATAAGAACGAAATGATTCGACAAGGTATAAAATACCAGCAGAACGGTTGCGGCAACTCATGACCACCGGCCCCGTTCGCGGCGCATCTCGGATTGCTGTAGTTTGCGTATTTTTCTTGCTCGTACTGTGCGTCCTTGGCCTAGCGGTTAATCGTTCGAGCTTGCGCTCTGACGGCGCGCTTGAGTCCCATTTCTTCGCGCATCGCGCCGAGTTCGAGAGGCTCGTGGCGATGGCGACTGAAGATGTCCATCTCACGAGAATTGCTCCCACTTTTATTTGGTTGGATGATAATGTCGCCTGGCCGAGGAAGAACGTGGGAATTTCCGAGCAGCGGTGGAATGAGTACAAGCGGTTGTTTCGCCGCGCGGGCGTCCGTGACGGAGTCTTGAAGGGCACTGATCCCGCGAGAATCCTCTTCCCAATTGTATCGGAGGGCTTGGTCCCTTCAGGCTACACAAAGGGCGTGGTCTACAGTGCCGAGCCTTTGAATCCGGTGCTAAAATCTCTAGACGAGAGGCCGCCTGACAAATTGTGGAATGGGAGCCACGTGCTCGTCTACAAGCCAATCGAAGACCATTGGTACATCTACTTTGAGCAGTGGTGACCGATCGGCATTGACGGCCAGAACCGCATAGTGGCGAACTCCAAAGAGGGCGCGACCTACACCGACGACGGCAACGGAAGAAGGGTTCAGAAGTGCCTGCCGAACTGCACCAATCCGTCAACCTCCATTGTGTTCGTATTCTCGGACTCACAAGACATCGCGGAATATGGCAACGGAGCAGCGCCAAGTTCGCCGTCGCGCGAATTTATTTATTCGGATTCGGTACCAGGACCGGGGTTGCTAGCCACGATCACAGGAGGCTCGTCGCCGACGATCACCTATTTCCATGATGACCACCTATCCTGGCGCGTTAGCACAGACTGAGCTGCCCCCTAGCTCCGCGCACGAGATCATACGACACCGAAACCTCCTGAACTCATGGCTTCTGCGTCTTTTCGTTCTTCGCATTGAGCTGCCCCCTAGCTCCGCGCACGATCATTCCGTGTACCGGACGTGTACCTCAGTTCGGCGGTTTTGCAGATTCTTTCCATTTTGCCGTTTCATGGAATCAGTAAGTTACGCACCATCAATCCCCAG
>Ga0209773_10000647_pt1 | contig 11527 bp, 8 predicted proteins | sample BogFormECP14_OM1_FD_188244 | JGI IMG/M metagenome (GOLD analysis project Ga0209773, IMG submission 188244) | Bog forest soil microbial communities from Calvert Island, British Columbia, Canada - ECP14_OM1 (SPAdes) (version 2) | ecosystem: Environmental > Aquatic > Freshwater > Wetlands > Bog ... | reverse complement strand
CACCGATTGCGCGCTCGACACTCCGTCGCAGAAGGAATTCGCCGCAGACGGATTCGTGCTCTCGCGCGCCGACATGGAATGGTTCTGGAAAAATTACGCGGACACGGCCGCCGAGAAAAACAATCCGTACGCATGCCCGCTCCGCGCGAAGGATCTCAAGAGCCTGCCGCCGGCGCTCGTGCTGACTGCCAGTCACGATCCGCTGCGCGACGAAGGCGAGCGCTTCGCCGGCCGCCTCATAGCGGCAGGCGTGCCAGTGGTTTGCACGCGCTACGAAGGAGTCACTCACGGCTTCGTCAGCTTCGCCGACGCGCTGGACAAAGGCAAAGAAGGCCAGCGCCAGGCGGCAGACGCATTGAAGGCCGCCTTCGCCCGCTAGCTGCTCGTTCTTTTCTGCTTCCTGCTATATTCCTTCGCGATGGCGAAGCGAACTACGCAGCAGCTCGGCAGCTTGAAGGGTGACAATCCGATTCGCGGCGTGCCGACCCGCGCCTTCGACGACCTCTATCACAGCCTCGTTACGGCCTCGTGGTTCGGCCTCATCGCGCGCATCGCGCTTGCGTTCACGCTTGCCAATCTCATCTTCGCCGCCGGCTACTACTTCGACCAGGGCATCGAGAACGTTCACTCGCACGATTTCATGGACATGTTTTTCTTCAGCGTGCAGACCATGGCGACCATCGGCTACGGTAAGATGGAGCCGGTCACCCTCTTCTCGAATATCCTCGTTTCGATCGAGGCGCTGACCGGACTGCTCGCGCTCGCGCTGATGACCGGCCTCGTGTTCTCGAAGTTCTCGCGCCCCACCGCGCGCATCAGATTCACCCGCTACGCCGTCATCGGCCCGCGCGACGGCGTCAATAGCCTGATGATCCGCGCCGCCAACATGCGCGCGAACCGAATCTTCGAAGCGACCATTCACGTTGTGCTCGCGCGGCAGGAGATGACGCTCGAGGGCGATACCATTCGCCGCCTCTACGATCTGCGGACGACGCGCGACCGCAGCGCGATGTTCGCGTTGTCGTGGACGGCAGTGCATCAGATCGTCGAAGGCACCCCGTTGTTCGGTGCGACCAGGGAATCGATCGCCGCCAGCGCGCCCGAACTCATCGTGTCGATCGTCGGACTCGACGAGACGTTTTCGCAAACCGTTCACGGAAGGCATACCTTCCAACTCGACGAGATCGTCTGGGGCGCGCGCTTCGCCGACGTGCTGGTGGTCCATCCGGACGGCAGCCGCAGCATCGACTACGACCGCTTCGACGACATCGAATTGATTACGCCAGCCAAATGACGCCAGTTCGCGCTTGTTCACACATCCGTGCAAATCTGGGCATTATCAGTGCGCGCCGTGCGGCAGGAATTCCGCGCACGGGTGGGGAGACAGAATGACGTCAGCTGCGGCGGGTAACTCCCGCAGATTTCTTATTGCGATCGCGCGATGGTTCGACACGTCGGCCGGTGGCGCTCCCCCTGCGGACCTGCCGCAGAAGACCGATTGGTTCCGATGCATCCCCTACGTCGTCGTTCACCTGATGTGCCTCGGCGTCATCTGGGTTGGATGGAGCCCGATCGCGGTGGCAGTTGCGGTCGCGCTGTATTTCATTCGGATGTTCGCGATCACCGGCTTTTACCATCGCTACTTTTCGCATCGCTCATTCAAGACCTCGCGCGCCGGCCAATTTGTTTTCGCCGTGATTGGCGCGACCGCGGTGCAACGCGGCGCGCTGTGGTGGGCGTCGCATCATCGCCTGCATCATCAGCGATCCGACGAACCCGAAGACGTTCATTCGCCGCGCCAGCACGGGTTCATCTGGAGCCACATCGGATGGATCACATCCGAGTCGAACTTCCGCTCTGAACTGCGCGTCGTGCGCGACCTCGCGAAATTTCCCGAGCTGGTGTTTCTCGATCGCTTCGACGTGCTGGTCCCGACTGTGCTCGGCTTCGCGCTGTTCGGGCTGGGCGCATTTCTTCAGCGCCACGCGCCGGGCCTCCACACGACCGGCGCGCAAATGCTCATCTGGGGATTTTTCATCTCGACCGTCGTTCTCGGGCACGGCACCTTCACGATCAATTCGCTCGCGCACGTTTTCGGCCGCCGCCGGTACGAGACCAACGACGACAGCCGCAACAGTTTCGCGCTCGCGATGGTCACGCTCGGCGAGGGATGGCACAACAATCACCATCACTTCCCGGCGGCCGCGCGCAACGGCTTTTTCTGGTGGGAAATCGACATCACCTACTACACCCTCAAGCTGCTCGAAGCCTGCGGCATAATCTGGGACCTCCGGCAGGTCCCGCCCGAGCTGCTCGACGAATCTCTGCTCGACAAGTCGCGCGTCGAGAAGCTGCGCGTCGGCGCGGTAGCAGCGTCCGCGATGGCCGCCGGGCCCGCGCCGTCAATATCGTCCGCGCGCACGACCGCGCCCGCCGACATCGAATCCGCCAGCCCCGTGCAATAGCGCGCTGCGCTGCTGGGTGGGGTCTCGGGCGCGCTTGCGCCGCGATGCGACCGCGTGTATTCGATTGCGTCGATGGCTAAGTCGGATTCAATTGTCGCGTCGGGGGTTGAGGCGGCGCGTGCGCGGCGTCCCGCTATTGTCGATCGTTTCGCGCGGGGCGCGGTGCTCTCGCGTTTGGCAGGACTCAAAAGCGATCGCCTCGTGATCGAAGACGGCGGCGAGCGTATGGCATTCGGCCAGGACGCGGCCAACGCTGATTTGCGCGCGACCATCCGCGTTCAGGACCGGCGCTTCTATTCGGACCTCGCGCTCGGCGGCAGCACTGGCGCCGGCGAAGCGTACATGGCCGGGTCGTGGACGACCGACGATCTCACCGCGCTCGTGCAAATCATGATTCGCAACCGCGACGTGACCGAGGGCATCGACGGCGGCCTCGCGCGGCTGGCAAATCCCGTCCGCCGCATTCTGCACTACTTCAATCGCAATACCAGGACGGGCGCCCAGCGCAACATCGCGGCGCATTACGATCTCGGCAACGACTTCTTCGAGCTGATTCTCGATCGCACGCTGATGATGTACTCGTGCGCTATTTTCGAGCGCCCCGACGCCACGCTCGAGGAAGCGTCGTCGGCCAAGGTCGATCGCATCTGCCGCAAGCTCGACCTGCGCGCGCACGATCACCTGGTTGAAATCGGCACGGGCTGGGGCGGGTTCGCGATTCACGCCGCCAAGAACTACGGCTGCCACGTGACGACCACCACCATCTCTCGCGCGCAGCACGACTACGCCGTCAAGCGAATCGCCGCCGAGGGCTTGTCGGAGCGAATCACCGTGCTGCTGAAGGACTACCGCGATCTGACGGGCCAGTTCGACAAGGCGGTCTCGATCGAAATGATCGAAGCGGTCGGTCATCACTTTCTCGATTCGTATTTTGGCAAATGCGGCGAGTTGCTGAAGCCCGACGGCATGATGCTGTTGCAGGCGATCACGATCGCCGACCGCGAGTACGAAGGCGCGCTCAAGCGCGTCGATTTCATCAAGCAGTACATCTTCCCCGGCAGCTTCATTCCGTCGGTGACGGCGCTGTGCGATTCGATCACGCGCGCGAGCGACATGCGGCTGTTCCACCTCGAGGACCTCACGCCCAACTACGCGGAGACGCTGAAGCACTGGCGGCTGCGGATGTTCAAGAACATCGAAGGCGTGCGCGCGCTCGGCTATCCCGAGGAGTTCATCCGGATGTGGGAGTTCTACCTCTGCTACTGCGAGGGCGGCTTCCGCGAACGGTACATCGGCGACGTGCAGATGCTGCTGACCAAGCCGGGATCGCGGCGCGCTCCGATTGTGCCGCGGCTGTAAGGTCCACCTGGCATAAAAATGCGAACGCCGAATCCGGGATTCCGGATTCGGCGTTCGCCGTTAAGTAGGTCGAGTTACTCGGCGCTAATCGTTTCGGTCGGCGTGGATGTGGGCGTAAGTGTAGGCGTATCTGTGGCCGTCTCCGTCGCGGTAGCCGTCGCAGTTGTGGTAGCCGTGGCCGTAGCCGTGGGCGTGAGAGTAGGCGTCGCCGTAGGTGAGAACGTGGGTGGCGGCGTGGGGAAGAAGTTGGCGACGGCAACGCCTACCGGGAAGTCCATGCGGCTGCTGCGGGTTTGGATCTGAAGGGTCGGGGGAATGTTGCCGCCGCTGGTCGTGAAGTCGGTAAACATCTGCAGCGAATTCCCGTTGTTGTTCACGACGTACAGAGCGCCATCATCATTGCCGAGAGCGATGCCCTCTGCACGTTTGAATTTGGTTTTGCCGCCCGCAATCGTGCCGAGCAAGGTACCGGTGAAAGTGAAGGTATCGAAGCTTTCAGGATCGAAGGGATCGTAGATTTGGATATTGTTCTGGCCCACATCGCTCACGAATATGATGTCGTCGGGTAATCCGGTCTCACGGCTGAAATAGGTGCCTGACGAGACAGCGATGTACAGGGGGTTATCCAAAGTTCCGCCGGTCTCACCCAATCCCACCAAACCAATGATGGCTACCGGCACAAAGTCACCCCCATCGCTATCGTCGTACGCGCCGGGAGCGTAGACGGTTACGAAGGTGGGGGCGTGGTTAAACGGCAGACCCGCGGTCGCCGGTTCTGGGATATTAGCGCCGAGTTCATTCACGACGAACAGAAAGCCATATTGATCGAACGCGACGCCGATTGGACCGAACAGGAAACTGAAGCATCCGCCGATGGTGGCGTTCTGTTCGAATGTAGGGACAAGCTCGAAGGTCGAGGGGTCGACGCATTCACCCTCAAACGGCTCTCCGGGAGCCGGGCAGACCTCCACCGGACTGTTGTTGAAGGGGACAGGATTAACAGCTCCGTTTAGCGTGCTGACATCGAATTCGCTGATGGTGCCGATACTCAATCCGAGACCTACCGGCGGAGGCTCGCAGATTCCGTTGCCGTTATCCGGTCCAATGATTCCGTTGTTTGCGGGGGGTCCGCCGGCCGTCCAATTCGCAACCGCCAGCAGGTCGCTGCGCCCTTTAACCAGCGTGTCGCCGTCGGGCGTGTACCGCCATGGATAGAGATCGAAGGGGTTCGCAAATGCGACGCCCTGGCTGACGGCTATGCCGGTGTTGTTGGGCGCGCCGAAGGTGACCTCCGAGCCGATTAGGACTGACGGCGCGGTGTTTCCGTTCGAACCCGGCGCGAAGATTTCAACGAAGCCGTTACCGAAACCGAGCGTGCCGACGGGAGGAAAAAACACGACGTTCGGCACTGCGACGGCGATGTTACCGGAGAGCGAGCTCACTGCGTCGCCTGCCGCTCCGCTGAAATTGCCGAGGTTGGTGTTCGAGCCGTTGACATAGAATTTAGGGTTGGCCTTGTGGCCGCTGCCCTCTAAAAAAGTCTCGACGCTGCCGGCAAACTGCGAGCCGTAATCCGACACGATAACCGTGTCCATCAGCTTGGCGTGAGGATGTTTACCCGGTCCAGCGAAGCTCTTGCCAGCTGTCCCCAAGAGCAGCGCAGCTACCGTTAACATCGTGGCTACAAGCGAAAGCGGACGAGTGACCCCAATCAGCCTCATCCCTCCCGGCGCCAACGAGATCCCATCCGTGCTCTGAGTCATCGTCTGCATCCTTCCATGCGTCATGTTATCTAACCCCCGCCGAGTCGAATCGGTCTCCCGTCTGCTGATCCAATCAACCTAGAAAATCCTCCGCGACCCTAGGTCGTTCCCTCTCCCGGCAAAACCAGCTCAAAGCCCCGCCAAGCTCCGGAAATCCCCCGGACGCGTATTCGGTGGGAGTAGCTACACTGATCAGATGACAAATTCAAGAGCGGCGTAATTCTTTGTTCATGATCGAGTTTGAAAGGCAATTGGGCGATCGACGGACGCTAAGTACGGGCAGGTACGGAGAACGCGGGGACCAAAGATCGCGCGCCGGTTTTTTGGGCAACGCAGGCTGGGTGTATCGAAGTGCGTCAGTTAGTACGCGGTTGACTAACATCACGCAACCATTTTCGGACTGTTGCGAACATGTGACCTGCGCATGCACCCTTCTTGACAAGGTACATCGGGGAATGGTAGCTAAGCCGCGTTCGTAAGATCCGTACGCTACGGACGGGGATTGAGTGTCTGACGCTTGCCTGGTGTAGCAATCAGGCGAGGAGTTCGACGTAACCACGAGAGCTCCGGCTTGGGGGTGACTATGCAGAACGGGAAACAGGGATTCGGCGGAACGCGGTGGCGGAGTCTGATGGTGGCCGCCGTGGCGACGATCGGAACGCTATGGACCTCGGTCGCCATGGCGACGATCACGCAAGGTGATTTTTCAGTTTACGGATTTTTCGAAACGCGCGAATCGGGACACTGGGGTGAAGGCAGCTCGAGCAGGGACTCGTCGCCGACCACGTTCATCCATCCGACGCCCACCTCGACCTACGCCCATCCGGGGCAGTCGTTCGGGATAACGGGCGGCAGTTTCGATTTCAATCATTGGGATCTGGCGGAAGCGCGACAACTCGCGGACATTCGCCCCGACTACCACACGATCAAGAACTACAAGATGCTTGGCCGCTTCGACACGCTGATCGTCAAGGACGCAGACTTCTTCGCATACTACCGGCCCTGGTACGACGCGGAAGGGACGTTGAAGAACGTCGGACGTGCGCGGCCGAATACCGACGCGGTGCCGTACACCCAGCGGGCGCTGCAGGACGAATATTTCAAGAACGATCTGCGCGAGTATTATTCGCAGTTGAACTTTACCGACAACTTCTCCGCTCGTATCGGCAAGCAGCAGGTCATCTGGTCGGAAGCCGACGCGCTGTCAGGAACCGAAGTCACCAACCCGGTCGATGCCGAGTGGCATGGAGTTTACGGACAGGAGACGGCGGAAGACCAGCGCACCAACGTGCGAATGGTGAAGCTGAACTACATCCTGCCGGACTTCTTCAAGACCGCCAACAACGAAGTTGAAGGCTTCTGGATCCCCGGCGACTTCCAGGCTGCCGGCATCGAGGTTCAGACCGACCCGCGCAATCCGTGGGTAGCTCCGGCCGCGTTCGGCAGTCAAAACGTTCCGTTCGCATTGAGCATCAATCAGAACGGGCAGCAGCTGAACGTCAACCAGCTGCCTAACTCAGATGACAAGGCGATGACCTTCCTGCCGTTCGGCCCGAAAGTCGGGAAAAAGCAATTCGGCGTTTTCGCCGACGTCATCCTGCAGGGTCTCAGCAAGACTCCGTCGAACTCGATCCAGAACAGCGAATTTGGATTCCGCTACTCGAGCCTGCTGCCGGTTGGCAATGGACTCCAGGCGAGTTTCATCTACCTGTACGAATTCCGCGATGTGCGCAGCGAAACCTGCTTTGCATGCGCGGCGAGCATTACAGGTCTGCCGGGATCGGTCGCCCTCGGTGGCGGCTTGTTCTTGACCCCTGGTCACTTCACCCACGGCAGGCCTCGTGCGGGTGTGCCGGTGGCCGGCTCCGTCTCGGTCGTCAGCTCGGCTGACTATCGGCGCAATAACTTCTTCGGCTTGACCGGAACTTACTACGACAAAGATCTGACCGATATCGTCTACCGGTACGACTTCCTGTATCAGCCGGATCACGCAATCGCGAGCCCGACCAATCCGACCGGAACGGCATGGACGGAGTTTACGCGCTTCATCGTCGCGGCCGACCGTCCGACTTACATTCCGTGGATCTCGAAGCAGCACACCTTCCTGACCGCGCAGTTCACCGAGACGTGGCTGCCGGATCGTCCGACCGATGCACAGAGCATCGCGGTTCCCGGATTGCCGGGCGTCGGAAAGGCGCGTGAGCTGAGCAACCTGGGATTCCTGGCGGCGACCAACTGGCTGATGAACGGACAGCTGACGGCGACTAACGTAATGCTGTGGGACATCGACGACAACGTCGGCTACCTGAACTCCGACAACGTCTATCGATACTCGCGCAACGTGCTGTTCGGGTTGAACGCAATCTGGTTCATCGGCCGCAGCGGACGCTACACCGATCCGTACCTGCTCAGCCGCGAGCAGCGCTTCAACGAACTCGAGTTCACCTTCACGTACGAAATCTAGAAGTCGCACTTGATCGGAATCGAGCGGCTGTAGCTAAATGCTACAGCCGCTTTCTTTTGGGTAACCTGGTGGATCGGTGGGGCTGCTGCTGCGGAAGCTACCGCCGCCCGGTCTTTTGCGGCAAGATGATGCCATTGCGGCGTCGAGCGCATTCGACTGCGTTGCATTCGCTTCCCGCGTCACGCCGATCGCGCATTGGGGATGGACGACAATCCACACACCGCCTGGTACCTGGTTCGCACCAAGACCGGCAAGGAGCGATGGGTTCGCGATCAGCTCGCCAACGCCGTGCCCGAGGTGTTCTTGCCGATGCTCAAGGCGAGGATGCCGCGATGGGGCCGGCTGACGGTGTCGGTGACGCCGCTGTTTCCGTGCTATGTGTTCGCGAGATTCGATCTCGAGCGCCAATACTTCGACGTGAAGTACATGGCGGGCGTTCGCGCGATCGTGTCGGCGGGTGCCGATCCGATCGCAGTGCCGGCGGCGATAGTGTCGGAGATTCGGCGGCGCGGCGTCGACGACGTGATCGAAATACCCGACAAGCCGTTCGACACGGGCGAGCGCGTAGTGGTGGTGGATGGTCCCTTTCGCGGATTCGAAGCGATCTTCCAGCGCTACCTCGCAGGCGCGGAGCGGGTGGCGATTCTGCTGAGCGCGGTAGAATCTGGCGGGCTGCGCGTGGTGCTGTCGGCCTCGGCGGTCGCCAAGGATTCCTGACGAATGCAGCAATGTAACGGATGTTCGTTTGATTCTGAGAGTGTTATAACACGCTTTTGAATTGCGACAGTATTGGCATAACAGCGCTTCGATCGGGTGAAAGTGACCAGCAGATTCGCTCTATGCTCGGTAGCGTCGCGCTGTAGAATGATCGGGAGTAGAAAAATGAATCGAGCAAGAAAACCGGTGCAGGTGGTCCCCAAAGGGTGGGGCCGTGAAGTGTGGATCGCGAATGGCGATCTTTACTGCGGGAAGATTCTGGAAATTCGCAAGGGCAAGAAGTGCTCGCTGCATTTCCACAAAATCAAGACCGAGTCGTTTTACCTGCGCAGCGGGAAGCTGCTGGTGCGCGTCAAGGAGTCGCCCGAGAGCCCGACTATCGAGGAGTTTGAATTGGTCGCGGGCGAATGCATGGACGTGCCGATCGGGCTGGTGCATCAGATGGAGGCGATCGAGGATGCGGAGCTGTTTGAGTTTTCGACGCAGCACTTCGACAGTGACTCGCATCGGCTGGTGCCCGGCGACTAAGTGGGATCAGATTCCAATATGACAGCACAGGCGCGGCGAAATGAGCCGCGCCTTTTTCGTTGGTGCGACGGGCTGGTGCTTGCGGTCGGGGAGCCGTGGTATAGTTTCGGCGCTGCTGACACGGAGTTGAGATGGCGAAAGTAGCGTTGATAACCGGCGTGACCGGACAGGATGGATCGTATCTCGCCGAGTTTCTGCTGAAGAAGGACTACGAAGTGCACGGGATGGTGCGACGCACTTCGAGTTTCGCGACGGGGCGAATCGATCATCTGCGCAAGGGTTTCGGGCCGGGCTCGTCGCAAGGTTTGCAACTGCACTACGGCGATCTGGGCGACGGCACCGGCCTGCGCCGAATCATCGAGCAAGTGCGTCCCGACGAGGTTTACAATCTCGCCGCGCAATCGCACGTGCGCATCTCATTCGATCAACCTGAATACACGGCCGATGTCGTGGGACTCGGAACGCTGCGATTGCTCGAAGCGTTGCGCGATCACAACAAGCGTCGCGGGCGCGAGGCGAAGCTGTACCAGGCGGGGTCGTCCGAGATGTTCGGCAAGGTGACGGAAAATCCGCAGCGCGAGACGACGCCGTTTCATCCGCGCAGTCCGTACGCCTGCGCCAAGGTCTATGCGCATTGGCAAACGGTCAACTATCGCGAGGCGTTCGAGCTGTTCGCGTGCAACGGGATTCTATTCAACCACGAGTCGCCCCGGCGCGGCGAGAATTTCGTGACGCGCAAGATTACGCGTAGCGCGACGCGGATCAAACTTGGCATGCAGGAGAAGCTCGCGCTCGGCAACCTGGATGCGCGCCGCGACTGGGGGTTTGCCGGCGACTACGTCGAGGCGATGTGGCTGATGCTGCAGCAGGACAAGCCCGACGACTACGTGGTTGCGACCGGTGAGACTCATTCGGTGCAGGAATTTCTGGAAGTCGTGTTCGCTCAGCTGAAACTGAAATGGCAGGACCATGTCGAGATCGATCAGCGGTTCTTCCGTCCCGCGGAAGTCGATCTGCTGATCGGCGACGCCTCGAAGGCCAAGCGCCAGCTGGGTTGGACGCCCAAAGTGAAGTTCGAGCGGCTGGCCGAGCTGATGATCGAAGCGGATCTCGAACTTGCCGAGCGCGAACTACGCAACAAGGCGCATTAGAACTTTCTAACTGGCGGCGCGCTTGACGGCGGCGGCTTCGAACTCGCGTTCGAGGCGCTCGATGTCGGTGGGCGAGAGGCTGAAATACTTGGCCTCGGGATGATGGAAGACGACGGCGCTGACAGCGCTTTCGGGATCCATCATGAAGCCATCGGTCAACTGCACGCCGATCGCATTCTGGTCGACTTCGAGCAGGCGGAATAGCTGTTCCTGATCCTCGAGCCGCGGACACGCCGGGTAGCCGAACGAGAAACGCTTGCCATGGTAGTGCGCCTGCACGAGATCCTTGAGCGAGAGTCCCGGCGGGTCGCCGATGCCCCACATCTGGCGAATCTTCACGTGCAGGAGTTCGGCAAACGCCTCGGCGCCTTCGAGCGCGAGCACCTGCAGGATATGCGAGCGGAGGTAGTCGCCCTTGTTTTTCCAATCCTCGGCCAGTGCGCGGACGCCGGTGCCTATGGTCGTGACGAACATGCAGAGATAGTCGGAGCGGCCGGAGTCGCGCGCGGCGACGTAGTCCGCCAGGCACAGATGCGGCGGCTCGCTCTGGCGGCCGAAGGTGAACGACTCGAGCACGGTTTTGTTCTTGCTGTCCGGCGAATAGATCATGACGGTGCGATCGCCGTCGGATTGCGCGGGGAAGAATTTGTAAACGGCGTTGGCGGAAATGTCCGTGCGCGCGAGAATCTGTTGCGCGACTTCCTCGACGCGATCGTGAAGATCGCGCGCCTTGGGGTCACCGGCCTCGAACGCCTCGACATAATTCTGAAAGCCCAGGTGCTTCGAGTAGAGACTCTTGGGATTGATGTAGTCGAAGATCTCGCCGAGGTCGTAATTGCGAATCACGTGAGTCTTCAGGTCGGGCGGCTGCGGAATCTCGACGTCGCGACGCACCGATGACCGGCGCGGCGCCGCGTCTGCGGGCGCATCGACGACCTTGGGCGCCGCCTCGAGCATCTTCTTCGACTGCTCGGCCAGCACGTGCGTGAGCGACTCGCGCCGTTCGAAGTCCATGATCTGATTGGCGAGATCGAGACCGTTCATCGCGTCGTTGGCATACGCGACGAGGCCCTGATACTC
>Ga0209773_10000645_pt1 | contig 11531 bp, 14 predicted proteins | sample BogFormECP14_OM1_FD_188244 | JGI IMG/M metagenome (GOLD analysis project Ga0209773, IMG submission 188244) | Bog forest soil microbial communities from Calvert Island, British Columbia, Canada - ECP14_OM1 (SPAdes) (version 2) | ecosystem: Environmental > Aquatic > Freshwater > Wetlands > Bog ... | reverse complement strand
TATCCGCCATCGTCTCAATCACCGTGCGCACGTCGTAAACCCGCAGCCGGTTCTCCGGAATGATATTGCGCAGCATCCGCTGATCCGCGCAGGCCCATTCGCTCACCGCGCCCTGAAAGTATGAAAGATATTTGCGCGCCACCTGCACCGCTTCCGCTTCGTCCGCCACCGCGATATCGACGACGCCATTCGGCACCTGCACGTCCAGCGGTCCGATTTCTTCAGGACGAAAGATGCCGAGGCCGCCGCCTTCGATCATCGCGGGCCCGCCCATCCCGATATTGGATCGCGTCGTTGCTATCACCACGTCGCAGCATCCAAGGAACGACGCGTTGCCCGCGAAGCACCTGCCCGACGTGATCCCGACCAGCGGCACCAGCCCGCTCAGCCTGGGAAAATCGTGGAACGATCGCGAATTGTGGAAGCCGCCGTCAGTGTCGCCCGGCCGGCCGCCACCACCCTCGGCGAAGAGCACCAGCGGCAATCGCAACTCGCGCGCGATCTGAAACATCCGATCGTTCTTGCGATGGTTCTGATGCCCCTGTGTGCCGGCCAACACCGTGTAGTCGTATGACATGACGACGGCGCGCGCCTGGTCGGCGCCGAACAGTTTTCCATTGATAGTCGCAAGCCCGGTCACGAGCCCGTCAGCCGGCGTGTTCTTGATTAGGTCGTCCTCGGTGCGCCGGCGCCGCTGCGCTGCCACGACAATCGGTCCGTACTCGACGAAGGTGCCCGGGTCGCACAACTCGTCGATATTCTCCCGCGCCGTCCGCTGCCCCGTCTTGCGCCGGCGCGCCACCGCGTCGGGCCGCGCCGCGTCGAGACCGACCTCGTGCCGCTCGAGCACCTCCGACAGATCCGCGCGCACACTTTCGATGTCTTTAGTTCCCGACCCCACGACCGCAACATAGCCCGGATGCGCGTAAAGAGAAAAACTCTTCTACCGCGCGCGCCGATCGATTATGTTTCGACGACCATGGAAACCGACGATCTCAAGATCACCAGTCCCGCCATCGGTATCACCGCCCGCATCCTGTTCACGCTGATTTTCTTTCTCTCGGGCATTACTCATTTCACCTCGATGCAGAGTTACATCGCCCTGATGCCCGCGCCGATTCCATTCCGCGCGTTCTGGGTCTTGATTTCCGCCGTCGTCGAGCTGGTCGGCGCCGCGATGATTCTCTTCAACTACCGCCCGCGCCTCGGCGCATGGATTATCGTGCTGTTTCTCGTCCCCGTGACGATCGTCGTGCACGGCACCGCGATGTTCACACTGCCCGACCCGGTGATGCGCGCCGTCAACATCTCGATGTTTCTCAAAGGCCTCGCAATGATCGCATGCGCGCTCTTCATCACTCAGCTCGGCGTCAGCCCCGACGCTGCTCTTTGAATCGGCTCACACGCGGCCGCCAATCCAAATCGACGATTCGCGCACCGGCCTTTTTCAAATTTCTTAACTATTGCTCATCGCTTCCTCAACGGCACTCCGGCCGCCGAACAAATTTTTCCGATCGACCAGCCCCCCATTACTTCAAGTAGCCAAAGTAGAGAACCGATCTGCTGTTGGCAGCTATTCCTCCTCGGGATCGCCATCGCCTTCCAGGTACGGTTTCAAGATTTTGCGCGCCTCATCAGTCGAATCGAATGCAATCAACATCTCGGCGTGAGCAATATCAAACAACTTGCGATAAAGCACTTTGCTTTCCTCCCTGGCCGCCTCTTCGACCCCGGCAACGTCAATCTCGCGCAGTTCCGAGGGCAACGTGGCAGAGAGACCCGGATCTGATTTCACCTCCCGGAGCTGATGTTCGTACTCTTGTGCGTTTGATTCGGTCCTTTCGGCCAGGCGTTCGGCCTTTGATGTAAAACATTTGAGCAGCAATTCGTGACCTGCCGGGTGCTTCTTTGAAATGCATTCGGACGCCAGTTTCAACGACCGCAATTCGCGCAGATTCGAGGTGATGTCGCCGCCTGCTTGGATCAGAAGCGGAGCGAATTTTTCAAGCGCACGCGGGTCTTTCCATCGGCCCGGACTCGCAGCTTCGAGAATACCTTTGAATTTTAAGATCGCTTCCGTCGCTTCAATCCGCTGCTGACCGCGCACAATCAGGTCGTCAGCACAGCAGTTGAGACCTGCGAGCAGTCTTCCGAGGAAGTACCAGAGACTCATGACATAATTCGGATCGGGCGTGGTCTGGTCCAGGGTCGCTTTGTCACTCGCATCGCCCGTTGATGAATCCGAGGCGAGCCACAGTTCCACCAACTTCCTTCCGGCCGACCCGGCAGGCAGGCATTCAAGATATTTTTCGGGGGTTTCGACCTCTTCGAGGGAATCGAACCAGTCGGAATAGATTTCTGTGACCTGGGATCTTTTCACCGTCTCGAATTTCCTTGATCTTTTATTCTTCAATTTTCTTGCTCCGCGCGCGGATCGTAGAGACCTTTCTCCTCGTCCAATCCCGGCAACAAGCGTTGCGCGTCGCGCAACTTCTGCTCGTCGCGGATGTCCAAGACCTTTATCAGCGTATTTGCAAGGTTGCAGATCGCGGTGGCTTCATTGGTAGTGATCTCGCGCCGGCGAAGCTGGTTGATGGTTCCAACAATCAGGGGACCCAGATCGCTCACCGTCTCGGCTGTAAATTCGGGGGCGTCGATCGGCTGCGAGGACGCCCGGGTTCCCTGGCCGCCGCGGCTCTGGGAGGCCAGGCGTTCCTGCGCCTTCGCAGGATCATGAAAAAAGCAGAAGGGGGAGCCTTCCTGAACCCTTGCCGAGCATGGGCTGCCGTCGGGCTTGGCTGCAGCGCACGTTGTTTGTTTACTTCTGGGCTTCATTTTCGACACTCACGTTCATTTCAGCAACTGATTTCATGAACTCGGGGTCCTGGGAGAAAGCTATCATCGCATGCCATACCTGAAGGGTTCCTTGCCGGTCGTAGAGCGGTGGCAAATCTTTCCAACCAGGATGCTGGTGGGGATCGTCGCTCTCGGATTGGGACCTCCAGTTGAGCATTGTTGAATCGTCAATCGCTGAGATCAAATTGAAGAGATCGCTGGTTCTTAGCTTATACATTTTCTGAACACTCAATGTCGGCAGGCTGTTCATCGGCGGCGGAATTTGCCCGAATTCTCTTTTCGACCTGGTTAGCATACTCCAAAAATTGATCCCACCAGCTCAGCAGTGCCGCGCGGTAGTATAGTTGCGGAATGTTACGGTGGTAATTTTCAAACCGGCGCTTCTCTGCGAGGATCGTCCTGTGAATGAATGGTACCATCCGAAGGCTTTCCCGGTCGGAGAGTCGCTCGAGAGCGGTCTCGCCGCTCGCGCTCGTATTCGCTCGACGTATCTGATTCATTTCCTTGCAACCTCAGCAAATTCCAAGCGCAGTTCAAATCTCTCTGAGATTTGACCGGTCCCGGAACATCATAACTCGCAGGTGCCACCGTCGAAGGGCAGCTAACATCCGCGCTATGTTTTTTGGGAGTTAATTTCGAATGAAAAATCGGTCGACGCTAGATCATCCAAGCGTCGTTGCGGGTTGAATCAATCCGCGATGCATATGCTCAGTACATCGAACGATCCGATCCATGTCAAGAGCCGAGCATGATTTCTGTTTTCACAGGGAGCTTCCGCACGGATGCGGCGGTGCGCGCGACCTAAACCGACGCGAGACTTGGATCTCATCGAACGATTTCAAGGAAGATCTAGAGCCGAGGCAGTGGGCCCTACTCAGTCGCCCTGCGTCGGCGTGCGAGAACGGAGAGCTGCCGGGCCGTGGAACGCTTCGCCCGCGAATTTTTCGATCGGGATACCCGACGCCTGCGAAAGCTTGAGCGCGTCGATCAGTCGCTCGATTTTCCATTCCTTGATCCACCAATAAACCGACTGGCGGCGGACGCCGCACAGCTTTGCTACCGCGGTCGGTCCGCCTGCGAGTTCTACCGCAGCGGCGACCATGTTGGACTTGGTGGGCTTGCTCCGTTTGGGCACAGCCGAAGATTTTCTTCTGCCCATCGCTGGCAAGTGTAGGGTGTGCGGTGCGCCGACTCAACTTCCTGCTAAAAGTAAGGCTCGGGTGGTGTGTCAAATATATATGACAATCTGAGTTTACCCATCGCTCAAACAGATAGAATAAATCGCGCTGTATTAGATCGATGCTATGGACATTTGAAGAGATTCTTGTAGCGTCTTATCCATTAGACTATTACTGAAGAAAAGAGTATGATTCATCTCGCCCGAAGGAATGAAAAAACTGATGCGGACTGGAGGAATCATGAACCCAACCAAAACCAAAACCGGCTCAAAAGCGGACCCGAATCCCGCCGCCTTGGCCGATCCGGGCGCAGAGTCGCAGGACCAGAGTGCGACGAGCGATGGCAGCCATCCAACCATGGGGTCTGAGGGCACGGGACCGCACGAGGTCAAGCCCGAGCGGGTACGGGACGGCGGCTCGGTTTGCGATGCGTCGACCCGGTCGAGCCCCGCGGTCGCGCTGGAAATGTCGACCACGCGCGCACTCATCAGGACCGAGAACCTCAACCTCAAGGAAAAACTCGCCGAGGTTCGCCGCCGCATCAGCTACATCCAGAAGCGCGGCCATAACGAACGCTTCAACTACTCGTATGTGACGGCCGCCGATATCGCGGGCGCGGTCGGTGACGCTCTTGCCGAACTGGAGGTGGTGGTCATCCCTCGGCTGGAGTCCATCTCTCACGAGAATCTCGCGCCTAATCACGGCTATCCCGATCGTCTGACACGCGTCGTGATGACCTACACGTTCATGGACGTCAACAGTGCCGAAGAGCTGACCGTGAAGGTACCGGGAGAAGGCAGAGATCCGGGCGACAAAGGTCCGTACAAGGCAATGACGGGCGCGCTCAAATATGCACTGCTGCAGTCCTTCCTCATCGCGACCGGCGACGATCCGGAAGACGAGCGCGCCGATGGCGGACAGCATGCCGGCGGCAATGGAAACGCTGGCTCGGACGCCGTCATCAGTCAAGAACAGATCGGAGAGCTCAACGAGCTGATCGAGCAAACCGGGACCGATGTCGCGAGGATGCTCGAGTACTTCAAGATTTCGAAGATCGAAGAGATGACAACTGTCATGTATGGACGCGCAGTACAGACACTCAAGCGCAAGCCGGCGGGTGCCGCGAACCGGAGCTCAGCCCATGCCTAGACTTGAAATGCTGCGGCAAAATTCGTCCGATTGGAGCGATTGGCGACGCGATGGACTCGGTTCCAGCGATGCGCCTGTCGTGATGGGTGAATCGCGCTGGATGACGCCGCGGACCTTGTGGGAAATTAAGACCCGCCGGAGCGAAGAACCTGGCGGCAATGATCTCGCAATGCGCCGGGGGCGGCGGCTCGAAGCGGCGGCCCGCGCGGCTTACGAAGCGACGACCGCCGAGATCATGGAGCCGCACTGCATGTCGCATGATCATCTGCCTTGGATGCGCGCTTCGTTGGACGGACTTAGCTTTGAGGGCTCGCTCGTGCTTGAGGTAAAGTGCCCGCTCCGCAGTCGCGATCATGCCATCGCACTTGCGGGGCAGGTCCCGCGACACTACTACGCCCAGCTCCAGCATCAACTCGAAGTCTCGCGCGCTCGTGAACTACACTACTGGTCTTTCGACGGGCGCGGAGGAGCACTCGTCAGCGTCTTTCCTGATGAAGGATACATAGAGCGGCTGGTACGAGCCGAGGGTGAATTCTGGCGAAGCGTCACCGAGAACCAATGGCCGGAGCCACATTTCAAGGAACAGGACCTGAGCGCTGATCGAAACTGGTCAGAAGCGGCGGTCTCCTATCGACGGGTTCGCCAGCGAATAGATGAACTCGAAGTCGATGAGCGCGAGCTGCGCAGTAGACTGCTCAGCTTGAGCGACGCGCAGCGAGCGTTCGGTGCCGGCCTTGAACTGATCCGTACCAACCGGAAGGGCGCAGTCAACTACGGCGCGATCCCAGAACTGGAGGGTGTCGATCTGGAGCGATACCGCAAGAAGTCCGTCGAAGTGGTGAAGATAAATCTTCTCGCAAGGGCCGCCTTCGAGCCGTAAAAATGGAGTGATCAGCAATCGATGGACTACTTGTCGTTTCGTAATTTTCGACAGTTCGAGCGCACTCGCAGGGAAATCCGTTTGCCGTCCGACCTGCTGCTCGACCAGCGCTTCAGACAGCTTCCGGATGTGTGGAAGGCTCACTTGCTCTGTCTGCTCGTACTGGCGGCTCGCATGGACAATGTGCTGCCCGCCAATCCACACAAGCTCGAGTCTCTGATCGGAGCGACAGAGCCGGTGGAGCTCGAGGGGCTTCGGCCCTTCATAAGCTACGTCTCGTCAGACCAGCCTTGCGAATCTGATCGCGCCGCGAGAATTCATATCCCGGATAGTGTGCGGGTTGCGGTGTTGGTGCGTGACGGCGGTCGCTGCCGGAGGTGCCGGAGCGCGACTAATTTGGAGGTCGACCATCTGATTCCGGTCAGTAAGGGTGGCAGTTCCGAACAGTCCAATCTGCAAACTCTGTGTCGCAAGTGTAATCGACACAAGTGGAAAAAACTGGTTCCAAACATTTGAGCCATTGAGCCATCCGTCGAGTCAGCGCACTTCGCTGCTCGGAAATCTGATAGACCAGATCTATCGTGGCACCGGCTCCGAGGTTGTGTGGCGGGGAAGGGCGAAAATGGAAATCTCAGTTCCATCCAGGCGAGATTCGCTCCGCCTGGTGGGAGTCTCCAATGGGGCACCGGGGGTTCGAATCCCCCCCCCCCTCTCCGCCATACAGTCTGGCATGTTTCCATACATTATGGAGAAGCGATAAAATCGGCGCGTGGGGCGCGATTCACGCGCGGTCGTGGACGCGGAGAATGCCAATGGTGGCGGCTGAGCGCAAATTCCGCGCAAGATTCTCTGTTCGCGATTTTCGCATGTCCATCTGCGAACCGGCCGACATTTTGCGGGGAAGCGTCCTCGGGAAGAAGGCCTGACGCAAGCAACTACGCCCGCGTGAGTCTATCGGGATTCCAGGGCTTGCTCCTGCGCAGTCCAGAGCGTGGGCAGTTCTATTCTTTGGGTAATCGCTATAGCGCTGAGGTCTGCGGGCTGCCGGCCTTGGGCGATTGCCTCAACGATCCTTGGCGCCAGAAACGCCAGTCGCATCACGCGCCGCACGTGACGGCCCGTAACATGTTCGCGCCTGGCGATCTCGCCGATCGATCGCGCCCGGCCAGCCAGCAGATCGTTGGACCATCGATACGCACGAGCGGTCGCGTTGAGCAGTGGTAGATCAACGCGTGGCAGGGATGCAGCGTCAGCATTAATGATCAGGCGCATCTCAACTCCGCGCCGCTTCATCCGCATCAGAACGAATCGACTTAGCGCAAGTTCGGTCGGAGTCGCGGTATCACGTCCTTCATCGGATGGGATCGGCAATTTGATGGAAACCTGGATGCCGCTCTCCTTGAGTCCAACGCGTTCGATCAGCCGGATGAGCGTGGATGAGGCTTCCGATTCGGACCGCAGGCTTTTAATCCAGGCTTCGGCGACCTTGAATATCGAAGGCAATCGGCTCGCATCGATGTTGAGTTCTTCAATCGCTCCAGCGATTGCCACTCGATCACCGAGAATCTGCCGAGTCGCAGCGCGGACGGCTCGCTCAAGCTCCGGTGCAGCTATGCGCCACCCGCGCTGCTCATCCTGTAATGATCCCCTGACCAATCCGCGCGAGACGTAGTAGCGATAGTGGCGCGCACCTTTTACCGCACCCTGCACATATAGGGGCTCGCCGTTCTCGTCGGACAGTTTACCCGCAAGCGGGCTGGAAGGCGCCTTGGTCGAGCGTTCGCGATGGGCGGCGGCTTGATCGCGCAAACGCTGCTGGACCTTCTCCCACAGTTCCCGGCCCACTATCGACTGGTGTTGCCCTGGATGGCGTACCTTCTTGTGACGAATTTCGCCCAGGTAGATCGGGTTCGACAGCAGCTCGTAAAGAGCGCCGCGCGAAAATTGCCGGCCTCCCGATCGCACTCCGTTTTTCGACACCCGGATTTTGGAGATGATCTCACGGCGCTCCAAATCATTTCTCAGGAGCCGGACGGAACCGACTTCGAGATATCGCTCATAGATGTGTTTCACCGTCGCGGCTTCGGCCCGATTGACTATCAGCCGGCGATCGCGGACGTCGTAGCCCAGTGGCGGCACTCCGCCCATCCACATGCCCTTGCGCTTGGAGGCGGCGATCTTGTCCCGGATCCGCTCGCCCGTTACCTCCCGCTCGAATTGTGCGAAGGACAGTAGGACGTTGAGCGTAAGTCGGCCCATTGAAGTAGTGGTGTTGAACTGCTGGGTGACTGCGACAAACGAAATGCCGTTCGCGTCGAATACCTCAACCATCTTAGCGAAGTCGGCGAGCGAGCGGGTCAGGCGATCGACTTTATAGACGACCACGACGTCGACGAGTCTGCGCCTTATATCTTCCAACAGGCGTTGAAGGGCGGGACGCTCCATGGTCCCACCTGAAAGGCCTCCATCATCATAAGCGGTCTTGAGGAGCCGCCAGCCCTCGCCCGTTTGGCTCTTGATGAACGCCTCACACGCCTCGCGCTGCGCATGCAGCGAGTTGAAGTCCTGCTCCAGTCCTTCCTCGGAAGATTTGCGGGTGTAGATCGCGCAGCGCCTTGTTCGCGGCTTAGCGCGTTCCATCACGGCTCTCCTCTTGTGATCGCTTGAGTCCGAAGAATAAGGGACCCGACCATCGAGTCCCGGTGATCTCTCGCGCGACTTCCGAGAGCGAACGGTAACGCTTGCCCCCGAAACAAAATTCCTTTTCGAGAACGCTTACCTGATGGCTGATGCCGCGCCATTCACGCACCAGCACCACGCCGGGCTGCACGATTTGAGACGGTGCCGCAGCGAAAGCCGACCCGTTAGCGCCGTCATCGGCGAACTCTGCCAGCAGGCGCTGCGTCGACGGCTTGAGGCCGCCGAAAGCTTTTTCCTGGAGCCGATATGCGATCGCGCGCGTCAGAAACGACCGGCGGATATCGCGCGACGGCGCCTTGCCGAACATGGCTTTCCAGCCCTCGCGAAGGTCCTTGGTACTGGCCTTTGACAGGCCCGCAATCTCCGCAGCAAGCGCATCTCGGTTCAGAACCTGCGTCCGTCGCTTCATGATCCTTTCTCTCGGTATTTCGGGATTTTCAGCTCAGCATCCAACCTCATATCTGGTCCTCCTTAAGGTGGGCGATTCGCCGCCCCCAATGACACACACATTGCTCGATTCGCGGCACGGAGCCAGTCGTGCGAGAGAGATTTTGGGCAATATCGCGCTTACCCAGGTCTCGTCCTCTCAGCTGCATTCCCCATTCGCCTTCCCATCGCCCTGGTCGCGCAGACCCTTGGTGTGCGCCGATAGCGGGCTCCTTTCTGTGCGAGGAAACCGCTCGCTTCACGCGCCGACCAGAGCAAACATCCCGACGAGCTCTTACGGCTCAAGGAGACTTAGAGCGAAATGGAACACGCGAAACTGGCGAAAGGAAGCGAGCATAAGCCGATCGGACACTCCTCAACATCGGCCCCGAAGAAAGCTGCTCGGAAAAAGGCTGAGTCCGCACGACCGTTCCGGAAGGAAACGGGCGGCAAGTCGAAATCAGACAAACTGGTTTGCCGCTATTGCGGGAGCGATGACCTGGCTCCGAGTTTCATCAAGCGGCGGGATCGCCGATGCCGGGAGTGTTTTACTAAGCGCTATGGATCAGCGGCACGCACGCGGAAGGCGAAGGTCAAGAAATAGTTCGACTCCGACTTGAGATGAGGGGCCGGGCTCGAAAGGGCTCGGCCCTTTTTTGCGTCTTGCACTATTCAGAATATGGCAAACCCTGTGTGTAGCGAATTACTGATTTTCCACAGAAATCAGCAATTCGCAACACACAGGTCCGATTGGCGTTTCAACGCCGAGGTTATCGACCGTTGGTGCCTGGAACGCAACGCGAAGGATCCGGGCGGCGGCACTTCCAGCCGGAACTGAGTCTCGCATTGCTTGAGTCGCATCCGGCCCCGCCGGATTCAACGACGGAGACGTTCCATCGCTCTGCGCTGAGGCACCTCAACCGAGGTGCCGTAGACCAATTGATCGCCGTACTTGCGCTAGGAGCGTTTCTTCTTGCGCTCTGCCCAGCGCTTCTTCATTGCGAGCGACAACCGCCTTCTACCTTCCGGCGTGATTCCGCCGCGACGCCTACCCGTTGCTTGCGAGCGCTTCACACTCTTCTTTGGACCGCGTTTTGAGGGCGATTCGAGGAGTGCTTCTATCGCCCTGACGAGCCTATCCTTCTCTGCTGTTAGATCCGACACGACTTTTTGAAGATCCAAGGAGTGCTCCTTTGTCTGGACGCCGATGGCGCCAACTGTCCTGGTTGTGTGAGCCGCTAAGTAGATCGCCGGATAGATAATGTCAGTGGCAGTTCAGAATCGCAATCTAGGCGAAGCAAGGGGGCCTGGTTGCCTCCTTTCTAATGTAGTTATCCTGTGTGTGGCGAATTACTGATTTCCCGAGAATCAGCAGTTCGCCACACACACGGTTCGATGATCCTCACCTCGAATTCTCACCTTCGGCAGTCGGGACACTGCCTCGCCGGCGACGGCGTGCTCACCGGTGACGATGCTCGATAGTATTTTGCACCTGTCACTACTAAAAATTATATCTGAACCGGAATACGAGCGGCTGCGAGAAATTGCTATCGAATTGATCCGCCTAAGTGAGACCGGCTGCCGCAACCGACCCAGCCGCTGGCGGAGCGGCTGCCCTCGGTCCAATCAGAGCTGAAGGCCAGCTTCTACCAACCGTTCTTCGAGCACTGGGAGGCGGTCGTGGCCCCAAAACGGCTCATTTTCGAACACGAAAATCGGCACCCCGAAGATGTGGTCGGCGGCAGCCTCTTCCTGTGCACGTTCATAATCGGCTGCGCCCTCGCCCGTGAGATAGCCACGGTATTTGTCGGCTGAGAGTCCCACCTCAGAGACTACCGCCGCGATCTGATCCGAATTGTCCGGCAGCAACTCGCGTTTCCAGAAGAGTTCATAGACCTTGAGGTTGAAAGGCAGCAACCGGTGATGCTTCTGTGCGAACAGTCCACCGATCAGCGCGATACGCGTGTCATAGACCTTGAGTTGACTACGGATCACCAAGCCTCGTGACTTCGCCCAGCGCCGTGCGTCGAGGTATGAGTACCTGGTCTTGTACTCCGAGTAGAGGCTGCGCTCACCCTTGTCTTTTACGCGCAGTTGGAAGGGTATCCAGCGCACTCGAACGTCGTAGCGCTTCACCAACTCGAGTCCGGGTTCGAACGCCAGGTAGGCGAACGGACTTTTGTAGTCCGAATACATTTTGACTTCTCTGGTCCCCATGACTGAGACTTCAATTCATCAGTTCGCCGCCGTCAGCCGCGACGGCGCGGACGACAGTTACCACCGAGATTCCGCCCTTGTGTTTTTCGACGATCCTCCGGAAGCGTACCTGAGTTAGTGGCGAT
>Ga0209773_10000644_pt1 | contig 11542 bp, 9 predicted proteins | sample BogFormECP14_OM1_FD_188244 | JGI IMG/M metagenome (GOLD analysis project Ga0209773, IMG submission 188244) | Bog forest soil microbial communities from Calvert Island, British Columbia, Canada - ECP14_OM1 (SPAdes) (version 2) | ecosystem: Environmental > Aquatic > Freshwater > Wetlands > Bog ... | reverse complement strand
GGCTTTGCGCGAATAGAGACGATATTGACCGGACTTCAATTTGCGGATCACGCCGCCAACTCCTTCACGCGCGAACTAATGTTGCGGGCGTACGACGAGCCGTGAATTGGCCAGACCGGCCGCCGCTCGGTTCTGCCGGCCAGCCCACGCGACTTTCGCGGCCGGGCTCGCCTCGGCCGGCCTGATTGCCGGCTCGTTCCCATCCGAACACGCTACGGCCGCCGTAAAGATGAGAATCCCGTCGCTCCCCCTCGATGAGTTCTTCGACAGACGGCCCGGCGACATGGCGCTCCAAGAGCCGCGCCTGATCGTCCAGTCGCTTCAGCGCACCTAATTCTTCGTCGCGGCCAAGCTTTCCCTTCGCAATCGCCGATTTCAAGATCTCGATGGTCTTGTCATAGACGCGAAGAGGCACGGGAAAGGGATGGCGATCCTTGCCGCCGTGCGCCAACGAGAACCGCGCCGGATCGCTGAAGCGATAGGGGGCGCCGTGGATGATTTCGGAGACCATGGCTAGGGCGCGCACCGTTCTCGCGCCAACGCCGGGAACCAGCAAGAGTTCGGGAAAGTCTGCGGGTCCGCGCTCGGCCGTCGCGGCGATATTTCCGCGTAAGCGACGCGCCAAGACGTCGCCGGACCGAACGTCGTGATGATGAGGCATGATTAGATGCGGCAGCAGCGGCTGAGCGGGATCGGGCATCGGCACGAGACGTCCGGCCTTGCGTTCCAGCAATGCGAACTCGCGCGCGATTCGATCCGGGCCGAGCGTCTGCAACAATTCCACCTGGCCGCGCCGCGAAGCCTCCGCGCGGCTATCGGTCAGGTTTACGATCTTGCCCTGCGCGCGGCCCTCGATCGCGGTATGCGGCTCCTCGACGAAGCTCTTCAGTCCCTCGGAAAGCCAATGGTAGCGGCGCGCCTGGCCGAGGTCGTCGTTCAGACCCTGCTGCACCACCGTCCATTTGCCGTCGTCGGCGACGATGAAGCCGTGCAGGTAGATATCAAACCCGTCCTGGACGGCGGCGCTGTCGACCTTGGCGACGAGACGGCTCGCCTTGGCGAGCGCGGCGCCGTCCAGGCCCGTTTTCTCGGCGATCGTCATCAGCTCGTCAGGCGTTCGGCGCGAATGGTTGCCGCGTCCGCCGCAGACGTGAAGGCCGAGTTCGCCTGAGCGCGGCTGCAGGCCACGCTTCAAGGCGCCGAGCACGCTGGTCGTGATCCCCGAGGAATGCCAGTCCATCCCCATGACGGCGCCGAAGGATTGAAACCAGAAGGGATGCGCCAATCGCCGCAGTAATTCGTCGCGGCCATAGTGATGGATGATCGCCTCGCTCATCAGCACGCCGAGACGGGTCATGCGCTCCGCCAGCCAGTGGGGAACGCGCCCGCCATGGAGCGGCAAATCCGCGCTGCCGGTCCGCCGGGCCATTTTTTTGCCTCGCCTAGTTGTTCTCGTAATGTTCTAGCATGGCCGAGGCCGGCGCGCTAGTCCGGCCTCAAAAAGCGGCGCTAGCAAGTGGCCTGAGAAATCCGTTTCTTCATGAAGACGGTCACCGTTCCCGGAACGATGGTCCCGCGCCGGTACTCTTCGTATCCCCGCTTGGCGTAGAATGCGAGATTGGATGCGAATGCCGAGTTTGTGTAGAGCTGTATCTCCTCAAAGCCCAGGGAACGCGCAAGTTCTTCAGCATGCACGAGGAGCCGATCGCCTAATCCCTTTCCCTGTTGGTCCGGTCGAACCGCGATGTTTTCTATGAGTAGGTGATCTTTCTTCGGGATGGTCTCTATCAACGCAATCAATTGTTCGTTTTCTTCCAACAGGTGGATGATGTGCTCGACGACGGCGCGGTCGTAGTCCACCGTCATCGGTAGGGGCTCGCGACCGATCAGGGACGCCCACTTAGCGTAGGCGGCGCGCGAAAGATCGCGGACGCGAGCGGCGTCAGCAGTCGTCGCCCGTCTCAGTTGTCCAGAATGCATTTACGGGCCTTCTCCCTAGAAGACTATGGCGTTACGACTGCAGCGCAAATTGCGTTTGGAAAGATGACATAAGCGCAGCGGCGCCAAGTCAGCTCCTGGCGCGTTGGCGCCGGAAGCCCGCAGGCCGGCCCGCGCTCAGCGATCAATCGTCGCCATCATCCAATCGGCGTATCGTTTTCCCGAGATTTTCCCTAGCGCCAAAGCCTCGTCGAGCGCTGTCATTTCATCGTCAGTGAGAGCAATGGCGGCTGCTGCGACATTTTCTTCGAGATATGCCCGCCTCTTGGTCCCCGGAATTGGCGCGACATCGCTGCCCTTCGCCAGCAACCAGGCGAGTGCGATTTGTCCGGGCTTCGCCTTCTTAGCCGTGGCGATCACCCGCACCATCCGCGCCGCGCCGAGGTTGGCGTCGAAATTCTCGCCTTGATAGCGCGGATCGCTACGACGATAGTCGCCCTTTGGATAGTCCTCGGCACGCTTGGCTTGGCCGGTCAGGAAGCCGCGACCCAGCGGGGAGAAGGGGACCAGGCCAATATTGAGTTCGCGCAAGGCTGGGATGACGTCCGCTTCCAGATTGCGCTCCCAAAGCGAATATTCGCTCTGGACTGCCGACACCGGCTGGACGGCGTCAGCGCGTCGAATATTGGCGACGCCGGCCTCCGAAAGACCAAAGAACCGTACTTTACCTTGTTTGATGAGTTCTTTGACTGTTCCCGCAACATCCTCCATTGGTACGGACTGATCGACGCGGTGCTGATAAAGCAGGTCGATGTAGTCGGTTTGCAGGCGCTTCAGCGACCCGTCGACCGCGGCGCGGATCGTCTCGGGCCGGCTGTCCCTTTCGGCGCCGACTTGCTTGCCATCCTTGAAGCGAAAGCCGAACTTGGTCGCGATCGTGACTTGGCTGCGTTTTCCCCTGAGCGCCCTACCTAGGAGCTCCTCGTTCGCGTGCGGCCCGTAGACCTCGGCCGTGTCGAGAAAGTCGCAGCCGAGTTCGATCGCGCGATGCAGCGTGGCGATGGATTCCTTCTCGTCGGCGGGACCATAGGACTGGCTCATTCCCATGCAACCAAGACCGATCGCCGAGACTTCGAGCCCCTGATCGCCCAGTCTGCGTCTTTCTAAACTCATGCTCGCCTCCGTTTTCCCCGATCTGATTTTGGCGCGCGTGGGCGATTCCCCCGCAGCTTGAAACCGCCATCGGCGCGCCGATTAGTGCACCACGACGCGTAGAGACGACGCAAGCATCGCAGCTTCCATGGCGTCACATGGCCTGCCTCCGACGCGGTTTTCCCGGAGGCTTCGGTTTCCAAGCTTATCGCCGGCGCCGTGACGATTGAGCGATCGAAATGAACCCGATCGGCCGGGAGCCGGCGTTCACGCCGCCAAGGCGGACGAGGCTGGTGGGGGAGGTAGGACTCGAACCTACGAAGGCTAAGCCAGCGGATTTACAGTCCGCCCCCTTTGCCGCTCGGGACACTCCCCCATCCGTCGGCGAAAGCCGCGCATGGAAAGGCCCCGGTGAACGGGGCCCTGCGGCTTATCTTGCGCGCGGCCCGGCGCTGTCAACCTAAAAAGCCTATCTCGGTTTGGCGGTCTTCGACGCCGGCCCGATTGCGCCGGCCGGCCTTGCGTGGCAGAGACCTCGTTTGCCGCTTGGAGCGTCGTTTTTTGCCGCGCAAAAGAAGCCGTCGCCGGATGGGTGAAGAGCGTCCGGACTCCAAGGGGGCGGTCGGAGAGAAAGGGCTGGCGCACGCGGGCCGCTCCGTTCGCTCCGAAGATCGCGACGCGAGCGACGTGGCGCAGATCTTCGGTTTCCACAGCGTCGAGGCGGCGCTTCGCGCGCCGCGCCGCAAGCTGATCCGCCTCTACGCCACCCAAGCGGCAGCGACACGGCTCGCCGGAGAGGCCGCTGCACGCGGCATCGAAACCGTCGTGCTCGCCAACGAGGAGATTTCGCGCCGTGCGCCGCGCGAGGCGGTTCATCAGGGCGTGCTGCTCGAAGCGCGCCCGCTTGCGCCAATCGATCTATCCGAACTTCCCGACCGCGGCCTCGTCATCGTGCTCGACCAGGTTACCGATCCGCAGAATGTTGGGGCGATCTTGCGCACGGGGGCCGCCTTTGCCGTTGACGCCCTGGTGACGACCGAGCGCCATTCGCCGCAATTTAGCGGCGCGTTGGCAAAATCGGCTTCAGGCGGCCTCGAACATGTGCCGATTTGCAGCGTCGTCAATCTCGCTCGCGCACTGCAGGAACTCGGCGATCGCGGTTATCTGCGCGTCGGTCTCGATTCAGAGGGTCCTCAGACCTTGGAAGCCTTATCGCTGTCGCGTCCCATTGCGTTGGCGCTCGGCGCGGAAGGCCGGGGATTGCGCCGCCTGACCAGGGAAAACTGCGACGTTCTTGCTCGACTCGAAATGCCGGGGCCGATCAAGAGCCTAAACGTCTCAAACGCCTGCGCCGTCGCGCTGACGATCGTCGACTCAAAGCTCCGCGCCGCCGGTCATTAGATGGGCTCTCCGGCCTACGCCAGGCCGCCAGCACACTGGCGCGCCTGCTCCGGTTATCGAAATTGCGGGACGACCTTCGGGTAGTTGAGGTCGTATGTCGTGTTGAGCAGGGGATCGAGCGGAGTGCCCTCGGAGGCGTCGAAAGCACGCGGTCGCGTCCCGTTCGGCGGTGTGGCGACGGGCGAGGGCGCCGTCGGGTCAACGCTCGCGATCCTTCCGGCCGGCGTCCCCTCGCCGAAGCGCGCCTCACGGCTCTGCTGCTCGGCGAGCGCCTGCGGCGCGAGCGGGTAGGACTGCAACGGGCTCGTTGCGCCATCCTGCTGCCCCGGCCCCGCGGTAGGAGCAGGCGCATCGTCGTTGACTCCTTCGACGATAACGCCGCTGTCGATGAGATTCTTTTTCGCCATCTGCGACAGAGAGCCTTGGGGGCCCAGCAGCGCCAGACGCGCTTGACGCTCGGCGCCGACTTTGGCGAGCCGAGCCGAAAGCGCTGCAAGAGGCGCCGAGGGCTTGGCGGCAACGATCGCCTGGAGGGCGCCGAAGATCTTGCCGTCGACCGGCTCGAGTTCGCTCTTCTTCTGATTGACGGGCTGAGAAGGAGGTTGGGCGAGGGCCGGCGTCACCGGAATGAGATCGGGCGACAACCGGTCTTTGGAGTCCTTGGCGTCCTTTTCGATTTGCCGCCACCGGTCGACGTTCTTCAGGTGCTGGTCGAGAGTTTCGGCGAAGGCGTGGCCTCCGGTCCCGTCCGCGACGAAGTAGAGCTCCTTAGTGCGAGACGGGTTGGCGGCGGCCTCGAGCGCGGCCTTGCCGGGATTTGCGATCGGCCCCGGAGGCAGCCCCTCTATAATGTACGTATTATACGGCGTCGCCTGTTCGACCTCGGCCTTCGAGATCGAATGGCCGAGCGTGCCCTTGCCGCCGACCAGTCCATAGACGATCGTCGGATCGGATTGCAGCTTCATGCGCTTTTCGAGCCGATTGACAAAGACGCCTGCGACACGCGGACGCTCGTCGGCCTTGCCGGTCTCCTTCTCGACAATCGACGCCAGGGTCACCAGTTCACCCGGGGACTTAATAGGCAAGTCGGTCGCCCTGCGCTTCCAGATATCGTCGATCGTCTTAGCCTGAGCCTTCTCCATTCGCGCGAGCACGGTCTCCCGCGTTTCGCCGCGCAAGAAAACATAGGTGTCAGGAAGGATCGAACCTTCGCGCGGCGCCTCTTTGACCTCGCCGACCAAGACGTCGTTGTCGCGCAGACGCTGCATGATCTGCTCGGTGGTCCAGCCCTCCGGGATGGTCAGCTTGTGCTGCACCGCCTTCCCTGAGACCAGCGTTTCCTCCACCTCGCGCAAGCTGGCGTGCTCTTTGAAAAGATACTCGCCGCGCTTCAGCTTCCCCCGATTGCCGTCGGTCAGAACGACCAGATTGAACCAAAGCGGGCTGTCGATTACGCCGGCGCGGCCGAGTTGATCGGCGATCGATTCCCCGTCCGCCTCGTCTTCGCGCGAGACGACCACAATCTTGTCGGCGGCCAGCGGACCAGGCTTGCGCGCCTCATTGAGCGCCCAGGCAAGGCAAGCGATTGAGCCAACGGCCGCGATCAGCAGGAACGAGAGAACGCCGCTTAGACGCGACAGGCCTTGCCTGCGGGTCTTGCGCGGCCCCGGCTCGGGGGGCGGCGGGGCGACCTGCGGTTGCAGCGCCTCGGTCGGCGATCGCGGCGTCACCCGGCGGCCGAAGAGACTCGCCCGCGGCCGCTCGCCCGCCGGACCCCCTTGTTTCGATCCATCGCTCATCAGCGTTCGTCGCGCCGGCAGAGGGCGCCTCCAAAGGCGATCCTAGACTAGCTGGCAATGTGGCGAAACCGCGAAGCGTCCGGCCCGCCGGTCCATTGCTCAGAATCGCTGGAATATAATCGAAGCATTGGTTCCGCCAAAACCGAAGGAATTCGATAACGCCGCGTCGATCTTCCGCGGCTTGGCCTTGTGCGGCGCCAGATCGATCGGCGTTTCGACTGAAGGGTTGTCGAGATTGAGCGTCGGCGGGGCGATTTGGTCCCGTATCGCAAGGATTGAAAAGATCGCCTCGACCGCGCCGGCCGCCCCGAGCAGATGGCCGATCGAGGACTTGGTTGACGACATGGTCAGGGCCCCGGCCGCGTTTCCTATCAGCCGCTCGACTGCATGTAGTTCGATTTCGTCGCCGAGGGGCGTCGAAGTGCCATGGGCGTTGATGTAGTCGATGTCGGCAGGGGTCAGGTTCGCCCGCCTCAACGCTGCGCCCATCGCCCGGAAGGCGCCATCGCCGTCCTCCGCCGGCGCGGTCACATGGTAGGCATCGCCCGACAGGCCATATCCGACAAGTTCCGCATAGATCGGCGCGCCGCGGGCGCGCGCATGCTCCATCTCCTCGAGCACAACGCAACCCGCCCCCTCGCCCATCACGAAACCGTCGCGATCGCGATCGTAGGGGCGCGAGGCTTGCTTCGGCCGGTCATTGAACGCGGTAGCGAGCGCACGGCAAGCCGAAAAGCCGGCGAGTCCCAATCGATTGATCGCCGATTCGGCGCCGCCGGCCACCATCACATTAGCGTCGCCCAAGGCGATCAATCTTCCAGCATCCCCGATCGCATGAGCGCCAGTCGAGCAGGCCGTGACGACCGAATGGTTCGGACCCTTGAGCTTGTGCGCGATGGACACGTAGCCGCTTGTTAAATTGATCAACCGCCCGGTGATGAAGAATGGTGAAATTCGGCGTGGACCGCGCTCTTTGAGGGTGATCGACGCATCGTAGATGCCGCCGAGCCCGCCGATGCCGGAGCCGATGAGGACGCCCGTCTCGATTTCTTCTTGATACGTCGAAGGCGCCCAATTGGCGTCGCGCAAGGCCTGCGTCGCCGCCGACATCGCATAGACGATAAAATCGTCGACGCGCCGATGCTCCTTCGGCTCCATCCAGTCGTCCGGATTGAAGGCGCCCGCCTCTTCGCTACCGCGAGGCACTTGCGCTGCGATCTGACAAGGGATGTCCGAAACGTCGAAATTCTCGACCCGGCCGACGCCGCTCTCGCCGGCGATGAGCCGCCGCCAGGTCTCTTCGACGCCGCAAGCGAGTGGCGTAACCATGCCAAGCCCGGTCACCACGACTCGCTTCATCGAAGCCCTTTCAAAGACGGTGCGCCGGCGCTTCTTGTACGGCAAAGGCCGGACAGAGCCGGCCCCCGCGATTCGAAGATGTAAGACCCGGTCGCTGTCAGGCGGGGCGAAAGTACTGAAGAACGTCTACTTGGCCGCCGCCGCCTTCTCCAAGAATTTGACGGCGTCGCCGACGGTGACGATGGTCTCCGCCTGATCGTCCGGAATCTCCACCCCGAACTCCTCTTCGAACGCCATCACCAGCTCGACGGTGTCCAGCGAGTCGGCGCCAAGATCATCGATGAAATTGGCGTTGTCCACCACCTTGTCTGCGTCGACGCCAAGATGCTCGACAACGATTTTCTTCACGCGCTCAGCGACATCGCTCATCTTTGCCCGTCCTTAAACTGGCGGCGTCCGCGACGCCGGCTATCGTTGGGTCCCCAAAAACAATCGCGTCCGCTCCCGGTCCTAACGCCATCGCGCCGCCAAAACGGCCGCGCGGCCGACGCGCCGCCGGTGGCGCAAATATCGTGTCCGCGACCGGCTCAAGAGCGCCGCGGCGCCGCGCCAGCGGCCTGCAACCGTCGATCACGTCAAATTGGCGCCCGCATTTCTCGCCGCTCGTCGGCGGCTTGTCGCTCCGATAGCATATCTTGTTAGGCAAGGCGAGTGGCCGATCCGGGCCGGAATCTGATGACCGAGAAACCGTGTAAAACCCTCAAATCATTGCCATTCCGCCGTTCACGTGGAGGGTCTGACCGGTGACATAGGCGGCCTCGCGGCTCGCCAGATAGACGACCGCGGCGGCGATATCGGCGCCCTCGCCGAGCCTGCCCATCGGCACCGAGGCGAGGATCGCCTCACGCTGCTTCTCGTTGAGAGAATCAGTCATCGGCGTGGCTATGAAGCCCGGCGCGACACAATTGACGGTAATGTTTCGGCTCGCGACCTCCGCGGCGAGAGCCTTGGACATGCCGATCAAGCCGGCTTTTGCGGCCGCATAATTCCCTTGGCCGGGATTGCCGGTGACGCCGACGATCGAGGTTATGCCGATTATGCGGCCGTAGCGGCGCCGCATCATGCCCTTGAGGCTGGCGCGCGCCAGGCGGAAGGCTGCGGTCAGATTAACCGCAATCACCCGGTCCCATTCCTCATCCTTCATGCGCAAGAAAAGATTGTCCCGCGTCAGGCCAGCATTGTTGACCAGGATGTCGAGGGCCCCCAGCGCTGTCTCAGCGGCCGGAACTAGCGCCTCCACCGCTGTCGGATCGGCAAGGTCCGCCGGCAGGGCGATCGCGTTCTCGCCGAGCTCCTTAGCGAGCCTCTCCAAAGCTTCCCGCCGCGTGCCCGATAGAGCGACACGCGCGCCCTGGCGGTGAAGCGCCGCGGCTATCGCGCCGCCAAGTCCGCCCGAGGCGCCGGTGACAAGCGCGCTTTTGCCGGAAAGATCGAACAATGATGTTAGTCCTCTCGGATCGTTTAGCGGGTTCCCACCGGCGCCAGATAGGCCTCGACATCGGCCGGAGAGCCGACATTGGCGAGGACCGCGCCCTCTGCGATGCGCTTGATGAGGCCGGTCAGCACCCTTCCCGAACCGAGCTCGATGAACCGGTTGACGCCGCGTTCGGTCATGTAGAGCACGCTTTCGCGCCATCGCACCGCGCCGGTTACCTGTTCGACGAGACAAGCGCGTATCTTCGCGGGATCTTGAATCGCGGCCGCCAGAACATTCGCGACCAGGGGGACCATCGGCGTTTTAATCTCGACGTCGGCCAACGCCGCCCTCATCGCCTCGGCCGCCGGCCGCATGAGGGCGCAATGGAAGGGCGCCGAAACCGGCAGCGGCACGGCGCGTTTGGCGCCCTTAAGCTTGGCGATCTGAGTGGCGCGCTCGACCGCCGCTTTTGTACCTGAGATTACTACCTGCCCGCCGCCGTTGTCGTTGGCGGTTTGGCAGACGGCGCCATCTTGAGAAATGGTCCGCGCGGCCTCTTGGGCGATCGCCGAGACCTGCGAAATATCCAGCCCGACGATCGCCGCCATTGCGCCTTGACCGACCGGAACGGCTGCTTGCATGGCCTTGCCGCGGATACGCAGGAGCTTCGCGGCGTCCTCGATCGTCAGAGCTCCGGCTGCGGCAAGCGCGGAATATTCGCCGAGCGAGTGGCCGGCGACGAACTGCGCGTCTCGGCGGAAGTCGAGGCCCGCCTCGACTTCGAGCACGCGCGTTGCGGCCAAGCTTACCGCCATCAGAGCGGGCTGTGCGTTCGCCGTTAGGGTTAGCTCGGCCTCCGGCCCGGCGAACATCAGTTCGGAAAGGGGTTGCCCAAGAGCGGCGTCGACGCGAGTGAAGACTTCGCGCGCCGCCCCGTAGCGCTCGGCGAGCGCTCTTCCCATCCCAACCGCTTGGGACCCTTGCCCAGGAAAGACGAAGGCGGTTCCCATTGCCACCCTTTCATACGTGGGCGCGCAAGAACAACGCCGGCGGCGCCCTTGTCAAGGTCGCCGAACTGCGACCTCTGAGGCGACTTGAACGCGATTCAGGCGCCCTCTCGGTTCGAAAACCAAAGCTGCCCTTGGGCCGGAAACCCAGCTCGTTCGAGCCGCGATTGCGCGCATAGGCCGCTGTTTCGCCAATTGGCGTAACAGATCCTTAGCGGCGGGCAATCCAAGATCGCGCCGTTGGTCGACATACGGGCGCCGCCGCCGCTGGTCCGCGACGGGTCCGGAGAGAGGATGTCATGCGTTTTTGCGCCCTTCGCCGGCTCGCGCGCGATCGCCGCGGCAATGTGGCTATGATTTTTGGCCTTGTATCGATCCCGTTGCTTTTCGCCATTGGCATGGGCGTCGACTACGCCAATAACGCCCGCCGATGGTCGCAAATGAATGCGGCGGCGGACGCCGCCGCGCTCGCGGCGGTCACGCCGCAAATGATGATGCAAAGCAATGCGGTGGCGCAGGCCGCCGCCACCGACATGTTTAACGCGCAGATTAGCGGCATGACGGGCCTCACCTTCAATCCCGCGACCAACCTCACCGTTACGATCGGCAATTCCGGACTGACCCGGACGGCTACGGTGTCCTATACCGCTCAGGCCGCAAATGTCTTCTACGGCATTCTGCAGTCGAACTACATGAACATCAGCGGCAGCGCGGAAGCGGCCGGTTCGACGCCGCCCAACGTCGACTTCTACCTCGTCCTCGACACTTCAGGCTCAATGGCGATTCCAGGCACCCAGGCCGGCATCAATACGATGCTTACGAACACGTCCACGCCGATCAACACGAAACAAGGCGGCTGCGCCTTTGCGTGCCACGAGTACAATCCCAGTGCGGACAACCTTGGCAATCCCGGCGGAGAGGACAATTACGCCCTCGCCCGCGCCCTCGGCCTGACGCTGCGCATCGACGAGGTCGGCTCCGCCGCGGCGGCGATGGTCAGCTCGGCGATTTCCACGATGAGCCAGAACAGTTCGAGCTATGGCTGGACGCCGACCTACCGGATTGCCGTCAATTCCTTCGATGTCGGCATCCATTCGCTGTTTGCGCTGACGAGCAATCTCTCGAGCCTGCAGTCGAGCCTCTCCGCCAGCCCAAGCCCGATACAGGTCTACGAAGTTTACGACAACAACAACATTTGTACGACGTTCAAAACGCCGGCGACGAACCCTCCGACCTGCACAGCGTGGTCCGGCAACAACGACGAGGATACGAATATCGACGCGACGCTCAGCGCCCTGAACACGTCCGGCAACGCCAACTACATCCCGAACCCTGGGACCGGGGCGACCGGAAGCACGCCCGCCGAGGTGCTAATGATCGTCACGGACGGCATTGAGGACGAAAATGTCGGCACCGTGACCGCGGGCAAGGCGGACGGCAACCGTCAGCAAGCCCCGATCGCCGCCAAT
>Ga0209773_10000643_pt1 | contig 11547 bp, 10 predicted proteins | sample BogFormECP14_OM1_FD_188244 | JGI IMG/M metagenome (GOLD analysis project Ga0209773, IMG submission 188244) | Bog forest soil microbial communities from Calvert Island, British Columbia, Canada - ECP14_OM1 (SPAdes) (version 2) | ecosystem: Environmental > Aquatic > Freshwater > Wetlands > Bog ... | reverse complement strand
AAGGAGAGCACGTTGGTCGGCTTGTCGACCCCGCGCCAGCGCAGGTTCAGCGCCTGCAAGCGCGCATCATCGGCGAGGCATAGGCTGACCTCGGCCCCGCCCTCACGCGCCAATCCGCTCTCCGCGATCGCCGCGGCGATCGTCTCGCGCGCCAAGGCGCGCGCTCGCGGCAATCCGCGCCACAGACCCGACGGAACGCTGATGTCGAGCGCGACTTTCATTTGGCCGGGGTCGGCTGTCCCTCTCGGCCGACGCGCTCGTAGGCTTCGACGATCTGGCGCACGAGATCGTGGCGCACGACGTCGACATGGGTGAAGCGGACGTGGCCGATGTGCGGGATCGCCTTGAGAAGCCCGATCGCATCGCCCAGTCCCGATTTCTGGCCGGGCGCGAGGTCGGTCTGGGTCGGATCGCCGTTGACCATCATCCGCGACCCCTCGCCGAGTCGAGTCAGGAACATCTTCATCTGCATCGCGGTGGCGTTCTGCGCCTCGTCCAAAAGGATCGCGGCCTTGGAGAGCGTCCGGCCGCGCATGAACGCGAGCGGCGCGATCTCGATCATGCCGGTTTGAATGCCGCGCTCGACCATCCGCCCATCCATGAAATCGTAGAGCGAGTCATAGATCGGGCGCAGGTAGGGATCGACCTTGTCGCGCATGTCGCCGGGCAGAAAACCGAGCCGCTCGCCGGCCTCGACCGCTGGGCGCGACAGCACCAGGCGCTCGACCAAACCCTGTTCGAGGAGCGAGACGGCATGGCCGACCGCGAGCCAGGTCTTGCCGGTGCCGGCGGGACCTTCGGCGAACACCAGCTCATGCTTGCGCAACGCCGCGAGATAGTGATCCTGGGCGGCGCTGCGGGCGCGAACGACGCCGCGCTTGCGCGTCTTGACGATGCCGAAGCTGTCCTTGGACGCGTCGTCGCCGGGGAACAAGAGCCCCTGATAGGCGCTCTCGGCGATGACGCCCTCGACGTCGCCTTCGCTCGCCGGCTGACCCAGCTTGACGCGTTCGTAGAGCATCTCGAACACCCGGCGCGCCTGCTCGCTCGCCTCGCGCGGACCCTTGATGACGACCTGATTGCCGTTGGCGTAGGCGGAGACGCCGAGGCTGCGCTCGATGCGGGCGATATTCTGATCGTAATGGCCGAACACCACCGAGGCGGTGGCGTTGTCGGGAAAAGCGATGGCGATTTCTGCAGGTTTGGACTCGCGGAGCGTCGGATTGACGACGACGGGGGCGGCGGCGATGCGCGTCGGCGAACTGTCCTGCGGCTTCAAATCGGCTCTCTCCCTTGCGTCCTGTCGGGGCCTGGAATCATCCTGCACGCCATTAAAATCCCAACTTTACGACGCTGGCGAGACAACGCGTCCGCGGAGCGAATGGGGCTCAAGGCCGATGATTTCGACCTCGGCCATGACGCCGATCAGCGACCGCGGCCCGTCAGCGAACACGGCCTGCATATACGGCGAGCGGCCGATGACCTGGCCCTCGCGCCGGCCGGGCTTCTCGAACAGAACTTCGAAGCGCCGGCCCACGGTCGCCCGATTGAAAGCCTGCAATTGTGCTTCGATAAGAACCTGAAGCCGAGCCAGCCGTTGAGCCTTGGTCGCCGCATCGATCTGGCCGGGCGCCTCGGCGGCGGGAGTTCCCGGGCGGGCGGAATATTTGAAAGCGTAGGCCGAGGCGAAAGCGACGGCGCGAACGAGCGCCAGCGTCGCCTCGAAGTCGGCGTCGGTTTCGCCCGGATAGCCGACGATGAAATCGGACGAGAAGGCGATGTCCGGCCGCGCCGCGCGCACGCGGGCGACGATGTCGAGATAATCGGCGACGCGATGGCGGCGGTTCATCGCCTTGAGCAGCCGGTCCGAACCGGACTGGACCGGCAGATGGAGACAAGGCGCGAGCGCCTCAATTTCGCGATGGGCGTCGATCAGGTCGTCGCTCATGTCGCCCGGGTGCGAGGTCGCATAGCGCACACGGGCAATCCCGGGCACGGCGGCGGCGGCGTGGATCAGCCCGGCAAGCCCGACGGCGCGGCCATCCTCGCTGAGCCCGTGATAGGCGTTGACATTCTGCCCGAGCAGCGTGACCTCGCGCACGCCGGCGCTGGCGAGGCGGGCAATCTCGTCGACGACCGCGCGAACCGGACGCGAGGCCTCGGCGCCACGGGTATAGGGCACGACGCAGAACGAGCAGAACTTGTCGCAGCCCTCCTGCACGGTCACGAACGCCGCGACGCCGCGACGGCGAATCGCGCCGGGCGTGCTCATGGGAAGATGAGCAAACTTGTCCTCGGCCGGGAAGTCGGCAGCGACGACGCCGGGCCGAAGGCGGGCTTCGCGCAGGAGCTCGGACAGGCGATGATAACTCTGCGGACCGACCACGACATCGACCGCAGGCTGGCGACGCAGGATTTCCGCTCCCTCGGCCTGCGCTACGCAGCCGGCGACGACCAGCGTCGTCCCCCGCCCCGCCCGGCGGCGCTCGTCTTTGAGTTCGCGCAGCTTCCCGAGCTCGGAATAGATCTTCTCCGACGCCCGTTCGCGGATATGGCAGGTGTTGAGGACGATGAGATCGGCGTCCTCGACCGCATGAGCCTCGCGGTAGCCCTCTTCGGCCGCAATATCCGCCATTCGCTCCGCGTCGTAGACGTTCATCTGGCATCCGAACGACTTGATGAACACCCTTCGGTCCTCGTCCCGCGCGGGACTCGCACTTCGGCGGGCGTCTTCAAGCACTAACGACTCGGACAATTAGCGGCTCCAGAAGGGTCCTAAACGCAAATGTAGGCGCTTTCCGGCCCGGAGAAAAGCCGTATCCGCAAAGACTTTGATTTTGCTTGTGTTTTAGCTGGCGAATTTGAGGCGGCAAACAGCCAGCGCGCGGCGCTTTTGGCTTGCCACGTCGGCGGGAAATGTGGCACCCCGAGGTCGAGCATGTCTGTCGAAGCGCATCACGTTTCATCTACGGTGACGGGCACGAAAATGAAGAGGACTGCCGCGGCAATCGCAATAGGATTGGCTACGCTACCATTAACATGCTTGTCATTTGCGCAGACCGCCGACGATATCTTCAGGCGCGCCCGGGAACGATTTTCTCAAGAGGAGAAGAATCAAGCGTCATGGACCGCAGAAGTTCGCGATGCCGCCGACAGGACGTTGGACAATCTCAAGGCGATGCGGTGCTCCAAGGAAGACACTGAAGATATATGCCAAATCGTCGTTCTTTGCAGTAGAGCGCCGGAAATAACAGGGGAAATTTTACCGGATGACAAAGAGCTCATGGCGGCAAAAAAGGCGCTGGATGACGTAGAAGATGATTTAAAGAAAATGGCCAGCGCGATAGATCAAATGAAGATCGCTAACGCTCGTTTCGAGAGAGGAGCACGCGCAGCCAGAGATAAATGTGAAGCCAAGGTAAGAACGGCGTACCGGTCGGTTTCCAACATGATTGGTCAGTCGGCAAAATCCGCTCCGGAACAGGCCGTCGAGGCAAACCCGCCAGACGATATCTACAATGGCCCGGTGGCGATCCGTCCGATGGTCACGGCGCCGCAGCTGATGAGAAAGGTTCGGCCGACCGCCACGAATGCATCACAGACACCCTCCGCAAGGCCGTAGGCAGCCGCAGCCCACGACAAGCCGCAAGCTCAATCCCAGCGATATTTCGCTCGCCCGGCGAGGATAGCCGCCACTCATCCGAGCGCCTTGCGCATGATGACCGCGGCGGCCCGGGTTCCGTCAGTGCGGCGATAATAGCCGGCGCGTTCGCCGACCTTGACGAACCCGACCCGCTCGTACAACGCCAGCGCCGGCGCATTGTCCTTGCCGACTTCGAGGAACATCGCCTTCGCCCCCGCGTTCGACGCCTGACGCAGGGCCTCGCCGAGCAGCGCCCGGCCCACTCCTTTGCCCCGGGAGGCGGCCTCGACGGCGATGGTGAGGATCTCCGCTTCGTCCGCCGCCAGCCGCGACAGAACGAACCCGCGCAACCGGCCGTTTGCCGGATCGAGCGCCGCCGCCGCGAGCGTCGAAGCGCTCGCAATGAGGGCGGCGACTTCCTGGGCCGACCAGGGATGGGCGAAGCCCTTGGCGTGGAGGCGGGCGCAGGCTTCCGCCTTGTCCGGCCGGAGCGGACGAATGACGGGCGGGGAGGATCGGCGCAGGCCGAAGATCATGGCTTCAGCTGACAATCTCAGGCGGGCGCCCGGGCGATCGATTCGGCCGGATTTGGCCGCGCGTCCGGCGCCTTCACATAGATCGGGCGCGCTGGGCTCGCCGCAGGATCGACGGCGAGGCCCATCCACGCCAGGGCGACAATGTCCGGCGCGTCCCCGGCGGCGCCGAGGTCATAAGGCAGGCCGGCGCGCTGCGCTTCATTGGCGATGAGCGCGGCCGCGTCGCCCGCGAGCCATGCCGGGCCGGCGCCGATCGCCCGCACGCATTCGCGCGCCGTATCGCAACGCGGCGGCCCCAACGGGCGGCCGGACGCCTCGAACAGCTGAAAATAAACCGAGCCGTGGCGAGCGTCGATCGCCGCGGCGATGATTCCGGGCCTGGGCGCGCTCAGGAGCGGCGCGGCGAACGCGGCCAGGGTCGATACGCCCACAACCGGGATCGCAAGCGCCATCGCCATCGCCCGCGCCATGGCAAGGCCGACGCGGATTCCGGTGAAGGACCCGGGACCGGTAGCAACCGCGATCCGCGACAGCGAAGCAAAACCGCCGTCGAGGCCGCGCATCACCTCCTCGACCATCGGCGCCAGGGCGTCCGCGTGACCGCGCGCCATCCGCTTGGTCATCACCGCCAGCGGTTCGGCCTGGCCGCTTTCCACGACTGCAACCGACGCCGCTCCGCAGGACGTGTCGATCGCCAGAATGCGCATAGGGCCTCACCCGCCTCGATGGCCCGCTATCGCATAATCAACGTGCCCGCGCCATAATCGGTCAAGAGCTCGATCAGCACCGCGTGAGGGACTTTCCCGTCGAGAATCACGACGCCCTCGACGCCGCGCTCGAGCGCATAGATGCAGGTCTCGACCTTGGGGATCATGCCGCCGGTGATCGTGCCGTCGGCGATGAGGCTGCGGATGTCGTCAATCCGCAATTCCTTGATGAGGCCGCCGTTCTTGTCGAGGACGCCGGGAACGTCGGTCAGGAACAAGAGGCGCTTGGCCTTGAGCGCGCCGGCGACGGCGCCGGCGAAGGTGTCGGCGTTGACGTTGTAGGTCTGGCCGTCGGCGCCTTGCGCGACCGGCGCCAGAACCGGGATCAGCTCCCGGCCGAGTATCTGCTCGAGCACGGTCACGTCCACCTTGTCGGGCTCGCCGACAAAGCCGAGATCGACGACGTCTTCGCCGGGCCCATGCGGGCGGTGGACCTTGCGCGCGCTGACCATGTTGCCGTCCTTGCCGCACAGGCCGACCGCCCGCCCGCCCTCGGCGTTGATCGAGCCGACGATCTGCTTGTTGATCGATCCGGCCAGCACCATTTCGACGATTTCCATCGTCGGCTTGTCGGTGACCCTAAGGCCGCCGGAGAAATGCGATTCGATGCCGAGCTTCTTCAGCATCATGCCGATCTGCGGCCCTCCGCCGTGGACGACCACCGGGTTGATGCCGGACTGCTCCAGGAGCACCATATCCTTGGCGAACTCGCGCGCCTTGTCCTCATCGCCCATCGCGTGGCCGCCATACTTCACAACGACGATCGCATCGTCGTAGCGCAGCATGTGCGGCAGCGCCTGCATCAGGATTTCGGACTGCTGCTGCGGGGTCGCGTTCAGGGAATCGGACATCGGGGCTCCGGAAGGCGGCAGACGCGCGGCCCGCTTCTAGCGGCTCGCGGGGTCAAGCTCAAACGGTTTAGGCGCAAAGCGCGCGGGCCCACGAGGATTGGATTTGACCGCGGTTCAAGCCGCCGGACGTCGTGCGGTCAATCGCCGTTCCGTTCTTCGTCACCGGCTCCGACCCGCGCGCGTCGGCGTCGGTCGCGCCCTGAACTTCGAGCGTCGCCAGCCTGTTCTCGAAGCCCTTGCCAGCCCAGGCGCCACCGACGCCGACATTCCGCCGATGGACGAGCCACTCCCAGCGCTCGATCCGTTGACCCGCGACAAGGTGCAGGACGAGCTGAAGGATCTCAAGAAGACCATCATTTTCGTCGGTCCGGGGCGCTTGAGGCCGGGAAAGCGCATTTGACTTGCAATCTACGCCCAGCAGCCGATGTAATGTAAAATTGATGTTTGCCTTTGCAGCCCTTCGGTGCGACAGAGCCGCGGTCAATTTGAGCCTCCAAGGATCCTGAGCGTCCGCATATGCCCGTCATCATCCACAGCAAGGAAATCCATCCCTTCCTGCCCTCGCTTGGCAGCCCGCTGGCGATCGACCGCACCCGCGCCGAACAGCAGGACATTCGACCGCTGGAGATCGCCATAATCAACCTGATGGCGGATAAAATCTCGACCGAGCGGCAGCTTGCGCTCTGGCTCGGCAACACGATGCTGCAGGTGAACCTAACCTTCGTCGCGACCGACTCTTATCTCCGCGCCGTCGCTGCCGGCCGTCATTCAAAGAACACGCCCGCCGATCACATCCACAAGTTCTATAGCGCTTTCAGCGACATCAGCGACAAGAAGTTCGATGGCTTCATTGTCACCGGCGTCAATGCGCTCAAGGACCGCGTCGAGCAGGAGACATTCTGGCCGGAAGTCACCGACATCCTGCAATGGACGACAACGAACGCATTCTCCTGTCTCTTTCTCTGCTGGGGAGCGAAGGCGGCGTTGAAGTTTTTCCACGACATCAATAGTTACAAGGGCGAGCGCAAACTTTTCGGCCTGTTCGAGCATCGCCTGATCTCTGACAAGACCGGGCTCCTGTTCGGCTTCCCCGACGCCTTTCCCGCGCCGGTGTCGCGCTGGAAGAGCCCGAGGCGCGAGGACATTCTCAAGGTTCCCGCGATCGAGATTGTCGCGGATTCCGAAGAGGCGGGACCGAACATGCTCGTCGAGTCCGAGCCGCTCGACGACAATAGCGCGCTCTTTCCCCGCCGGGTCTATATTCTAAACCATCCGGAGTACGAGACGGATACCCTCGGCGCAGAATATCATCGCGACAGCGCGATCCACCCCGACTATCCCTTGCCGCGCCATTATTTTCCGGGCGACGATCCGTCGCGGGCTGCGCCCAATCTCTGGCGCCACACGGCGCATGTCTACACAAACTGGGTCAAGGCACTTTACGCGTCGACGCCTTACGCAATCGAGGCCATCCCCCACCCGTCGAAAGTCGCCGAGGCCGCTCAGGCCCGCAGAGAGGTGTTCGTCGGGTCGTAGGGACTGTCGGCGATGACGACCGCGCGGCGGGTTTCGCCGAGAATGCGGACGTCGACCTCGCTCCCAATGTTCGAGAGCTCCGGCTTCACCATCGCCAGCGCCAGCGATTTGCCGGTCCGCCAGCCGTAGCCGCCGGATGTCGTGCGCCCGACCATTACTCCGTCTTTCGTCACCGGCTCGGAGCCGCGGGCGTCGGCGTCGTTCACGCCATGAACCTCGAGCGTCACCAGCTTGTTCTCGAAGCCCTTGCCAGTCCAGGTGACGAGCGGATCGCGGCCGAGGAACGGCCCCTTCTTGAAATCGACGAACCGGTCGAGATCCGATTCGAGGGCGGCGTATTCGATCGAAAGCTCGCGTCCAACAAGCTTGTAAGACTTTTCCAGCCTCAGCGAATCCATGGCCCGGATGCCGAACGGCTTGATGCCGAATGCCGCCCCGGCTGCCATCAGGGCGTCGAAGATGGTGTTCTGCATCTCGATCGGGTGGTGCAGTTCGTAGCCAAGCTCGCCGACGAAATTGACCCGCATGGCTATGAGGCCCGTCGACCGGATCGACAGGCGCCGCGCGGTCAGCCATGGAAATGCTTCGTTCGAGACGTCGATGTCGGCGACCTTCGACAGCACCTCCCGCGACCGCGGCCCGGCGAGCACGAGGACGCCGCGCTGCGTCGTGACCTTGTCGATCCGCACGCTCATATCGGCGGGGAGCAGCTTCTCCATCGTGTCGAAATCGTGGGCTTCCAGTGCGCCGGCCGAGACCAAGTAGAACCGCTCCGGCCCGATCCGGGTCAGCGTGAACTCTGCGCGCACGCCGCCGCGCGAGGTGAGCAGATAGGTGAGCGTGACGCGGCCGACCGCCTTGGGGATGCGGTTGGTAAGGATCGAGTTCAGCCAGCCCTCGGCGCCAGGACCGGAAACCTCGAGCTTGGCGAACGCCGACATGTCCTGCAGGCCGACGTTGTCGTGCACGTTCCGGCACTCGGCGCCGACGAAGTCGAAATAGTTCGAACGGCGGAAGCTCCACTTTTCGCGCGGCCTCTCGCTTGGGCCTACGGCCGGATGATTCTCGTTCAAGAGCACGTCGGGCTTGGCGAGGTCGGCTTCGCTCAGAGCATAGTCAAGCGGTGCGAACCAGTTCGGCCGCTCCCAGCCGTAAATCGAGCCGAACACCGCGCCGAGAGCCTTCATCCGCGCATAGCAGGGCGTCTGGCGCAGTGGGCGCGCGGCGACGCGCTCTTCGTCGGGATAGTGCACGGTGAAGACCCTGGCGTAGGCCTCCTCGTTCTTCTCGACGAGATACCCGGTCTCGGCGTAAGCGCCGAAGCGCCGCGGATCGACGCCGAGCATGTCGATCGTCGGCTCGCCGTCGACGATCCATTCGGCGAGCTGCCAGCCGGCGCCGCCGGCCGCGGTGACGCCGAACGAGTGGCCTTCGTTGAGCCAGAAGTTCTTCAGGCCCGGCGCCGGGCCGACGATCGGCGACCCGTCGGGCGTATAGGCGATCGCCCCGTTATAGACCTTCTTGACCCCGGCCTCGCCGAAGGCGGGAACCCGCGCGATCGCGGTCTCGATGTGAGGCGCGAGACGGTCGAGGTCTTCGGGAAAAAGCTCGTATTCGCTGTCCGCCGACGGCCCGTCGACATAACAGGCCGGCGCGCCCTTTTCATAAGGCCCGAGCAGGAGCCCGCCTGCCTCCTCGCGCATGTACCAGGACGAATCCGATTCGCGTAAGACCCCCATCTCCGGCAGGCCCTTGGCCTTGCGGGCGAGAATCTCGGGATGAGCTTCGGTCACGATATATTGGTGCTGGACCGGGATCACCGGCACGTTGATCCCGACCATGCGGCCGGTCGCCCGTGCGAAATTGCCGGTCGCCGAGACGACGTGCTCGCAGACGATGTCGCCCTTGTCGGTCGCAACCTTCCATTCGCCGCTTGGCCGCCGCTCGATCGCGATCACGGTCGTATGGCGGTTGATCTCAGCCCCGCGCTCGCGCGCCGCCCTCGCCAAGGCCTGGGTCAGGTCGGCGGGCTGGATATAGCCGTCCTCGGGATGCTGGATCGCGCCGATGATTCCGTCGACGTTGCAAAGTGGCCAGATCTCCTTGACCTCTTGCGGCGTCAGGAACTTGACCGCGACGCCTATCGTCGCCGCGACGCCGGCGTAATAGCGATATTCGTCCATCCGGTCGCGGGTGCGCGCGAGGCGGATGTTCGACACTTGGCGCAGGCCGACGTCGAGGCCGGTCTCTTTCTGGAGCGTCCTATAGAGGGCGACGGAATATTTGTGGATCTGCCCGACCGAATAGCTGAGGTTGAACAGCGGCAGGAGGCCCGCCGCATGCCAAGTCGAGCCCGAGGTCAACTCCCTGCGCTCGACCAGAACACTGTCGCTCCAGCCTTTCCTCGTCAGGTGATAGAGCGTCGAGACGCCGACCACGCCCCCGCCGATGACCACCACCCGCGCATGCGTTCTCATACCATCCCCTCAGCCCTCATCCGGCCGCGCGTTCCGCGTGTCCACCTTCTCCCGCGTTGCGGGAGAAGGGATTCAGTAAGTCGCATCTGGCATCGATGCTTTGCGCTCATCGATGAAGGCGCGGATCGCTTCGTCCTTGGCGGGGTCGAGCGGCGGCGGTTCATATTCGGCCAGCATCGACTTCCATAAGCCGTTGGCGCGGGTCGCGGCGTCCTTGGAGCCCTCCTCCCGCCACTGCTCGACCGAATTGTTGTCGGCGATGTTGGAGCGATAGAAGGCGGTCTCGAAATTGGCCTGGGTGTGGGCGCAGCCGAGAAAATGCCCGCCCGGCTCGACTTGATGGAACGCCTCGATGGCCTGGCCGTTGTCGCTGAAGTCGACCCCCTTGGCCAGAACGTGCATCGCGCCAAGCTGGTCGAAGTCCATCACGAATTTTTCGTAACTCGCCGCAAGCCCGCCCTCGAGCCAGCCGGCGGCGTGCAGCACGAAATTGGCCCCCGCCAGCACCGTCGGCAGGAGCGTCTGCGCGCTTTCGTAGGCCGCCTGGGCGTCGGGGATCTTAGAGGCGCAGAGCGAGCCGCCGGTGCGGAACGGCATGTTCATCCGCCGCGCGAGCTGGCCGGCGCCGAAGATCGCCAGCGTCGCCTCGGGCGTACCGAAGGTCGGGGCGCCGGACTGCATGGAGAGCGTCGAGACGAAGGTTCCGAACACCACCGGCGCGCCGGGGCGGGTGAGCTGGCAGAACGCGGTTCCGGCGAGCACTTCGGCCAGCACCTGGGTCAGGGTGCCGGCGACCGTCACCGGGCTCATCGCGCCGGACAGAATGAACGGGGTGATGATGCAGGCCTGATTGGCTCTGGCATAGGCCTCCGCGGCGCCGAGCATGCTCGAATCCCAGACCAGCGGCGAATTGGCGTTGATGAGGCTCGTCAGCACCGTGTTGTCGCGGACGAAATCCTCGCCGAACAGAAGCTCGCAGATGCGGACGCTGTCCTCGGCCCGCTCGGGCTTGGTGACCGAACCCATGAACGGCTTGTCCGAATATTTGAGGTGCGCATACACCATCTCGAAATGCCGCTTGTTGACGGGCAGGTCGACCGGCTCGCACACGGTGCCGCCGGAATGGTGGATATAGGGGCTCATGTACGCGAGCTTGACGAAATTTTGGAAGTCTTCCAGCGTCCCGTAGCGGCGGCCGTTGTCGAGGTCGTGGACGAACGGCGACCCGTAGTTGGGGGCGAATACCATCGCATTGCCGCCGATCAGCACATTGCGGTCAGGGTTGCGCGCGTGCTGAACGTATTGCGCCGGCGCGGTGGCGCAGAGCTGTCGCGCCAAGCCGCGCGGAAAGCGCACCCGTTCGCCCTTGATGTCGCAGCCGGCGTTGCGAAAGAGAGAAAGCGCCCGGGGAAAGTCGCGGAACTCGATGCCGATCTCCTGCAGCAGCGTCTCGGCGTTTCGTTCGATCGTTTCGAGGCCTTCTTCGCTCAGAATTTCCGTGAGCGGGATGTTGCGCGTGATGTAAGGGACGGACGCATGCGAGCGATGGGCGCGCGCGGTCCGGCGCGCCTCGCGGCCGCGTCTTGGCTCCCTGGCGGCGGCCGATGCGGGTTCCGACATTGCGTTTCTCGCTTTTCCCGACGTTCATTTTGCCCGTTCGGCTGGGACCTTGCGCTAGCCCGAAGTCGAATTGAACCCGAAAATTAAGGCCCGGCCATCAATACCGCGGCGCTTGAG
>Ga0209773_10000642_pt1 | contig 11549 bp, 8 predicted proteins | sample BogFormECP14_OM1_FD_188244 | JGI IMG/M metagenome (GOLD analysis project Ga0209773, IMG submission 188244) | Bog forest soil microbial communities from Calvert Island, British Columbia, Canada - ECP14_OM1 (SPAdes) (version 2) | ecosystem: Environmental > Aquatic > Freshwater > Wetlands > Bog ... | reverse complement strand
AAGCGTCCTCGCTTTGGGGGCGACGACGGCCGCGACCTGATGGCCGCGGAGCCCTCGGGCGACTTCGAGCGTCTTCGATTTGGAGAGATCGGCTTCACTTTTTTCACCATTGTTCGGAGCACGCCCACGAAGTCCATTAATTCCTCTTGAGAGATCCGAATCTGCAAATCCCCGTGTATGAGTCTGTTCCTCTTTTCGGCCAATCCCCGCAACAAGTCAGCCTCGGTCGGAGTCAAATACCCTTCGCTGGCAAGCACCTGAAGGATGCGGCTCGGCGTCTGCGGGTGCCCAAATTGCTTGGGTAAAGCTGCGCGCGCAAGCGCCTCGAACGTTGCCCACGCCATAAGCAGTGCCGGCTCTACGTGCTCGAGGGTGGCAATTCTTAGGACCTCCGTGATCCGCGCGTTGATCGCTTCGCGAGATTGGACCTCCAGACGCTCCCGATCACTAGTCGGCGACACCCATACAAGGCGAAGTTCCCACTTTGGTTTTCTCGAAGTAATCCTCCCAGCCTGTCGAGTTTTGCGGTTGTATTCGGACCTCGACGAGCCACCTCAACAACAAGATTCTTGTCATCGCGCAACGCAATTGCATCCGGGCGGAAGCTACCGAGGAAACCTGGGATCAAGTGATTATTGGGAGCCACATAAACCTCGTAACCCTCAGCCTCAAGTTCGGGCGCCATTCGCCGTAGCATTTCAAGATCGGTCGCCTCCGACATCACGACAGCTCCTCAAAGGGATCGTTTGAAACCCTTACATACAGAATGGGCCTTTGCCCGCCTAACGCTTCGGTGAATATATTCGTGGGCTGCCGGAACACGAACACCCCTCCCGGCTCAAATTTTTGCACCACGATCCGCTCGACCTGACCATCATCGACATAAATATGGCGGGAGAGCGCATCTAAGATCGGCTTCACGATATTATCGACGTCGCCCTGCATGGCCGCATCAGGAAAGTAATACAGAGTCACGGCCATACTCTCGCGGGAAGCAAAATGTGCTTCCGGCAGCGCCACCACGCTCGCAAACTTCACTCGCGCTTTCCACTCCGCCCGCGATTTCTTGCCTTTGGCCTGAAGTGAGACGGGCGTACCGCGGACGAGGAATTCGATTGGAAATTCTATCTCCACAAGGGCGCCCCGCTCAACTCATTGTTTTTGGTCTATCCGATTACATGCATTCGAGCGACACCGCATCGAGTAGTTGCAGGCCTCCCGTTCACGATGAGGTCGCGGGTGAGAGCAGCGCCGCCCCATTGTGATTCGCTCAGCGCGCGTCTCGGCAACGACCCGATCGGCGGCCGGCGGCGCTTGACGAGGGTGGATCGGACGAATTGCCAGGCGTCAGGAAGGATTTGTTGCCGTTTTGTGACGGGTCGTGATGCGGCGGCGCAGGCCGACGCGAGGTGATTGGAAAGTTGCCGTTTTCGTCGCGCAGCCTCTAGCCGGCGGAAGGCGACCCACCTTAAGAGAGAAAGCGACTTTCAGCCCAAATTCCGAATGGGCCCACGCGACCCGTCGGCCAACTCGATCCAACACAATCCATCCCGGCCCGAAATTACAGCTTCGATCCCGGACTCGGCAACCTCTCCGGCGTTCCTGGCGCTTTCTTGAGTTTGCTGGTTGCGCCAGTTAAATCTGGCGCGAGATCCGCACCGGCCAATGAGCTTTGATTGCCCCTCCCCGCCAACATCCCGCTCAAAACCATCGACGGCAAGCCCGCGAGGCTCGCTGACTTCGACGGCGAGGCGCTGCTGATCGTCAATGTCGCCAGCAAATGCGGCTTCACGCCGCAATATGCGGGGCTCGAAGAGCTGCACCGGCGTTTCCGCGATCGCGGCTTCGCTGTGCTGGGGTTCCCTTGCGACCAGTTCGGCCATCAGGAGCCGGGCGAGGAAAGCGCGATCAAGAAATTCTGCACCGACAATTACGACGTGACGTTCCCGATGTTCGCCAAGACGGAGGTCAATGGCGACAAAGCCCATCCGCTGTTCAAGGCGCTGAAGCAGGCAGCGCCCGGCCTCCTCGGCACCCAGGGGATCAAGTGGAATTTCACCAAGTTCCTGGTCGACAGGAACCGTAACGTCGTGCGCCGCTACGCGCCGGCCGACAAGCCGGAAAAGCTCGCCGCCGACATCGAGGCCGCGCTTGCCTAAGACCTATCGCGGGCCGTTTGAGGAGCAGCGGCCAACGGGGTTCGGTCACTTCTCCTCGGCCATCGCCAACACGCTCAAGCCGCCGACAACCCGCCCCTTCAGACTCTGGGTAACGTGGATGAGGGCGTTGCCCTTGTCGAGCTTGACGCCAAGCGTGAAAGGCCGGGCGCCCCGTCGAGGGACTTTCACTCCCGCCACGCGCGCCGGCGCCTTCTCCAGCTCGGTCGATTCAGCTTTGTCAAAGGCCGAGGCGATTGACCTTGCCCGGGTTCTCCAAGACCTTCCGCCCGCCCTGCACGCCTGGGAGGAAATGGGCGATCTGGCTGAGCGGCGCCTGCCACGCTTCGACAGTGAACTCGCGATCGTCGTCGGCGGCGTTCCAGACCTGGAAGGGATATTTGACGATTTTCCCCATCATCATCGAGATCGCAACGACACCGAGATTGTGCTGCGCGACGGAATAAGATTGGTTCCAGGTTGCGTCCCCGTCCAGCAGGATGGAAGCCGGGAGCCCTCCAATGTCCTGCTCGTCATATACCGCCGCGACCAGGCACTCGTGACCGCCGTTTTCCAGGGTCGGCGTCCAGGTTGTCGCCGCTGGGAGAGTAACGATCCCGGGCGACGTCAAAGTCCCGCCAGGGATGGTGACGGTGATCGGCGCCCCCTGCGGGCCGGCTGAGGTCATGGCGCCGTTGAGGATTTGCCCGATATTGACCGATGGCAGCGTTCCGGTGAAAGGAATCCCCCAACACACGAACAGATTCCAGCCGCCTGTGTCGGCCTCCATATAGAAGTTCTGAATCTCGACCCACACGGTATACGGCTTGCCCACAATCGGACTTAGGACCTTGGGGCCAGTGCTCGGGTCGCCTTGGGCCGTCACCCAGATCGCAGGGCTGTTCCACCAAGTGGGGCTCGGGCCCTGTTGAATGTAAAGCGGACTGGTCATTTTCCCTTGCCTCGCATCTGCGCGGAGCGACCGGAAGCCGCCTCGAAAGAAGACACTTGCCGAAACGTGAGCCCACCGCTGTGCGCTGGCTCACACGGCATAGGTATTTGCACCCGCTTCCACGCCATTTTCTCAGTGTATTTCGATAGTCCGCCGTCCGAGACGCCTTCCTTCAGTGCAACCGAGGTCCTCCGATGCCCGCCAAAAATCTTCTCGTCACCGGCGCTTCGCGCGGCATCGGCCGCGCCTGCGCGCTGCTTGCGGCCCGGAGCGGCTGGTCGGTCGGGGTCAATTATCGCGAGGACGCGAAAGCGGCCGACGCGGTCGTCGAGACGATCGCCAAAAGCGGCGGCCGGGCAGTCGCGTTGAAGGGCGACGTCGCGGTCGAGACCGATGCGGTCGCGATGTTCGACGCCGCGGCCAAGGCGCTCGGACCGCTGACCGCGGTCATCGCCAACGCCGGCATCATCGCGCCGACGGCGAAGCTCGCCGACATGAGCGCCGAGCGGATGCGGCATATCTTCGAGGTCAACACACTCGGCGCCTTTCTCACCGCCCGCGAAGCAGCGCGGCGGATGTCGAAATCGCTCGGCGGCGCGGGCGGATCGATCGTGCTGATGTCGTCGGCGGCCGCGCGCCTGGGCTCACCGAACCTCTATATCGATTACGCCGCATCGAAGGGCGCGGTCGACACTCTGACCCTGGGCCTCGCCAAGGAGCTTGGGCCGGAGGGGGTCAGGGTCAACGCCATCCGGCCGGGTCTCATCGACACCGAAATCCACGCCAGCGGCGGCGAGCCCGACCGGGCCCATGTCCTGGGCGCGACCGCCCCGCTCGGGCGCCCCGGCTCGGCCGAAGAGATCGCCGAAGCGGCGATATGGCTGATCAGCGACGCCGCCTCTTACGTCACTGGTGCGCTCCTCGACGTTGCGGGCGGCCGCTGACCGGCGGCTCCGACAAACACTCGCTCCTCAGCGAAAGGCCGGAAGGATGAAAATTGCCGCCGCGACCAGTTGCGCCACAGTAAAGGCGGCCGACCGCAAGGGCTGGCGATCGGCGACATAAGCGACCATGTGGCCGATCCGAAGCAGGACGTAAACCACCGCCAGAATGTTGGCGGTAATGCTTGGGCCGCCGACGACATGCGAGACGATCACCGCCGCCGCGAAAATCGGGAAAGTCTCGAAACCGTTGAGCTGGGCGCCGTAGGCGCGCGCCGCTCGTCCGTCGAGACCGGCGACGCCGGCGCGCGGCTGATGCGGGTCGAGGCCCTTGACGAGACCGAACGCCACGTAGGGCAGCGTCCCGGCGATCAATATGCACCAGATGGCGATGGTCATCGAAGCCGTCTCCGGTCCGCGCCCCAGCGCGCGGGATGAAGCCCAAAGACTGGCGTCATGTTCGCAGGCCTGTCAACGCGCGCGCCGCTGCTCCCTACCTGTTTCTCCGCCCCGTTCAGAGGCTCGCAGCGGGGGTGGCGCCATCGACGCTGTCGAACTCGGTAATATATTGAAATATCTAATGAATATATTGGCGTACGGCGCCGCCGAGGGCTATGGCGCACGGCGCTGAAATCGGCTAGACCGCGAGCCGCGCGATTTGCGTTAAGGACCCCTTCCCGTTGCCCGACACCATTGACGAGCGGCCCGCTCCGGGCGGACCGGCGGACATCAAGCCCGTTTCGATCCTCGACGAAATGAAACGCAGTTATCTCGACTACGCGATGAGCGTGATCGTGAGCCGCGCCCTGCCCGACGTTCGCGACGGCCTCAAGCCGGTCCATCGGCGCATCCTCTATGCGATGCGCGAGCTCAACTTCACTCCCGACCGGCCCTACAACAAGTCTGCGCGTACGGTCGGCGAGACGATGGGTAAGTTCCATCCGCATGGGGATCTGGCGATCTATGACGCGCTGGTGCGGATGGCGCAGGACTTCTCTATGCGCGTCCCGCTCATCGACGGCCAGGGCAACTTCGGCTCGGTCGACGGCGATCCCCCCGCGGCCTCGCGCTACACCGAAGCGAGGCTCGACCGGGCGGCGCTCGCGCTGCTCGAAGATCTCGACAAGGACACCGTCGACTTCAAGGCGAACTACGACGAAAAGGAGCTGGAGCCGGTCGTCCTGCCGGCGCGCTTTCCCAACCTCCTGGTCAACGGCGCGGGCGGCATCGCCGTCGGCATGGCGACGAACATCCCGCCGCACAATCTCGGCGAGACGATCGACGGTCTCCTGGCGATGATGGATCGGCCCGACATCACGCTCGACGAGCTGATGGAGCTCATTCCTGGGCCCGACTTCCCGACCGCCGCCTCGATCCTCGGGCGAGCAGGCATCCGGGCAGCCTACGCGACCGGCCGCGGCTCGATCGTCATGCGCGCCAAGGTCGAGATCGAGGAGCTGCGCAAGGATCGCGAGGCGTTGATCGTCAGCGAGATTCCCTACCAGGTCAACAAGGCGACGCTGATCGAGCGGATCGCCGAGCTGGTGCGCGAGAAGCGCATCGAGGGCATCTCGGATCTGCGCGACGAATCCGATCGCGACGGCATGCGCATCGTCATCGAGCTCAGGCGCGACGCGGTCGCCGATGTGGTGCTCAATCAGCTCTGGCGTTTCACCGCCCTGCAATCGAGCTTCGGCGCCAACATGATCGCGCTGAACGGCGGCCGGCCGGAGATGCTGACGCTGACCGACATGCTGCGCGCGTTCCTCGACTTTCGCGAGGACGTCGTCACGCGGCGGACAAAATACCTGCTCGCCAAGGCGCGCGACAACGCCCATGTCCAGGTCGGCCTCGCGATTGCGGTCGCCAACATCGACGAGGTGATCCGCCTGATCCGCACCTCGCCTGATTCGGGCGCTGCACGGACCGCGCTGATGGAGCGGGTGTGGCCGGCGCGCGACATGGCGCCCTTGATCGCGCTCATCGCCGATCCGCGCCACGCGCTCGATGCCGACGGCGCCATCCGCCTCTCGGAAGCGCAGGCGCGCGCGATCCTCGAATTGCGCCTCGCCCGCCTCACCGCGCTCGGCCGCGACGAGATCGCCGAGGCGCTCAACCGGCTGGCGACGGAAATCGCCGACTATCTCGATATCTTAGGTTCGCGGGCGCGGCTGATGGGCATCATCCGCGACGAGCTCGTCAAGGCCAAGACCGAGTTCGCCACCCCGCGCCGCACGATCATCCTCGACAGCGACGCCGACATGGAGGACGAGGACCTCATCCAGCGCGAGGACATGGTGGTGCTGGTGAGCCACGGCGGCTACATCAAGCGGGCGCCGCTTTCGACCTATCGCGCCCAAAGGCGCGGCGGCAAGGGGCGCGGGGCCATGGCGACGCGCGAAGAGGATTTCGTCGCCCGCCTGTTCGTCGCCTCGACCCATCAGCCGGTGCTGTTCTTCTCGTCGACGGGCCAGGTGTACAAGGAAAAGGTCTGGCGGCTGCCGCTCGCGACGCCGCAATCGCGCGGCAAGGCGCTGATCAATCTGCTGCCGCTCGAGAACGGCGAGCGCATCACCACCATCATGCCGCTGCCGGAGGACGAGGCGAGCTGGGAGGCGCACGACGTGATGTTCGCCACCACCCGCGGCACGGTCCGGCGCAATAAGCTCAGCGACTTCGCCCAGGTCAACCGCGCCGGCAAGCTCGCCATGCGGCTCGACGAGGGCGAGCGGATCGTCGACGTGCAAATATGCTCCGACAAGGACGACGTGCTGCTGACCACGGCGCGCGGCCAGTGCATCCGTTTTGCCGTCGGCGACGTCAGGGTGTTCAAGGGCCGCGATTCGATGGGGGTGCGCGGCGTCGCACTCGCCGAGGGCGACAGCGTCATCTCGCTCGCGATCCTCAATTCCTTCGACGCCAGCCCGACCGAGCGCGGCGCCTATCTCAAGCAGCGCCGCGCGCTCATCGGCGAAGCGGCGGAGGAGCCAGGCGAAGCGGAGGCCGAGGGCGAGAATGGCGGCGAAGCAAACGGCTCGGCGCAGCTGACGCCGGAGCGCCTCAAGGAAATGCAGGACGCCGAGCAGGTCATTCTGACAGTGTCTGAAAACGGCTACGGAAAACGGACCTCTTCGTTCGAGTATCGGGTCACCGGGCGCGGCGGCAAGGGCGTCGTCGCCATGGCGGTCAACGACCGCAACGGCGCGCTCGTCGCCTCGTTCCCGGTCGCCGACAGCGACGAGATCATGCTGGTCACCGACGCCGGCCAGCTCATCCGCGTGCCGGTCGCCGGCATCCGCATCGCCGGCCGGGCGACCCAGGGCGTGATCGTGTTCGACACCGCCGATGAGGAGCGGGTGGTCGCGGTCGATCGGATCGGGGAAGCGGAAGGGGACGAGGAGGAGGAATAGGGGTGCAGCGCGCCCCTCCTCACGCCCGTCAGGCGATCAGAAGCGGAACTTGAGCCCGCCGGTACGGCGGTCAGGGAAAAGCCGCCGCCCCGAGGATTGGCTGGCGCCTCGCTCCGGAGCGTCGGAAACCGCGGAACCGGGACCTTCTGCGCGCCGACCGGCGGCGCACTCCAACTAACAAACCGCATCAAGCGGTCGCCCTGCGCGGGTCCATTTCAGATTGGGTTTTGATCATAGAGCCGGTCCTGCGCATTCCAGCTTCCCTTCACCCGCCGGAGGCGCGCGACGTTCAAGGATATGGTCAGCCCCCAAAAAAGGCCTGAATGTTCGAGCAAGCTGCTTGGTCCAAAAATTGAGAACTCGCTCTTTCGAAGAGGAGGCGAAAGTGATTAGGAAAGACTCAAGGGGACGGGTGGCTCGCTCCGTCATCGTTGCTTCAATTGCGCTGGCTTTTGGGCTCGGCAACGCGGGGCAGTCTTTTGCCGGTTGCGGCGGATATTGTGAGGCGCGGCAGGCGCGCGCGATCTGCCATTGGGCCGTCAAGGACCGAGGGCTCAAGGCTCAAGAGCGCGATGTCGAATTCGAAAGATGCAAGGCGGATCCGGCGAGCTACTTGCAGCTTGAGCAGGTCACAGACGACTCTGAGATGAACCTCGAATAACCACAGGTCACGCCGCGACGTCGGCCACCACCGTATCGAGCAGCGGCGCGCCCATTGCGGTGACGCGAATGCGGCCGCGCTCGTCGCGTTCGAGAAACCCATCCTCGATCAGGCTCTCGACGCGGGCAGGATCGATGTCGCGGCCAGTCAGCTTTTCGAACGCCCGCGGATCGATCCCCTCGCTCAGCCTCAGGCCCATCAGCAGGAATTCGTCGCCCTGCTCCTCGCGGCTGAGCGCCACGCTCTCGACCAGGCCATGGCCCTCGGTCTCGACCTGGGTCAGCCACATTTCCGGGTGGCGCTCGGTCTCTTGCGCGAGCCGCCCTTTCGACGTGAGCAAACGCCCGTGCGCGCCAGGTCCGACGCCGGCATATTCGCCATAGCGCCAATAGATGAGGTTGTGGCGGCTCTCGCCCCCGGCGCGGGCGTGGTTCGAGACTTCATAGGCCGGCAGACCGCGCGCCTCGGTCACTTCCCGCGTCGTCTCGAACAGGGCGAGGCTCAGATCCTCGTCCGGCAGCTCGAGCTTGCCGGCGGCGCGCAGGCGTTCGAAAATCGTGTCCGGCTCGATGGTCAGCTGATAGAGCGAGACGTGGTCGCCCGCATAGTCAAGCGCCTCGGCGAGCTCGCTGCGCCATTTCGCTGCGCCCTGCCCCGGCCGGCCGTAAATAAGATCGAAGCTGAAGCGCGGAAACAGCGCCGCGGCGAGCTTGACTGCGGCCAGCGCCTCGGCGGCCGTATGCTTGCGTCCGAGCGCCTTGAGATCGGGGTCGTTCAGCGCCTGGACGCCGATCGACAGGCGATTGACGCCGGCTGAGCGATAGCCGCGAAACCGCTCCGCTTCGACGCTGGTCGGATTGGCTTCGAGGGTGATCTCGGCCTCGGGATCGAGCCGCCAGGCGGCGCCGATGGCGTCAATGACGCCCTGCACGGTCCCGGGGCGCATGAGCGAGGGCGTGCCGCCGCCGAAAAACACCGAGCGAACGTTGCGGCCGGGCGCAAGCGCCGCGCGATGGGCGATTTCGGCCTTGAACGCCGCGAGATAGCGCTCTTCGTCGATCGCCGCGCCGCGCACATGGCTGTTGAAGTCGCAATATGGGCACTTCGACAGGCAGAAGGGCCAATGGACATAGACCCCGAAGCCCGGATCAGGCGGCGCGCCCGCGTCGGTGCTCGCGGCGAGCGCGGTGACGCTGCGAATCATCGCGCCCTTATGCCAGCGAACGGCTCAACGCGCCAGCGTTGGGGAAGACTCCGCCCAACGGTCCTGGCCACAAGGATCTACTTGGCGATGAACAGCGCCAAAGCCTGGCCGCACACGCCATAGGTCGAGTTGCCGGGTCCGATCAAGGTTTCGTTTCCCGGCGCGGCCCAAGTGTCGGGACCGTCGTTCCATTCGCAAGTGTCGGTGACCCGGTACCAGGTCTTGCCCGGGGGCGCGGACGGCAAGATGAACTGAGTCTCGGTGGAAGGGAGGTCGCCGGCATAGGCCGAGGCGCCGTTATAGATGACGTAAATGGTGGAATCGGCGAAATCGCCGCCATTGATCATGTAGGCAAGATCGTTGTTGGCGCCGTTCCAGTAATTGTTCTGGGTCGGGTCGTTGGAGACCTGGGCGGCGTTGCTGTAGTACCAGACCACCTGCGCCGGCGTGTACCAGGCGGCTGGCCGCAGCGCGGGGTGAGCCCTGCGGAAGGCGATTGCCCGGGTCACGTAGGTGTTGAAATTGCTTTGGTCCGAGCTCCAGCTCGACTGCGGGGTTAGCCAGGCGCCGACGGAGTCCACGTCATAGGGATTGTCGTTGCACGCCAGCGTCCGCAGATACTCATCGCCGGCCTGGATCATTGGCGTGCCCGCCGACAGCATGACGAAGGCGAGGCCGGTGCGCGCCGCCCGGCGCTGGGCGGCGGGCTGTCCCGTGGAGGGATTGTCCTGGTCCCAGCTGACGTCGTCGGATCCGCCGTCGCTCGGGCCGATGGGGTAGCCCTGATTGTTATTGGGGCCGTTGCAAGAGTAGAGATCTTTCAGCGTCACTCCGTCGTGGCTGTCCATGTAATTGACTGAATTCCAAGAGTGACGATTGTTGTGCGACGCGCCCTCAAATAGGCTGGCCGAACCGGTAAAGGCGTCGGCGACGACGCCGGGCGCGATGGCGACGACGCCGAGCTTGTTCTGCGCCTTGGGCAGAACTTCCTTGAAGGTGAAGTTCCACTCCGAGAATCCCGCTGGGAAATTGCCCTGCTGGGCCGCATTGCCGCAGCTGGAGCAGCCCACCGCATTCGGTTCGGCGATGAGATCCAGTCCGCTGCCGCCGAGGGCAGGACGGGTGGCAAGCAAGGGCTCGCTCAGGATGCGGGCCAGCGCCGTCTTGGCGTCCGACGCGCTGAAGGTGAATCCGGTCCCGGTCGGACAATTGGGCGTTTGCGGGCTCGGCTGGTCGCTTTCGCAGACATTGCCCAGCATCGGCCCCTCGTCGAAACGGAAACCGTCCACGCCCATGGTCGCGCTCCAGTAATAAAGCGAGTCGACGATCAGGTTCTGGGCGACATGATTGTAGGTGTTGTAGTCGGGGCCGGCGCCATTGGCGCCGTAATAGTCGGCATTGACGACGCCTTGGCCATTGACGGCCAATTCGTAGTAGGCGCCGTTGTCGAGCCCCCGCATGCCGTAGAGGGGATAAGCCGTGGTCGACCCGGTGTTGGGAATGGCGGCACCTTCGCCGATGTGGTTGTAAACCACGTCCATATAGACCTTGATACCGACATCGTGGAACGTCTTGACCATCGCCTGGAACTCGGCGGTCGGGCCGCCAGGGGCCCTATTCGACGCATAGCGCCGGTCGGGGGCGAAATAGGCGAGGGTCATATAGCCCCAATAATTGTCCTTGTAATATTGCCCCGAATTCCAGCCGGGGTCGCCGTTGGGCGGCGCTGCGCCGCCATGGGTGGCTCCGTAGATGTCGTCCTGGTCGTTCTGCACCTCCTGCACGGGCTGCAATTCGACGGCGGTGACGCCAAGGCTTTGCAGGTAAGCGGCTTTCTCTGCCGCGCCCGCGTAAGTCCCGCGCTCGGCCTGCGGGACCGAATCATCGTTGGCGGTCATGCCGCGGACGTTTATCTCGTAGATGACGTCGTCCTTCTGCGCCCTGGTCGGCTTCAAGCCGAACGCGTTGGCCGCGGGCGTACCCACGATTCCTTTGGGCGCGATCTGCTGGGTGTCGTAATCCCGGTTGAGTTCGCTGGTGAAGACCGTTGGGTCGGCGTTGGGGAGGCCGGGGCCAATCGGGTCGCTGGAGGTCTCGAGGGCGTAGGGATCCAGCAAGAGCTTGTTGGGATTGAAGCGATTGCCGGCGGAATCGACCACCGATACGAAGCCGGCGGCGCGGCCTGGAGTCCAGGAGGAATCATAAATCCAGTTCGGTCCCCAGGC
>Ga0209773_10000640_pt1 | contig 11567 bp, 17 predicted proteins | sample BogFormECP14_OM1_FD_188244 | JGI IMG/M metagenome (GOLD analysis project Ga0209773, IMG submission 188244) | Bog forest soil microbial communities from Calvert Island, British Columbia, Canada - ECP14_OM1 (SPAdes) (version 2) | ecosystem: Environmental > Aquatic > Freshwater > Wetlands > Bog ... | reverse complement strand
TGACATATTTGATTAAGCGGGCATCTGTTGTCCTTGCGTAGTAGATAAAGCTTGCGCTAACTGTAGAGGGTCTATGCCCGCTTTAGCGGCGGCTTGCGCACCTTGTCCGGTAGCTCGTAAGGTATCAGCGGTTATCTTGCCTTCCTGGACCGCCTGCTGCTTCTGCTGAAGCTGTGTGCGCTGTTTACGCAACTGCATAACCTCTTCATCCGAACGCATAATTTCAGACGGCGCACCTGACAGATTTTGGACCTTATGAATTACTTTATCAAAATTGATGTTATCCATTATTGTCGGGTCGCCCTGAACCACACCCAGCGCATAGGTTACAGTCTGCTGGATGCCATTTAATTCTTCCGCCTTCATAGCCCTTGCAGCAGGCGATATAAATTCAGCGTGATACGCATCCTTACCTTGCGTAACAAGTTGCATCACTTTATCCGGGATATAACAGACTGGCAAACCTTGAGCAGCAAGCCGCATAGCTTGTGGGTTATTTCTTGGATAGCCAAATAGAAAACGATTAAAACAAATATTGTACACACGAGCAACCATGCGGCTAAACATTTCATTTTGCTGCCTCGAATAGATGGCATTAAGGGATTGCGAACGCATCTGGTCACGAAGTTTTGCCTCTCCTAGAGTCATTCTTGTGTCATTATTGAAATCCGTCAAACGGTCAATATGAAACGCCAAGCGAATGATGTCTATAAGCTCCGTGACACGTTTATAAGACGATTGAAGGTCGCCAATAGTAACTATCTGCTCGATTACTCGCTGCTTGCCTGTAGTCCTACCGGTGACATGAAATACCGAAATCGCACCAGCAGAAGTGTCAACTGAACCGCCCCCTAGCTGACCGTCATCGTAAACCGCTAAGGGTGGATTCAGCATCTTCTCGTCTGCGACTATAAGCATCTCTCGTCTAGAATTTATTTCTAAAATATCCGGCATGGCTTCCATAGCCGGGCTTCTGCCATATACCTCGTTCATGCGCTTCTTAAATCGCGTAATGAATAAAGGCATCTCTTCATAGCCAGATTCTTTCAAAACCCAGCCAGTATCATATTCTACGTAAATACAAGCAATCGGCATGTTCTGATTGCCGAATGAGCCTTTAGTATCTCTGCGCGGCTCAATCGCTTCGATATACATGCGCTTCTGTTCAAGCATTGAGCTATCGCCCTTGAGGTACATGTCTCGGATACCAGGCGATACTTGAGCTAGACCAAAGCGCTGAACCAATTGCCGGATAGTGACAAATCTCTTGATATAGACAGTATCGATGTAACCGTCCGCCCCTTCAGCAATAGTGAGCCATTTAGCATCCACAGCAGAAAAGGTAACGGGTAATACGTCGTCATCCGTTTCATGAACAGCAATACCTGACACGCCAAATGTACCCTGGTCGCCCATGTATTCTTCAAGGGCAGTTTGTAATCCTGCTTTCGGATTATCGACGATATGATGTAAGACTTTGGAGCAATACTCATAAAACTCCTTTATCTCGTTGCTGTTTCTATCCTCGGCGGACATTGTGAAGGGCGGCACAATTTGTACGCTTCTCGAACCATTAGGCCAGAGAGCCCCAATAAGAGAAGAGCACATAAGGTCAAGAGCATTTGGAGCAGTAGCATCGAACACCTCCGTTGTTGTAAATGCGCCTTCATCGGCATACATGTAACCACTAAAATTCCATTTTCTACGTAAGACGTATTCGCTGGCTAAACGATAATCGTGAACCCATGGCATTCTATAAGCCGCCATGGCGCCATATCTGAGCTTCACCCTTGCCGCCTTCTCCTGCATATATGGCGGTTGCTGCGCCGTCAAAATAGTAGGCAAACCATGCGGAACCGGTATCGGCACTGGTGCGTCTATTCTGATTTGTGGAGAAGCGGGCATTATGTACCTAAAAACGTATTACGCGCATTAGTGGGGTTAAGAGCAGCTCCATTAGCCAAATTGGATGGATTTAAATTGTTGCCTAAATTTGAACCAGCGAGAAATCCGCCAGTAATGACACCAGGGGTAGTATTCGCCGCAGATTGAGAAGCGGCGTATTGCGCTTGTTGTTGCGTTTGTTGATTTATGAGAGCTTGCGTCTGCGCGGCGTAAGAAGCATTCTGCTGCGTTATTGCTTGCTGAAATGCCTGTTCCTGCTGCGATTGTTGCTGCTGCAACTGCTTTTGAAACTGTTGCTGTTGTTGTTGTTCTTGCTGATACTGCTGTTGTTGCTGCGCTTGTTGTTGTTGCTGTTGTTGCTGCTGTTGTTGCTGCAATTGTTGTTGTTGCGCTTGTGCGGCATTCTGAGCTTGAACTTGATTGTAATCTTGTTCAGCTTGCGCATTTAATTGCGCTGATTGCGCTTGTGCGGCACTCTGTCCGCCTCCCCCGAAAATACCCCCCATTATCGTTTCTCCTGCATTGCTTTCCAAGTATCGCCGTTAAGCAACTGGCCATTAACTCGGATAGGTCGACCATGTAGCTGATTCTCATAATCTTCCATCACTCTTTCAGGAGTACCGGCTTTAAAAATTCCCATATGCTGCCCGGTCTGCAAAGCGTGCTGCAAAGCTTCCGGCGGTGCGTGCTGTTTGCCATCATAAATGGTCGGATATGTCATTTGCCGTCCATCATGCAATTTACTTCTCGCTGAATACTCAGACCCGTACTCATACTTTTGCTCATCTGGCGTATGCGTAGGTTCTGGATTAGAGACCACCTGTCGTTTCGATAAATCCAGCGTCCCTAATGAATCCATATGCCCGCCTTGATACGCTTGGGATTGACTCATTGCAGGATAACCAGGTGCAAACCCTGGTGAAGATTCTCCTACAATGGGCACGTTATCCATCTCAATTCCCCAATAGCGTAGAACGCGCTGTAGATGGCGAAGCGGTATCGCCTAAAGCAGTAGTAGCGATGCCGGATGCCGCTAAGAGCGGTGTCAAAGGATTGCTTACTGTAGGTCCGAGTAAAGGCGTTATAGCGCTGGTTCTAGCGTTAACTAGCGATTGCAACTGCTGCTGCTGTTGTTGCTGTAATTGCTGATATTGCGATTGCTGCGCTTGCGCATTCAAGGCTTGCGCTTGTTGAAATTGCGATTCTTGCTGCTGAAACGATTGAGCCATTTGAGCTTGACTGGAAGCCTCTTGCTGAAACGCCTGATTCTCAGATTGTTGAAATTGAGCTTGTTGCTGCTGAAATTGCTGCGATTGAAGGGCTTGTTCTTGCGCTGCTTGATTCGATTGTTGCGTATAAGAATTTTGCTGCGCTATTTGTGATTGTTGATTGCCTACAACATAATCGCCCGCCACTCCGCCTAAACCACCGGCAACCGCGCCTAAAGGACCGCCTAACAGCCCTCCAATAGTTGCACCGGCTAACGGCAAAATGACTGAGCCCATTATCGAAACTCCTTAAACTTGAAAGGAACCGCTATTTTCCTATCTTCCTCATACCCATCAGAACGAGAAGTTCTTATTCTAGCCAAGGTTTTAAACTCGGACCCGCGCTTGGTGTTTTCAGTTTTCTGCATCTTATGACGTATTTCATCAGAGGAACGGACATGTCGGGCGAACGTCAAAATAATAGCATCGAAAATGTCAGGAGACCTACCTATTGCTTTCTTGATATCCCTCTTTGGCGGGAATATCCATCTACCTTGGCTGTTTTGCGTAGCTTCCGGTATGCAAGCAATATCCGCCGCCATCTCTTCATCGTCTGGTAGCGATACATCGCCCTCATCTCCTTCATGTAGCCAATCTTTGAATCGGAACGCCATCTCTGCGCGTTTATTAGCGTAAATATCGTCATCCGGCGTTTCGGCAAAGGAGACCGCCTCTACTTCAAAATAATTGCGCTCGTGCAAGAGGTCTACCGCATCTTTACCATACGACTTATCGACTAAGACTCTATCAATGGAAAATTGCTCGATTAAGTCTGAGACTATGCCAGCCAAGCGTATAGAGGTCATTTTGACGTATTTCCATATCTTGATTATCTGGCGTCCCCGGCGCATAACGAGGATAGTGCGGTCTGAGGTCTTACCGTCTCCACCACAATCAACACCGAGAAGAAGCGCTCCCGTATTGCCTACGGTTTTAGAGGTCATGGCGGCTCTTACTCGCTCAATATCGTAGAATCCCTCCCCCGACGCCTGAAACGCTTCCTGAAGGGTTGCAGGGTACTCCTGCATAAACTTCTTAAGCGACTTGAGAGCGACAATCTTTCGTCGACGCCAAAATACCTGTTCGTCGTCAAGTTTATGACGCTTCTTTAATTTTTCCTCTTCCTCAATAATTTGGAAATCTTCAGGGAGGCGACGACGATATTCCGGCGTCCAAAACCAGGGGATGAAGATAACCTCGAAATCAGTTAAACCAGCCAAGGAATCGAACACGAATTTGTAGAACCAATTCATGCCGTTAGCGGTGGACTCGTGAATTAGTTCGGTGCCAGGAAGGTCGGGAACGATTTGCATGACTCCTGCATCGAGTTCTGGCACCGCTTCATCAGGATAATGAGCCGATTCCGAAGCGTGCATTCTTTGCGCCGTCTGAGAGCGTCCCGTGTTCGCAGAACCGGCAGTACCCACAGCGTACTCAGATTTGTTCTTAAACGCGAGAGTGGTCCGGTTGTCGGCTTCAAGACCGGGTTTGATAGCATCAGGACACTTCTCATACATGAGGGCGACTTTGCCGAATAAGGTGGCAGTTGCCTTTGCCTCATGTGTGAGTATATATACATTGGTGCCGGGGATACAAATGGCATCTTTCGCAAACCTCGATGTTATGTAGGTGGAACACGTCTGTTGTCTGGCTTTGACTATAATGACTCGTACCCATCCGGTGCGTTTCTTCATATCATTACAGCGAGCATCGATGTACCGCTGAACAAAATTGAATACGAGCTTAACCGGCGGTCCAGGCTCTTTGGTCTTTATGTAGAAATTATTGGCGCAAAACCATTCAAGATTCTGCGTTAAGGCGAGATGTTTGGCTTGTTGGTCATGGCTTAATTGCGCTGACATTACAAGTCATCTGTCAAAGCAAGATGCTGTAGTTTACGTAGTTTCAGCGAATGCGCTTGTGAGGCGTCATCAGGCTTAAGCTCTAAGAGCGCTTCAATCTCCACAACATTGATTTGTGGCGGCGGCGGCAATGTGTCGAGATAATCTTGAAACGTCATAGTAAGAGAGGTCGATTCAACCGATTGTTTCGGCTTGCCGCATAAGCGGTCAGTAAGAAATTCGGTTGCATCGAGAGCACCATATGAGGCATCACGCGCCTGGCGAATCATCATTGCTTCGCCACAAGTTAAGCCAATAAAATCCTTGTCCTCTTCTTTAATCTCGCCATCTCGATTGCGGCGAGGTTTGAATTGAGTGGCAATCGCAGCAGGCACCATAGCGTTAAGCGAAGTCTTTGTGAAAACCTCTTTCCCAACAACATAAGGCACGTTATCGCGCCATTCAATTACTTTCGATAGAAGCCATTGTCCTGACTCGTTTGGGCTCATTGGGCTAGGGCTCATTTCTTCTTATCGGATTTTGCTTTGCTTGAATTTGCGGTTCGTTGAGTTTGGAGTGCAATGGCTTCCGCTTGTTTCTGAGGTCTGCCTGCCGCCATCTCCGTCTTGATGTTCTTCCCTACTGAGGCTTTAGAGCCTGATTTGTCTAGTGGCATTAATCATCCATCCTGTTTACGTTGTCTGTTTTGTCGGGCTTCCCTGTTTTCCTGTCCATCGCCTTGGGACTAGACACTCCAAAATTATTGCCTTCTCCCAAGTCTTGCGTCTTTGAAATTGTAACCTTGCCTTGCATATTCCCGTATTCTGCTAACTCCGGTTGATGCTCACCAAGCATCTGCCTCGACTCTTTCATCCCAATGCCTCTTGGATTCTCGCCCATAGCATCCCTCGATTCGACAAGGTTCGATTCCGAATGTTCATCTTCTCCCTTGACAAGTCGGTCTCCGGCGTTTGGAGTGGCGTTAGGAGAAGGGGCTGATAGAGGTAGCCATTTACGGGCCATACCATCACCAGGGCGTTCAGCACGGCTCAATGCTAAGCCATTAGTACCTGAATCCCTGGCGACCATTGAAACGGGTCTAGGGTCTGGCGCTTCTCGGGTCGACGGCGGGCGGGGATTTGAGGAACCCGTTCGCATCGTGTTGTCGTCCATTAAGCCAACAGGGTTAGACATCTTCGCCGCTGAACCTCTAACGTTACCTGGCGTTGATTGAGAGAAAGGGTCACGGTTTGAAGCTGTCATATTATTTCTCCTGTTGGCTTTGGGACGGTCGGGGTTGACTAAAGGTCGTCTGCTTGGTTGAGTTTCAGCGAATTGTTGATTGACTCTTGGATGAAGTCCAGGGCAATCGTGGCGTCTACTAGACGAGGACCAATGCGCTCTTTACGCAATTGCTGATTGGCTTCAAACGAATCGGTAGTTTTCGGGTCCAAGCATTCTTTAATCGCGTGTCTGAGGTCATCGGCGTCTGCATAGAGTTCTAACTCGACTGGTAGCTCGTTGTCAATGACGAAAGTAGCCAAGCAGTCTCGGGGCATAACCTGGATGTTTGTCGCCTCTTTCTCAGAAGAGGTACAGACGGCGTTTACGATTTCAAAGGTGAACAAATTCTGGTAGTCCTTGTAAATCTTGGGCATCATGCGAGGCGCATAGTGCTTGATGAATTGGTGCAAGGCGCCTTTCTCTACTTGCGTATCCGGCATTGTGATTGTCACTTTATAAGGCTTCTCGACGAAAGAGTTCTTGTCTCTACCGCCATACATGCCCTCAATTACGAATACCCAAGTGTCGTTATTCGGCTTTACCCTGCCTTTGGTTTTGCTGCGATTAGCCAAGGTTGGGGAGGCAGTGCCGGGCTTGCGCTCTCCCTCTACGTCGAAAGACATGGCATTACTGTGAGCCGATTTAGGTGCTAGTGCGGCTCCTGGTGGCGTTTCTGGTTCACTCAGGGCTGATATTTTCATTGCTGGTGCTGTTGGCATGATTGGTCCTCGGGGCTGTCATATACGAGAGAAATCATACCATAACTGAGGTTGTATGATGCTTGGTATGATGTTGTATGATATTTGGAAATTGGATTTTGGGGTGCGTAATTAGTCCTTCACGAAATTTTCCCGCCACGCGTGGGACGCCATACCCCGCCCCCACCCTCCCTTTTAGAGGGTGCGAAGAAAATTGTGTGCCACCAAATACGGTGCATAAATATGACGTTGAATGCGCTTAAACTGGGGTGAGACACATCTATTATGAGACGCCTCTCATACGTATATCGAAGTGGCATATATCACATATATTCCGACCCTCATAGCATCAGCTTTACAGCATAAATATGACGCTGTAAGCCAATAAGGGTGTGACGCATACAACATCTATGTCACACCCCTTAAAATCGCTACGTCCCAAACAGAAGTACTTATTCGGAACTTTGGGACATGTGACACATCTATTCAACATTTCCTATATGGACTATATAGCTTATACGTATTATTAACCATATATCATAATCATATAAGTCTCTAAAGAACTATAAAGATATGTCTCAAAGTACTCTTAAAGGTAGTTATTGCTAAGCCATAGCTATGAGACACATCTGAGACGTAAAGAGGATCTAACATCAACATACATTAACATATTATCATCATATCGGTATTGAACATCGTCATTCATCGTGATATAACATCGTTAGTCACCGCTCATAAAGGAAGTGCAAAATGAACACCAACGACATCGCCCTCACCCTACTTGGTTCAGATTCGGCAAGTTTTGACGATATACTTGAGATATGCGGGGCTGGCCCGATAATTGAAATAGTCACCGCTGATGACTATATGAATGAGATTGGCTACTAATCAGGGTTTATACTAAATACAATTATTAGAGGATATTCACATGTACAAAGAACCAGTCTACACGCAGATTGCAAACCAAGTTTATCAGTATCATTCGACCGTAACCGCGCAAGAATCAAATAAGATGAGGCATGAATACGCTCTTGAGAGCATTATGAAGAACCACATGCCCTCTGGTAGTGGTATCGATGCTGGCACAAAACTGCTCTTAGAGGAGAGCACGGGCGAGAAGCTAGTATTTGAAGTGGCTTATCACCATATAAACAGCACTGGCTTTTATTGTGGTTGGACTACTCGCAATATTACGGTCACATATTCAATGCGCACTGGGTTAAAGCTAGACTTTGAAACAATTAGCGTGGATGCTGATTTTACGGAAGTGGACGATGAGGGGCAAGAATACGATAACGCTGAATGGACTTTAGAGAATACTGATGAATATTTGGCTGACACTTATCAATACGCTCTAGAAAATGTCATAGAACTTACGTTGAAAGACTATGAGCCAACTCAGTTATCTTGGCACGGTGAATTAGTTCGCAAATAACCAGGTCGAAACCGGCTCTTGCCGGTCTACCCGTCAAGCGGGTACTGATGAGACCACACAATACCTAATAGGGGAAGAACACCCATGTCAAACCTAATCATTATGTCAAGCCTAGTCATTAAAACCAATAAGCATCGATACCCAATCATCTATTGGCATGAATTGACGAATAAAGAGCGCAAAGACTTCGATTATCTTGAAACAGAAGAAGAGCAAGCGCAAGCTTCATTCGTACGATATAGGAAAACAGTCTATTTACTTAGCGATTTTATGCACATAAACCATGAAGTATTTAAAGGATGGTCCGGTCATCACAGCGATTCGTTCTTTAGTGGCATTTTAATCAAATTGGCTGAAGATGGCGATGATTGCGTTATGGGCACCTATTACAGCTAAGCAGGTCGAAACCGGCGATGGCCGGTCTACCCGTTAAGCGGGTACTGATGAGACCACACAATAAGGAGCAACCAATGACTAACGCAGAAGATACCAAGCGCATATCAAGAAACTACAATGTGCTCACTAACGAACAAATACATCGCTACGCGCCTGCTGTATTCACGGACAATGCCGCGCCTAATACCAGCGACAAATACAAGTTCTACGATACTTGCATGGTCCTCAATGCTTTGCGTGAACAAGGTTGGCTACCTTTCCAAGCTATGGAATCGCGTTCAACCACAAACGCCGGATACCAGAAGCATTCCATCAGATTTAGAATGTCGAATACTCCAACCACATGGACGGTTGGAGATACCGAATTCAATCTGCTCCTCATCAATAGCCATGATGGCAAGTCTAGCTACCAATTGCACGCTGGCTTGTATCGGCTTGTCTGTTCTAATGGCTTGATTGTTTCCGACCGCACCTTTGAGCCTATTCGTCTCAGACATCAGAAACTCACAACTGAGGATGTAATTGAAGCCTCATATCGAGTAATCGATGAGGTGCCGAGAATATCAGACACCATAAATGAGATGCAATCAATTGTTCTTAGCGAAGAGGAGCAGGTTGCCTTTGCCCGCGCTGCTCTACAATTACGATGGGAATCAGAAACGCTTGTTCAACCAAATGGTGAGCAGGTAATCAAGGAAACTGCCCCAATTAGGGCTGAACGGTTGCTCACCGTTCGCCGCTATGGCGATAATGGCTCAGACCTATATAGGACATTCAATCGCGTTCAAGAGAATCTCCTCCAAGGTGGCTTAGCTGGTCGAACATCAACAGGAGGACGAACACATACGCGTCAAGTATTAGGCGTCGACGCAAATACGAAACTGAACAAGGCATTGTTCACACTAGCGGAAGAGATGAGAGCAATCAAGCAAGGATAACCAGACCGTCCCTCAATGCCCGTCACTCGTTCTCAGAGTGGCGGGCGTTACATTCTATAAGGAGAGCAACCAATGGCTTATGTAGCGTTCACCAGGCAGCAAGTAGGACGATGCAACACATGCGGTGCCGAGATTATTTGGCTCAAGTCTAGAGCGGGCAAACCCTATCCGGTTGAATATGAGGACATTATTCAAGACCCATCAACTTTTGAAGATATAGTATCAAACACTGATTTTCATCAATGCCCTGATAGAGATGACAATCGTTATTATCGATAACTAATCCCATAGCGGATATTAAGCACACTGAGCAGGGAATGATATAGTTAGATAAGTTTGTGTGCGGAGGGTACATCTATGTTTCCAGAATATTGGCTATTGGGTTTGTTGCTATTTTATGCGCTTATTTATTGGAAATTAGCAACAAATGGAGACTAACGGGTATAATCCTTGAGTCTGGATTCGACTTCACCTAATCCACGACGCCACACACAAACGTAGAGCCCTTGACTAATTGCACTCAGTCAGGGGCTTTAACGTTTATACATTGTATGTTATAATACCTCAATGGCTATTTTATTCATTGCCGTTTTATTCCTCTTGCTGGCTTATGCGTTTAAACCCGCACCGCCACCGATTAGTAAACGCCGTAGAGACATTGAATATTGGCTCAGTCAGCAATCACAATATGGCGATAACTGATGATTAGAGACGCCCTCACATTGACACTCGCTGCTCTTGTCCTCTATGGCTTATCTCGCGCCACTGAGAACGACAAGCAACAACTAGATTATGAATTGAGCCAAGAGGCACATTATCGTTATGTGCCGCACACGCGAGAGCAGTTATTAGTTGAGGCAGGTAAGTGACTCCAGGCGAGATACAACGAGCGCTGAACGATTATCGACGCTTTAAGGTAGTGAGAGACGCCCATATTAGAGCGTGTGATGAGACTATCGAGATTCTATCTCGGTATTTCGACAATTTAGTGTTCGAGACGTTTAAGAAACAGCGAGAAGAGGAGGCGGAAGGAAAGTGAAGAAACGATTATCCATCGTATTTGATGGTAAGACCTTATACTCAGTGGAAGCAATAGCAAAGATAGTGGGATATAACATCGCATATGTGCGGCAATTGGCGCGAGAAGGCAAAATATCCACTATCAAAATCGGTCCTCGTCAATACTGGCTTGATAAGCGAGTAGTCCTTCACCAATTGCAAAATGGTGGTAAGGGCAGTTTGTCACCTGAACAATTTGAGAGAGCCAAAACAAGGAAACTCCTGGAATTAGCGGCTGACCTATAATCCAAGGTATCGTGAGTGCAATCACAAGCTCAAATCAACGAATCGCGTCTTAAATGCGCGCGTGCTTACGTTCAAGCCGGTTTCTACCTGTTTCCACTTAAGGGCAAACGCCCAAAGTGGAAGGGGTGGACTAAGAAAGACTATGATGCCAATCTCGATGTTAAAGCCCTTGGCTCAAATTACGGCGTCCGATTAACCGATGATTACTTGGTAGTCGATATTGACCCTCGCAATTACATAGCGGGCATCGACTCATTAGCCGTTCTAAACAAGACCTTGCGCATTCCCGATTTACTTAAGGTGCCGACATACCAGGTGCAATCTCGCCCCGCCTCACAAGACACGCCAGCTTGTTGTCATGTGTATTTTAAGAAGCCCGCAAATGTCAAGGTAAAGAGAAACATAAAACAACTGCCTGGCATCGAGATTAAATCGAAAGGGCAATATGTGGTAGGCGCGTATTCAATTCATCCTGAAACTAAGAAGCCATACACTAT
>Ga0209773_10000639_pt1 | contig 11577 bp, 5 predicted proteins | sample BogFormECP14_OM1_FD_188244 | JGI IMG/M metagenome (GOLD analysis project Ga0209773, IMG submission 188244) | Bog forest soil microbial communities from Calvert Island, British Columbia, Canada - ECP14_OM1 (SPAdes) (version 2) | ecosystem: Environmental > Aquatic > Freshwater > Wetlands > Bog ... | reverse complement strand
GGCGCTTCGGGTCATCTGTTTCCTTTTGACCGCGTGGGCCGCGACCTCTCTCTTTTCCGAATTCGAGGGACACGATCTCTCGCGCGGCGATCTGGACGCGGCGATCGCTGGCTTCGTCGACGCGATAAAGCCCGGCGACACGGCGGTGTTCGTCCACTCCGATCACGGCTGGAGCGACGGGACGCAGAATTATCTGATCGGCGTCGACCCGCGCGCGAGCGCCGAAATGCTCGCGCGCATCTCGACGTCGAACCGCGACGGCGCCGGCGAGCCGCCTCCCAACGGTTGGGAGGGTTAACAAGATAAAGGAGGGTTGCTTGATCGACACGTTTGCCGCAGCGCGCTAGCCTCCAGATCGACGGGGCAACGCCAAGCGATCCACCCGGGGACAGCAACGCCCCCGAGATTTGCAGGGGAAACGACCATGCGCGAATTTGTTCGTCTGGACAGCAAGCCATGGGGGGGCTGGGTTCTGCGCTCCTCGACGAGCCTCTTCGCGCTCGCGCTGACGGCCGCCTCGCCGGCGTTCGCGGCGAACCAGGGCGACCCATCCCCGTTCAGAACGGTTGTCGAGCGGCCGCAGAGATGGGCGCAGGCGCCCGGCTCCCCGTCTGCCGGCGGGCCGCGCACGGGCGGCGATCTGCGCATCATCGAGGGCGAATCCGCCAGCATCGCCAATTGGCCGAGCTTCGTGCGCGTCGAGGCGCGCTCGAGCGACGGGAAAATCGCGATGTGCGGCGGCGCCGTCGTCGGCAGGCAATGGGTTCTCACGGCGGGTCATTGCGTCGAGGGCCACGCGCCGGAAACCTTCACCATCACCGAAGGGGTCGACGACGTCCAGCAGCTCGGCCACACGCTGCGCGTCGACCGCGTCGTCTTGAACGACGGGTTCCATCACGACAGCCATGACGCGCCGCGCAACGACATTGCGCTGCTGCATCTCGCCTCCCCCGCGCAGGCGCCGAATCAGAGACTGATCCCGAAGTCGCTCGTCGACAGGGCCGCCCTGGTCGGCGCGAGCGTCGAAGTCGCCGGCTTTGGCCTCACGACGCCGCAGACGCTCACAGGGGGCCAGCAAGGGTCGAGCTCGAACCACTTGGAGCAGGTCGCGGTGCCGATCGTGACGCGTTCGGAGTGCGCGCGGGTTCTCGCGAGCGCGCTGCATGGCTCGCCCGGGGATCCCGCGCCTGTGGACGAAACCAATCTGTGCGCAGGAGACCCCTCGCGCGGAGGACGCGATTCCTGCAACGGCGACAGCGGCGGACCGCTGGTCGAGAACATGGACGGCCGACAAGCCCAGATCGGCGTCGTCAGCTGGGGCGCCGGCTGCGGACAGAAGGGAACCGTCGGCGTCTATACTTCGGTGGGCTATTTCGAGACTTGGATTCGCAGCTTTGTGACGGACGCCGATTTCGGAGCGTCTGCGGAATCCGCGGCGCCACCCCCGGCGCCGCAACCGCCCCCGGCTCCGGAAGTCGTCCAACCCTGCAACCTGCCGGCTACGCCCGCGGTCACGACTGTCCGCCTCGAGGTGGCCGAGGGAGACAAACTGCCTATCGGATCCGCGATTCATGTGCGGGCGACGCCGTCGGTGACCGGTCAATTGGCGATCTTCAACGTCGACCTCCAGACCTGCCACATGTTCCAGGTGTTCCCGAACAACGTCAGCCGCGCCGCGGGTATCGGGGCCGTCGTGAACGCCGGGCAAACCCTGTCCATCCCCTCGCGGGACGAATTTGTTCTGAAGGTCGGCGCCCCGACCGGCGTCAATCGCCTCTACGCAGTGATCGTTCCGACAAGCGTTCGAATCGACGACCTGGCGACCCTGGGGGCGGACATGCGCACGCTCACGAACGCGCCCGCGCTTCTGCGGCAGCTGCGCGCGCGCGCCCGGGCCTCGTCCCCGGACCAGACCAAGGTCGAGGCGGTGGGAGTCCATGACTATGAAGTCGTTCGCTGATGGCCACCGCCACGCGAACGTGGACGAGTCCGGCCAAGCGGCGGGGCGCCGCGGTTCCGTTCGCGCTGAAGCTGCCTCCGCGGTTGCGGGGTTCTCAGGCTTCCCAGAATTTGGGAGCCTTCCTTTCGACTTTGGGCCTCGGCGACTGCCCAAGTCGCCCGGAGCGTGTCATGGTGATGGGCGGCAGGATCGCGTGGAAAAAACCACTTCACGCTTTCCATCGCCAGGAGGGATGTTCATGAACGGGTTCATACGCCATGCGGCCGTCGCCGGGGCGCTCGCCCTCGGCCTCTCCGTCGGAGCGACCGACGGCTTGGCCCAGAGCAATTCGAATGCGACTAGTAAAGATCTGAGCGTCGAGGCCGTGCCGCCGCCGCACTGGCAGGCGCCGCCGCACGGGCGGCCGGCGCGACCGCCGCACTGGCAGGCGCCGTCACCGCACGGGCGGCCGGTTCAGGTTTCGCTGATGACCGTCGGACCCTCGATCCTTTCGATCGGCGAGCCGCTGGGGTTCCGCATGGCTTCGCTGGCGTGTGAGGGTTATGGGCAGCTCTATGTGCTGAGCGCCTCGGGGCGTTCGCAGCTCTGGCTGGAGAACGTGCGTCTGCACACGGGTCAACCGATCTACTATCCGAGTGCCGGCTTTATCGTGCGAGCGGCGCCGCCGGTGGGCGACGAAACGGTCCTGTTCGTCGTCACGAAGGCGCCGTTCCACGGTTTTGTCGGCGGCACATCGGCGACGCCATTCGATCTGCAATACACGCATGATGGCCTCCGGGCCGCGATTCAGGAGAGGCTCGCTGCGATGCCCCGTTCGGATTGGGCCGTCGCCGAGGTATCCGTCAGAGTCCAGGAGTAATCCCGGAAGCAGCAACCACTCGTATCCTCTAGCAATTCTCAGGAGACTAAAATGCGAATCTCGAAATATCTCGTCACAGCTTCTGTGTTGGCTCTCTCCGCCGCCGTCGCCTCGGCGCAGGAGACTCAGTTGCGCGATCTCACGGTCGAGCAGGCCCCGCTCGCTCAAATCATGGCGCCCCATGGCGGGTCGCTGCGAACGACGATCGTCGCCGATCACCCCGACGCCGTCTACGCCATCGGCGAATTCGTCCACCTGACGGCCATCAGCAATGAAGACGCCTTTGTCACCGTGTTGGACATCGGCCCTTCCGGCCAGACGACCCAACTGTTTCCGAACAGGTTTCAGCCCGACAACCACGTATTCGCCAATCGACCGGTCGAAATCGCCGGAGGTTTCACCGGCGCGCAGATCATGGTCCAACCGCCGACCGGGACCGAGCTCATCAAGGTCATCACCTCGACCAGGCCGATCAGCATCGTGCCCGATTCGCAATTCTTGCCAGGCAGCGGACCATTCCGGAGCATCGACGGCGGCGTCAGGGCTCTGACCCGCGATCTCCAGGTCGTCGCCGGTGGGCCTCCGCCGGCGGACACGTTGATCGCATTCAACAACTTCGCGCTCTATACGGTTCCCTTCCGCGGCCCGCCGCCGGCGCTCGCCTACGCGCCCCCGCCGCCGATCGCTCCGTTCGCTCCGGGCGCCGGGCCTCACTTCACGGTTCCCGCCGATCAGCCGTTCCCGCTGCTCATGGCGGCGGACAAGGCGAGCTACAGGATCGGCGAGAAGGTCACGATCGCCGTGACGCCGCTGGCGCCTTGCAATCTCACGGTGCTCGAATTCAACACGCTGGGCCAGACGCGCACCTTGTATCCCGCCCCGGGGGCGCCCAACCCGCTGACGCCGGCGCAGGCGTTGTTTGTCAGCGGAGGTCCGTCGCCGATGGCGCTGCAGATGGCCGGGCCTCCCGGAATCGAGCAAATCGTGGCGTTCTGCGCGGCGGTCGACGCCGGCGCGCCGCCGGCGCCCGGGGCGCCGCCGCCGCCGGGGGCGCTGCCGCCGCCGCCGGGGGCGCTGCCGCCGCCGCCGGGGGCGGCGCTGCTGCCGCCGCCGGGGGCGCTGCCGCCGCCGCCGGCGCCGGGGGCGCCGCCTGCAGACCCTTCGAGCTTTTCGCGGGATCTGGCAGTCGTTCCTGTTTCACGTCCCGGGACGGCGACGGCCAGCGTCATCTTCACGGTTACACCCTGATCGAGGCGCGCGCCCTGAAAGGGCGCGCGCACCGCCCCCTCGGGGGCCTGTTTTCTGGAGACTTCCATGCGTCGATCGATCGCAATCATCGCCCTCGCCTCCGCGCTGTCGACAGCGACGGGAGCCGTCCTCGCCCAATCAAACGACGCGCCTCCGGCCCCCTCCGCGCCGTCCACGCCGGCCCCGTCCACGCCGGACAGCACCGCGCCGAACAAAGAGACCCGGGCCGCCATCGCGACGGCGCAAGCCAAGCTCGCCTGGCAACTCATCAAAGACGCCGCGCCCGGCGTCGATCCAACGATTTCGCCGGCGGGGCTGGCCTCCGTGTTTTCGGTGCTGAGCGACGGCGCGGACGCCAAGATGAAGAGCGCGATCGTCAAGGCGATGGGCTTCGAGAGCTCGGCGGATGCGAAATTGGGCTTGGCCGCGTTGAGCGCGGCGCGGCAAAACGCCACCACCGCCGACCCGGCGGTGTTCGTCTCGAAGGATCTGATCGTCTTCGCGCCGACCGCGCAGCCGAGCCCGATCTTTTTGGCGGGCCTAGGGGCGCTGAACGTCCAGTATTACGTCGACGATCTTTCCAAGATGGAGGCGGTCAAAAAGATCGACGGCTGGGTCAATGATACGACGAAGGGCGCGATCCCGGAAATTCTCGGTCAGCCGCTGGAGAAGGCGGACCTGGTCGCGCTCAACGCCCTGCATTTCAAGGCGAAATGGGCCACGACGTTCGATCCGAAAGCGACTATCGAGACGCCCTTCACGAGCGCCGACAAGAAGTCCGACAAGGTCATGATGATGCGTCTGCCGGAAGCCCAGCAGTCGTTTCGACAGGAGAAGGATTTGATCGCCGTCGATCTTCCGTTCGCCGGCGACCGGTTCTCCCTGATCGTCGTCACCTCGACCAAAGCGCCGAAGACGGCGAAGGAGTTTTCCGAGGCGGCGACGTGGCTTTCCGGCGAGGGATTCGCGCTCCATAAAGGCGACATCGCCTTGCCTCGATTTTCCCTGCAGGCCAGATCCAGTCTGCTCCCGACCTTGGAGAAGGCCGGGCTCGGCGACGGGCTGAAGTCGCCTACTGCGCTCGCCGCCTTCGGGGCCGGCGCCAAGCTGACGCAGGTCGCGCAGCGCGCGATGATCGACGTCGACGAAGAGGGCGCCGAGGCTGCCGCCGCCACCGCGGTGATCGTCGGACGTTCGCTGGAGATCGACGATGCCTACCATATGGTCGTCGACAAGCCCTTCCTGTTCGCGTTGCGCGACCGTCAGAGCGGGCTGATCCTGGTCGCAGGATACGTCGGGCATGCGCCGAAGGGAAAGGCGGCGTAACCGGGGCGGGTTGTCGCTGACAGCCCGCGGTTGACACGATCAGAGACATGGCGGCATTTTCCGTCTGCGCCTCGCGACGTCGAAGAATCCGACAGTCACGGCGGCGATGCGGGGGAGGACACGCGCAGCATTGGGCGGTTCGGGGGACGTTCGCCAAGGCTCGGTTCAGGTTTTTGTCGGCGGGAGGGTCCCATGTCCTGGCGTTTCGGTTGGCTGGCCCTGGCTGCGTTCATGGCCTTCGCCTCCCCCGTGGTCGCGGCAGATCGAGATTGGGACGCGTGCTCGCAGAGCGGCAGTGGCGGTCAGGACTGGGACAGGCAAATTACTGGCTGCTCGAACGTTCTGTTCCGCGGATCCAGGGAAACAATCGCCAAACGCGCCGTCGCGCTCAACAACCGCGGACTGGGGTATGACAACAAGGCCGACCACGACCGCGCGATCGTAGATTACAGCGACGCGATTCGCCTGCTGCCGAACTTCCCCGTTGCGTTAGCCAATCGCGCGTACTCCTACTGGCTCAAGGGCCAGCACGACCAGGCCATCGGGGATTACAACGAGGCGATCCGCCTCAAGCCGGACCTCGCCTTTGCGTTCGCCGGTCGCGGGTTGGCCTACGACGCGAAGGGCGACCACGATCGCGCGATCACGGATTACACCGAGGCGATCCGCCTCCAGCCGGACGCCTACACGTTCCGCAATCGCGGTGCGGCGTACGAAGCCAAGGGCGACCACGATCGCGCGATCGGGGATTACAACGAGGCGATCCGCCTCAAGCCGGACTACGCCGTCGCGTTCAACGATCGCGGGTTCGCCTACAATGCCAGGGGCGACCGCGATCGCGCGATCGCGGATTATTCCGAGGCGATCCGCCTCGACGCGCAATATGCCGTCGCGTTCAACAATCGCGGCTGGGCTTACGAGGCCAAAGGCGACCACGACCACGCGATCGAGGATTATTCCGAGGCGATCCGCCTCGACGCGCAGTATGCCGTCGCGTTCAACAATCGCGGCTGGGCTTACGACGCCAAAGGCGACCACGACCACGCGATCGCGGATTACAGCGAGGCGATCCGCCTCCAGCCCGACTACGTCTTGGCTTTGAGCGGCCGCGGCTGGGCGTATAAGAGCAGGGGCGAGTACGACCGCGCGATCGGGGATTACAACGAGGCGATCCGCCTCAAACCCGACTACGCCTACGCCTTCTGCGATCGCGGGTCGACTTACGAAGCGAAGGGCGACCACGATCGCGCGATCGCCGATTACAACGAGGCGATTCGCCTCGAGCCGAACTTCACGGTTGCCTTCAACAACCGCGGCTGGGCCTATAGCTCCAAGGGCGACTACGACCACGCGATCGGAGATTTCAACGAGGCGATCCGCCTCAAACCCGACTACTACAATGCCTTCAACAACCGTGGATTGGCCTACGAAGCGAAGGGCGATCACGACCGCGCGATCGATGATTACAACGACGCGATCCGTCTCAAACCTGACTTCGCGGAGGTGTTCACCAATCGCGGGCTGGCGTACGAAGCCAAGCGCGACCACGACCGCGCGATCGGGGACTACAGCGAGGCGATCCGCCGCAGACCCGCTGACGCCAATGCCTTCGACCATCGCGGGTTGGCCTACGAAGCCAAGGGCGATCACGAGCGCGCGATCGATGACTACAACGAGGCGATTCGTCTCGCCCCCAGATACGCCGACGCATTCAACAACCGCGGGTTGGCCCTCGACCACAAAGGCGACCATGACCGCGCGATCGCCGACTACACCGAGGCGATCCGTCTCGAGCCGAACTACGCGGACGCATTGAACAATCGCGGGTACACGTACTACTTGAAAGGAAACCAGGACCGCGCAATCGCAGACTGCACCGAAGCGATCCGTCTCAAGCCGAACTTCCCCGTAGCGTTCGTCAATCGCGGATTGGCCTACGTCGCCAAGGGCGACCGCGACCGCGGGATCGCGGACTACTCCGAGGCGATCCGCCTCGCTCCCGGCTACTCCGTCGCGTACAACAATCGCGGCGTGGCCTACGATTTCAAGGGCGACCACGACCGCGCGATCGAGGATTACAGCGAGGCGATCCGCCGCAACCCGGGCTTCTACCAATCCTTCGACAATCGCGGATGGGCGTACCATTTGAAGGGAGACAACGACCGCGCGATCGGAGATCTCAACGAGGCGATCCGACTCAAACCCGACTACTACTTTGCACTCAGCGAACGCGGGTTGGCCTATGAAGCCAAAGGCGCGCACAGCCGTGCGATCGAGGATTACAACGAGGCGATCCGTCTCAAACCGGACTTCGCGGATGCGTTCAGCAATCGTGGATTGGCGTACGAAGCTCAAGGCGACCACGACCGCGCGATCGGTGAATACAGCGAGGCGATCCGCCTCAGACCGGCCTACGCCCCTACGATCAGCTATCGCGGGTTGGTTTACGAAGCCAAGGGCGACCACGACCGCGCGATCGCGGATTACAACGAGGCGATCCGTATCAAGCCGGACTACGCGGATGCCTTCAACAATCGCGGGATCACCTACGACCACAAAGGCGACCACGATCGCGCGATCGCCGACTACACCGAAGCGATCCGTATCAAGCCGGACTACGCGGGCGCATTCAACAATCGCGGGTTGGCCTACTATTCGAAGGGCGACTACGATAGCGCGATCACCGACTACGCCGCGGCGATCCGTCTCACGCCGAACTTCGCCGCGGCGCTCAACAATCGCGGGTTGGCCTACGTGCTCAAGGAAAATTATGAGGCCGCGATCGCCGACTGCACCGAGGCGATCCGTCTCGACCCGAAGGCGGCCAATCCGCACCGTCATCGCGCCGCCGCCTTTGTCGGCAAGGGCGATTTCGACCGTGCGCTGACGGACGCCGAGGAGGCCATCCGCCTCAACCCGAAATACGCCTGGGCTTATGCGACCCGCGGCGTGGTCTTCGAAAAGAAGGGCGATCTGACCCGAGCGCTGGCCGATTTCAATCAGGCGCTGGCGCTGCAGAGCGATCTTTCCGACGCGATCGCCGGCCGCGACCGGATTCGCGCCACCGTCGTGGCGACGGCCCCGACGGCGACGCCGACGACCCTCGCCGCCTCGCCGGCCCGGGAAGCCCCGCCGACGTCCCTCCCTGTCGCGTCGCCGGCCGCCAAGACGCCGGAGCCGACCGTAACGTCGGCGTCCATCCCCCTCGGCCGCCGCGTCGCCCTCATCGTCGCCAACCATGCGTATCCCGTCGCGCCGCTCGCCAATCCGGCCGTCGACGCCGAATTGATCAAGGCGAGCCTCGAAAAAATCGGCTTCTCCGTCGTAGTCAAAAGCGATGTCGACCTCGACGCGTTCGAGCAGGCGCTCACGGATTTCGCCGAGGCGAGCAAGGGCGCCGACGTCGCGCTGTTCTATTTCGCCGGGCACGGCTTCTCGATCTCGGCAGGGGGCCACCAGCAGAACCTGCTGATGTCGATATCCGCGAACTTCGCGGCGAGGACGGCATTCGCCCTGCAAGGCGGCGGCGAGCCGCTGGAACACATCGAGGAGACGATCATCGGCCACGCCCGAGCGACGCTGATCTTCATCGACGCGTGTCGCAACGTCCCGCTGGTCGCGAGTCGCGGCGTGGGCTCGCGAGGTTTCGCGCCGATCGATTCGTCGAATTTCGAGGGCGCTTACGTCGTGCTGTCGACGCGCCAGGGCAAGACGGCCGAGGACGGCCTCGACGGCCAGGGCAGCCCGTTCGCGCGGGCGTTCGCGTCGGTCCTGCCGACGCCCGGCCTGCGCATCGAGGACGCCTACGCCCGCATCCGCGAGAAGGTGCGCGTCGACACGTCGGGACAGCAGGTCCCAGACGTCATCCGAAGCGATCTGCCGGAAGGCGGGGTCGTGCTCACAGCGCCCGCCGAGCGATAGAGAGCGGTCGTATGTCGATCCGCCTGGCGCCTCCAGCGAGGCTTGGCATTGATGGGAGTGACCGATGTCCTGGCGCCTTGCGTGGCTGGCTCTCGCGGCGCTGCTCGGCTTCGCCTCGCCTGCGATCGCGGCCGATCGAGCGCAGGAGGCGTGCGAGCAGAGCAAGAGAGGCGGTCAGGACTGGGACAAGCAGATCATCGGCTGCTCGGCCCTTCTGTCGCGCAGCAGCCTGACGAACGGCGATCGCGCGATCGCGCTCGAGAACCGCGCGTTCGCGAACGAAGGCAAGGGTGACCACGACCGCGCGACCGCCGACTACGACGAAGCGATCCGCCTCGAGCCAAACAACGCCTCGGCCTACGCGGCGCGGGGCAGAGTGTTCGAAAAGAAGGGCGACCCGCGCCGAGCCTTGGCGGATTTCCATAAGGCGCTGACGCTGCAGAGCGATCTTTCCGTCGCGATCGCCGGTCGCGATCGCATCCGCGCCGCTCTGGCGGGGGCTCCGGTCGCCGAGACGCCGGTCGTCGCCCCGAGCCCCGTCGTCGCCGCTCCGCCTGCCTTGCAGGCGGCCCCCGCCATTCTCGGCAATGGCGATTTCGACCGAGCTCTCTTGGCCGCCGAGGAGACGATCCGCCTCGACCCGAAAAACGCCGCGGCCTACGCAAAGCGGGGCACGATCTTCGAAAGGCAAGGCGACCTCCGCCGAGCCTTGGCGGACTTTAATAAGGCGTTGACGTTGCAGAGCGATTTTTCCAGCGCGATCGCCGGGCGCGATCGCACCCGCGCCGCCCTGGCGGCGGTTCTGGGCACCGAGACGCCCGCCGTCGCGCCGCCCCCTGTCGTCGCCGCTCCGCCTGCCTCGCAGGCGCCCCTCGCCATTCTCGGCAATGGCGATTTGGACCGAGCGCTCTCGGCCGCCGAGGAGACGATCCGCGTCGACCCGAAAAACGCTTCGGCCTACACAAAGCGGGGCATGATCTTCGAAAAGAAAGGCGACGTCCGCCGAGCCTTGGCGGATTTCAACAAGGCTTTGACCCTGCAGAGCGATCTTTCCAGCGCGCTCGCCGGGCGCGATCGGGTGCGCGCAGCTCTGGCGGCGGTTCCCGGCGCCGAGACGCCAGCCATGCAGGTTCGTCCGCCGGCCGCCACGCCCGTGGTCGATCAGGATTGGGAGGCGTGCCAACAAGCTGTCCAGGTCGTTCACGACTGGGATAAGCAGATTGCTGGCTGCACGCGTGTTCTATCCCGCGGATCCAAGGAAACAGACGCCAACCGCGAAACCGCGTTTGTACGGCGCGGGGAGGCGTATAACGACAAGGGCGATCGTGGCCGCGCAATTGCCGATTTCAGCGATGCGATCCGGATCAATCCTTTTGATGCCGAAGCGTTGTTCTATCTCGCGGCCGCGACGGGGCGCGCGCCGGCGCGTCCCACGCTCGCCGCGCCGGCGCCGACCCCTACCGCGACCTCAGTCGTCGCCCTGCCCGCCAAGCCAGCGCCTCCCCCGGCCGTCGCGCCGGCGGCGCCTCCTCCGGCAGTCGCGCCGACTGCGCCTCCTCCGGTGGTCGCGCCGGCGGCGGCTCCTCCGACCGTCGCGCCGGCTGCGCCTCCTCCGGTCGTTGCGCTGGCTGCGCCTCCTCCGGCCGTCGCGCCGGCTGCGCCCAGTCCGACCGCCGCGCCGGCGCCCCTCGGCCGGCGCGTCGCCCTCATCGTCGCCAACCACGCTTATCCCGCCGCGCCGCTAGCCAATCCGCCCATCGACGCCGGCTTGGTCAAAGCGAGTCTCGAAAAAGTCGGCTTCGGCGTCGTCGTCAGAAGCGATCTCGACCTCGAGGCGTTCGAGCAGGCGATCGTGGATTTCGCCGAGACGAGCAGGGGCGCGGATGTCGCGCTGTTCTATTTCGCCGGGCACGGCTTCTCGATCGCGGCTAGCGGTCGTCAGCAGAACCTCTTGATGGCGACCTCGGCGAATTTCGCCGCCAAGTCGGCGATCGTCCTGCAAGGCGGCGGCGAGCCGCTGGAACATGTCGAGGAGACGATCATAGGCCATGCCCGCGCGACGCTGATCTTCATCGACGCCTGCCGAAATATCCCTGCACTGGCCGGCCGCGGCGCCGGCTCGCGCGGCTTTGCGCCGTCCGACAGGAATCCCGAGGGGGCTTACGTCGTGCTGTCGACGCGCCAGGGCATGAATGCCGAGGACGGCGCCGGCGGCCAGGGCAGCCCGTTCGCACGAGCCTTCGCGTCGGTTCTGCCGACGCCC
>Ga0209773_10000638_pt1 | contig 11584 bp, 10 predicted proteins | sample BogFormECP14_OM1_FD_188244 | JGI IMG/M metagenome (GOLD analysis project Ga0209773, IMG submission 188244) | Bog forest soil microbial communities from Calvert Island, British Columbia, Canada - ECP14_OM1 (SPAdes) (version 2) | ecosystem: Environmental > Aquatic > Freshwater > Wetlands > Bog ... | reverse complement strand
TTGCCGCGATCAAGGGCCGTCTGCGTAGCCAGCCCGGCTGGTATGGCCGCAACGCCGCCGCGATCCGGGGCGTCACCGAGGAAACCACGACCGGCGTGCATCGGCTTTATGTCATGGCCAAGGAAGGCAAGCTGCTCTGGCCTGCGATCAACGTCAACGACAGTGTCACCAAGTCGAAGTTCGACAATCTTTATGGCTGCCGGGAATCCCTGGTGGACGGGATTCGTCGCGGCACCGACGTGATGATGGCCGGCAAGGTCGCCATGGTCGCCGGCTTCGGCGACGTCGGCAAGGGTTCCGCCGCGTCTCTTCGCAACGCCGGCTGCCGGGTTATGGTCTCAGAGGTCGATCCGATCTGCGCGTTGCAGGCGGCGATGGAGGGTTATGAAGTCACGACCATGGACGATGCGGCCCCGCGCGCGGATATTTTCGTGACCGCGACCGGCAACATCGACGTGATAACCCTCGACCACATGCGAAAGATGCGCGATCGGGCGATCGTCTGCAACATCGGCCATTTCGACTCCGAGATCCAGGTCGCGAGCTTGCGCAACATGAAGTGGAACAACGTCAAGCCCCAGGTCGACGAAATCGAATTTCCCGATGGCAAGCGCATCCTGCTGCTGTCGGAGGGGCGGCTCGTCAATCTTGGCAACGCGACGGGGCATCCCTCGTTTGTGATGTCCGCATCGTTCACGAACCAGACGCTCGCGCAGATGGAACTGTGGACCAAGCCCGGCCAATATGGAAAAAAGGTCTACACGCTTCCCAAGCATCTCGACGAGAAGGTAGCTTCGCTGCATCTCGACAAGATCGGCGTCAAGCTCACCAAGCTGTCTTCGCAGCAATCCGCCTATCTCGGCGTTCCCGAACGCGGGCCGTTCAAGCCCGAACATTATCGCTACTGAATGCCGCGCGTCATGCCCGGCCTCGAGCCGGGCATCCAGGCGGCGCCCTTCGCTGATTATCTGGGGCCATGCCGGCCTTGGATGCACGGGTCAAGCCCGTGCATGACAAACCTGAGGGATCATAGTCCCTCGAACAGCGCCGTCGAGAGATAACGCTCGGCAAAGTCAGGAATGATGATCACGATGTTCTTCCCGGCGTTCTCCGGGCGACGGCCGATGTCGATCGCCGCCGCGACCGCGGCCCCAGACGAAATGCCGACCGGAATGCCCTCCAATCTCGCGACCAGCCGCGCGGTGTCGAACGCGGTCTGATTGCCGACGGCGACGATCTCGTCGATCACGCCGCGATCGAGGATGGCGGGCGCGAAACCGGCGCCGATCCCCTGGATTTTGTGCGGACCCGGCGCGCCGCCGGAGAGAACGGGCGAATCTTCCGGTTCGACGGCGACCATGCGAAGGCTCGGCTGGCGCGGCTTCAGCACTTGGCCAACGCCGGTGATCGTGCCGCCGGTGCCGACCCCCGAGACGATGATGTCGACTTCGCCCCGAGTGTCGTTCCAGATCTCCTCCGCTGTCGTGCGGCGATGGATTTCCGGATTGGCAGGGTTCTCGAATTGCTGCGGCATTATCGCGCCGGGCGTCGAGGCGACGATTTCGTTGGCCTTGGCGATAGCGCCCTTCATGCCCAGCGGGGCCGGCGTCAACACCAGTTCGGCGCCCAATAGCGCCAGCATCTTGCGCCGCTCGATCGACATCGATTCCGGCATGACGAGAATCAGCTTATAGCCGCGCGCGGCGGCCACGAACGCCAAGGCGATGCCGGTATTCCCGGAAGTCGGCTCGACGAGTACGCCGCGGCCGGGAGAAATCTTGCCCTGCGACTCCAGAGCGTCGATCATCGACACGCCGATGCGGTCCTTGACGCTGGAGATCGGGTTGAAGAACTCGAGTTTGGCCAAGAGATTGGCCACAACGCCTTTTTCCCTAGCGATCCTGTCGATGCGCACAAGCGGCGTATCGCCGATCGTGTCTGTGATGGACCCGTAGATGCGACCGCGTCCAGGCGTCTGACCCTTTTCGCTCGCCGTCATGATTTCGTACCTCCCGCACCCAATGGCGCGGGAGCTATCCTAAACGAAATCTACCGCGTCGGCATAGGGGTTATTTAGATTGCCATGGCTAGATCGCGAAATCTGCCCCGGATTTCTCGTCGTCGAGAACGTGGGCTTTCTCGGCGGCCTCGCAGAGGTCCTCGACAGAAATCTGGTCGAGATTGGCGAGGAAGGGCTCGCCTGCTTTGCGGACGCTCGGCTCGATGACCTTTTCGAGCAACTTGGACCGCGAGCCGATGTCGTCGGGATCGGCGGTGCTGAGGCTGATGGCCGTGCGCACGATTTCGCCGATGGTGATCCGGCGTCGTTCGCGAGCGAGTTCATATCCGCCTCGGGGCCCACGGACACCCTTGAGTATCTTGGCGTGGACGAGTCCTTGAAGAAGCGTCTCCAAATGCCGTGGAGGAAGCTTATGCCGAGCGGCGAGCGCCTTGGCCGCGACGGGCGAGGGGCGTGAGTGCAGGGCGATATCTACGACAGCCGCGATAGCCAGCACGCTTCGCCGGGACAATAGGTTCATACTAGGTCTCCCTCCTGGGATCGCCCGGTCGACCCGAATCCCCTCGGGCCGCGAGCGCTCATAGTGAGGCGATCGCTAAGAACGATAGCGGCACGCTCCACCCGACATATGACGAGTTGCGCAATGCGCGCGCCCCGTCGCACAGAAAATGGGTTTTGGCCAAAATTGATAAGTATGACGCCGATTTCGCCTCTATAGTCCGCGTCTACGGTCCCCGGGCTATTGAGAACCGTAACTCCCTCTTCGAGCGCCAATCCTGATCGAGGACGAATTTGCGCCTCATAACCACTGGGCAGTTCTATCGCCAGCCCTGTCGGAATCAACGCACGCTCACCCGGCTTCAGGACTGTATCTTCATCCGCCGGAACGGCGGCGATCAGATCCATACCGGAGGCATCATCGCTCTGAAAGCGGGGTATTGGCAAGCCCTCCGCGTGAGATAATTGCCGAAATTTTACGGTTATCACTGTGCGCTCCCTAGGCGCGCGGCGACTAACTCTATCAATTTGCGAGCGACTTCGGGCTTGCTCATGCGCGGCCAACTCTCTGCCCCCGACGCCGTCACGATATGCACTTCATTCTCGGCGCCGCCAAAAGTGCCCGAGCCCTCGGCCACGCTGTTGGCGACGATGAGATCGCAACCCTTGCGACTCAGTTTGCGTTTGGCGTTTTCGACGACGTTTTCGGTTTCCGCGGCGAAGCCGACGACGAGACGCGGCCGCGTCGCGCTGGTCGCCGCGATCTGAGCGAGAATGTCCGGATTTTCGACGAGCGACAGAACGGGGGCGCCTCGCGCGCCTTTCTTCAGTTTTTGGCCGCTCACGGCCTCGACGCGCCAGTCGGCGACCGCGGCGGCGCTCATGAAGAGGTCGGCCGGCAGCGCCGCGAGAGCCGCTTCGAGCATCTGCCTCGCTGTCTCGACGCGAACCACCGATGCGCCCGGCGGATCGGGGAGGGTCACAGGACCGCTGATCAAGGTCACCCTTGCGCCCGCGGCGACAGCCGCTTCCGCGAGCGCAAATCCCTGCTGGCCGGAGGATCGATTGCCGATGAAACGCACAGGATCGATCGGCTCGTAAGTAGGCCCGGCGGTCACGACGACATGCCTGCCCGTCAGCGGCCCGCGGGGCCGGGAGCCGGCGGGCAGAGGAATGAAGGTCGGTCGCAGGAGTTCCCGCTCGATCGCGGCCACGATCGCCAGCGGTTCGGCCATCCGTCCCGGGCCGAACTCGCCGCATGCCATTTCGCCATCGTCGGGGCCGACGAACGCGACGCCGTCGTTGCGCAAAGTCGCAACGTTTCGCCGCGTTGCCGGATGCAGCCACATGCGGACGTTCATCGCCGGCGCGGCGAGCACGCGTTTGTCGGTGGCCAGCAAGGTGGTCGAGGCGAGGTCATTGGCGATGCCTTGCGCCATTCGCGCCAGCAGATCGGCCGTCGCCGGCGCGACCACGATCAGATCGGCGGCGCGCGACAGCTCGATGTGCCCCATTTCCGCTTCATCGTCGAGGCGGAACAAGTCGTCGCGGACCGCCACGCCGCTTAGGGACGCCGCCGACAGCGGGGAGACGAATTGCTGGGCGGCGGCCGTCATCACGACTCGCACTTCCGCGCCGCGCTCGCGCAGCCGACGGATGAGCTCCAGCGACTTATAGGCCGCGATGCCGCCGCCGATGATCAGCAGGATCCGGGAAGCCGAAATGGCGAGCGAACTCATCAAAGGCAAGGCCCACGCGGACACGTTATGATTCGCCACTATAACGGATCGGCGCCGTAAACGTTCGTAGCTGGTATGAAATTAGCGATGTCGCGGCGTGCAAATTTTCGTGAGCAGCGACAATGCTGGCCTCTGCGTGCTTTCGAATCCGGGATTGGCCGAGGGTTCCATCCGTGGGCGATTGCAACCAACTTCTGCCCCTTTGCGATCCGCGGGTTGTAAGCCACTGCAAACACCATGTCAAGATTGCCATAAGGGCTACGCGTGCAGGGCCAGGTACGCGGCGATACCCGCCAGACTGATGGCAATGATCCAGAAAGCGAACTTGACGCTGCGCTCGGTAGTGCGGGCGTTCGCCGCAATCAGTCGCGCATCCCTCTCGAGGCCGCCAGCGTCGATCCATCGCGCCAGACGTTCGACCCGTGGGGGAGCTTCGCCGATCAACTTGACGAGCAGCGACACCGCTCGGCCGACGTCCTCGATCCGACCGCGCGGGCCCAGATTGTCGGCGATCCACTCGCCGACGACGGGTTCCGCGGTGGCCCACATGTTCAGATGCGGGTCCAGCTTGCGGGCGACGCCCTCGACCACCACCATCGTCTTTTGCAGCAGCACCAGCTCCAGCCGCGTCGTCATTTCGAACAGAGCGGTGACATCGAACAGCAGCGTCAGTAATTTGGCCATCGATATCTGGTCGGAGGGTCGCGAGTGGATGGGTTCGCCGATCGCGCGGATCGCCTGAGCGAAGTCCTCGACGCGGTAGGTGTGCGGCACATAGCCCGCCTCGAAATGCACTTCGGCGACGCGCAGATAGTCCTTGCGGATGAAGCCGAACAGGATTTCCGCCAGGAACCTTCGTTCCTTGAGCCCGAGGCGTCCCATGATGCCGAAATCGAGCGCGACGATGCGCTCTTCCGAATCGACGAGAAAATTGCCCTGATGCATGTCGGCGTGGAAAAAGCCGTAGCGCAGCGCGTGGCGAAGGAACGACTGGATCAGGCGACGCCCGAGCGCCGGCGTATCAAACCCGAGTTCCGCCAGACGGGCCGGATCGGTCATCGGCGCGCCGTCGACCCATTCCATCGTCAGGACTTCCTTTGTCGTGCGGTCCCAGTCGATCTTCGGGGCTCGGACTCCGGGGTCGTCGGCGAGGTTCTCGGCAAATTCGGCGGCCGCCGCCGCCTCGAGACGGAAATCCATCTCCATGCGCACCGTGCGTGCGAGCGTTTCGACGACTTCGACGAGGCGGAGCCGGCGCAGGCTCGGCATGAGATTTTCGGCCATTCGAGCGGCGAAGAACATGTCAGCGAGGTCGCGCGCGAACCGCCGTTCGACGCCGGGACGCAAAATCTTGACCGCGACTTCGCGCTCGCCGTCGCGGTAGCGCACTCGGGCGCGATGCACCTGGGCGATCGAGGCGGCGGCCACCGCGTCGCCGAACTCGATGTAGAGGCTCGCCAGCGGCGCCTCGAAGGCCGCTTCGACCTGCGCGACGGCGATTTCGCGCGGCGCCGGGGTCATTCGGTCTTGCAGCCGCTCCAGCTCCGCCGCGACCTTGGTTCCGACGACGTCGGGCCGGGTCGCGAGAAACTGGCCGAGCTTGACGTACGAGGGACCCAGCCGATCGATCGCGCCGGAGAGGACGGAGAGGCCGGTGACGTCGCGCCGCGCCAAGAGGTTCGCGGCCGCCAGCGCGGGCCGGGCGAGCGGCGGCAGCGCGCGCGGGTCGACACCGACAAAGGCGCCTTCGCGCGCCAGCACGAATCCGGCGCGGGCCAGCCGCAGGATGTGTCCGATCGACGCCGCGACCGCCAATTTCAGAGCTTCCAGCCCGAATGAATCGCGACGATGCCGCCGGTGAGCCTGGCATAATCCACACGCGCGAAGCCGGCTTCCGCGATCCTGTCGGCGAACAGATCGGGCGTCGGAAATTGCCGGATCGATTCGACGAGGTATCGGTAGGGCGCCCCGTCGCCGGCAACCACTCTGCCCAACGCGGGGATCGCAGCATTGGAATAGAACTCGTAGACACGATCGAACACCGGCAGATCGACGCGCGAGAACTCGAGGCAGAGGAACCGTCCGCCCCGCCTCAGCACGCGGTGGGCTTCGGCCAGCGCGAGCTCCATGCGCGGCACGTTCCGGATGCCGAAGGCGATGGTGTAGCCGTCGAACGCGGCGTCGGGCAGCGGCAGCGCCTCGGCGTTGCCCTCGACGAAGCGCACGCGTCCCCGCCTGCGCCGCTTGGCGCGATCCTCGCCGACGCGCAGCATTTCGGGGTTGACGTCGACGACTGTCACCTCGACGCCTTCGCCCGCCGCCGCGACGCGAAAGGCGACGTCGCCGGTGCCGCCGGCGACGTCGAGATGATTGAAGGGGCGGCGCCGCGGCGGACGCAGCTTGGCGACGAGCAGGTCCTTCCAGACGCGGTGCAGGCCCAGCGACATCAAATCGTTCATCAGGTCATAGCGGCCGGCGACTTTATGAAAGACATCGTCGACCAACCCCTGCTTGGCGTCGATTCGGACTTTGCGAGAGCCGAAATGGGTCTGATGGGTTTCGCTGGACATGAGGCTCTCCATGGGGCGCCAGCGTTCATAGCCCTCGCGCGGTCGGCAGGCCAGTTCCGTTCGACGCGACGAGCGCGCGAGCGGACCTTCCGAGGGCCGGCTAAAATTGCTAATCAGCGCTTCGGGGAGCGCGCCCGCGCCGCGCGGCGAAGGAGCATCCGGTGAAGCCTGTGGTGATCATCTTGCTGGGGGCGGTCGCGGCGGCCGCCTTGGTGGGCGCCGCCGCCGCTGAGGATGCCGCCGCCGGCGAGCAGGTCTTCAGCAAATGCAAGGCCTGCCACCAGGTCGGGGAGGGCGCCCGCAACAAAGTCGGGCCGGTCCTGAATGGAATCGTCGGCCGAAAGGCGGGAACGTATCCCGATTACAGCTATTCCGCCGCGAACAAGAACTCGGGCATCACGTGGGATGAAGCGACGCTCGCGGTCTACCTGAAGAACCCGAAGGGCCTGGTGCACGGCACGAAAAAGTCATTCCCGGGGTTGAAGAGCGACGAGTACATCGCCAACGTCATCGCCTACCTCGAGCAATTCGGATCAGACGGGAAGAAGAGGTGAGGGGCTCGCTGGGGTGGTGGACGGTTGGATTTTCCTGTGCGGCAAGCCGCCCATAGACCGGTCCGAGCGGTTCGGTTCAGGCAAGCGATTATTTCCACGTTTCGGGCCTTTTCAAGGGCTTGCGCGGAGGAAAATTTCCCTCGCCTCCCCTCAGGCTCCGTATCGGCCGACAGTTGCGCGCCCCGCGGGGCCGCTTCACCCCGAGAGCCCACCGCAACCATGGCGGCGCGCCCGCCGGCTTCCTTCCTCAAACAAAACCCCTCCCCGAGGCCGGTGAATGGCCATGAGTGAACCTATCACGAATCTATATTTGCCGAAAGAAAAATGCCAGAATTTTCTAAAAAACAAGATAGCGTCGATATTTGCCGCTGGAGCGGCGCCTGTCCAAGGTGCGAACGCCATGAGCGTACGTGAACGCACCGTTCTCGCCGAGCCGAGCCTCACCCGCGGAACCTGCTCGCCCGCCAAATCGCGCTCGAGGCGGCTCCGATATTAATCGAATATTAATCGTCCGCATTCAGGCTCGCGAAGAGGGCGGGAATCGAATGCGCGGTAGTGACATCCCCGCGCCGTACAGCTCGCATGGCCTCGATGGTTTCGGCGTTCGGGATCAAAGGCTCGAAGGGCAAAGCCCTGTCGTTGGCAATCCGCACCGTCATGAGGGGGAAAGCGTCGGACACTGTGAAGGCCCGTCGACGGCGTTTTCATTGACGCCGCGGAGCGGGCTTGACACTGCTGGCGGCCGCGCGTCTCACACCCCTGATCGTCCATGCCTCGCACCGCACTTCGTGACGTATTTACCCCTTATTTCCGATATCGGCACGCCAGACTCATCCACGCGACGCGGGTCGGGTTTAGCATTCTGGCGTCGATCCTGCTTACGGCGGCGACCGGGTTGCCGCACAGCGAATGGACATCGATCACCGTATTGATCGTCATTGGCGGCCTGCAACACCAGGGAAATATCCGCCAAAGGGCTGTCGAACGCAGTTTTGGCACTCTGATCGGCGCCGCTGTGGGCCTGGTCCTCATTGTGCAGCAACATTACTTCGGTATTTCGATAGCAACCTATCTGATGATTGCTGCTGCCTGCGGGTTCTGCGGTTACCATGCTATCGGCAAAGGCGGGTACATTGCGCTGCTGTCGGCGATCACAATAATTATCGTCGCCGGCCATGGCGACCATTCTCTGGCCGACGGTCTTTGGCGCACCGTCAACGTCGTGATAGGTATCGGTATCGCGGTAGTATTTTCCTTCATCATTCCTCTATATGCGACCTGGGCTTGGAGATTCAAGCTCGCTGAATCCCTACGAGGTTGCGCTGAGCTGCACGCCGGAATTGCCCAGGGCGCCGCCGTCAGCAGCGGTGAAGATTTGAAGGCGAGCGCGACGCAAAACGAGCTGCTCGTTCAACTTCGATCCTTGATGCCTTGGGTATCGAGAGAAACGAGCATCGATTCCGAAAAGATGGAAGATATCCAGCGAAGCCTCCGGCTCTGCATCAGTATATTGGATTTGATGGCCGGCATGCGGCGGCGGATCAGCAAGGGAGATGGCGCTACACTCGCTTGTTCTTCGCTGGTCCGTGAAAATAGCCACATTGCCGTTGTGTTGCTCGACATGGCCCGCGCCTTGAAGCTTGGCGAAGTAAGTTGGTTTCAGCGGAACGAGGTCGCTCCGCACACCCCTTTTGAGATTGTTGGCGCTCCGTCCTTGAATGGTTACATTACGCTGACTGCGCAGTTCAATGCCGAAATTCATCACCTCCGACAACTCCTATCCGCGACAGCGAGCCTGTGGAATATTTAGGCGACGCCGCGACACAACTGCTGGATCTCGACGCGCCAAGCTTCAGTCTCTCGCCCGATATGCATCGGGAATGATGAAAATCTCGTCCGCACGGCCGTAGCCGCCGTCGAGCACCTCCTCGATCAGGATCATGGTATGCGGTCGTGCCGCCTCGCTGAAGTATTCCACAAACATGTTCGTCATGCGGTGAATGATTTCTTCCTTTTGAGTTTTCGACAAGGTTTTTTGTGGCACCTTGATGTTGGCAAAGGGCATTTCATGTTCTCCTTCGATCGGGGTGACTGTTTGGACAGGTCGGCGGTTGCTGGTCAGTCCGGTCTTTGCGACGGATGATCTTCGCTCAGGCCTCATGCGCTCTCGACTCAAAGGCGTTGAGCTTGGCCAATGTCTCGTCGAAACGCCCCTTCGCCTCGGCAAAGCGTAGGAAGCCCACGCGCTCGACCAGTATCTCTCTTGGCGTGGGCTGCCGGGCGAACAGCGTCATCACCTCGTCGGCGAACTCGTCGAGCGGCTGATAGCCGGCGCGGCTCTCCTGACCCGGCGTGAGACCGGTCTGCACCGCTGGCGGCACAAGCTCGATCACCTCGACCTTACCCTCGAGCGCCTGGCGCATCGCGACGGTGTAGGCATGGATGGCCGCCTTGGTCGCGCTGTAGGTCGGGGTCGTGAAGAGCGGCACGAATGCCAACCCTGACGACACGTTGACGATCGTCGCCCCGGATTGGGCGGCGAGATGATCGATCAGCGCATTCGTCAAACGGATCGGGCCAAGCAAGTTGGTGCTAATCGTTGCCTCCGAGTCGGCAAGATGGCGCGATCGGTCCAGCGTCTCGGACCGCATGATGCCGGCATTGTTGATCAGCACGTTGAGCTTCGGATGCGTGGCGAGCAGCCGCCTCGCGAAGTCGGCGATCCCTTCGGCGCTTTCGACGTCGAGTTGGAGCGCATGCATGTTGGGCCGCCCGGCGGTCACGCGTCGAAGCGTATCTACCCGACGCCCTGCGATGATTACGGTGTTGTCTTGATCGTGAAAACGGTGCGCCAGCGCCTCGCCGATGCCTGAACCGCCGCCAGTGATGAGGATGGTATTGCCAGTTGATTTCATGAAGCCTACTCCCTCGGGGTTGCAAGCCCTATTTTAATCGCCTACTTTCCATTAGAAAGAAGGCACCCCAAATATTCATACTTACCCAAAGGAGAGCGTCTCTATGGCCAGTCTGCCGTTCGCCGACTCCACGATCCGCCGCGCCCGCCGCATCGCGGAGCAAGTTCCGCCCGAAGACTGCAACCCCAAGGTGGAAGCCTTGGTCAACGAGCTGATCGGCCGGGTGGCCGACAAGTGGACAATGATCATCCTCGATGTGTTGTCGGAACGTGGCGAATTGCGATTCACTCAACTCGCGCGGCAAGTGCACGGGATCAGCCAGAAGATGCTGACGCAAACGCTTCGGCAGATGGAGCGCGACGGCATGGTGACACGCACCGTTCACCCCGTGATACCGCCGCGCGTCGATTACCGATTGACACAATTGGGCAGGAGCCTGGGGGCCGCCTTCTGCGGCGTGTGGCTTTGGGCGGAAGAGAATCTCGCCGAGGTCGAGGCGTCCCGAGAAGCTTTTGACAAGAACGCCGGGCACTAGCCACGGAGCTGTGCATCAGGTCTGACTGTGAACGGTCGGTCGCGGGAACGTCTCTATCGGGATTGGCATGATCGCCAGCGAACGGCGAACAATGTCGGAAGGAGCCATCCGGCGCGGCGCCTATGTCCTGGATTGTGAAACGCCCTGCGAGCGCGTCAGTGTCGAATCCCATGCCGGGGTGGACAATCTTGGATCGGCCCTTCTATAGTTGCGCCGCGGGGCCGTGAGGAAATCGAGCGCCGCGGTAATTGTGGAGCTCCGAGGCGTCGCCCTCGTCAATTCCCACATCGCTGAATGCGACGCCAGTCCGCTTTCACTTCGCCGCACTCGATATGCCGCTTCACGACGGCATCGCGAAGGATGCCGCGTCGAAAAGCGCGCGGCGACAAAGGGAGGAAAGCATGACCGACATCACCAAACGCGACGTTCTGAAGGCCGGGGCGATCGCCGCCGGCGCGGCGATGCTGCCGAACGGCATGGCCCGGGCGGCAGAGACGTGGAGCGGGCCGGCGCCCGAACCCGGCGCCCAGCTCAGAGTGCTGCGCTGGAAGCAATTCGTTCAGTCGGAGTACGACAGCTTCATGGTCAATACGAGGAAGTTCGTCGAGCAGACCGGCATCAAGGTGCGCGTCGACGCCGAGAGCTGGGACGACATCCGACCGAAAGCTGCGGTCGCCGCCAATGTCGGCGCCGGCCCCGACATCATCATGGGGACCAACGACGACCCGTTCAAGTTCCCCGACAAGCTTCTCG
>Ga0209773_10000635_pt1 | contig 11610 bp, 11 predicted proteins | sample BogFormECP14_OM1_FD_188244 | JGI IMG/M metagenome (GOLD analysis project Ga0209773, IMG submission 188244) | Bog forest soil microbial communities from Calvert Island, British Columbia, Canada - ECP14_OM1 (SPAdes) (version 2) | ecosystem: Environmental > Aquatic > Freshwater > Wetlands > Bog ... | reverse complement strand
GCATTCGCAGGAAGCGCGGCAATGAAGATGAGCGTTTCGCAGCGGTATGCCGGACCCGCGATCACCCGCGCCGTTTCCGTCTGGGGGCTGCTGATCCTGCTGATCCTGCTGTTGATCGTCTTTTCGCTGCTGAAGCCCGACACTTTCCCCACCTACTTCAACATCAGGTCGATCCTCAACAACAAATCCGTGCAAGCCTTGCTTGCGCTGGCGGTGTTCATTCCGATGACCGCCAACCATTTTGATCTTTCCGCTGGCTTCAACCTCGGCATATCGCAGGTGTTGGCGATCGGATTGCAGGGCCAGGGTCTGCCGTGGTGGGCGGCGGTCATCGCCGTCTTGCTGATGGGCGCCCTGGTGGGGCTCATCAACGGCATCCTCGTCACGCGGATAAAAATCGATTCCTTCATCGCAACGCTCGGCACGGGCACCGTGCTTTATGGGCTGAATGCCTGGTATACCGGCGGCCAGCAGGTGCTCGCCGATTTGCCGCCGCCGTTCCTCGCGATCTCCGGAAGCATCGGCCCGATACCGGCGCCGGCCGTGTACACACTGGTCGTGAGCCTCGCCCTCTGGATCGTGTTCGAATATCTCCCGCTCGGTCGATATTTGTACGTTCTGGGCGCAAGCCCGCGCACCGCCGAGTTGAATGGCATCTCGGCCAGACGCTACGTGACCCTCGGTTTCGTCGCCGCCGGGACGCTCGCCTCGTTCGCCGGGATCGTGCTTCAATCGCAGCTGCAGATCGGCCAGAGTTCCGTCGGCCAGGAATTTCTGCTGCCGGCCTTCACCGCCGCTCTATTGGGGGCGACCTCGGTCCGGCCCGGCAGGGTCAATGTCTGGGGCACGGTCCTGGCCGTGTCCGTTCTGGCGGTGACCGTGGCCGGGCTGAACCAACTCGGGGCGCCCTTCTTCGTCGAGCCGCTGTTCAACGGCTCGATGCTAATTCTCGCCGTCGGTCTCGCCGTGCAGGCTTCCCAGCGTCGAACGCAACGCGGCAGTGACGCCGACCTCGCGGCCGCCGCCGCCGCCGCTGTCGCAACCCAACAATCGCGGGAGCCGACTTGATGGCCACGACTGAAATAGATTCATCGGACGGAGGAGACAATCCGGCCCTCGGGCTGAACTGGCAGCTTTCCCGCTGGGGACGCGACGATCAGCGCGGCAATGGCAACCTGATGAACGCGACGAAGGTGCTGGAGGCGAGCCGTCTGATCAAGACCGGAGAGATCGTGACTCTCGGTCGGCGTTACGAGGCCGGAATGCCGCTGGCGCCCGGCCGGGTATTTGCTCTGCGCATGCCTGGAGGACCCACCGGCGGTCCTCATGGAGGCCGGAGCCGCACGATCTGGAACGATGAATTCATCTCTACCGAGATCGGCCAGATCGGCACGCACATGGACGGTCTGGGGCACCTGGGCTGCCTGTGCGGCGCCATCGGCGACAAGACCAAGATGCTCTTCTACAACGGCAACAAGCTCAGCGACATGTGGTCGCCCTACGGCTTGAAGAGGCTCGGAATCGAGAATGCGCCCCCGTTCTTCACGCGCGGCATTCTGTTCGACGTGCAGGGCTTGAAGGGGCGCGTGCTCGACGTCGGCGAGGAGATCAAGCTCGCGGATCTAAAGGCATGTCTGGACCGACAAAATCTCACGGAAGATGTGATCACGCCGGGAGACGCCGCATTCGTTCGAACTGGTCATGGCAGCCGCTGGCATACCCATGCCGCCACATTTTACGACGGCGCCCCCGGCCTCGGCCTCGAGTGCGCGCGTTGGTTGGCCGACAAACAAGTCTGTGTCGTCGGGGCCGACAACTTCGCGGTCGACGTCGTGCCGCCGGTCGATCCGGAAGTGTTCCATCCGTGTCATCAGCACCTCATCATGAAACATGGCATCCATCTCCATGAGGGGATGATGCTGGACGGGCTGGCCGAGCGTGAAGCCTATGTGTTCGCCTATGTATTTTCGCCGGCCCCGATCGTCGGCGCCACCGGCTCGCTCGGCAATCCCATCGCCGTGCTGTAGGAGCCCTTCTCCCCTTGAGAGAAGGCGCCCCATAGCCCGTCGAAAGACGGGCGTTCTTCGAACGCCCTATGGGGCGGATGAGGGGTCGGGCCGTCACGCGCGATACCAAGAAAGCCATCGATAGCGTTCTCAATCAGCAGATCTCTCAGCAATCGATCGAAGCCGGCGCCTGACGGCGCCAACCCCTCATCCGGCCCTTCGGGCCACCTTGCAAGGGGGGAAGGGAGGACGCCCGGCCGCCCATCAGCTTCCCGACCTCACGCGGCCGAAATGCCGCGCGGACATGATGGCCATCGCGAGCACGCCGAGGCCGACCGCGATCCATTCGAGGACCACATCCGCGCCCTTGGGCTGGAAGCTCCAGAGAATGGCGAAGCCGACCGCGAGATTGGCGAACCCCCAGAGGACGTTGACGATCGGCGAAGATTCGCCGACCCCCGGCGGCGACGCGAACGGGGATTGAAACCGATGCCCGCTGATGCCTTGGACAAAGTGAGGAACGCCGTTCGCGAGCAGCAATCCACTGACGAATTGCAGGACGTATACGTACCACGGCATCTAGGACTTCACTTCATCCGGCGGAACCGGCGGCATATGCGACGACATCGGATTTCCTTTCGCTTCGGTCGATGAGGAGTAACATCGGCGGCAGGGTCCGACAGGATCGGAAACTACTCAGGCTCGACGCCGCGGTCGGCGCGTTTCGACCCAAAAGCTACACTCGGAGGGGGTAGGGGATCAATGTTGGCCTGCCTCGGCTGCGGAGGCGGGCGTGGCGCTTCCCGTCGAGATCGGCGCGGCCCAAAGCTCCACCCAGTACCTGTTCGGCTCAGCCGGCAATTGCAGGTTGGCGTTATTGCCATCATACATTGTGCCGGTCTGGCTGAGCACGTGCGGCGGAGGCGTGTCCCCCGGCGCAGACTGCGTCTTGCCAGCTTGCGCAAGGACAAGGGTGGTTGATGCGAACAGCATCGTCTGTGCAACCCACATCGCTTTAACCATGTAATGCCCTCCTGGATCCGGCGTTGCGAAGCGTTACGGAGATTGTTGCGCTTCCCGATGCAATGCGGCCCGCATGCTGCCGACATCGCGCGGCTGAACGCCGGGCGCGGCATTGCCCCAGGCGTTGCGGATATAAGTGAGCAGCGCCGCTACGTCGTCGTCGGAAAGCCCCCAGTCGAAGGATGGCATCGCCGGTCCCGTGGGCGCTCCTGCAGTCGCGACCGCTCGCGAGCCTTCCAGCACCACCCGGATCAGGCTGGTGGCCTGTTGCTGCTGAACAACCGGAACCCCGGCGAGACGGGGAAACAGTCCCACGATCCCTTGGCCTTCCGCGCCGTGGCAGGCGGCGCACTGGTTATAGTAGATCGCGCCGCCATGCTGCATCTTGGGGTCTTCCGCAGAGATCGGCTGGGGCAGCGTGCCGCCGCCCGGAGGCAGGCTCTTGAGATAAACCGCTATCGCTCGTAGATCGACGTCAGTCAGGTGTGAGGTGGAGTGTGTAACTGCATCCGCCATCGGTCCAGACGCAATCACGAAACGATTACGCCCGGTCTTCAGGTAGAGCATGATATCATCGACCGACCAGTCGCCGAGACCAACGTGAGAGTTGCCAGTCAGGTTCGGCGCATACCAACTCTGCAGCACCGAGCCCTGATTGGCCTGGCCGTTCTCGTCGCCTCCCATCACGTTCTTCGGCGTGTGGCACAGTCCGCAGTGCTCCGCGCCCTCGACCAGATAGGCGCCGCGGTTCCACTCCGCGGACTTGCCTGGATCGGGCTTGAACTCGCCCGGCTTGAAAAAGAGCTCGTTCCAGCCCACCATCGACTCGCGCTGATTGAACGGGAAGGGCAACTGGTTCGCGATCACGAGGTTACGGACAGGCTGCACGGTGGCGAGATAGGCGCGGATCGCGAGCACATCGGCGCGCGTCAGCTGCGTATAGTAAGTGTAGGGCATGGCGGGGTAGAGATGAATGCCGCCATGGCCAATCCCGTCTCGCACCGCGCCGACGAATTCGTCGTCGGTCCAGCCGCCGATCCCGGTTTGCACGTCCGGCGTAATGTTCGGAGCGAGAAGGGCGCCAAAAGGAGTCTCGAGAGCCCCGCCTCCGGCGAAGGGTCTGCCGCCCGGGGCCGTGTGGCATGCCGTGCAGTCTGCGGCTGTCGCCATATAACGGCCATGCTGGATGACCTCGAACGACTGCTTGTTCGCAACTTGTGCGCGCGCCACCATGCCGACTGCGAGCACCGGCGCGAGGGCGAGGGCGAGGAGTGCATATCGCATGGCGCCGCTCCTCATGCGTGAACCAAGGCCCCGGGGCTCTTCAGGTATTGTTTGTGGATCGCATCGAGCGACCAGTAAGTCAGAGCTCCGATGGTGCCGGTGGGGTTGTAACCGGCATTCTGCGGGAACGCGGTTGCTCCCATCACAAACAGATTGTGCACGTCCCAGCTCTGCAGGTAACGGTTGAGCGCACTGGTCTTCGGGTCGGCGCCCATGACGGCGCCTCCGCAGGTATGCGTCGTCTGGTAAGGCACTATATTGAAAGGACCGGTGCGTGGCAGCTTGACGATCTCCCGGGGCCCCATGCGCTGCACGATTTCAGCAAGCTTATCCGTCAGGGTTCGCGACATCTTCAGTTCATTTTCGTGGAAGTCGAAAGTCAAGCGCATCAATGGACGGCCGAAGCGGTCTTTATAGGTGGGGTCGAGATCAAGGTAATTGTCGCGGTAGCTGTAACAGCTTCCATGGACGATCGGGATGATCGTGCTGAGATAATTATCCTTGACCGCCTTCTTCCATGCGGCTCCCCATTGCGGTGTGCCCGCAGGCGTCGGGGTCGTCTCTATGGGGCGCGCGTTCGTCTGCGCCATTGCAATGTAGCCGCCGCCGACGAATCCGTGGGGGCCGTGGTCGAAATTGTCGCCATTATAGTCGTCGACAACCATGCCGCCGGCGCCGCTGGCGATGAAAGTGTTGAAGATCTTGTTGTCGAAGAAGCCCTGGACATTGGAAGTGGTCTGATAGGAAAAGTTGCGGCCGATCACGCCCTCGCCGGTTCGGGGATCGTAAGGTTGGCCGATACCCGAGAGCAGCAGCAACTGCATGTTGAACATCTGGAAGGCGCAGAGGAACACCATCTCGGCCGGCTGCTCCCATTCGTGGCCCTGCGAATCGACATAGGTGACCCCGGTGGCGCGCTTGCCGGTGCTGTCGAGATTGATTCGCGTGACCTCGCACTCCGTGCGCGCCTCAAAATTGTCGCGCCGCATCAGCACAGGCAGAATCGTCGTTTGCGGACTGGCCTTCGAGTAGTTGCCGCAGCCGAACCGCTCGCAGAACCCACAAAAAGTGCACGGGCCCATTGTGACGCCGTCAGGGTTGGTATAGGCCTGCGACAAATTGCCCGACGGTTGAGGGAATGGCTGATAGCCCATGTCTTTTGCCGCTTCCGCCCACAACATCTGACCATAGGGCTGCTTCTGGGCCGGCGTTGGATAGGGACGCGAGCGTGGTCCTTCGAAGGGGTTGCCAGATGGCTGAATCTGCCCCTTCAGATTCCCGGCGGTTCCCGATGTCCCGCACAAATACTCGAACGTGTCGAAATGCGGCTCTAGCTCGTCGTAGGTGACGCCCCAGTCCTGGATGGTCGTGTGCTCGGGAAGGAATTTGGCGCCATAACGCTGGGTCAGGTGCGTCTTGAGCACGAAATCGGTCGGCAAAAACCGCCAGATCTGCCCGTTCCAATGCACGCCCGCCCCACCAACCCCGTTGGGCAACAGGAACGCGCCCCACTCGCGGATCGGTAGCGCTGTCTGATCTGATTTGTTGCGGAAGGTCAGCGTCGACTGCGCCGGCCGTACGAATAGGTCAAGTCGCACCGCGTAGCGAAGCTCGTCCGGGGAATAAGAGGGGGGAAAGTCGGTTGCGGTGTCCCGCCACGGCCCGCGCTCGATCGAGACGACTCTCAAACCGGCATCCGTCATGGATTTGGCGACCATCGAGCCGGTCCAACCCAATCCGATGGTCACGACGTCCGTTGGCGGCAGCTTTGTTGCCATTCGTCCATTCCTTCTTCGGCGCCGCTTTCTCGGGCGCAGCATTGAACTTCGCTAATGTCCACCAATGCTGATGGGCGGATGCGGGTAGCGTTCGTTGTACCGCTCGACCCAGTCGCGATAGTCGTAACGGGCGCCGGGGAAGCCGATCATTTTCCAGGCCGCCATGTCGCGATTGCCGCCGTAAATGGGGTCAGCAAAGAAGCCCTGGCGCGAATCCTGCAGCAGTGCGTCGAAGAACGGCTTCGCAACCATGCCCTGGAGTTGCAACGATCCGTTTTCCATCCCGGTGATGATCCGATCCTTCTCTCCGTCCGGGAGCTGCGCGAACGTCTTGCCGGCGTAGGCAGCGCGACAATATTGATCGAGGGCCGCCAGCATGCGCCGGTAGAGCTGAGCTGGCGTATATGGCCCTTGAAGGCCCTGCTCTGGCGTCGCCTGCAGAAACGGCGGGCTCCAGTAAAGTCCGGCTGCACTGCCATAGGCGCCCGCCAACTGGCGGTCGATGAAGACTGCGCAGCCGCAATCCTTTCCGCCGGGAGTCTCCGGATCGGGCGGGATCAATCGATCCACCAAAGCCTCGACCGCAGCGCTTTCCTCGGGCGCGAAGAACACCCATGGCCCCGGCTTGACCGCCTGGGGAGGATCGCCGGCAAACGGCCGCCACGGCAATCCCGCGCCACCCTGCAAGATCTCGGCTCGTGCAGCCGGCGCCGCCAGGAGCATCGCGGTCGAGGCCAGCAATACACGCCTCCGGGTCATCATTGCTGACGACGCCGATTCGGCTTTATTGGCGGCGATGGAAGCGATCGGCGAAGCGGTTTCCGTCATCTGATGGCTCCGATTGGGTTGGACAGCGACCGTGCGCTGATGATGCCAATGCCGATCAGGCACTAAATCGGGACTGTGGAAGCTGTCGGCGTGATCGGCTCCGACGGTCAGAGTGAGTGCGCTTTGAACGGAAGCGCGGCGCTCGCTGGGAACACCACATAAGCTCGCCGCCACGGCTCATCGCCAATCAGCTTCCAGCGGTGACCCGAACCCGAATTGTCCTCCGCCAGCATGACGTCACCGGGATGGATAGTGCAGCGCTCTCCTCCACGCGTCTCGAATTCCAGTGTGCCGCTGAAAGTGAAGACAAAGCGCGGAACGGGATCGCGATGCCACTCGAACGACCCGCCAGACCTCGTCTCCTGGAAGCAGAGACTGGTCGCAGCGACAACTTCGCTGAGAAGGTCGCCTCCCGCGCCGTTGGACAGGTTGATTGTCCCTTCCTCGAAGTGAGAGTCGCCATCGTCGCCGGTCCAAAGTCGCACGCATCGAATCATCGGAGCTGCTTCCGGAGGATTGTCGAAGGACGCTGCGCGTGCGGTCGTTGCTACCGCGGCTGCACCCGTGGCTGCCGTCGCGGCAAGAAAATTGCGACGGGATGGGATGAAACTGTTGGTCATGACTGTTCCTTGATAACTACGAGTAGCTCATCCTTGATAGCTACGCGTAGCTCACCGGTGATCGTCGAGGCTTGACGATCTTCTCGCGTCGAGGAAGCGTACGATCTCGTGTCCCCTATCAGCTGCGGTTGATATTCTGTAGGACGAAAGACGAGCGGAGATCTTGCGACCGGTTGCCTCTCCCGCGCAGGACCCGCTGCCCCTATAGTCGGCGACAGATTCGAGGTTATGCGATGAAAGCGAAACTCGGAATCCTACCGAGGTCGATTCGGGCGCCGCTTTTGTTTGACGGCGCTCTACCAAAGTTTAATGCTCTGGTCGCGGCATCTGCAGCCGATCATCGAGGACCGCCTCCAGAATGTCTGCGCCCTGACTACGGTCGGTCGGTTTTGATGATGCGCAGGCCGAGGTCCGCGCGGCGCCAGCCCTGAGCGGCCGGCTCGAGGCGGGTCCACTTCGTACCTGTGGTTTCACGGCAGCCAAGGCATGCGCGTCGAGATCGAGCTGCCGTAAGGCCCAGATTTGTCGCCGATATCAGACATCGCGATGTTGTTGCGAATTGTCAGAAACTGTGCCAAGGTGCTTCCGTTGGTCAGAAGCCAAGCAGGAACCCACGTGTCCGACTCCCCCAAGCGCTTTCGCCTTTGTGCATCCACGGTCGGGCCGGGTCCGATACGCTCGGGTGGCGACAAGCGGTCGCAACTTGGTAGATGGCGAACGGCAATCCAGACCACGCCGCGGTTGGAGACCTTTAGTCTGGGTCGCTTCGCTTTGCTCGCGATGACGTGCGCCCGCTGCGCCGGGATCGCGGCGCGAGAGGGTCTGACGACAAGTCGCCGGGAAATGGCGCCGCAACGGCTTGAAAAGATTGAATCCGCGCCGGGAAATGGTATGGTCTCGGAAGCCTCGGACCCACAACATCTGGTACCCTGTCGCGCGGCTGACCATGGGCGACTCCGGCTGACGAGCCGCAAGAAAGTTGCAGAAAAAGGCGCCTAACACTTTGACTTCGCTCGATGCAGAACTGAAATAAGCACTTGCGTTCCACAACTCGAAAGCTTGGGCGTCGCTCACCTCGCACTCTTTATCGCGACAGCACCTTTTCGCTGCGAAATCCGTCGACTACGTCTTCGATCACCTCGATCCCGAGGCCCGGGCCGGTGGGTGGATAGACCCATCCGTCGACATGTCCGAACGGCTTGGTCACCAGATCGTGCTGCATCGGATTGCGCAGCGGCTTCAACTCGAACAGCTTGCAGGCGGGCGAGTTGAACGAAATCGCCAAACTCGCCGCCGATACGATCGCGGACGACCATGCATGGGCGTTGGCCTGCCGGCGATAGAACTCGCAGCGTTGCGCAATCTGCTTGAAGCCCGTGATTCCCTCGGCGCGGCCGGGATCGACGCCCACCACGTCGACGGTGCCGGTCGCGAGCACGCGCTCGAACTGCTCGAGCGTCCATTCTCTTTCGCCGTAGGCGATCCGCGTCGTCGTCTTGGCGCGCAAGTTGGCGTACCCCTCCGGGTCCCAGGCGCCGAGCGGCTCCTCGATCCAGGCCAGATCGTATTCCTCCATCGCCTTGGCGCGCCGCACGGCGTCGGTGACGTCCCACTTGATCGCGATCCCGTTGTCGATCATCAGCATCTTGTTCCCGAGCACTTGGCGCATCGCCTTGACATAGGCCACGTCGCGATCGTGGTCGTAGCCGAGGTGCGCCTTGCCGCGCTTGCCGAAGCCGGTCTTGAGCCCTTGCAGGCCGGTCGAGACCCACTCCGCCGTTTCTTCGGCCATTTCGGGGATCGACTCGTAATGCGCGTGGCAGGAGGCGATCGCCGGCAGGCGGTCGTGGACCGGACCGCCGAGCAGATCGAGAACGCTTTTGCCGAGCGCCTTGCCCTTCAGGTCCCAGAGAGCGATGTCGATCGCGGCCACGGCGTAGGATGCGATGCCGCCGTGATAGCCGTACCACCACGCCTGCTGCTTGTTCTGCCGCCAGAGGGTTTCGGTCTGCACCGGGTCCTTGCCGATCAGATTAGGCGCCATGCCTTCGATGATCGCCTTCGCGGCGAAATTGGCCTCGGGAAACTGCGTGATCGATTCCCCCCACCCCACCTGGCCGTCGTCGGCGGTGATCTTGGCGAGGCACAGATGGCGAAGCGCGTTGAAATCGTTCGGTTCGGGGTAACTGACCGGGACGGCCTCGACCTTGGCGATCTTCATAATCGGCGTCCTCCTGCTATTGCGCCGCGAAACAGCGGCATGCCTTCGACGCCGACGTCGACTTTGATGAGCCGGCCGGTCATCGCGGAGCCCGTCACGTCGAACGGCCCCATGTCGCAGCAATAGAGCGCGCCGCCCTTGCCGAACGCGCAATTCAGGATCGTGCCGCCCGTCTCGAGGAAATCCAGCGGCTTGCCGTTTCTGTCGACGACGTCGACGCCGCCTGCGGCGACCGCCGTGATCCAGAAATTGCCCTCAGCGTCGATCTTGAGGCCGTCGGGAATATGACCCTCGGGCATCTGATGGATGACTTGCTTCTTACCGTCGGCCTTTCGCCGAACGACATTCATCGTATAGGACTCGACCCACACGAGCGAGCCGTCGGGTTCGGCGACGATGCCGTTGGGATAGACGTGCGCGAGTTCTTCGAGAATGTGCGCCTCGCCAATCTTCTCGATGACGACGATGCGCCCCGGATGGGGCTTCGTTTCCGGCCCCCAATCGCCGGAATCCGTGAAATAGAGCCGCCCGTCCGGTCCGAACGTGAGATCGTTGGGCCCGTCGAATTTCACGCCATCCGCCTCGGCAACGAGTATCTCAACCTCCCCAGAGGGGCTCGTCTTCTGGATCGAGGGCCGGCGGTGAATCGGCGCCACCCAGGCGCCTACATTCGGCGTCTGCGTCGAATAGACGCAGCCGTCGCTGCCGAGCATGCACGCGTTCGGACCGCCGCCCACCTTGGCGAATGTGCCGGCCTTGCCGGTTTTCGGGTCCCAAACGCCGATCTCGCTCAAATAGGAGTTCGCGTAAATGACGCGCCCGTCGTCGAGTTCGTAGGGACCTTCGGGGTGCCCGAGGCCGACCGCGCAGACCGTGATCGGTTTCTTCATCGTCTCCTCCCTATCGTCACCTGGTCACGAGTCCGCCGGTGACTCGAAGGTATAGGGAGACAGGGGGGATGGAGGCAAGGTCCTCATGCCGGCGTCGGGCGCCGGCTCGACATGCTTGGTCATGCTCGCCAATGCGAGCATCCAGGACGCCACGCCACTATCGGGTTATTGTGCTGCGCCTGCCGGGCTCCGCAGCTTGCGCGGCCCCATCGGGTCCCCACGGCTGGATATCGCTTTCGCGCTTCTCGCCCCGAACTTGCGCCATCCCGTCTGCGCGGTTATGCACTAAGGCAACGGAACCGCTTCAGGCTCGTTCCGACCCACATCAACGCTCGTTGCGCAAAATGGGAGGGTTTCGACAGCGGCCGCTAGCCCTTGCCGCCGCGCGAAACAACGCCGGGATGGCCGAGATACCTTTCGTCGATACGCATTTTCATCTTCACGACATGGAACATCCGGAGCTTCGCTATTCCTGGCTGGAGCGCGACGCGATCCATGGCTTTCTCGGCAATATCGACGCGCTGAAGGCGCAACACTACTGGATCGACGATTATCTGGCGGAGATTCGCTTCGCCAACGTGCCAAAGGCGATCCACGTCCAGGCGGCGCTCGGCACTGCCGATCCCGTCAACGAAACCAAGTGGCTGCAGGCCTTCGCCGATGCGACCGGCTATCCGCAAGGCATCGTCGCCGAGTGCCACCTGGCCGACACGGACGCCGAAGCGGTGCTCGAACGGCACATGCAATATGCCAACGTTCGCGGCATTCGCGATTTCGGCAACGGCCGCTATCTCGTCGATTCGGCTTGGCGTTTCCAGTGCCAGCCGCAGGCCGGTGCCGGCGCGGCCGCCCAGCATCATCGCCGCCGAGCCGGTATAGATGTCCGGATCGAACAGGATGGTATGGCGCTTGAGTTCCTCGCCGAGATAAAAACTCAAATTCGCGGCAATGGTGGTAGCG
>Ga0209773_10000633_pt1 | contig 11634 bp, 10 predicted proteins | sample BogFormECP14_OM1_FD_188244 | JGI IMG/M metagenome (GOLD analysis project Ga0209773, IMG submission 188244) | Bog forest soil microbial communities from Calvert Island, British Columbia, Canada - ECP14_OM1 (SPAdes) (version 2) | ecosystem: Environmental > Aquatic > Freshwater > Wetlands > Bog ... | reverse complement strand
GCCGGCGAACCCCGGCTCCTCAAGCCGCTTTATCGCCGCCGTCAGCGCAGCACGATCCACATCCGAGAAATCCATGCGCCTCTAGCTGGCCGCGACCGCCCCGCTACGCAAGATAGCGGCGCATCGTGGTCAACCGAGCATTGCTAAATATTCGATAAGGCCCCTGCCCTGCCCGTTTGACGGATGTTCCTCTGTTTCCGTCTCCGATGAAACAGACCATTCAAGCCCGAGAAGCAGCGCCGCCACGACTTTCAGAAGCCGTCCGGCTCTCGGCTCCCGATACTGTTCAGCGTTGCCGATATTCATCTGCCTTATGGGCCCTGTCGTACGTTCTGCCGCTGTCCTTGACGCGGCGTCTGCGCCATCAGATGCAATAGATCGATCGCGCTGACCTTCTGCGGTTGGCGGCTGAGATTTTCGCCGATTTGGCGCCACACATCCGGTTCGCGGATTTCCGGTCTCTGGCCCAGCATTGACCGACTCGCGAGATGCCGTCTCTCCGAGGCTTCATCGACGACGATCCAGGTTGTCCGCTGGTGGCGGCTGGCGGCGGTGTAGGCTTTGAAGCCGTGGATCGGGTGCGATCCGGCCGGCAGGGCGTGAATGTGCTCGGTCGCGGTGCTGCCTTGCGCCGTGTCCACGGTCATCGCGTAGCCATAAGTCAGGCGCACGGGGGCTTCCCGACGGGCCTGGATCTTATGCCACGCGACCAGGCCCTCGATGCCGGCATCGTTGCGCACGATCATGCCGTTGTCGGTCAGCTCGCGGATTTCGACCACCTCCCCGTTGTTGGCGAGAACCGTCTTGCGGCCTGGGACACGCGCGTCATGGACGCGATCATAAAGGCGCACGCGGTCGCCGATGGCGAGCGCCAGCCGGTACGTGTCACCGTTGCGGTCCGTCGCGTCCAAGACTTTGGCATCGTCGCCGATCTCGCCGGCACGGCGCCGCTCGGCCCGAATGGCGGCACCGATCTCGCGCGTATCGGCGTTGGTCGGCGCCGAGACCGTCAATTTGAACTCGGGATCGGCGCGGTTGGCCTCGAGCCGCTCACGCCACAGGCGGGCCACGCGTTGCACCGTGGCCTGCCGGCCACCGGCCACCAGCTCGGCGGTCCCGTCTTGCTGCTTCATTTCCAGCGCTTCAGCAGCGCGACCGGCGCGGAACAAGCCGGTGATTTCGCGCTCGCGCTCGGTCTTCTGGCGGATCGAGGTCAGGATCTCCGGAACGGCCTCTTCGCCAATGGCTTTGCGCAACAGCTCGATGACCGGGCCAGCCTCTATCGACTGGCATTGCTTGGGATCGCCGACCATGACGATCTGCATCCCGGTTCTCTGCTGCAGCCGCAGTAGGTCGAGCATCTGCCGGGTGCCGAGCAACCCGACCTCGTCGACGACCACGACGCTGTTGCGGTCGGGCATATAACGCCCAGTCTCGACGCGTTTGAGGAAGGCCGCGACCGAGGCGCGCTCGGCGATGCCGGCCGACCGCAGATCGGCCGCCTGGCGCCAGGCCAGGGTGATGCCGAACACCTCGCGCCCGTCGACTTTCCAGGCCTCCACCAGCGGGGCCAGGGCGGTGCTCTTGCCGCCGCCGGCAACGCCGATCGCGACACTCAGCCGGCCGCCAGTGGCGAGCTTGGTCATCATCGCCCGCTGGGCCTGCCATTGTTCGGCCGCGGGATCGATCATGGGATTGCGCGCCAGGAAACCATCTGCCGCACGGTCAATTTGTGCCGCCGGCAAAGCCCCCGATAAATCGAGCGAGGCGCTCTTTGCCAGCCGGATCAGCTCGCGTTCCTGGTCGATATGCAGCGCCGTCGTGATGCTCCAGCGCTCCTTGCCGCGCAGGGACGCCCCCCTGCCCCACAGCAGCGCCACCTGCTGGCCGTCCTGTAAGACTCCCCGCTCGCGGAAGCTTTTCAGCACAGCGTCAATGTCATCACCCGGCCGTTCGCCGATACCGGCAACGATCAATGCCCGTGCCGCGATCTCGCGCAATTCCTGGCCGTCCAACACGGCACGGCGGCTGAGCTCCCCTGCCAGCAATGGCAGGGCCGAGTGATAGGCAGCCTCGTGGCGCTGTTCCGAGGCTGGCGCGGGCGTGATCTCGTCCGGCCGGATCACGCTGCGATGGCGATAGGAAGCCGCCGCGGCTTGCTCGTGCCACACTACGAAATCGCTTTGCTCTTCCAGCCCCTCCGCTGTCTCTTTTTTAGCTTGCCGGGTTTCAGCCGCCCCAGCCTTCAACAAGGCAATCTTCTGGTCAGCGGTGATCGCATCCCAGTCGATACCCCTGCGTGCCGCGAAATCGCGCGCCGCATCCTGCGCTTCTATCGTCCGCTTGCTGAACAATTCGCGCACCGAATGCGGGATATCGGCGAGCCGCGCCGCACCGGTGCGCTCATCGAGCACGGTCTCGATGCCAAGCTGGCGAGCCCGGGCCGCGACGTTGGCGTGGTAGACCGCACCCAGCTCCTTGACCCGCCCGGCCAACCGGTCGAGATCGATGGCACCGATACGACCGCTGTCGGTCAGGATGCTGTTGAGCACAGTCACATGGGTGTGAAGCTGCGGGTCCGCCGTCTGCAACGGCACCTCGCGGATGTCCGTGTAGGCCCGGCCTTCTCTGTCCCGCCGCTCGATATCGACGGCCGGCCGCGCGGTGTAGTGCTGGAAGCTGATCCACCCGAGCTCACCGGTCTCGACCCCCTCCCCGCCGCCCTGGCCCCGGCGAGCAACGCCAAGATGTGTCTCGGCGTAGGCCATCGCGTCGGCAACGGCATGACGGTGAATATCTAACAGGGCGGCCCGTTCCGCCTCGGTCGGCGCCAACGCCCAGGCGACCGACAACGATTTGTCGGCGGAAAACGTCATGTCGACAAAACCGACCGGCGGGCGTGTGGCGTGGATCCGCCGGCGGTAATCCACCATGTCGATCAGCCTGCCGGTTGCCAGATTGCCGTTCTCCAGCTGCGCGATTTCGGCGGCGGTTGCCTCGCGGTGCGTCGGCACGCCCAGCGCCGCTTTGAACCGCTTGCGCGCGCCCTCGACGATCTCCGCCGGCAATGCCTTCCCGGCTTCCGTCTGCGGCACGCCCCCGTCGGCGCGCCTGCCGGCGAGCACGTTGCGGATTGCCTCCGGTGATGCCGGCTGCTTCGGATCGAGATCGAACACCTCGGCGACGCTGCGGGTCGCGGTGTGCTTTTTGCGCCCGACAATTGCGCTGCCGTCAAGTCGTGTCGCATTCAACAAATTGGCAATACCGGCTTGGGTCAGCGGCCGCTCGGGGTTGGCGATGCCGAGGCGTTCGGCCAAGGCCGGCGAGAGGTCGGGCCGCAACTCGGCGACCGTCCCGCCGGCGGCCAAATGGCCCTCCCTGATGGCGCCGCGCCAGAACTCCGCTGCGCGCTCTTCCCTCGCTTCGGTCCCGGTGTAATACTCGACGGCTCTCGTCGGTTCGGACTTCAGCGTTCCGGCAAGGTAGTATTCGGCCATCGCTTTGCCGGCTGAGGGCGATGCGCAGGCGCCGACGCGATAGGTCATCATCATCGAGGCTCGTTTTTGCACTCCGTCAGGAGTGCCTTGGTCTGTGCCCCAAATTGCGCGTCTGCCACCACGCTCCGATGGGGTTTCGCGGGACCGTTCTGAGGTGCTTCACGGTACGGGTGTGGGCGAGCGACTGTCGTGCCAGGTCACGATGATCGCGGCTGCCTCGGCGGCCGTTTTTTCTCCGCTGGCTTTTCGCCCGCTTTGATCTGCTCGCCGGCCTGGCTTTGGTTGCGGCCTTCGATGATCGTGCGCTGCCAGAACTCGGCAGCCCGTTCCTCGCGGATCTCGCGTGCGTGGTGCAGCTGAGTCCGTGCCCGCGAGATCTGATCCACCATTACCGTTACTCCGCTGCTGGGGTCGCCTGGGTGGTGGCGAACCGATTATTTGCGACTTTCGCAACCATGCCCGGCCTTCTGAAATAGATCGCCCGGCCACAGCGGATCGGCAGACCGTTAGCCGGCACGATGATAATTTCGTCGTCGCGCAGATCCTGCTGCATCTCGGATGCCGCGATCAGCGACCGGCGGATCTCATGGACGTTGACGTTGATGCCGCGCGAGGTCGAACCGAAGTTCAGGCCGAACGGCTTTTGCCGCCCTTGATTGTCGCCTTCGGACCAGGCCAGGACACCATGGACGCCGAGCTGGTCGCTGAGATCCTTGCCGGCGCCGCCGGCACGTATCGCCGCATAGCCGACCCAGGCGGCGGCATCGATCCAGGCGCGGGTACCCTCGCGGCCCCAGGCCTCGGTCATCTGACCGACCGACTGAAACAGCAGATGCAACGAGACGCCGTATTTGCGGCCGATGTCGCGCGCGGTTTCCAGGGTTTTCATCCGGCCCAGCCGGGCGGCCTCGTCGAGCAGGAACAACACCCGCCCCCGGGTCCAGCCATCGGCCATGTAAACCGTATTTAAGAGGGCGCCTACCAGCACCCGGGCAATCGCCGGTGTCGTCTCGAGGGTGCGCAGGCTGATGTTCAAAAACACGGTAGTCCGGCCGATCAGCAGGGCGCGCGGATCGAAGTCGCCAACTGATACCATCTCGGCGTAAGCGCTGGTGAACAGCCATTCGATGCCCTTGGCGGCGTTCAGATAGACGCCGCTGAAGGTCTCCTCCGCCTTGCACTTCATCAAGGTGGCGGCGATGCGCCGCGCCATCCGGCTGCGGCTCGAGGCGCGGATGCCCGCCAACAGGGTCAGCATGTCATCTTCGGGAACCGCGATCCCGCGCGCGAGCGTCGCCAGGCTGATGTCGTCCGCTTCGAGATCGGACCATACCAGATGCGCCAACAGACACGTCACCAACGCGCGGCCCATCGGCGCGAAGAACGGGTCTTCGCCGCGGCCGGAACCGGCAGCCGCCGCTTCGTCGTAAATCCACGATACGACGCTCCTGACGTGCAGTTCGGCTTCGGGGTGGGTGATGTCGATCCAGCCCAGCACGTTAAAGCCGGTGGCCGGTGGCAGGGTTTCGTCCTCGCTCGGGATGCCGATGTGCACGACCTGTTTACGTTGGCGCCGCAATGCGCCGTCGAGCATCAGCCCGAGCTCGATCGACGGGTCGAGGATTACGCTGCTACCGACCCAGGCTAGGACCGTCGAGACCGCGGATGTCGTCTTGAAGCCACCCGGCCCGGCGAAGATGAGGCTGTGCCCGCTGCCCTCAGTGCAGGGGTCGATCAATAGCGGCGCCTTGCCGCCCATGCCCCATGTACGCTCGTCGCGGGGGCTGAACGGCATCCCGGCGACCTTGCGGTCCTGATCGACGCGATACGCCTCGCCGACGACGATGCCGCCATAGAGCTTGTGCGGGCCTGGGAACAGCTTGCGGGCGTCAGCCATCGATCGCCATTGGGTATGGCCGTGGTTGTCGGTCACGCCCCGTTCGATCGCCCGCACAGCGCCGCCCGGCCGTACTGTCAATCTGCGCCGGCCGCGGTAGCGTAAACGCCAAACCTGGAACAGACCGAGCAACAGCATCGCCAGAAAGACCGTCGGCACCGCCGCGGCCAATACCAGCCAGAGGCTCACCCACCAGTTAGCCAGCCACCATTTTGTCGCATCCCACCAAGCGAGGGGCGTGAACGGCGTCCCGGTGCCCTTGCTCCATAGCGCCGAAGCCGAGACGAGCCACAAGCCCGCGGCCGAAATGGCCGCCGGGATCAAGGCGAGCGGCCGCAGCATCACGCGAGGCATGATCGATCCTTTCGGGGGAAGGCTGGATTCGATGCCGGGCCACCCGGCCGCCGTCCTATTGCACGGCTTCCGCGGCGCGGTAGTAGACCGACGGTACGGAAAACCCGTGGGTGTCGCGGCGGCAGAACGCGACGATGTCGATCAAGTTGCGCAGGATCGCCAGTAGCTTGTCGTCGGGGATGTTCCGGCCCGCCTCGCTGGTCTTCGCCATCAATGCCAGCGGCGTGAACGGGTCGCCCTCCTCAGCGTGCCAGGTAGTCAAACCGCCGGGATGGCCGGCGGCCAGCAGCCGGAGGTAGGCGAAGGCTTCCGCACCACGCAATTCCTGCATCGCGACGCGATCGGGCCGCATCCGCAACGAGGCTTCGACCGTATTTTCAGCCGAGACGTTCGCCGACCCGTAGAACATCGAGACGCGGTTGCGCAATGGCAGCGGGCCGAATTCGTCAGTGTCCTCGATCGTCACCAGTCTCTCGTCGCCCGGGATCTCCTGCATCAGCCGCCGTAACAGCGAAGTCTTGCCTGATCCGGTGCTGCCGGTCGCCGCGATCGTCTTCTTCGCCTTGACCGCGAGCGCGAAGAAGGCGGGCCAGTCCTGCGCCTGGTAGAGGGCGAGCAGTACCGTATCGGCGTCGCTGTGCTCGTCGGGCCGGTTTGCCGCTTGCCGCATCAGAGCGCCAAAGTCACGATCGCGCACCCTGTGCACCATCTTTGACGGGATGCGGATCGTGACCGAGATCGTCCCCGGGGCGGTCACTGGCGGCCGGCACAGGGTGCACCGCTGGCCGTCGGGCAAGGTCGTCATGCAGATCGGGTGTACCGGATCGAATGGTTTCGACAATAGCGAGCCGGCCAAGAGGCCGATCGCATCCAGCCGCTGGAAGTCGAACGCCTCGACATTACGCCAGGACCACCCCCCGTGCTGCTCGATCCCGACCTCGCCCGGCCGCTGCACCACCACCTCGGTTGTCGCCGGATCGTCCAGCGCGTCCTGGAGCGGGGCCAGCAGGTGGCGCACCGTGGTCTCGCCGTTTCTCATTGCCGCGCTGCTCGCAGTCTGTAGCTGTCGGAAAAGTCGATCGGTGTTGTCAGCCAGATTGCGATCGTCTCGCCCTGGTGCTTCGAAAAGGTCGGAGCGATGTTGATCTGCGCCTGCAGGATCTGCTCGGCGAGATTGTTCGCGCTGTCGGTCGAGATGTAGGTGTTGCCGCCCTTCGAGACGGCCGCCTGCACGATGCCGAGACCGCTCTCGGTCAGGCTTAGGATCACCGCCCCGCCAAAGCGCTCGAGGTAGTGATTGTCGACCGCCCCATCGAATCCCGTGCGCCCGAGATCGTCCGCCATCGGGTTGCCGGCGAGCGGGACCCAGATGCCGTTGGGAGTGTGGGCGTAGGTCGAAACCGCGAGTAACCGGCTGCCGCCGTTTTTGCCCATCGACTCGTAGCGGCCGATGACTTGCGTCCCCGCCTCCATCAAGAGCACGCCCTTGGGGCTGTAGACCGGCCCCGGCAGATGGCACAGCAATGGCCCGGGCAGGTCGCTCTCGATCGCGGTATCGAGCACGCAGGGCAGCAGCCCCGGCATCAGCTGATAGGTGTCGTCGATCGCCGGCGACGCCTTGACGCCCGGCAGGCTCGACGCCTGGAACGCGAGCCCGGTCTGCGGCGGATCGGCGGGCATCGCTGTCGCCGGCTTCGGGCCGTCAGTATGCGTGACCGCGTAGGACAGCATTGCCGGCCGAACCGGCGCCCCAGCCGGCAGCTGTCCGCGAAGGGCTGGCATGATCGGCGGTGCCGAGACCGGCGTGGTCGTTGCCGGCGATGACGCAGGCGCGTCGGCCTTTGCCGCCTGATACGGCACAACCACGCCGATAAACGGCTCATCCCCCTTCTGCGCTTCCGGCGTGTGCTGCGGCTTGCCGCGGGTGAAGAGAAAGGCCAGCAGCACCACGACCCCGAGCGCGATCAGCAGCCATTTCCGCCGTCGCCAGATCGGCAGTGGCTCGGGCTCCTCGTCCTCCTCCCATGCGTCGTTGGCGCGAAACTCACTCATCGGGCTTTCGCCTGCAGAATGTCCCGCCGAACCGTCGACGTCGTCGTCCCGGTGCCGGCGGGCTTACCGGCCGGGTCGTAAGCGGTGTTGATGATGTCGAGCACGTTCGGGCCGAGCCGCAGCCGGAAGTGAGGCGCGATCTCTTCGACCACAACAAAATCACCGGCACCATGCTGCCGGGCGAGCCGTTCGCCGCCGTCATAGCCGACGACATAGACCGCGGGTTTCTCGGACAGCCCCGGAAACCGCATCAAGGTCCATTGCCCGTTGTCCATCGGGCAACGAGGCTGGATCGGGGTCGGCCGCCGGCCCTTGGCCAAGTAGTGACATATGTCATCGGCGCCATTGAAGGCGTCGGTCCGCAATTGTTCCTCAGCCGCCGCCTGCGCGATCGTGCTGACGCTGTGCCGAGTGGCCCTCGTCCGGACAACACCCGCCTTCTGGGTCGCCGCCGGCGCTCCTGTTACCGGGGCGCCGCCTCTGAAGATCAGGTTCAGCACAACGCCCGGCGCGTCCGCGGCGCCGTCGGCGTCGGGACGCGCCAGCAGCCGAAATGGATAGACCTTCTGCGCGCCCGCGGATGACATCGTGATCACAGTCATCGTGCTTTCTCCGGGCATCACCGGCCACAAGGTCAGGTTGTTGCCGAGCGGAGTGTCCTTGATCTCCGACGGAGCCGCCCCCTGCCAGCCCGCATCCGCCAGCGCCCCATCCTTATTGGGTTTCCCGGTCTGCACGACGCGATAGACGCTCTCGCCCGGCGGGAAGGTGATCGTGGTCGGCTGACCGACGACGCCGATGATCTCGGTGCGCAGCAATGGCGAGTACGGCACGACTCGGATTTGCGCGGCACTCTGCGTGGTGTCGGCCGACGCGGCCTGGCCGAGCGCGGCAAACGAGACCGAGGCGAGCAAAATGGCAATCGCGACACGCATCACTGCCTCCTCGGGTCCGGGGTGTCGGAGCTCGCGCTGTACCCCAGCACCTGAAACCCACCCGGGTTGTCGCTGCGGTCGTCCGGCCGCATCGGCAGTTCGGGATGCCACTGAAAATCGACGGTCGCACTCCAGGGCTGCATTGGATCCTTGTTCGCGCCGCGCCATACCGTGCGGTCGAACTGCACCAGGTAGCGGCGCGTCTCGCCGTCCTTGGCGAGCGCCAGCGGGTGGAACCGGAAGTTTTCGACGCTGACATGACCGTCCTTCCTCAGCGCCTTGACCGGGCTCAACGGCGCGTTGCGGCCGGCGGCGTAGCGCGCCTGCTCGTCCGGCGTCGACATCAGCTTAGTGACGCGATCGTCGCGTTCGTCCATCTCGGGGACCCACCCCTCGCGCGCCTCGATGTAGCGTTTGAGGTACTGCCGCTCGACCGCAGCACCGAACAGCTTTGGCGCATCCTGGAGACCGACCGGCTCCCCGATGATGCCGGTGCTCTTGTCCACCAGGTAGAATTTGACCTCGCTCGTCTTCAGCGGCAGCAATGTCACCCAGCCGAAGATCGAAGCGGCAAAACAGGCCACGCCGACGCCGCCGATCACCCAACCGGTGACGATTGCGGACCGACCCAGGATGACGCGCTCCGCCGACAGATCCATGACAGCGCGGAATTTTGCGTTTTTCGCCGCGTCAATCAGCGGCCTCGCCGTCCATGGCGATATCTTGCTGATCGCGTTCACTGCAGCAGCGCGCCGAAGTCGAGGTGGTCAGGGACCAGCCCCCAGGTCGGATCGTCCTGGTGGACCATCGGCAACGGGGCCTCACTGGCGCTGGCGCATGCCCCCAGGAAGCAAAAGGCAAGCGCCAGCCACGCAAACCGGATCATTCAACGATCTCCTCTGCTGAGCGAGCGGCCGACCGGCCCCTTGCCGCGCCAGGGGTGGTCGTCGCCCGGCCGACCGCCGGCCATGTAGACAGCGGCGCCCACTGCCGCACCGGCACCACGCGAAACACCACCTGTCGCCGCCTTCCCGAGTGCCGCACCGGCGCCGAATGTCGCGGCATGAAGCCCAGCACTGCTATGGTAGACGCCATGCCCGACGGCGCGAGAGATCGCAGGGATTTGCTTTACAGCCGCCGCCGTAAGCCCAAGCAACATTGCCGACTCGGTCAGGCCCCACAGGATCACGATGCTATTGTCACCGCCGGCGGCCGGGGCCGCCGCCGTGATAAAACCTTGAATCATAGTCAATTCGGCGGTTGCCATAAGCTGGATCACGCCGAGCGCCAGAACTTGCGTGATGCACCCGCCGACCAAGACGCTGAACCAGCCCGCGGTAAAGCGCCGGGTGATGGGTGTGATACCCAAAACCAGAAATACCGGGCCGATTAGCACGACGACGACGTTGATGATTGTCGCCGTCATGTAAATGCCAAAGCTAAAAAGCAGGCACGTGACAGTTACAGCCAAAATCACGATAAGGCCGAGGCCGAGCGGGATCGACATCAACCCCCACGGCAACTGGTGATAATCCTCAAACGTCGACTTGACGACGGTATTCAAGACAAGGTCGAGAGAGGACGCCGGATTTGTTGTTGCTCCCAGGGCGTTTCCCAGCGTATTCGGTACGCCAGTAAGAAACAGATTGCTAATATATTGTGTATAATACGTGCTCGTTGCGAGCACGGCGACGATAGCCGCAATCGCCACGTCCCTTTTGAATCCCGAGAATGTCTTTTGTCCGAACGCGACCTCAGCACCGCTGACGGCGACCGCAATGACAGCCATCGCCGTAGCGATCGGCGCCATCGTCGAGATCACCGTCCCGATCATCGCCTGGAGCTGCGCCAATAGCGGCGTGATGAGCGCGGTATAGAGTGAGGCGAAAAACGTCGAGGTGCTGATCATTGACGCGGCATCCACCAGCTAGGCAAACAGAACCCGATCGCCATCGCAGCGAGGGCGACCAACGCGATAAACCAGTGGCCGTGCTGAAACATGTAAATCGCGAGCAACAAACCGCCCAAACCGACAATCACTTTGACTTACCTAGAAAAGCATCGAAGCTCCGATCCCATTGAGCATGCTGAGCGTTGTCGCATTCAGCATCGGTGCGTGCTTCGCCGGGGTTGTCTTTGCACGCGGCGAGCTTAGCCTGTAGCTCCGGAACGTGCGCCTTGAACCACGTCACCGTGCGGGCATCTGGCGGGCGCGGCACCATCCGGGCCGGCGGGGTGACCCAGCTCGCTACCGGCGGCCGGTTGGGGACCACCAAATAGACAATCACAGCGAGCCCGACGGCCGAGGAGACGCCGATCACGGTCGCAACGAGAAGTGGGCGAGATATGACGGTCATAATGCATAGCCTTTGGAGCTAGTTTTTATGGGGTCGTGTCGCCGGTGAAGGCATCCAGGTCTTTCGCCAGTTGCTCATCCGCGCGTTGCTTCGTCGCGTCGCGTTGCGCGGCGTAAACGGCGTTGATCGCCGTGAGCTGAGCGGCCTCATTGGCAGTCCACACCTGCTCAAGCGCGATCTGCGCCTGGGCGTCCTGCACGTCCTTGGGCGAGCTGGAAGCCGTCAGATGTTCGCGCAACGCCTGGAGCGCCGCGGCGTGGGCCTGCAAATCGGTGTATGCCGCCTGCGCCGCACCTTGCTCCCCGGCGATGCTGTTGGCATTTGTAACCAGCTGCTGGCTGGCCCAACTGGCATCGGTCGGGGTGTAGACATGGTTGGCCGAGTAGGCGCCGGCGGTCAGGCTCGACAGGCTGGACAGGACGCCCGAGATTTCCGGCAGGCCGCCCTGCCCGTAAGAGCGGCCGTTGACCAGGTTCAAAACCGCATAAGCGTTGACCGGCAGGCTGCTGCCCAGGCCCGCGATGTTTAACAACCCCAGCGCA
>Ga0209773_10000632_pt1 | contig 11639 bp, 9 predicted proteins | sample BogFormECP14_OM1_FD_188244 | JGI IMG/M metagenome (GOLD analysis project Ga0209773, IMG submission 188244) | Bog forest soil microbial communities from Calvert Island, British Columbia, Canada - ECP14_OM1 (SPAdes) (version 2) | ecosystem: Environmental > Aquatic > Freshwater > Wetlands > Bog ... | reverse complement strand
ATCGGCGTCGAAGAGCTTTCCCGCCAGAGGACTCGCAATAGAGTGATTTGAAGACCCGCGGCATCGCGCCGCATTCCCCCTCTATCTTCTGAGTGCGTGCCGAACCGTGTTCAGAATGTAGATCAGATCACGAGTCGAATGAATTTCCCCAAGACGTACCTGTGTGTGGCGAATTGCTGATTTTGGCAGAACCGGATGCCGGAGTGCAGACTTGCTAACAGTTGAGAGACGGTTAGAGTTCCGCTCCGAATGAAACTGATGTTCCTATTGCTCGGCCACTTGCTGGTGACTCTCGCGCGACTTGCCAGTCCCGGCGGTCTTCGCTCAGTCGTGGCGGAATCGCTCGCAGTCAAGCATCAACTGCTCATCATGAAACGTTCGCAGCGGGGGGCCTCCAATCTGACCTCGTGGGATCGGCTAATGCTTGGATTCTATACGCTTTTGGTCTCGCCCAAGCGGCTGTGTAAAATGGCGGTGATTACCAAGCCTTCGACGCTGCTGCGCCTTCACCATGCTTTGGTGAAGTGCAAATATCATCTTCTATATCGCTCCCAGCGACCTTGTCGTCCTGGGCCCAAGGGTCCCTCCGGCGAGCTGATTGCTGCGGTGGTCGAGATGAAAACGCGCAAACCACGCATGGGCTGCCGCAAAATTGCCGAGCAAATCTCGAACCCATTCGGCCTCGAGATCAACAAGGATGTCGTTCGGCGGATACTCATCCAGCACTATCGACCGGCACCAGGCGGCGCTGGCCCTTCTTGGCTCTCGGTTATCGGACAGACCAAGGACAGCCTTTGGAGCGTCGACCTCTGCCGCTGTGAGTCAATCCTGCGCCAGAGCTATTGGGTCATGGTGGTGATGGACGTATTCACGCGCCGGATTGTCGGCTTTGGAGTCGCCGCCGCCAATCTCGACGGACCCGGCGTATGCCGGATCTTCAACCGCGCGATCACGCGACAGAGAATGCCGAAATATCTTTCCTCGGATCACGAGCCGCTATTTCGTTTTCAGCGCTGGCTGGCGAACCTTCGGATCCTTGAGGTTGATGAGATCAAGTCCATTCCCTGCACACCCCGCTCGCATGCTTTCATCGAGCGACTGATCGGGACCATCCGGCGCGAATATCTCGAGCAGACTTTGATTTGGAACCAAGGCGATCTTGAACGGAAGCTCGAGCGCTACAAAAGTTACTACAACCGACATCGCTGCCACACCGGACTGCTCGGAATCACTCCGGCTCAGCGCAATGGCGCTCCTGCTCATCCTATCGCAAACCTTCACTCATACCGCTGGCGAGAACACTGCAACGGCCTCTTTCAGACCCCCGCCGCAGCTTGAGTTGTATTTCGCCACACACAGGACCAATCCGGCCAAGTCGTACGCATTTCGCGATGGATTTTGCCTTTCGCGAAGTCTGCGCGGCGGCGGTCGGCAGATCTTCCAATCATTTGCTCTGAGAAGGTTTCAGGCACGGCCCTTGCAATTTCGTTAAGCGGCTACTTAATACAATTAAGCATTTACATAAATAGTTGAGCGTTCCATTGCAAGTGAGACACGCATGAGTTTTCGCCACGTCGTACGGCGCGCTGGTCGGATGGCATCTGATGCCTACCGCCGATGGGCTCGGTAGAGTCCCGACGCAACCCGTCTACCGGGTTTTACATTGCTTATTCGTTGCAGTCACTGAATACGTAGGAGATAGCAGGGTCTTATGATACGGCCACGGAGTGCAGAACGGCAATCGAACAAGCCAATCAACTAGCGAGGCAGAGCTGTCCCGAATGTTCTGCAGTTGCCTCGTGCATCGCGAGCAACGATCCGCGCCTTAAATCCAAGAGGTCTGGCAGTGCCGGATTCCTAGGGACGCTGCTTGCGCACTTAAGTGATCGCTTAATATAATTAAGCATCTACATAATGAGGGACGGTCGACAATGCAGCAGCAGCGCGATTTGAATCGCACCCGGGAACGGATCATGGCCGCGGCGCAGAAGGAATTTGCGGCAAATGGATTTGCCGGCGCGCGGACTGACGCGATCGCCCGCCGTGCGCACGTTAATGAGCGCATGATCTTCTACTGCTTCGAATCCAAAGAGGGGCTTTACCGGGCGGTGCTTGCGAAAAAGCTGTCGGACAAAGTGAGCATCATCGAATCGACGCCGGACGAGGACTTTACCACCAGCCTGGTCAAGGGGTTTGCGTCGGCGTGCGAAGATACCGATGGACTTCGGATGTGGCAGTGGGAGGCGCTCGACAAGACTAACCGCAAATTGGTCGCGGAAGAGGAACGGCGAGCCTACTTCCAGGCCGAAGTTGCACGCTGGAAACGAGCTAAAGCTAAGGGAATCCTGCGTCCTGATGCCGACGAAAAGATGTTGATGCTCGTCAGCGCGGCGTTGCGCGCGTTTCCCTTGGCGCTGCCTCAGGTCACCTCGTTGGTTACCGGGATGGACCCGCTCGATCCCGAGTTTCGGCAGAGATGGACTGCCTGCCTTGAATGCACCGGGCGGCAGCTCTTCGCTCCGGATAATAAGAGCCACCACGATCCGGGACGCGGAAAAAACAAACAAGCATTCGAACAGAAACGAGCGTCGATCGAGTCACGCAAGCAGCCCGAGTCGCCAAGGAGATTGAAGAGTGCCGTCAAGGCCAAGTCATAAGCGCCATTCGGCAGCGCAACTGTGGGCGCGCGGAAAGTTGCTTCTCATGATAGCGGCGGCATGGCTGATCGTTACGGTAGTGGGATGCATGGTTGGTCCCGACTACCGGCCGCCCGCGATGAAGTTACCCACGCATTGGGACGGCAACGATCAGCAGATAAAGCAGGCCGAGAGCCAGCAGGACAAGACTGATCTCGCGACCTGGTGGCAAGCTTTCGACGATCCTCTGCTCAACGCGGTCATCGCGGAGGCGCTCTCATCAAATCTGGACGAGAAGATCGCACTAGCTCGAATTCGCGAAGAGCGAGCCTACGTGGTGATCAGCCGCGCCGGACTTCTGCCCAGCATCGATACGTCCGACTCGTATACTCGCCAGCGGTACAGCGCCAATACACCCTTCGGATTCTTTCCGCAGCTACTGCCAAGAGACGAGAACATCTATGAAGCCGGGTTCGACGCGAATTGGGAGTTGGATGTCTTCGGCGGCATCCGCCGCGGAGTCGAGGCCTCGAAAGCAGACCTGGCCGCGTCGATCGAAAACGCGCGCGATGTACGAGTAACGCTGTTGGCTGAGACCGCGCGCGACTACGTGGCAGTGCGCGCGCTCGAGCGCCGCCTCCAGATCGCGAAGGCAAATTTGCGCGATCAGAGTGATTCGTTGAAGCTCGCGCAGGCCCGCTTCGAGCAAGGCTTCGCGCCCGAGCTCGACGTCTTCCAGGCGCGCTCTCTGCTCGAGACGACGGAGGCGCAGGTGCCCGAGCTCGAGAGCGAGCTCGCGCAAACCGTCCATCGCATCGGCGTCTTGCTAGGTCGCGAGCCTGATGCGCTTCAGGCGGAGCTCTCCGATATGGCGCCGATTCCGGGCATCGCCGATCCCGATGCGATCGCGGTGCGAATTCCTGCCGGGCTGCCGTCGGATCTGCTCCGGCGGCGTCCAGATATTCGCGCCGCTGAGCGAGAGATCGCGGCGGCCACGGCTCGCGTCGGCGTCGCCACTGCAGACCTGTTCCCCAAATTCTCGATTACCGGCACGGCCGCACTCGAATCGATCAGCGCCGGCGATTTCTTCTTCGGGACGAGCCGGATGTGGCAGGTCGGTCCCACGATGACCTGGCCAATTTTCGAGGGCGGCCGGATTCGCGCCAATATCGAGGTACACAACGCGCAGGAAGAACAGGCGCTGCTCAGCTACCGCAAGACTGTGCTGGTCGCGCTTGCCGAAGTCGAGGACGCGCTCGTCGCCTACGCCAAGGAGCGAACCAGGCATCAGGCCCTGGCGGCTTCTGCCGAAGACTTCAAGCGCTCGCAGCTACTTGCGCTCGATCGTTACGAGGAAGGCTATGACACCTATCTCGACGTCCTTGAAGCGCAGCGATCGCTCTACAACGCACAGGACTCACTGGCGCAGAGCGATCAGCAAATAATTGACGACCTGATTGCTATCTACAAGGCGCTCGGCGGCGGATGGCAAACCGATCCGCAAACCCGATCCGCTAAAGCAGTAATCAACCTTCCCCCGGTGGCCGTTGCGCCTGTGGCCTTGCCTCCCGTTGAGTCCGCTCGCGGCGGTTCTACCGGGGGACCTTTTTTTCAGTAGTTGGTTAAAAGAGATGCAAGAGAACACTGAAACCTCAGATCACCGGCCGGACATTGTGGAGCGCGACGCCGCCGATCACTTAGCGTCGATAGAATCAGAAAGATCTTCACCGTCACGATCTGGTCGCCGACGAAATCTTATTCTGACCATCTTGCTCCTTCTTGTGGCAGCGGCGGTCGCAGTACCGGGATGGCGCTATCTGTCTTCTTATGAAGACACCGACGATGCGCAAGTCGATGGACATATCATCGCGGTCAGCTCTCGGATCAACGGCACCATAGTAGGCGTCTATGTGGTCGATACTCAGCCGGTCCGTGAAGGACAGCTTCTGGCAGAAATCGATCCCGCCGATTACGTCGTCGCTATTGAGGGTGCGAGAGCTCGGCTGGGTCAGGCCCAGGCGCAGGTGGAATCGGCTAAGGCGGACTACGAGACGGCTCTCAGCAAAGTCAGTCAGGACGACGCGACCAGCGCAAAGGCTGAGTACGATGTACCTCGGCTGGAAATCCTTGCGGCCGAAGGCGCCGGCCGACGGGAGGACTATCAGGAGAGCCTGCGCGTAGCGAAGGTGGCTAGGGCAACAGTTGATGCCGATCGCGCAAGCGCTAACGCGGCGCTGAAGAATATCGCTTCGCGCCAGGCTGCGGTTAAGCAGACTCAGGCCGAGCTCGATCAGGCCTTGCTCAATTACAGCTACACCAAAATCACCGCGCCTATGACTGGCGTGATCGGCAAGAAAAGCGTCGAACCCGGGCAGCGCGTGCAGCCGGGCGAATCGTTGCTGGCGGTGGTACCGCTAGACGACATCTGGGTAACCGCCAACTTCAAGGAGGACCAACTGCGCCGGATGCAGCCGGGGCAACCGGTCGATATCCACGTTGACGCGCTGGACCGCACCTTCAAAGGTTATGTCGATGGTTTGGGCTCGGCCTCGGGTGAGCGATTCAGCCTCCTCCCACCGGAGAACGCGACCGGCAACTACGTCAAAGTCGTGCAGCGGATTCCAGTTCGCATCGATCTCGCACCGGGCCAGAATCTCAACCATCGTCTGGTACCGGGCATGTCGGTCGAGCCCACTGTGTGGCTTAAGTGAGCGCGGCTCCGGCTGGAGGTCCGTCCGCACCGGCCTCCGCCCACAGGTACGCGATCAATCCGTGGCCAATCGCATTCACGGTGACGATCGCGACCTTCATGGAATCGCTCGACACAAGCATTGCGAACGTCGCGCTACCTCATATTGCCGGCAGCCTGTCCGCAACCGCCGACCAGGCCACGTGGGTATTAACCTCATACCTGGTTTCCAACGGAATCATCCTGCCGCTGGGCGCATGGCTGTCGGACGTGATGGGGCGCAAGCGCTTCTACATGACCTGCGTTGCGCTCTTCACGGTCTGTTCACTTCTATGCGGAATCGCTCCCTCGCTTGGCATGCTGATCTTGTTTCGCGTCCTGCAGGGAGCCGGCGGCGGCGGATTGCAGCCCAGCGAGCAGGCCATCCTCGCGGATACATTTCCGCCTGAACGTCTGGGCATGGCATTCGCCATCTATGGGATGGCGGTGGTGCTTGCACCATCAATCGGACCGACACTCGGCGGTTGGATTACAGACAACTACAGCTGGCGTTGGATTTTCTATATTAACGTCCCTATCGGAATTATCTCGCTGCTGCTCACAAATCATTTCGTCCAGGATCCGCCTTATCTCAAGGAGCGCATGGAGGAGCAGCGCCGTAGCCATCGCCGACTTAACATCGACTACATCGGTATAGGTCTGATCGCGCTCGGCATCGGATGCCTACAGGTGGTGCTCGACAAGGGTCAAGAGGATGACTGGTTTGCATCTCACTTCATCGGTACGCTCTCGGCGATCTCGCTCACCTCGATCGTGGCGTTGATTGTCTGGGAGCTGCGGCAGAAGTCGCCGGTGATGGAACTGCGACTGTTAAAGAACTTCAACTTTGCCGCTGCGAGCCTGATGATGTTCGTCCTGGGCCTGGCGCTCTATGCGGCCACTGCCTTGCTGCCCCTGTTTATGCAAGAGCTGGCGGGATATACCGCGGAATTGGCGGGCTTGGTGTTGTCGCCGGGAGGTCTCGTGATGATTGTAACGATGCCGTTGGTCGGCCGTCTGTCGTCGCACGTGCAAGCGCGCTGGCTCGCTGCCACGGGGTTCATGCTCACCGGGCTTGCGCTATGGCACATGACTCGGCTCGACCTCGATGCCAGTTTCAACACCTATACGCTCGATTACCTCTATCAACGTGTGGGCGTTGCCTTCATGTTCATCCCGATCAACACGCTGGCATACCTCGACGTTCCTGCGGGAAAAAACAATCAGATTTCGAGCATGATAAACATGTTTCGCAATCTGGGAGCCAGTGTCGGAATCTCGATGGTGACGACTCTGACCCAGCGACGAGCGCAGCTACATCAGGATACTTTCAGCATGCACACCAGCACCTACAATCCCGCACTGCGCGAGCAGCTCTCAGGGCTGACCAACAATTTGTTCCACGCAGGCATGAGCACTGCCGATGCCAGCCATCAAGCTCTGGGGCGCATGTACCTGACGATGCAGACGCAGGCGAGCACCGAGGCTTACCTCGACACGCTCAAAATTCTCGCGATCATTTGCCTCTGCATGCTGCCAATCTTCCCGTTGCTCAAGGCTAATGACCCGCGCACCAAGAAAACAACGGCGGTTCACTGATTTCATCGCATCTAGCCTTCGTTGTTCCATTGGAACCGGCGCCAGTGCGTGCTTGTGAATAGCCATCAAATTGGGCCGGTCTTCTAGGCTGCAGTTCGTTATAAGACTTGCGGCGCGTCCTTCCTGCCGCCGCGCGGATGGGCCACCGAGACCAGACCCGCGAGCAAAAGGCCCGAATTTCCAAGAGAACATTGGTGGAGGCGGGGGGAATTGAACCGCCCACAGAGTCCGGAGCGAGCCAATACCGAAAAGCGAGATTCCTCAATGAAATTAAGCGATCCTGCATTCTTCGAGAATTCGAGCGGATGGGTTACCGCATAGCAGCCCAGCGCGGCACAACTCCGGTCCGAATCGGATGCGACCTGCACACGGCTCGCAATGCGTGACGCATGCGGCTGGCAGGCAGTCGCGCGGCGATTTGAAAATCCCGAAGGCGCGGGTGTAAGAGGAGGTGATGTCAGCGTACAAGCGAATTGACGACTGTACCCTGCTCCCGGATCAATACACCGATCTGATCAGGCGAAATAAGCTCATCGAGGGCGAGAAGAAACTTATGCTGGCCGTCCTCGACGACGCGATTCGCTGTTACCTGCGAAACGTGAACTCGAATGACAGCAAGCGGCGCCAGGAATTCGTCGAGGTCAAGGACTGGATCGGGGCCACGAGTGCGGTCGGTACATGGCGAGCGAACGTCTTCAGCTTCGAGAATCTCTGCGGCGCGCTTGGCCTGGAGCCGCGTTTCCTGCTCGCGCGACTGCGGACCTTGACGATTACGGATTTGCCGTCGCGCAAGTTCCGGGGGGGGCCGACGACTTCGATCGCTGTCGAGCCTCCGCAACGTAAATCGCAGGCACAGACGAGGTCGGCCCAGAATCGACAGCGCCTGAATCTCTCCACAAAACGGTTGCGTGATAGAACGCGTCCAGCATGTTCGCGCCGCGCTTCGATCCACGACCGAACGCCGTCCAGATTGCGCTATGGGGCCAGCGGCCCGCTCGTTACTGAACGAGGAACAGACGCCATTCGCCCGGCACGCCCTTAAGGCTATGCATGCCTCGGTCCGCGAACCGCAGACCCGAGCCGGCAACGATGTCGCGCACCGTGCTGGACACTAATACTTCATTCGGCTCGGCCGAGGCCGCGACGCGCGCCGCGATATGCACTGCGATGCCGCCGATATCGTCCCCTATCAACTCGCATTCGCCGGTGTGCAGCCCGGTGCGGACCTCGAGGCCAAGTGGACGAAGTCTTTCGCGCACAGCGCACGCGCATCGTATCGCCCGATTCGGCCCGTCGAAAGTCGCCAGCAATCCATCGCCCGCCGTGTTCACTTCGCGGCCGCGGAAAGTACTTAGCTCCTTTCGCACCGCTGCGTAGTAGTCGTTGAGCATCTCGCGCCATCGCAAGTCACCCATCTCGGCGGCGCGCTCAGTGGATCGTGCGATATCCGTGAACATCACGGTGGCGAGCACCCGGTCAGGGTCCGGATGATTGCGCACACCGGTAACGAACTCCTCGATTTCGTCGAGCAGCCTATCCTGCAAATCCCGATCGAGTGCCTGCAGCAAATGGTCTGTTCCCGGGAACTCGATATACTTTGCCCCGGGAATTTTTTCAGCGATGTAGCGCCCGTTCGCGACCGGCACCGCCGAATCATCGGCGCGATGGAACACTAGGGTCGGTGCCTGGATCGACGGCAGCAGATAACGCACGTCGGTGTCGTAGTCAGCCCGAAACAACGCAACGATTGCGCCCGGACTGGCGGCGGCGCGCTCGAGGCGGCCGAACCACTGAACGAAGGCTTTGTCTTTGCGCAGACTCGGCGCGTTGATGCCTACGAGCACGCCCGCGCCCCAGTGCTCATCCAACAAAGCAAGGAATCCTTCGAAGGTCTTTTCGCTCATGGCCCAAGGCTCCGTTCGCATCGAAGCGAACGTGTTGAACAGCACCAGCGACGCGGTCCTCTCAGGGTAGGTTGCGGCAAACATCAATGACATCGGGCCGCCTTCCGACCAGCCAAACACCGTCGTGCGCTTCGAACCGGCTGCGTCCAGAACAGCCCGCACGTCGCCAATCCGCTCTTCTAGAGTGTGTTCGGCGACTCGATCGGAAAGTCCCTGGCCGCGCTTGTCGAACACAATCACCCGGCCGAAGGAGGTGAGCCTCTTCAGCATGAACTCGTTGGCAGGCAGTTCCCAGTAGAGTTCGACGTGCGAGACGGTTCCCGGCATCAGCACGATGTCGTGCGCGCCTTCGCCAAAAATCCGATAAGCGATATGGACGTCGCCACTCCTGGCGTACTTGGTTTCGGCTTCCACGGCTTTCGATGCCTTCAGGGCAAATCTAGCACGTCGCGCAGCGAACGAGTTATCGGCCGGATTGATTCGTCCGCCCCAAGGGCACGATGAAACCGCGCCGCGGCCGCGCTCGCACCAAAAAGAAAGGCACGCATTGGCTTCACCATGAGGGCATGTGGCCAAGCGTGCCATCGGCTCGAGTAGAGGCGAGATAAGATTATTCCAGTGCTTTCAGGATTTGAGGTTAGAGACGAGTAGAGTTTTCGTGCAATTTGCATTGCAGGATAGTGGGTTGTAACTCTCTTGATCAGATGAAACGCCTGTGCCTACTAAAAACTCCGAACGCACCGAATAGCCTAGAGTTTTGGCCTGAGTCGCCGTATTGTCGCCGGCATGCTTAAGCTCGAGCGATCGATCGTTTCTCGGCTTGTATGCCGATTCCGTAGTCGTGCGGCTGTGGAATTAGAGAACCTCGCGCTCCGTCACCAGCTGCGGGTTCTTCGCCGCCAGCGGCCGGGGCGGTTGCGGCTGTTCACTTTCGACCGTTTGCTCTGGGTCTTGCTCTACCGAATGTGGCCGCGCTGTCTGGAGGTGATGGTGTTGGTCAAGCCAGCAACGGTAATCCAATGGCACCGTCAGGGATTCCGTCTGTTTTGGCGTTGGCGCTCGAGATCCGGACGGCCGTCAGTGGATCGCGAGATTCGCAATCTTATTCGGCAGATGAGCGGCGCCAACCCGCTCTGGGGTGCGCCCCGGATCCACGGTGAGCTGCTCAAGCTCGGCTTCGAGGTCAGCCAAGCGACCATCGCGAAGTACATGATGCGAAGACGGGGAACACCTTCTCAGAACTGGAGGACCTTCCTGCGGAATCACGCCGAGGGCATCGCTGCGATCGATATGTTCGTTGTTGCGTCCGCGTCGTTTCGGCTGCTCTACGTCATGATCATTCTGGCGCACGATCGTAGGAAGATCGTACGCACCGCCGTCACCGAACATCCGACGGCAGCGTGGCTCTCACGCCAGGTGACCGAAGCCTTCCCGTGGGACACGGCGCCCCGATATCTGCTGCGCGACCGTGACGCATCGTATGGCTCTGATTTCCGCAGCCGGGTCGAAGCGATGGGCATAGCGGAAGTCATCACGGCGCCACGCTCCCCGTGGCAGAACGCTTACGTCGAGCGCGTAATCGGTTCGATCCGGCGCGAATGTCTCGACCACCTCGTGATCTTCAACGAGCGTCATTTGCGCCGAGTCCTGTCATCGTACGTCGACTACTACCAACGCACCCGCACGCATCTGTCGCTCGACAAGGATTGCCCCGACTCGCGCCCGATTCAGCTTCTCAGCGTCGGACGAGTCTTAGCCATTCCAAAAGTCGGCGGTTTGCATCATCACTACGAGCGCCTCGCCGCCTGATTCGTATCCGATTCCTGCTCACCAATCGTTGCGCGGCGGCAGTTACGCGTCGTGTCAGGATCTGTACATTAGTTTTTTCGCTCTCGATCAGCCCGCCGCTCCTGGCTTAGATCGCAGCCCGTCTCATTTGAACGCATCGACTCGATACCAATCTCGCAGCCGCTCGAATTCCGGTTCAGATGGATTTTTTGGTAGGGACAACGGCGTCACTCACGAGGTCCGAGTGTTGGATCGCAGCGTGCTGTACAAGCGAAAGCGCTACCGGTCGCTCACCGAGGTCGCCAAGCTTATCACGGGCGCACACTGGAACGGTCCTCAGTTCTTCGGTTTGCGCAGCAGGCAGGAGCAGGAGGCGAGTCATGGCTCGAAGTGACGGCACTCCCAAACGCTGTGCAATCTATACCCGCAAGTCCTCCGAGGAAGGGCTGGACCAGAACTTCAATTCACTCCACGCCCAACGCCAGGCCTGCGAAGCATTCGTCAGGAGCCAGGTCGGCGAGGGCTGGCGCCCGATCAAGACGGCGTATGACGATGGCGGGTTCTCCGGCGGGACGATGGAGAGACCGGGCCTGAAAAACCTGCTCAGCCACATAAAGGAAAAGCGGATCGATGTGGTCGTGGTATATAAGGTAGACCGGTTGACCCGGTCGCTGGCCGACTTCGCCAAGATCGTCGAGATCTTCGATGCCCACGGAGTGTCGTTTGTCGCGGTCACGCAGCAATTCAATACCACCACGTCGATGGGCCGTTTGACCCTGAACGTGCTGCTCTCGTTTGCCCAGTTCGAACGGGAGGTGACCGGCGAGCGCATCCGCGACAAGATTGCCGCTTCCAAGCAGAAGTGGATCTGGATGGGCGGCACGCTAGGTTCTGGCTCGCACACCATGCTTTCGATCGGGTTCCGCAAGTCAGCATTACAAGCGCAATGGCAGCGGCCAGAAAACGAATCCGTACCGCGAGGCT
>Ga0209773_10000631_pt1 | contig 11647 bp, 4 predicted proteins | sample BogFormECP14_OM1_FD_188244 | JGI IMG/M metagenome (GOLD analysis project Ga0209773, IMG submission 188244) | Bog forest soil microbial communities from Calvert Island, British Columbia, Canada - ECP14_OM1 (SPAdes) (version 2) | ecosystem: Environmental > Aquatic > Freshwater > Wetlands > Bog ... | reverse complement strand
TTTCGGCCTTCCGCAGGCTCAATGCGAAAACTGGCGTCGAGAAGATCAGAAACAAACCCCAGCACGAACGTGCGCTTCTGCAGATTCGATTTGAGACTTTCATTCGCCTTGGTCGTATTGCCGCTCTCGAAGAGCGTCCATGCCAGGGAGATGCGATCGACGAGCGATACTCTGTGCTTGCCGTATGACGCATATCGCAGGTAATAGAAAGCAGTTGCTCCAACGCCCACAACTACCAGAACAATGGCCGCGTAAACAGCCTTTCTCGGAAATGACCATTTTGGTTTGAAGGAGCTGAATCGCGTGGCGATGACACCCAATAGAACAAAGTAGACGAGATTTCTGCGTCCCATCGGCACAATCAGCAGGAACTGAATTGCAAGCATAACGGCGAAAATACGCCTCATCATGCCTTTGGGCCACTCAAGAATGCAAATACAAGTAAAGGCAAACAGGGTTGGGAACAACCAGCCGAGGGCTCCTCCCAGAATGCTCATGTGGCCGCCGTTCGCTGCAGCGGTTGCTCCCATGTAGCCAAGTTGACCTGTTATGTAACCCACAATCACGAGAGCAGTGCCAAGCGGCACAAACAACGCGGCTCGATTATCGAGCGGGAGCAGAAAATTCTGCCCGAAGATTGGTGTCTCGAAAATCTCTCCAAGCGCGTAGAGTATGCCCGAAGAAATGAGTACAGCTGCCATGGCATGGGATACAGCTTCGGGATCGCGATGAAAGTACGCTGCCAGCGTCAGATCGCCTCGTTGGATAGTCAGCCAACTGTTCACAACGCCGAGGCAGTAGCCCACAGTATTTGAGATGCAAATGAGGTGAGAGAAACGGATCGGTCCCCGTCGGATTGCGATTCCCCAAAGAGTGTAGAGGCCGACTGAACTTCCCACCAGAGACGAAAGCAAGAGCATCGGGTCGGTTGGGATCATCCATGTAATCAGGCCGACGCTCAAAAGCAGCAGAGGGAAATCGAGAAAATACAGACGCCTCTCCTGCGCGAGCTGATCACCCAACTTCCGCGTGGAATGGGCGATTCCCGGCCAACTAAGCTCAGCCCTCGGATTCAGTGTTGTACTCATCGGGAAAATCTACCCATTCGAATTACCTGGACACTCCAGCACTGCGATGACGTTTATCTACATCAAGGATGGAGATAGATCAGCAGGCCGCTTGTGATCGAGATGGCTGCCTCAATTCCGCGATATGTCAATGTCTTACTGATACTTGATGGAACAAAGAGTATATCTCCGTCCCTCACTCCGATGTCTGCCTGCGAGCCGTAGGCCACGTGCTTAAGATCAAGATCTACTTCTTCTCTTCCCTCAGGGGTTTTACGAATCAGTTTCGTTTTGCTCAAAGCCGCAGTCTTATCCCATCCACCGGCGAGCGAGAGGGATTGCATTACGGAGACGGGGGAATTGTTATCGATCAGGAATCCGCCAGGCTTCAGCACATCGCCAATGACGTATACGACGCCTGCTTTCGCGACGACGACGGTATCGCCTGGAAGAATAATGGGGTTCTCCTGCGCGTACATCGTGTTTGGCCCGGATTGCAGCGCAATGGTATCGGGATGTTGCGGATCACTACGATGCACAATCGAGACCGATTTTCCGGCAGTGCTTTGTAAGCCTCCTGCGACGGAAAGCATGTCGAGCAGCTTGCGCGTACCGAGCGTGGGATAGACGCCCGGAGCTCTTACTTCACCAAGTACCGTCGCCCCCTGAGAGGCGTATTCCGCGATAAAGACAGTGACGTGTGGATCGATGATCAGGTGTCGGGACCGCAGTTCTTCTTCGATCCTGCGAGCCGCGTCGGTCGTACTCAGGCCGGCCAGCCTCATCATTCCGAGCACTGGCAGATTCACATCGCCGTCCTGACTGACACGCGCAGAAGTTGTCAGTTCAGGAGTATCGAAGACAACGATATTCAAAAGATCGCCGCCGCCGATCGCAATGTTCGGCGCGGGCGGGCGTTGCTGATCCACGGGCGCCGCCACAGAAGGCGTCTCTTGAGAAAACCCAAAGTGGGTAGCACATAAGAGAACGGTGAAGGAGACGGTTCGTACAAGAATAGATCGGTGTCCCATCTTACTTTTCCGCATCCGTCACTCCGTAGCCGGCTCCGTAACCCTTGTTGTAGTCGTAGTCATAGCGTTTCGAATAGGTGTAGTAATTCTCCAGCCGCAGATCGACGTCGTTTACAACGGTTCCCAGAAGGCGAGCATTCGCGCGAAGCAACTGGTCGCGCACGCGAGATAAAGCCTTTTTGCGCGTGATACCGGAGCGCACGAGAATGAAAACCGCGTCCATGTGAGGGGCCAGACTTAAAGTGTCCGACACAGCGAGCACGGGCGATGTATCGAGAATCACGTGATCATATTCGAGACGCCACTGCAGCAGCAGATCCTCCATGCTTCTCGATGCCAGCATCTCTCCCGGGTTTGGAGCGATCGGACCGCGCGTAACGACTGTCAGATTCGGGAGATCCGGTATCGGCTGCTCGTACACCTCGTTGCCAGACTCGCGCGAGAGGAGGGTGGATAAACCAGCCCTGTTGGAGGTTTTGAATTTGAGATGTTGCGTACCCTTGCGCAGGTCGGAATCAACCAGCAGCACACGCGCGGAGCGCCGCGCGAACGAGATGGCGAGATTCGCCGCGCATGTGGACTTTCCTTCCGCAGCAAAGCTGCTGGTCAGCAAAATCAGCCGCGGCTCCCGGTCTACGGCCGACAGTAGCAGAGAGGAGCGAAGAGTTCGGAACGCCTCGGCAATAATCGATTGGGGTTCGGTGTACGAGATCAAGTCGGCGGATACCTTTGAGCCGCGCTCCTTATCAAGCGCCATCTGTTCCGCGGAGCCTCCACCGATCTTCTTCAGCACGTCGAAGTGTGGAATCACTGCGAGCGCAGGCAGGCCGGAAATAGCTTCAGCATCGTCAGAAGTACGGATGGTGTCGTCAAGCGACTCGAGGAACAGCGCTGAGATGATCCCGAGCAGCAGACCACCGAGAAGACCAAACGCGAGATCTCGCTTTTTTCTGGGTGAGACAGGCCGCGCCGGTTCGCTGGCTCTGTCAACCACGTCGATATTGTTCGAGTTCATCAGACCGGCGGTGATGCCGGCTTCCTTCAATTTCGTCTGCAATGCATCGTAGAGGTCAGAGGCTGAATCGGCTCCGTGCTTCAGGATCTCGAATTCTGCGACAGATTCATTGGCGCGATACGCTTCCTGTTTGATTTGTTCCAACCGGTCGCGCAGCAGGTTCTCGGTCTTGACCGACGCGTTATATTCTTCCTCAAATCGGTTCGTAAGGTTATTGATCTCAGAGTCGATGCTTGCCTGAACAGATGCCAGTTGCTTTTCGGCTTCCTTTATCTTCGGCCAGTCTGAGCCATATTTTGATTTCAGCTGCGCGTCCTGCACCATCAATTCGCTTTGCTGCTGGCGAAGAGCGGTAAGCGTTGTTCCCGGCGCAACGGAAACAAGCAACTCGGGATTTCTGGTCTGCGCCATGCGGAAGCGAGCTTCCTTGACGATGCGGTCAGCCTGAGCCTCTGCCAGTTGCTGGTTCACCGTTTGCAGATTATCGGTGACAAGTGTCTGGCCTTCTGGACTCAACCCAATGAGGTTATTCTCTCTCTGATACTTCGCGGCTTGCTGTTGCGAGTCTTCTACCTGCTTCTTGAGCGTGCTCAACTGCCCCGAGAGCCAATTTGAAACACGGTTGGTACCTTCAAATCGGGCGCGCAGGTCACGCTCCATGTAAGCGTCCACAATCGCATTTGTAATCGCCGTTGCTACTTTAGGGTCGGGGTTTCGGTACCGTATGTCGACCAGATTAGTGCCCGGGATGAGCATGATTTTCAAGTAGCCGGAGAATGTGCCCAGCAAACCAGAGCGCTGCCCCGGCGTCAGATGTCCGTTGTAGGGCGAGGTCTTGAAGATATCCGAGAAGGGCTTCTTATGGTACAGGTCGAGGGTATTGATCACGTCAAGCGCAACGGTATTGCTGCGCATGATGGCGACTTCTGTCTGCAATCGCTCGGAAGAAGCGTCTTCACCCGCGAGGTTCTGCTCGACCAAGTCGCTGATACCAATGTTTGTTGAACGGCCCAGGTCAATATCCATCTGCGCCGAGGCTTCATATTGCGGAACCGACAGGAAGGCGAAGTAGCTGGCTACGAGGACTCCCAGAAGCAGACAAACGAGAATGACCCACTTCCGCTTGATGATGATTTTGCGGACATCGCCCGGAGTCAGAACGGAATGCTCCAGAACACCGCTTGCTGCCGGTGCTAAAGGTAATTCCTGGCGGTGCGGCGTAATCGCTTGTCCTTGCATTCCTGGTCTAAACTCCTTGCTTTTTTTGAGACTGCGGTCTTGTCTGTCGTTCTAGCGGTCAATAGCGAAAGGGAAAGTCTTCAAAATATCTGCCGAGTTCGGGCAGGTGTCGAGTCTTGATTGCCAGCGATGAGATGTTGGATGCATTTTCGGCTCTTCGACTCGTATGAATTATTCAACACGAAAGGCGATAAAGAGTCTTTTCCGAATAATTTTCAGTAACTCCGACTCTAGACCGATCGTTCTTCATACGCCTGCATAGACCCGGCCTGATTGCTCCTGACTGCCCAGTGCGCTGGTATGAATTCTGTTTGCCTTGAAGGCTCTAATTGCGTATCCACTCCTGCTGCGGGATGAGTGTTCGGCGTGAATAAAAAGGATCCAGCGGTTCGCAGAACCAGGAATCTGCCGCGTTCGACGGGCCTGATTGGCAATAAGTTACGCCATCGCGAGCCCAAACAGTCATATATTTACAAGATAGCGAACGCGGAGAGGGTGGTCAATCAAAAGCGTCAACCTGGGGATTAGCTGATTGATTCCACTCAGAAAAAAGAGCCGGAGGCTATCAACCTCCGGCTCAGATTACTTGATGATTTGCTGCTGGTTCAATTGCTGTGCTGATAGTCCACGCGAACTGCGAGGATCTCATACGGATGAATTGGAAGCGTCACATGGCCGCTTTCTACCGTCAGGGGTGAGCCCTGCGGCTGCTCCAGCAGGTTCGTTTCCGTGGCTGCCGTTGCTCCGGGCGGCAATGCGATTTCCACATTCGCCTGCTTCCCTGCCCACTCGTACATGTGCAGAATCAGCGAGTTGCTGTCTTCGGCCTTCTTCATGGCGGTGAGCACCACATTCTCTGGTTTCACGGTCAGGAAGGAGTGTTCCAGCGGCAAGGTTCCTGTGTGCGGCGCAAGCTGAACCGCCTTCAGCCCGTAGTTGTATTCGTAACCGTGACGGACTGTTAAAGCCTGCTTCCAGTCCCCGGCGTGTGGATAGAGCGCAAAGGTAAAGTGCTGATGGCCGCGATCCGCTACCGGGTCGGGCCATGTTGGCGAGCGCAGCAACGAGAGACGCAGGACGTTGCCGGCGTCGTCGTAACCGTATTTGGAGTTGTTCAGCAGACTGAAGCCGTGCTGGCCGTCGTTCAGATCGGCCCAGCGCAGCGCAGGAACTTCGAATTGCGCCTTATCCCAGCTGTTGTTGCGGGTGGTTGGGCGTTCGATGCTGCCGTATGGGATTTCGTAGGTGGCCTTATCGCTGGTCGCTGCCAGCGGAAAGGCCGCTTTCAGCAGGATGTGGTCTTCATGCCAATCAATGTCGTTGACGATGTTGACCTCATCCGAGCCGGTGGCAAGCTGTATCTCCTGCACGAACTTGGACTTCGACCAATGGCGCGTTACCCGAATCGATCCGAGTGCCGGGCCCTTCTGAACCAAATCGACTGAATCAGCATCGGTGATTTTGGTCGGAGGAACGTCCAGCGTGCCGGGATCGATGTTCCACGCGTCGTAGTCCTTCGGCGTGTCTTTGAACGCCTGCAGCTCATTGCCGCAAGCGCCGCTGGCAAGCGTTTCGAAGTTCGATTTCTTGTCGTAGAGGCTGGTGATGCAGCCTGTGGTTTTATCTACGGTAACGCGGACAGCGGCGTTCTCCAGAGTCAATCCGTTTACCTTCAAATCGCTCGTGAACGGCTTTTCGCCCGGAACGACATGCAGGACCTGATAGCCCATGGATGGCACGTTCTTCGCTTCCACGAGCAGCTTGTAGGAGTTGGTTTTGGTATCGCTGGAAAGCTGGACGGCTGGAAGAACGTGTCCTGCCGGGTCAAGAACGGAAACTCCGTTCGGAGTTGCGTTCGGCATTTGCACGCTCACTTCGACCGGTCCGGAGCGCTCCCACGCCAGTGGATTGAAGACCAGGACGGGAACTTCGCCAGCAGCTTTGGTGTTGATCTGGGCGGCGATGGTCTCTAGAGACTTTTGTGAGATCTCGCTTGTTTCCAGGCGCGTCTTGTCGAATTGCTCCTGGGCTTCCTTGTAGATGATTCCAATGCCGGATCCGGCGGCGAGGTCATGGAAATCATTGAACGTGATCGTCTTCCATGCGTCGGTCAACTGGTCATTCGGATACGACTTGCCGTCGAGCCATGCGAGCGAAGCGTATTTCTCGGCATTGAGGGCCCACTCTTCGCTGTGCCGCATGTTCCACTTGTGCTGCGCCTGCGTGGTCTGCACGCCGCGGTGATATTCGAAGTACAGTTCGCTCTTCCAGGTCGGAATCGCGATCTGGCCTTCTGGCGGTGTCGGAGGCGGCGTGTAGCCCTTCATCACTGAGAAGTAGTCCCACGTCGGTGACTCAGGAGAAACCTGCTTTTCTACCGTGCTGAAGAAGGTCTGTGCTGTCCCGAATTTGTAATTAGGAACGATCTTGTTTGGCTCTGCCCAGTGATCTCCCTCGTCGAGAACCGCGCGGGTTGGGCCGCCGCCGTGATCACCGATGCCGTACAGGTCCATCATTTCGGTCATGCCCGGAGCCCGCTTGCGGGCTATTTCGAGGCCGTATGAGAGGCGAACTGGGTTGAGGTCGTTGTTGGCATAATCGAGCGGGAAATAGGTCAGGACCTTGCTGCCATCGGGTGACTCCCACCAGAAGAGCTTGAACGGAAGCTGATTGGTATCGTTCCAGGTCATCTTCTGGGTGACGAAATAATCGACGCCCGACTTCTTGTAAATCTGTGGAGTCTGCCAGTTGTAACCAAAGGAATCCGGGTTCCAGCCGATGCGGACATCGACGCCATATTCCTTCTGATAGAAACGCTTGCCAAGCAACAGAGAGCGTGCCTGCGCTTCGCCGTCAGGCAGGTTCAAGTCCGGCTCGACCCACATGCCGCCGACCACTTCCCAGCGGCCTTCCTTGATGCGCTTCTTGATCTCTTCGTTCATCTCCGGATACTTGGTCGCCACCCACTCGTTGTATTGCGCAGCGGATTGCGTGTAGGTGTAGTCCGGATATTCATTCATCAACTGCAGTGCGGTCGAGAAGGTGCGCTTCACGACGTCGACAGTTTCCGTCCACGGCCAGAGCCATGCGGCGTCAATGTGCGAGTTGCCGGTCACGTGGAAAGTTGCGCTCTTCATGACGGGCTTCAGAGCGTCAAGCTGGCTCGAGGACTGCTTCAGCGAAGCGTCAAACTTCGACTGATCGGCTGCGTCGAGGGCCTTCAGATCGATAGCCTCGATTGATTTCTCCAGCGTTGCTTCGTCGCCTTGGGGATTTTTCGACAGGCTGGGAACAAGCAGCACGGCAGAAAGAAATTCCTTGCGGAGATCGTCGGGGTTCGGGCGGTTCTCGGCAAAGTCGATATTGAAGTCTGCGTTGTGGAAGTGCTTTTGATCGACGGTGTGCAGCATCTTTACGGCGATCAGAACTTTTTCGCCCGGCTTTGCATGATCGAGCAGGATAATTGGTTCAAGGTCATCGCCCAGAGCAACGCGACGTCCATTGAAGTAGATGATCTGCGGCACAGGCCCGTTCGCACCTGCGGAGAAGCGGAACCAGATACGGGTGTCGGTCAGGTCATACCCGTTGAGCGTCTTTGGAACTTCTACCAGCCGCCGATACCAGGATGCTTCGCCGGAAGATTCGAAGCCGGGCTTTACCAACTGCCAGCTTGAATCATCGAGATCTACGCTCTCGCCATGGGCAACGTCACCCGAATGGAACCGCCACTCGCCCGCTGGCAAGTGGTTCAATTCGCTGAGGCGCTTGATAACCGTCTGCGCCTCGCTGGGCAACGATTTAGTAAGCTGTGCGGTCTGCTCTGCGTCTTGCGCCCACACAGGAGATGAAAAAAATATGGCGGTGGCGCAAATCGTGCTCCAGGCCACTCCGCGACCGAATCCAGTCTTCACCTGCAATCTCCTCGCTCATGATTCCCGCGTTACCTTGGCAGAAAGCCTTTCTGAAAACAACGGGTAGAGACGGGTCGGATTATATTCCTAAAAAATAAAAAGTGGAAACGATTCCATTCAGAGCGCGAATTTGGCGGATGCCAGCCGGACGGATATAAAGCAACGACTGTTACTTTTTTCCCTGATTGCTTGCCTGAACGCGATCAGATTGCATTTAGTAGACTCATCATCAGCATGATGCGCCGCTTGGCTTACCTATTTTCCAACCTGACCGTTCTCTGCCTCATCGCTCCATTCGCCGTCGCCCAGGGCACGCGCCTTTGGACGCAAACGCGCTTTGACGAATTTGAAAAAGGTACGCCGAAAGGTGTTGCTGTGCGCAGCGATGGAACGCTGGAGGCAGGGCCGGAGAGCAAGCAGATCGCGGTAACGCCTTCTACCTATGTGTGGTCGATTGCGGCGGACAGCGCTGGTAACGCGTATGCGGCCACTGGCTCTCCCGCAACTGTGCTGCGTATTGCTCCGGATGGCAAGAGCACAAAACTTTTTTCGAGCAAAGACCTGACGGTGCAGGCAGTGCGCGTGGCGAAGGACGGTTCCGTCTTTGCCGCTACCCTGCCCTCGGGCAAGGTTTACAAGCTTCCTGCAGGCGCCTCGGACCTGGATGAGAGCAAGGCTGAAGTTGTCTTCGATCCCGCGCAGACGGAAGAAAAGCCGAAGTACATTTGGGACCTTGCATTCGATGGAGAAGGACGCCTCTACGTTGCCACCGGAGGGCCGGCGGCTGTTTATCGCCTGAATGTTCCGAGCAGCGGTGCGAAGCCAGCACTCTTTTTCAAGAGCGACGAACAGCATATTCGTGCAATGGCCTTTGACAAGGCGGGAAACCTGATTGTCGGTTCGGATGGAAGCGGACTCATTTATCGTGTCGACGCCACCGGAAAAGGCTATGTCATCTACGACGCTCCCAAGCGCGAGATCACTTCGCTGGCAATCGCTGACAATGGGACGATCTACGCTTCTGCTGTCGGCGGCAAGGGACAGACTACGCTGCCGCCTTTGCCGGTGCAGGGCATTCCATCAGTGACGGCTACGATCTCCCTAGTGCAGCCCGGCTCGGTGCAGGCGTTCAATGGCAACACGGTCATTCCCGACGGCTCTGAGGTCTATCAGATTCCGGCGCAGGGTGCACCGCACAAGATATGGTCCGATCACGATGACATTGTCTATGCGCTGCATTGGACGCCGCAGGGATTGCTCGCCGCAACGGGAAATCGCGGGCGCATTTATCGCATCCACGATGATGGACAGTATGCCGACATCGCCCATCTTGAGGCCTCGCAGGCAGTGGGTTTTGCCGATTCTCCGCAAGGGCTGTTTGTGGGCACTGCCAATACCGGGAAGGTCTACCTTCTGAGCCACAATCAGGCTGCGGAAGGCACGTATCTCAGCGATGTCTTCGATGCTGGAGCCTTCTCGCAATGGGGCCGGGCTGAGGTGGATTCGGCTTCGCAAAATTACGATTTCTATGCTCGTGCGGGAAATATCGAAAACCCGGAGCGTGCCTGGAGCGAGTGGAAGAAAGTCCTGCCGAACAACGGCCCCCTGGGTCTTGACAAGTCCCGCTTTGTGCAGTGGAAGGTTGTCTTGCGTCCGGGTGCGACCGTCGGGGTGGTCGGGATCAACTACCTGCCCGTCAACATTGCTCCAACGATTGATGAGATGGTGGTGGTGCCTGGCGCGCGAGTGAACGCATCCTCTTCTCAGGGACAGCAGCCGCAATCCGTGGCCATCAACTTCAACGCGCCTCCGAATCCCGGCCTGCAGTTCAACGCCGAGCCTGGGCGCGAATCGCTATCCGGCATCAAGGACAAGTCGGCTGTGACAGCGCGCTGGGCCGCTCACGATGACAATGGCGATGAGCTGATTTACAGCGTCTACTATCGCGGCGACAGCGAGACCAATTGGCAGCTTCTGAAAGACAAAGTAAACGAGCGCTATTACACATTCGACGCGACCGCCCTTCCTGACGGAGCATATCGACTGAGAGTGATTGCCAGCGACGCCCCATCCCACAATCCGGGAGAGGCGCTTACGACGGAGCGCGTGAGCGATCGTTTTTTGATCGACACTACGCCGCCCGTACTTACCGCGATGGAGGGCCGCATGGATAACGGCAGGATCCATGTCACGCTGACGGCGACCGATAGCGCAACTCCGATCGGGCATACTGAATATTCTGTCGATGCGGGACCGTGGCAATACGTAGAGCCGGTTGGCAAGCTTTCGGATTCACTGACCGAGCACTATGACTTTGAAGCGCCGCTCAATCCACCGCAGCCGGGCGCGGCGCCTCCGGCGAATCCCACGGAGCATGTGGTCACGGTACGCGTCTATGACCGCTACGAGAATGCGGCGGCGGCGAAGGCAGTTGTCCGGTGAGATTTGAACTCTTTGTCGCGGCTCGCTATTTGCGGGCGAAGCGGCGGCAGGCTGTTGTTGGCGTCATCACGGCGATTTCGGTAGCGGGCGTTGCGGTTGGCGTTGCTTCTCTCATCATCGCACTTGCTATTACCAACGGGATGAGCCGCGATCTGCGCGAGCGGCTGCTCAGCTCAACCGCGCATGTGGACCTGATGCGCGTGCAGAGCGACGGCATCCGCAATTGGCGTGAGCTTACGGATCGGCTGCGCCATCTGCCTCACGTCACGGCTGCAGCGCCGGGACTGTATGAGCAGGTGCTGGTGTCGCGGGGAGCGCTCTCGGGCGGCGCACAGCTAAAGGGCGTCATTCCTGCGGAAGAACGCACTGTCAGCGATCTGCTCGCGAATATCAAGCAAGGCAGCGCGGACGCGCTCGCACAGCCTGTGGACTTATCAGGGGCAGACGATGTCAACCGGGCAACGCCACCACTCGTCATCGGCTACGACCTCGCGAATACGTTGGACGCCAAGGTAGGCGATACAGTGCTCGTCACCAGTCCACAGGGCGGATTGACGCCCTTCGGCATGGTCCCGAAATATCAGCGTTTTCAGATTGCCGGCATCTTCCGCTCAGGCTTTTACCAGTACGACTCAAGCTTTGGATTTATCCGACTGGCCGACGCACAGCGCCTCTTCGGCGAACCGGATGTGATCTCAGTGATCTCGTTCAAAGTCGATGATCTTTATCACGCCGACCGCATCGGGAAAGAGATTGAGGAGGCCGCCGGCCCAGGGTTTGAAACGACCAACTGGATGGAGCAGAACCGCGAACTTTTTCGCGCACTCAAGCTGGAGCAGATCGTCACGTTTATCGTGATCGGTCTGATTGTCTGTGTGGCTGCGCTGAATATTCTGATTGCGTTGACCATGATGGTGATGGAGAAGACGAAGGACATTGCTG
>Ga0209773_10000630_pt1 | contig 11649 bp, 9 predicted proteins | sample BogFormECP14_OM1_FD_188244 | JGI IMG/M metagenome (GOLD analysis project Ga0209773, IMG submission 188244) | Bog forest soil microbial communities from Calvert Island, British Columbia, Canada - ECP14_OM1 (SPAdes) (version 2) | ecosystem: Environmental > Aquatic > Freshwater > Wetlands > Bog ... | reverse complement strand
CGCGCGCTCCTCAAGAATCCCCCGATTATGATACTCGACGAGGCGACCAGCGCGCTGGACGCCAAGACGGAACGCCAGGTTCAGGAAGCAATCGACGCCGCGATGCGCGGACGCACGACCTTCGTTATCGCCCACCGCCTCGCGACGATCCGGAACGCAGACCGGATACTGATGTTCGATCAGGGCCGGATCATCGAAAGCGGAACGTTCGAAGAGCTCGTCGCGAAGGGCGGGGCTTTCGCGACCCTCGCCAGGGCGCAGTTCATGGCCGGAGCCGAACCGGTTCGTGCGTAAATGGGTTCATGACCACGTCGCCTCGTCCGGCAGCAATTGGCTGGTCTCGCCGTTGCGGATCAATCCGGATCTGATGAGACGAGGCCTTGCCTTCACCTCTTCCATAATCTTTGCGATGTACTCACCGAGGAGCCCGACCGCAAAAAGATTAATGGCGCCAAAAAACAGCGAGGCCAGGAGCAGCGTCGTTGCGCCGCGCGGTGCGATATCGGGTATTAGTATGCGCAGGGCGGCCACGATCACCCCGAGCACGATCGAGAGCCCAAGCAAGACGACCCCTGCAGCGGACAGCATTTTCAGCGGCGCATTGCTGAATGAAAAGATGCCTCGCTTCGCCCATTCCAGGTTCTTCAGGAGATTGTTTGTGCTCTCCCCGAACGCGCGCTTTGGCCGGACATAGTCGACCCCAGTCTGGCGGAAGCCGATGTAAGCCCGCAATCCTCGGAGAAACAAATCGCGCTCTGGAGAGCGCAACAGCCAGCCCACGACTCTTCGATCGATCAAGGAGAAATCACCGGCGTCAAGGGGTATCTTGACATAGCTCAAATAGGCGAAGAGCCGGTAGAATGCCTTGTACAAAACGCCCCAACCAAAAGGCATGTCCCGCTTCACGCGTCGCCCGTAAACGACATCGTAACCCTCAGTCCATCGACGATAAAACTGCTCGATCAATTCGGGTGGGTCTTGCAGATCGCCGTCAAGAAGGACGCAAGCTTGCATGACCGACATTTCCATTCCGCTTCGGAAGGCCATCTGGGAGCCAAAATTGCGCGAATGGGTAATCCCGAGGACATGCGGATCTGTCGCCGAAATCTCGACAATGCGGTCGGCGCAATTGTCGGGGCTTCCGTCATTCACGAAAATGATCTCGTAATTGACGTCCAGTTTCTTGAACGTGTCGGTCAGCCTCCGATGCATGACCGGTATGGCCTGTTCATCCTTATAGCAGGCCACAATCGCTGAAATGCTCCGACGTCGAGGACTAGGCGTGCGTTTGGTCATGGCGCCGGCGTCCAACCCTTCGAGCGAGCGAACCCACTCGGACGTCAGTTTCAAGCCCGTGGCGAGATCGGTTTTCGCAGTCCAGTTGAGCAATCGTTCGGCCTTGCCCGGCGCCGCGTACCAATCCGGGAGGTCCCACGATCTGCCGGCCATCGACCCGAATATCGGCTCCGCACGGATTGCGAACACATCGCCCGCGACCTTTGCAACCTCACGGATTGTCGTGGCCCGGCCGGTGCCGATGTTAAACGCTTGGCCGTAAATGTCAGGCGTCAGCCGTGCGGCCGCCTGGACGAACGCATCACAAACGTCGTCGATATAGACGAAGTCCCGCGACGTATTCGGGTCGACCAAGGGCGGAAACGCGCCTTTCAATCCTTTGGCCACCAGATTCGGAATCAAACGAGACAAGTCCTCGAGGGGACCGTAGACAGAATAGAGTCGAAGGTTCAGAACGGGAAGGCGGCGAATGTTCCCGACATAGGATATGTAGTTACTCGCCGCCACCTTCGAAACGGAATAGTGGCTATTCGGTTGAAGGAACGCCTCCTCCAACGGGCCAGCGCTATTGGTTCCGTATTCCGACGAACTTCCCGCGTGAACGAACGCGGCAAAACCTGTGTCAGCCAGCAATTCCATCAACTGGACTAGGGCGGTGAAGTTGGTTCGATAGATCAACTCCTGATCCGTCTCGAACGAATAGGCGCCATAGGCGATGCAATCGAAGATGGTGCTGGGGCGAACGTTGGCCACCAGGTTGCGCGTGGCCGCGAGATCGATGAGGTCGGCTTCCAAAATGTGACGACGGTCAATTCCGTCGAGACGCCAAGCGGGAAGCGTGCGAACGACGCCGAACACGTCCTCACGGTATTTGAGCAGCCGGCGCAAAAGGTTGGCTCCGACGAAGCCGCCAGCCCCAAGCACCAGGATTGGCCCGCGCAAAGCGCGTACCCAGTCGCCAGTCTCCAACATGGTCAGTTCGCCAGCGACTTTGCTGCGAGTGTGATTCCCTCAGGATCGAGACTGCTGCGCCGCCTCAAGAAGGCTTGCGAGCCGTAGGTCGATCCCGGATGGCCTTGGGCGTGGAGATGGCGAAAGCGATCCAGGCCTATTCCGGCTTCGATCGCCCAATGGCACATCGCCTGCCCGACGCCGCCATGCGCGACGTGTTCTTCAACCACGGCAAGTCGCCGGGTCCGCCTCAGCGCATCAGTCAACTCCGATGGCGGCGCGTTGGCCTCAATCGGCAATTCGCTCACGACCCATAGAGCTGGCCGGTTGGCCTTGTCGAGTTGCCGCAAGACGTCCCAGGATGAACCCGCGAGAGGACCAACGGCGATCATCACGCCCGCGTCGCCATCGAGCAGCCGACGCCAGGGAGCATATGTCGGAACAACCTCGTCTTTGGGTCTTTCACCGCGCCCGAGTCGAACATAGGCAGGGCCAGGCAAATCGCCGGCGCGTTCCAGGGTTTGGTCGATATCTTCCGTAAAGGCCGGAACGAATGCCGTCATGTTCGGCAAGGTCAGCAGAATGCCGTAGTCCTCGAGCGCGTGATGGGTCGGACCCATTACGCCATATGCATAGCCGCCGCCGTTCGCCAGAAGCTTCACCGCCAGGCCATGAAGGCAGACATCGTTGCGGATCTGTTCGAACGCGCGCGCATAACAGAACGGCGCGATCGTATAGGTCCAAGCCTCCAATCCCTCGTAGCTGAGCGCGGCTGCGACTGAGATCATATTCTGTTCGGCCACCCCGCAATTGATGAACCGCGGTCCCATTGCCTCGCGCAGCGGCTCCAAGGCCATGAACCCAAGATCGCCCGTCAGAAAGACCATCCGCTCATCTTCCGAGCGGGCGACAAGCCGGCGACACAGTTCGTCTCTCATCGATCTGTCTCGAGCTGCGCGAGCGCGCCGGCATATTCTTCGGCCCTCAAGGGTGGGTGGCGGCTTTCTTTGTCCAGCTGCGCCATAGCGCCGGCATATTGCTCGGCCGTCAGAGGCAGGTAGTGGCTTTCCATGGTATTGGCGAAATGGGGAATGCCGCGCCCCTTGACGGTGTTGAGGATAATGAGGACAGGGCGGTGTCGGTCCGGGGCAAGGGATGCACGGATGCTTCCGAGATCGTGACCGTCACATTCGCGGATCTCGAAATCGAGACCGCTCAGGCGTTCATGCAGGGGGTTCATAGACGCGACCGCGTCCGTTGAGCCGAAGCCTTGCAGGCGGTTGTGGTCGACCAGGATCGTCAGATTGTTGAAGCGATGGTGGGCCGAAAAAATCGCGGCCTCAAGGGTTGAGCCCTCCTGCCATTCGCCATCGGAGGTCAAGCAGAACACGCGTCGGCCGACGCCTTGCAGCTTTGCCGCGAGAGCCAGGCCGGCCGCGAGCGAGAGACCGTGCCCGAGACTGCCGGTCGCGAAGCGGATGTCCGGGATCCCTCGCGCCGGCGGATGTCCTGCGAGGAGTGTATCGTCCTGGTGGAAGCGGTCGAGATCACTGTCGGTTAACCGACCCAGGCTCCACAAGGTGACATAGAGCGCGCCTGCAGAATGGCCCTTCGACAAGATGAATCTGTCATCTGTCCCCAGGTGCTCGTGGTGGACCAGCATCATCGCGTCCAAACACGAGAGATTGCCGCCGAGATGCCCCACCTTGGCGCGATAGTGCATATCGATCAGGCGACGGCGCGCCTTGTTGAGCGCGACTACGGATAGCGGCATAATACACGCCGCTCCTCCGGCGACCTGAACACGTGACATTGGACGCCTAGCACGCGAGGTTTTGGATGTCATCAACCCCTAAGATGCTCACAATTCAGGAAACGCGGCAATCCCATTTGCCATCCAGGAACGGGCGTGACAATGAATTCGATCTCGATCGCGCTCCCGGCGAAACCTCCACGGCGGAGCAAAAGGCGCGGCGGATCTTCTGACGGCGACGAGTAGTGGGGCGGGCGAGGTCGCCGAACTAAAAGCGATCGAATGACTTTTTTGCGCTACCTCGCGGTCGGCGGACTCAATACGGCGTTCGGCTATCTTTGCTATGCGGCTTTCGTGCTCGCCGGCGCGCCGATTTGGCTCGCAGTAAGCAGCTCGACGGTGCTGGCGATCCTGTTCAACTTTTTCAGCTACGGCGGCCTGGTGTTTGGCGATACATCCCATCGGCTGCTGCCTCGTTTCCTCGTCTTTTACGCCTTCCTTGGCGGTCTGAATTTCCTCTTGCTGCGCGCCCTGATATGGGCAGGCCTGGGGCCACTATGGGCGCAGGCGCTCCTCCTGCCCGTGCTCGCGGGGGTTGGCTTTGTCGGGATGCGCCGTTTCGTCTTTGGTAGGGGGCCGACAGGCTCGCTCCGACATCTAAAGGCTGGCAGTGGCGAAACTTAATCTCCAGGACGAGCGTGGATTCAACCAGATATTCGCATCCGTTGGCTCCACGCCGCTACGAGCGACCCGGCGCCATGACTGGTTCGTCGAGATGGCCGAGAAGGTTGGAGCGCGACGGATTCTCGAACTCGGCTGCGGTTCCGGCGAGGCGGCGGCGCATATGGCTGACAAGACGGGACTCGAGGTGGTCGCCGTCGATATCAGCGACAAATTTTTGGCTCACGCAAGAAAGACCTATTCGGTCCCAAACCTCAGCTTCGAAAAACTGGATCTCCTGGCCGACGACCTGGGGCGTTTCGGCCGGTTCGATCTGGTGTTCGGCAACGGCATCCTGCACCATCTGGTCCTGCGTCTCGACGATGTGTTGCGCGCCTTGCATTCTCTCAGCAACGCCGGCGGCGGCCTCGCTTTCATAGAGCCCAATTTCCTCAATCCCTATTGCGCGTTCATCTTCGGGACACGCGTCGGTCGACGGTTCGCCAAGCTCGAACCGGACGAAATGGCGTTCACCCCCGGCCAGTTACGTCGGGCGCTTCCGCTGGCGGGTTGGCGGGACGTGACTGTGACGACCAAAGACTTTCTGTTGCCGGGTCTGCCGAAAGCCGCCGCGCGACCGATCCTCGCGATCGAACCCGCGCTCGAAGCCACCGCGGCGACCCGCTGGCTCGCGCAGTCTCATTTCGTCTCGGCAAGGGCCTGAATCGCGCCCCGGTCTGACCGAAAGGTGATCCGCCATTCCTTCGGCCGGCCACTTTGCGCCACGCCCCCGTTGACGTGACGGCTCACCGGGTTAAACGACGCGGACCTCCCTAAACTGCTGACGCTCGGGCGGCTAATCGAGGAAAGGACGCGTTTGTGATTGAGCAAAAGGCCGCGCTTCTGGCGGTGTATGGTGTCCTGTTGCTTGTCGCCTGCATTCTGCCTTTCTCGCTGCAGCTGCGGGCCTACAAATATCCTTCGGCGTGGACAATCGACCGAGTTTACGGCGCGGCGCTGGCCGTCGTCGGACTTGCGCTGCTTGCGGCGCGCCCGTGGCCCGGGCTCACAAGTCCGCTGATCCTCTCCATTGCGTTCGCGGCGCCGCTCGTCTTTTCGGGCGCGGGATACGCCATCGGTGGACTCCTGGCCCTGCCTTTGGTTGCCGCGGCGACGTGGTGGGACCCAAGTTTGCGGCTGGATGCGGCCCGAGCCGCGATCTTCCTCGTTGTGGGCATATTGGCTGTGGCGCTTCCGCGCTTGCTGCCCCGAGCTGAGGGCGCGCCCCCTTTGCCATCCCTTCTCGCAATATTCGTTTTGGGGGTCGCAGCGGTTTCGCTCACCGGCTTCATGGGGTCTCCCCAAGGCTTTGGAACCGTATGGCATCATTGGTCGGTCTACGTCGGCTCGTCTCAGGCCCTTTTGGGCGGGGCGATCCCGTTCCAAGACTACCCCGTGCAATATGGAATGGGCCCGACGCTGCTGATTGCCGCCCTTTGCGGCCAAGAGTGCTGGTCGGGGACCTACATCGTCGCGGCCGCGACCAATCTGCTCTACCTCCTGGCGATGGCCGGTTCCGTTGTCCTGCTGACCCGCAGGCTCCCAATGGGTCTGGCGCTGGTCCCGCTTGCCGCAATGGCCTGCGCTATCCTGATGTGGACCGGTTATCCGCCGGACTTCAAGGGACCGATCGCAACCCCCTCGGTCGACGGGCTACGCTTTTTCCCGCTAGCCACCCTCCTGTGTTTCATCATTGCGTCCGAGGAACGCGGTTTCCGATTGGACGCCGCGGGCCACGCGCTATGGCTCCTGGGTATCGTGTGGTCGCCCGAGGCGGCCTTCTACGCCACAATCGTCTGGTGGCCATACCTTGCGCTGAGGCGCGCTCAAGACATTGGCGCCACGAGTGTGACCGGCGTGACGATCGAAGTCCTGCGCGGAGCTGGCGTGGCGCTCGCCGCAACTGTGGCGGCTTTTGCCGCTTTGGCGACGCTATTCTGGGTCGTCTATCACCAATGGCCTTCAATTGAGGGCTTTACGGCCTACGTCCGCAATCCCCCCGGAATTCTCCCGGTCAATCCGACGGGTCCAATCTGGCTTGCGCTCGCCGCTGCTGGGGTCGTGGCTGTCGCCCAGTTGCGGGCCGACGCGCGCGGGATTCGCTTAGGCTTCGTCTCGCTGATGGGTCTGTTCGCCGCGGGCTCCTATTATCTCGGGCGCAGCCACGACAACAATGTGCTGAATCTCCTGCCCTTCGTCGTGCTGGCGCTGACGGCGGCGGTAGGAATCGGTTTGAAGGATGTCGCCTCCGGATTCGTTCAGATCACCCTCGCGAGCCCGGTGGCGCTTCTGGCGACATTCGGCTTTGAATCCTGGAACGCAGCGGCCCAGAAAGGCGAAGCCTGGAATATCGGGCCGAGCCGTTTCATCAGCGACATACGCTTGGTCTCCGCGGAGTCTTCCGCGCTTGTGGACCAGAGCCTCGCGGATCCCCCGAAGACGCCTGCGCCTGCGCCGGCAGCGGACGCCGCCGCCGCGCTGGAATGGCTGCGCGCGCGAGGGGAGGGGTCGCCGGTGTGGGTGTCCCCGTCAATGTTTCTGCCTTACGGACCTCCGGGGCCGGCCTGGACCGGAATGAACGACGTCGGCGCCTTCGCCCTTCTCCCGCACGACGAGGTCGAGACCTTCATACGCAACGGCGCACAACACCTGCACCGGCCCGGTTGGATCCTGGTCGACCGCACGCTGACGACGCCTTGGCCAGCGCTCTTCTTCACCAATTATTCGATCACTGAGCAGCGCGATTTTGGCGGCTACACGGCCTACCGGCTCGCTCCAAAGTAAAAAGGGCTGCGGTCGTCGCGCTCTTCGCCGCGGCGATTGCTCCGGTGGCGCCGGCCATTGACATTGCTGCATGGTCGGGGGCCTGCGGCGACGATGCCGACCTTCTCCCACGCAATTGCCGGTAGGCGACGCGCGCACCACAATGCACCGATTCCGAAGCGCCATGACATTCAGCTAACTTCATGCTGAAGCCGACAATCATTTCAAGCAGGAACGTCATCTTGTCGCGCGGTGTTTTCCTCACATCCGCTCGGCGATCTTGAAGAAGAGCCAGGCGAGAAAGACTAACGCGAATAGCCACAAGAGCCAGATCAAAACCCCCTCCTTCTTGCTTTTACAGAATGCCTACCATTCTGGTCACAATATGACAAGTAATACCAAGAGGGCCGGACAGCCCGTCGCGTCCCGGACGGCGCCCCCAAAAACCCCAGCGCCCGCAAATCCAGCTCGTCGATGAAGAGGTCGATCATGCGAACCGGATTGTCTTCAAGTTGTTTGGGGGAAGACCGCTCTTGGCGCAACCCGCACTTTCAGCCGGAGACCGCTTTCTCGCGCTTTCCGCCCGTTCATAGGGCCGGTCCTGGAGGGCAGAGAAGCGTCGAAACCGGCGGTTTCGCGAAGGTCGTCGAACTCCGCGATATCGCAAGGATCAGCCTTTTCCTGGCTTTTGCTAACCCCTATTTCGGACCCTCACATATGAAGACGTGAGCTTCTCGGAGGGCCGCCAGGCGGGGAAGGATGGGTTTCCAAGCCCGGGACACCAAAATCCAAGCCGGAGACACCAAATTCCAAGCCCGCCGCAACCAAATCCAAGTCCGGCGCAACAAAATCCAAATGCCTTCTCCTTCCGCGAATGCAGGTTTCTCAATGGGTTGAACGTCGATTCCGGCCGGCTGGAGGACAATTGCGATTCGACCGGGCAGGCGACGCCCCCTTCCGGTCCATTCGCTCGCGTCGCTTCTGAAAAACTGAACCACAGGTGGGACGATTTGGCAAGAAAATGTCGATTCGAGGTCTTCCCCAAGAAGCGACCGTTGCCGAAACAAGCTACGAACGCCTAGCAGTGATCGAAACGGAAATGCCAGTGCGCATGTCGCAGACTCGCAGGCCCCGAGTCCGACCGGAATCCCCAACCGGATTCAAATGTCAGATGTGATCCACGGGCTTCAGAAGACCGGAGTTTCCCTATAGCAGCCCCAGACGCCCTTCAGCGTCTCAACAATTTCGCCCATCGTGCCGCCAGATCTCACGAGCTCAATCGTGATTGGTAGGATATTTTGTGCCGGATCCTTGGCGACGATCACAAGCCGCTGCAACAGCTTCTCAAATTTCGCGCCATCCCTTTCGCTACGCACCCGCCGAGTTCTAGCTATCTGACGCTCCGCGGTGGACTGGTCGTATGGATGGGTATGGATCTCCGGATCCTTAGTTCCGTCGACAAAGCAGTTGACGCCGATCACGGGTTTCTCGCCCGACTGCTTGCGCAAAGCAGTTTCGTATGCAAAATCAGCGATATGACGCTGGAACCAGCCTTCCTGAATAAGCTTGATCGTTCCACCGCGAGCATTGACCTCCTCAAGGATCTCGAGAATGCGCTTCTCATATTCGGTGGTGAGACTCTCGACGAAATAAGACCCGCCAAGCGGATCGGTGACCTGGGTTACATTGGTTTCTTCAGCGATGATCTGCTGAGTGCGTAGAGCCATTCGCATGGCGTCTTCTGTTGGAATAGCAAACGCTTCGTCGTATCCGTTAGTATGCAGCGACTGGCAGCCCCCCAATACGGCGGCCAGAGCCTGCATCGACGTCCGGACAACGTTCACCATGTATTGCGGCTTTGTGAGAGACGCTGCGGCTGTTTGGCAATGAAAGCGCAGCCGCATCGATTCCGGGTTCTTGGCTCCGAAGCGCTCCTTCATGATTTTCGCGTAGCACCGGCGCAAGGCGCGGAACTTCGCCACTTCTTCGAAGAAGTCGGCTTGGCAAACAAAGAAGAACGCGAGGCGGGGTGCGAATTCATCGACTTGCATGCCTGTTTTCAGCGCCTCTTCAACATAAACAATTAGGTTTGCCAAGGTGAACGCAGCCTCGTGAAGAGGCGAGGAACCTGCTTCGGAAATGTGATAGCCGGATATATTGATTGGGTTGTAGCGCTTCATATTCTTAGCGCAATACGTTATGCAGTCTCGAACAATCCGAACCGAGGGCTCGATGGGAAATATGTATTCCTTCTGAGCCATGTATTCTTTTAGAATATCCGCCTGAATGGTGCCCGATAACTTATTGAGATCATGGCCGCGCTTTTCCGCCAAGACGATATACATTGCCAGAAGAATCCACGCTGACGGATTAATCGTCATTGAGACGGAGATCTTTTCGAGATCGATACCCTCGAGCAGCGCTTCCATGTCAGCCAAAGTGTCGATTGCAACACCCTCGCGGCCCACTTCGCCCTCGCTCATGGGATGATCTGAATCGTAGCCCATGAGGGTCGGCATATCGAAGTCGGTGGATATGCCGGTCTGTCCTTGTGCGATCAGGTATTTGAAGCGCTTGTTAGTGTCTTCGCCGGTGCCGAAGCCGGCGATCTGCCGCATCGTCCACATGCGGGAGCGGTACATCGTCGGGTAAGGCCCGCGAGTGAACGGGTACCGGCCCGGCAGTCCGATGTCCTCAAGTGGCGTCTCGGCTAAATCAGCGGCGGTATAGGTCCTCTTGACCGGAACGTCGCCCAACGTGAAGAACGCAGGTTTGCGCTCCGCCTGCTTGTTAAGGAACGATGCGACCTCGTTGGACTCCCAGTCGGAGACTTCCGCACGCAGATTTTCGATTGCTGTTTGGGAAAGGGGCTGACGCTCAACAATCTCAGTCATGGTCGCTTATCCAAGTGAAAGGGTGAGAAGTTCGTTGGCCAGTGAGTAGGGATCCGACTCGCGTCGTTGCAGGCGTTCGGTTAGGGACTTCCGGAAGCGTGCAGAGGACGTTGCGAACCGGTCCATCAGGAGGGCTTCGGCAGTTTTCTGCAGTCTAAAGCTGGCGATGGAGGCTTCGCGCGCAGCACTCGGCTTGACACCGGACGCAAAGGCACGGTGCTTTTCGATTTCTTCCACCAGTTCAGGGTAGCCATCGCCGGTGTATGAGCTCAAGCCCACAACTGGCGTCCGCCATGCCGGCAGCCGCGAGGTCGCTGCATCGAGTGCTAGCATCTGCTTGATATCGACCAGGGTCTTGTTGGCGTCTGAGCGGTCGCATTTCGACACGACGTGGATGTCGGCGATTTCCAACATTCCGGCTTTGATCGCCTGAATTTCATCGCCGAGGCCAGGCGCGGATACAACGATCGTTGTGTGCGAGGCCTTCGCGATTTCGACCTCATCCTGGCCGACGCCTACAGTCTCGACGATAATTGTATCGAACCCGGCAAAGTCGAGGATGTCGATAGCGCTCAAAGTTGCGTGCGCAAGCCCTCCGACCGAGCCGTGCGTCGCCATACTTCGGATATAAACGCCCGGGTCCATCACCAAATCACTCATCCGGATGCGATCACCTAGGATCGCGCCACCCGAATAGGGGCTCGATGGATCGACGGCGATGACGCCAACTTTCGAGCCTTTGCGACGGAGCTTCGCGGTCAGCGAGGCCACTAACGTCGACTTGCCGCTCCCTGGCACGCCCGTGATGCCGATAACGTGCGAGCGCCCGGCGCGCAGATAGATCTCCGCTAGGGCTCCCCGCGCCTCAGCCATATTTGCTTCAGCGCGCGAGATTAGGCGGCCGATGGCTGCGGTCTCGCCTGTCGCGGCTCGTTCGACGAGTTCTCCTGACGGGACATATGGACTCACGCGTCACGCCCCAGATTTTCAATCTGGGCATTCATCTCGCGGAATACCGCCCTATCGTCTATGATGCGTCGCGCTTTGAAATCGGTGCGGGGTAGGGTTCCCCTGGCGACAACCTCCGCCTTGGTGCGGACTCCAAGCAATTTGTGGATTCGCTTGGCAATGTCATCGCGGAAGTGCTCGAGCCCGCCATTGACGTGTTCGTCGGCCTCGACGCGCAGCAGGAGTTCATCCATTGCCGCTTCTCGCGTGATGATGATCTGGTGCTCACCGCCGTAGCCCGGCGTCGCGCTGAGCGCGGCGTCG
>Ga0209773_10000629_pt1 | contig 11665 bp, 10 predicted proteins | sample BogFormECP14_OM1_FD_188244 | JGI IMG/M metagenome (GOLD analysis project Ga0209773, IMG submission 188244) | Bog forest soil microbial communities from Calvert Island, British Columbia, Canada - ECP14_OM1 (SPAdes) (version 2) | ecosystem: Environmental > Aquatic > Freshwater > Wetlands > Bog ... | reverse complement strand
ATCGGAAGCGCCGTATCGGTTTTGTCATCCATGTTCCGTTTCCTGCGAATCGCCGACGGGCTTCGAAAAGGGCCAAGTCGGCCCCGCCTCCGTCTCGATACCCGCCGATTGGGGCGGAATGTGCTCTGAATTGTTGAATGTGACAAGCGCCGACGGCGCTACTGCCGGCGCTACGTGTTTCACGATTCCGGAGCTGAGCTGGCCGACCCCGAACGCGTGCCGCGGACGACCCAGCGATTGGGCGCGCTCGGGCGGCGACCCTTTACTCCCGATAACAGACTTTATCGGGATCGTGGTGGATGAACCGAGCGCAATTTAGACCAGCGCCGCAGGACGACGATCGACTGAAAGCACGGGCCGCGAAAGCCCTCAGTGCAGTCCCTTGCGTCGCATTACCAGGAAGAACTTGCATGCAAGCGCATGTGGTCAATCTCGCCCCACGCGGCAACCCCATCGTAATAATCGTCCGCGTGGACCTGCCGATCCACACGCCGGCAACTTTCGCGTCAGACGACGGCGGCGGGATCAACCTCCAGACAGCGCGTAGCCGCCTCCCGTGCAAGCGCAGCGATTTCGCTGATCACGTCCTCAGAACGGTATGGTTTGGCGAGAAAGTGTCCATGATTGGGGATGTCGGCCTTTGCAGGCCGACTGTTCCCCGAGGTGATGAGGAGCAGGACCTTTGGCCATTGTTCGTGGATCTTCCTCGCGAGATCCATCCCGTCGAGCCGCCCAGGCATTTGCACGTCGGTGAACAGCACGCGCACATCGGGCCTGGATTTCATCGCTTGCAAGGCCTCGTCAGCGTTCGCGGCTTGTAGCACCTCAAAGCCGGCCTCTTCGAGCTGCCAGGTCGCAAAGGCGCGCAAAAGCTCCTCATCCTCGACAACGAGGACCACCGACGACGATTCCGGGATGCCTGTGCTCATTCCTCTCAACGGGCGAAGCCGGTTTTGGTTCATTTTTATGTCCGGCACCGTACATTTGTAATGCTCAAAGGAGAGGCGCTCGCGCAGATTTCGTCCAAATCGCCGGTTATGTTTCCCGCATCGGGAATTTCAATACGCGGGCCGTCGATGATTGCCTACCGACCGCATTGGCGATGGCCCTCACCAGCTCTTCCTGGCGGAAGGGTTTGCCGAGTCGGATAACGTCCAGATCAATTCCCGGAGGCAATTCCGCGTAGCCGCTGCAGACGATCGCCGGCAAGTCCGGCCATTCGGCTTTGACGATTTTGATGAGTTGCGCGCCCGTCATTCGCGGCATCGCCTGGTCGGTGACGAGCAGATCGATCTTCTTTTCCCCGCGGAGAATTTCGAGCGCCTTCTGTCCGGAGTTCGCTTCGAGAACGGTGTGGCCGAGGTCTTCCAGCGTCATGACCGTGTTCATGAGCACAAGGGCGTCGTCATCCACGACGAGCACCGTGCGAAAGCTCATCACGTTCGCAGTCGGCTCTGTATCCTGCTCGCTTGCGCCTTTGGCTTCACGGCTTTCCATCGGAAACCAAAGCTCTGCGGTGGTCCCTTTGCCTTTGCTGCTTTTCAGGAGCAGTTGTCCGCCCGATTGCGTCACGAAGCCATGGATGATCGATAGTCCAAGGCCAGTGCCCTTGCCCGATCCCTTCGTCGTGAAGAAGGGCTCGCTCGCTCGCCGCAAAGTCTCTTCGTCCATGCCCTCACCGTTGTCGGCAACCGCGAGGCAGACATAGGCACCGGCTTGCAGTGCGGCGGCATGTCCTGAAGCGATCCTTTCCTCCCGCGCCGAGAGGGTAACGACGCCGCCTTGTGGCATCGCATCGCGAGAATTCAGCACGAGGTTGAGTAAAGCCAGTTCGAGCTGGTTGGAATCAGTGCGGATCGTACTCGAGGCGAGGGGAAAGCGGGTCTCGATGACCACCGAGGGGCCGACCGACGACTGCAAGAGATCGGTCATTCCCTGCACCAAAGAGGATACCTCTATGGACTCCGAATTGAGTTCGTGATTCCGCGCAAAGGTGAGCATGCGCCGCGTCAGAGACGTGCCGCGCCGCGCGGCCTGAACGGCATTGTCGATGAGGGCCATGAGCTTGGCATCGTTTGGCAGGCGGTTGCCTGCGAGGTCCAGGCTACTGAGGATCGCCGTGAGCAGGTTGTTGAAATCATGGGCAATGCCGCCGGTGAGCTGCCCGATCGCGTCCATCTTCTGCGACTGGAACAGCGCTAACGTCGCTTGATCGAGAGCGCGCTGGGTTTCCTTTTGCCGGGTGATATCACGCGTAATTTTGGCAAAGCCGACTATTTGCCCATCGCTGCCGTGGATCGGATCGAGCACCACGTGGGCCCAAAAACGGCTCCCGTCCTTCCGCACGCGCCAACCTTCGCACTCGAACTTTCCTTCCCGCGCCGCGGTCCCCATTGCGCGCTCGGGCTCACCCTTTACACGATCCTCTAGTGTGTAGAACGTGGAGAAGTGCTTGCCGAGGATTTCCGCCGCCTGATAACCTTTGAAGCGCTCCGCGCCGGGATTCCAGCTCTTCACCACGCCGCTAGGATCAAGCATATAGATGGCGTAGTCCGTTATGGCCTCGACCAGCAGCCTGTACTGCCCGTCCTGCGTCATACGTGTCGAGGTTTGACCGCCCCTGTCCTTCTCAGCCATGATTTCTCCCATTCAATCGGTTGAATGATGTCGAGGCATCTTTTATTCCCCTCGAGCGCACCGCCAGCTGTAAAAAGGGGCGCTCAGGGTTTTGTCGTAAGAGAACGTGCAGCGTAACGATCTGTTCCAAAAAGGCGAGAGGCGCCCTCGCGGAGCGACCAGGGAAATGATGATCAGACTAGACCCATCAGAGAAGACGAGGGCTGCCGATTCCGACGGCAACGGGTTTTCATAGCTATTGCCCTGTATTGGATACAAGTTGCGTACGGTAACGGACAAAGAGGAATGGCCGATGTTTAACCGTAGCTTGCCTGATCCGGATGGTTGAAGATTCTTAGTGCCACGGTTCGCGTGGTTCTATATAGTCAGATCGCTCAGCCTCGAAGGGGAGGGAGGAGGCAATGACCGAGACTCGAAACGGATATTTTGATTCCGAAAGCTTATCGCGAATGGGAACGGCGTTGGATGAGGCCTGGAGAACACTCCCCTCTAGCCAACAGACACCTGAGATAAAAATCGCCCTCGCAAAGGCAATCCTGCATCTCGCGGCCGAAGGCGAACTCGATCCGGCCCGGCTTTCCAGTCGGGCGCTCGGGTTGATCGCGACGGGGGACCGCCACGATTTCGAGGTGCTGAGCGGTGACGGCACGATCGCGGCGGTGCAGTCCATTATCGTCGAGCCGAACGTGCTCTGGCCACGGATCGTGGAACTGGCGAAGGCCCACGCGCTGGGCTGCCGTATCCGGGTGACCGATCAATCCGGCGCGATGGTGGCGCTCGTGGGGGTCGCCACCGCACTCCGGTTTGCAAGTGCCGCCGCGGGAGGGAGCAGCTGATCGGCAGCAGCCGCGACGGTCGGCGGGGCTGGATTCCGAAAGGAGCATGCAAAAATGTATCAGCGCCGTTGGAACGTTCTTGGCGCTTTCGCGTTATGCGAGAGCGGCTTTTGCGAGTGCGGCGTCTCTCGGCCTCGCTTGCGGAATCTAACTCGGCACGCTCGCGTTGAATTTGGGGTGTCGCCTTTCGATCCGCACGCCGAACATGCTGAATTTAGCCGCGAGAAGCGTCGCTGACAATCGCTCGAGTTCCGTTTGTGTCAAACGGAGGTAAACATGACGCGAACAGCATTTTTCGACGAGAAATTTCACGCTCCTCGACGGTGGCGTGATATCGCCTTCTTGACCTTGTTAAAATCAACTTGGGATGACTACCGCAAATCCCAAGAACAAGAGACGAAATACGAACAAGAGTTCGAAGCGGAATATCAAGGCCTCGAGGCTATGGCCCATTGGCGGCATCCCAGGCCGTCGCCGTCCCTGCATCGTTGCGGGCGTCGCCATCTTTTGGATGATAATCCTTGCTCTGGTTGAGCTAGCGTCCGCGCGAATCCTCAAATGGGATCACGTTTGACCTCGTCGAACGTGATCCAGTCGTTGGTGCGGTCGTAAGTCGTGCGCGGGCTTTCGTGCGCCACCATGGCCTGAACATTCTCCAAAGTGTGCCGTTGGTGCCGAGATAGGCAGTGATGCGCGGGGATACGGTGACACGACCTTCAATACCGAATTACGGGAGGCGGGACGATGGAGGGGAACCAAAATCGATTTCTGTTTCGGAAAAGCTGAACTCATGCTACCTTGTGTGTAAGCTGTTCCGTGACTCCCGACCAAGTCGGGCGCGCGGCCGCCGGTTCGGGCTCGGTTCGGAGGACAAATTGGGTGACATAACAATTTTAATTTGTGAAATTGTGCCGGAGCTATTTCAGGCCGCGGCGATGGGCGGCGGATCGTTCGGCTGCGAGCCCCGGAATTCGCCGATAGGCGTCCGTCGGGCGGACCCGACTTCCGCGACAAAACCGGAGGGAAACTTTTCCTGGTTGCAAGCCCTTGAAAAGTCAAGAAACGCGAACGGAATCTCGCCGGCGTCGTCGCGAGCGCCCGCAATCGCAGGCCACGCCGGGCGGACCCGAGTTCGGCGAATTCGCCGCGACGAAACCGCGCGGAAATTTTCCTGGCTGCAAGCCCTTGAAAAATCGAGAAACGCGGAAGGAATCTCGCTCCGCTTCCGCTCACCGATAGGCTGCGGTCGTCAGTGAATAAAGGAATCGAGGAGATCGTCATTGCGAGCGACAGCGAAGCAATCCAGACTGAGCCACAGATGCGCCGCCCAAGTCTGATGGTTTCGCTTTGCTCGCAATGACGGATAGAACGCTTGTTTTCTGACAGGCCCTTGGCGATCGGTCGCAAGCGCCACAAGACCGAGTGCGCGCTATGACTCGCAAGGACTATCGCCGCGGCGGACGGATCGGAGACGCGCCGACGCCCACGACGCCTGGCAAGAAAGCCGGAAACACGACCCCCCGCGGACCGCAAAAGACCCCGCGCCACGAGCCGCGCAGGGGCGCAGACTTCGTGCGCATCTATGGATTCCACGCGGTTTCCGCCGCGCTGCGCGCGCCCCGCCGCGAACTCGTCCGTCTCTATGCGACCGAAGCCGCCGCCGAGCGTCTCGCCCCCGAGATCGCGGCGCGCGGCGTCGAAACGAAAATCGTCGCCCCCGAGGACATCGCGGCGCGCACCCCGCGCGACGCGGTCCATCAGGGCGTGCTGCTCGAGGCGCGCCCCCTGGCTCCGATCGACGTTTCCGAATTGCCCGCCGACGGCCTGGTCGTGGCGCTCGACCAGATCACTGATCCGCACAATGTCGGCGCGATCCTCCGAACGGCGGCCGCCTTCGCAGTGGACGCGCTGCTGACGACCGAGCGGCATACGCCCGAATTCACCGGCGCCTTGGCCAAGTCCGCTTCCGGCGGCCTGGAGCATGTGCCGATCTGCAGCGTCGTCAATCTCGCGCGCGCGCTCGACGAACTCGGCGACCTCGGCTATTGGCGGATCGGCCTCGATTCCGAGGCGACCGGGCTTCTGGCCGACGCCCGGCTCGCGCGCCCGCTCGTGCTGGTCCTCGGCGCCGAGGACAAGGGCCTGCGCCGGCTGACCCGCGAACGCTGCGACGCGTTGGCGCGGCTGGACCTGCCCGGCGCCATCAAGAGCCTCAATGTTTCCAACGCCTGCGCGATTGCGCTGGCTCTCGTACAGGAAAGCCTCGGTCGTGGCGAACGCGGCCGGCCCACTACTTGATATCGTCGGGTATGACCTTCGCGTAGCTGAGATCGTAGGTTTTGTTGAGCAGCGGATCGAGGCGAGTGCCTTCGGAAGCGTCGAACGCGCGCGGGCGAACAACCGTCGTCGGCGTAGAGCTGTCGGCCACAACGTGCAGATCGCCTGCCGGCGCGTCGCCCCAACGGGCTTCGCGCGCCTTCTGGTCGGCCAGGGCGGCGGGCGATAGCGGGACGCTCGCCACCGGTCCCGAAGGCGCAGCGGCGTCGTCCTCGCCGGGGAATTTGACGATCTCGGGCTGATCGTTGACCCCCGTCACGACGATGCCGAGCTCTTCCATCGACTTGCCCGCGATTTTGGCCGCGGAAAGCGCACCACCCGCGCCGAGCAGCGCTTCGCGCCTTTCCAGGGAAGCGCCGAGTTTGGCCAGCTTGCTCGCCAACAGCGCGCCCGCCGGCGTCGCCGCGGCCGCGGGCGGCAAGCTGCCAAACGCCTTCGGGTTCTTCGGATCGACGCCCGCCCGCGCGGCCAACGCCGAGGCCTTGGGATCCCGTGGGTGGATCGGCGCCGACGGGGACATCGGCGCCAGCGCTCCGAATGCGTCGGGATCGAGCGGCGCGATATCGCCCCGCGTCGTGGGCGGCGCGAAGCCAGGCGGTGAGGCTTCGGGCGCAAGCCGGTCCTTGGCGTCCTTTTCGATCTGCCGCCAATGCGCGACGTTCTTCAGATGCTGATCGAGCGTTTCCGCGAAAGCATGGCCCCCCGTGCCGTCCGCGACAAAATAGAGTTCCTTCGAATGGCTCGGATTGGCTACCGCCTCGAGCGCCGCCTTGCCGGGATTGCAGATCGGTCCGGGGGGAAGGCCGTCGATATTGTAAGTATTGTAGGGCGTCGCCTGATCGAGTTCGGCCTTGGTGATCGAATGTCCCAGCGTCCCCTTGCCGAACACGAGCCCATAGACGATGGTCGGGTCGGACTGCAGCTTCATGTGTTTCAGCAGCCGATTGACGAAAACCCCGGCTACCCGGGGCCGCTCCTCGACTTTTCCAGTTTCCTTCTCGACCATCGAGGCCAGCGTCACGAGTTCGCCGGGCGATTTGATCGGCAGATTGGGCGCGCGCTTCTTCCAGATCTCGTCGACCGCCTTGGTCTGCGCCTTAGCCATTATGGTCAGAAGCGCCTGACGCGTTTCGCCACGCGCGAACTTGTAGGTTTCCGGCAACAGCGACCCCTCACGCGGCAGTTCCCTCACGTCGCCCACGAGCACGTCGTTGTCCCGCAGTCGTTGCGCGATCTGCTCGCTCGTGAGCCCCTCCGGAAGCGTGATCGGGTGGAGCAGAACCTTGCCCGAGAGCAGTTCCTGCTCGACCTCCCGCATGCTGAGGCCGGCCTTGAACGAATATTCGCCGCGCTTCAGCGCGCCGTGGCTGCCGTCGACCAATGTCATCGCCGAGAACAGCGGCGCGCTTTCGATGACGCCGGCGCGCTCCAGCTGATCGGCGATGGGTCCGTCGTCGTCCTCGCGCTCGATCAGCACGACCTTATCGGCGGCCAGCGGACCGGCCTTGCGTTCCTCGACGATCGCGGCGGCAAACGCGACCAGACCGATGACCGCGCCGATCAGCACGAAGGAGAGGAACGCGCTCAGGCTCGACAGGCCCGTTCTGCGCGGCCGCCGTGGTTTGGGAGGCGAGCGCAGCTCGATCGGCGTAGACGCGCGGCGACCGAAAATGCCGCCCCTCGAGGGTTTCTCCGTTCGAGAGTTCTCGGCGTCGCCCGATGGGTCCGACTTATCGCTCATCACGTCCCGCAACAGAGTTTATCTGACTTCCTACCCCCGCTCCAAGTTTCACAATAGCCCCCTTTGGAGTGAGATGACGAGCAAAAAAGCGCCCCTCGGTCGGAGCCGCGGGTCCGCTACGCCGCGCGACGAAAGATCAGCGACGCGTTGGTGCCGCCGAATCCGAAGGAGTTGGTCAGCGCGACATCGATCCGGCGCTTGCGCGCTACATGCGGCGCCAGATCGATCGCGGTTTCGACGGAGGGGTTGTCGAGATTCAGCGTCGGCGGCGCGATTCCATCGCGAATCGCCAATATGGAGAAAATCGCCTCGACGGCGCCCGCTGCGCCGAGGAGGTGGCCGATCGACGACTTGGTCGACGACATCGTCGTCGTCGCCGCCGCGTTCCCCAGCAGACGCTCGACGGCGCGCAATTCGATTTCATCGCCGATCGGCGTCGAGGTGCCATGCGCGTTGACGTAGTCGATTTCGGAAGCCGTGACGCCCGCGCGTTTGAGCGCGGCGGACATCGCGCGAAAGGCCCCGTCTCCGTCCGGAGCCGGCGAGGTGATGTGGTAGGCGTCACCCGAAAGCCCATAGCCAATCACTTCCGCGTAAATTCTCGCACCCCGCGCCTCGGCGTGCTCGAGGTCCTCGAGCACGACGCAGCCGGCGCCTTCGCCCATGACGAAACCGTCCCGGTCGCGATCGTACGGGCGAGAGCCTTGTTGCGGTCGATCGTTGAAGCTCGTCGACAAGGCGCGACAGGCGGCGAACCCCGCCAACGCCAGACGATTGACCGCCGATTCCGCGCCGCCCGCGACCATGACGTTGGCGTCTCCCAACGCAATGAGCCGCGCTGCGTCGCCGATCGCGTGCGCCCCGGTCGAGCAGGCCGTGACGACCGAATGATTGGGCCCTTTGAGGTGATGCTGAATCGATACATGGCCGCTCACCAGATTGATCAGGCGGCCGGGAATGAAGAACGGCGAGACACGGCGCGGTCCCTTCTCGTGCAGAACGACCGCCGTTTCGGCTATGCCATGCAGGCCGCCGATGCCGGAGCCGATCATCACGCCTGTTTCGATCTCCTCCGCGTAGGTCTTGGGGGCCCAGTCGGCGTCCCGCAACGCCTGAGTCGCCGCCGCGACGCCGTAAAGGATGAAGGCATCGACCCGCCGCTGTTCCTTCGGCTCCATCCAGTCGTCAGGATTGAAGGCGTCGGGAGCCTCGCCGCGCGGAATTTGGGCGGCGATCTTACAAGCGATGTCCGATACGTCGAAGTTTTCGACCCGGGCCACCGCGGACTGGCCGGCCAACAGTCTACGCCAAGTCGGCTCGACCCCGCAGGCCAACGGCGAAATCATGCCGAGGCCCGTCACCACCACCCGTTTCATCAGCAGACCTCGCGGTTGAGAAACTCCGTCTCGCGTCCGCTACGCTCGGCTTCGTCGGGGCTGCATCCCCGACGCGACAAGGGCCGGACGAACGCCGGCCCCCGTTACAGCTGACGAAACGATGGCGGCGCGCGCTCGGCGACACGCTATTTGGCGGCCGCGGTCGCCTTTTCCAAAAATTTCACGGCGTCCCCGACGGTCGCGATCGTCTCGGCCTGATCGTCGGGAATTTCGACGTTGAATTCCTCCTCGAACGCCATGACGAGCTCAACGGTGTCGAGCGAGTCGGCGCCGAGATCGTCGATGAAATTCGCGTTTTCGACGACCTTGTCGGCGTCGACGCCCAGATGTTCGACGACAATCTTCTTTACGCGCTCAGCGACATCGCTCATTTGCATTTTTCCCTCGTGCGACCGGGCGCAACAGCCCGACCTTGATTGAACTCGCTATTCGCGTCGTCGACGAATCAACCGATTCCGGCCTGATTCGCGAGGCGCGAACCCCCCGAAAGCACCGCTCCGCTTTCCCCAGAGCGGCCCGATTACACGCTCATAATCGCCATCTTCAAGACGAAAAAGCTCGATAGCATATCTCCTTTGGCAAGGCGAGAGGCGCGCCGACTCCGCCAAAATGACCCACAAAGACTTTAAATCATCGCCATTCCGCCGTTGACGTGCAACGTTTGGCCGGTGATGTAGCCCGCCTCCTGGCTCGCCAGATACACGACCGCGGCGCCGATGTCGGAAGCCGCGCCGAGTTGGCCCATCGGCACCCCGGCCAGAACCGCCGCGCGCTGCTTTTCGTCGAGCCCGTCGGTCATCGGGCTCGTGATGAAGCCCGGCGCGACGCAATTGACCGTGATGCCGCGGCTCGCGACTTCGGCGGCCAGCGCCTTTGACATGCCTATCAGGCCAGCCTTGGCCGCCGCGTAATTCCCCTGCCCCGGATTGCCGCTGACGGCGACGACGGAAGTGATCGAGATGATCCGGCCGTGCCGGCGGCGAATCATGCCCTTTAGACTTGCGCGCGCCAGTCGGAACGCCGCCGTCAGATTGACCGAGATGACCATGTCCCACTCGGCATCCTTCATGCGCATGAAGAGATTGTCGCGCGTGACGCCGGCGTTGTTCACCAACACGTCGAGCCGACCCATCGCCGCCTCGGCGGCCGGAACGAGCGCTTCGACGGCATCGGAGCTAGCGAGATCGCAAGGGAGCACATGGGCGCCCTCCCCCAGCTCGCCCGCCAGCGCCTCGAGCGCGTCGCGCCGTGTGCCGGACAACGCCACATGGGCGCCTTGGCTGTGCAGCGCGCGCGCGATCGCTGCCCCTAGGCCGCCCGAGGCGCCGGTCACGAGCGCCGTTTTGCCGCTCAGATCGAACATCGATTCGCCTTTCGTTGCGCGCTCACCCGGCGGCGTTCTTGTAGGCCGCGACGTCTTCGGGCGCGCCCACGCAAAGCGTCGAAGCGCCGGCCGCGATACGCTTGACGAGGCCGGCGAGCACCTTGCCGGCGCCGATTTCGATGAAGCGCCCTACCCCCTGCCCTGCCATAAAGGCGACGCTCTCGCGCCAGCGCACCGTTCCGGTGATCTGCGCGACCAGACTCTCGCGAATCGCCGCGGGATCGCTGAGCGGGCTCGCGCTGAAATTGGCGACGAGCGGCGGTCGGGGCGCCTGCAGCGGCGCCTGCTTCAGCGCTTCGGCCATCGCCTCGGCCGCCGGCCGCATCAATGTGCAGTGGAAGGGCGCGGAGACGGACAGCAGCACGGCGCGCTTGGCGCCCTTCAGCTTGGCGAGCGCCATCGCGCGCTCGACCGCGACCTTGGTTCCGGAGATCACGACCTGTCCGCCGCCGTTGTCGTTGGCGGCCTCGCAAATCGCGCCGGTCAGATAGAGTTCGCTCGCCGCCTGGAGCGCGATGGCGGAGACTTCGTCGAAATCGAGCCCGAGGATCGCGGCCATGGCGCCCTCGCCGACCGGAACCGCCTTCTGCATGGCCTGGCCGCGGATCCGCAGCAGCCGCGCGGCATCTTCGATCGTCAGCGCGCCCGCGGCGCAGAGCGCGGAATATTCCCCCAGCGAATGGCCCGCGACGAACGCAGCGTCGCGGGCGACGACGAGCCCGGCCTCGCTCTCGAGCGCGCGCAAGGCCGCCAGGCTCGTCGCCATCAGCGCCGGCTGCGCATTGGCGGTCAGCGTCAGCTCCGCCTCCGGGCCCTCGAACACGAGTTGCGAAAGCTTCTGGCCGAGCGCCGCATCCACGCGCGCGAACACGTCGCGAGCAGCCGGAAACGCGTCGCAGAGCGCCTTGCCCATGCCGACCGCCTGCGAGCCCTGCCCTGGAAACACGAGGGCCGTCTTCATCCCATTCCCTTATCCACACATCTCAAGGCGCGCGCAGAGACACGGGCCGGCGGGGGCTGTCAAGGGCGCGCGTGAACGGGCCATATCCGGGGGAAGTTGGCAACCTCGAGCCGGGCTTGCGGCTTTGCCGATGGAAGGCCGGTTGGCTTACGCAGGTCGTTAAACCTAAGTCCTCGCCTCGATCGCGGGATGGAATCTCATCGCCGCGACCACTCCCAAAGCGATGAAGGCTGCCAGCACCACGATTTGGCTCACCAGGAACGGAGGCTCGGACTGGGTCGGCGCCAGCGCGTGCAAGGGCGGAAGCTTCTGGAACGCCTGCGCCACCGCGACGAACACGTTCAGGTAGAGCGCGGCGACCGCGGCTCCGAC
>Ga0209773_10000628_pt1 | contig 11668 bp, 12 predicted proteins | sample BogFormECP14_OM1_FD_188244 | JGI IMG/M metagenome (GOLD analysis project Ga0209773, IMG submission 188244) | Bog forest soil microbial communities from Calvert Island, British Columbia, Canada - ECP14_OM1 (SPAdes) (version 2) | ecosystem: Environmental > Aquatic > Freshwater > Wetlands > Bog ... | reverse complement strand
GACATGCAAGTGGTGTTCGGTCTAGCCGATCGGATCAGCGTCCTAGATCGAGGGGAGCTCCTTGCCGAGGGGGTCCCCGCCGAAATCGCCGCCAACGCCGCCGTGCAGGAAGCCTATTTGGGGAAGACGGCATGAACGCCGCGCTCCGGGCAGAGGGGCTGCACACCTATTATGGCAAGAGCCATATTCTCCACGGCGTCAGTCTCGAAGTCGCGGAAGGGAAGATCACCGCGTTGCTCGGACGCAACGGCGCAGGCAAGACGACGACGTTGCGCAGTCTCATGGGGCTGACGCCGGCGAGGCGCGGGTCGATCACCATCTTCGGCCACGATACGACGCGCTGGCCGCCTTTCAAAATCGCATCTTGCGGCGTTGGCTACGTGCCGGAAGGAAGGCGCATTTTCCCGCACCTTACCGTCGAGGACAATCTCAAGGTTCCGCTCGAGCGCGAGGGCGCCTGGACGATCGCGAGCGTCTACGGGCTCTTTCCACGACTGGACGAGCGCCGGGGAAGCAAGGGACGTCAGCTCTCAGGCGGCGAGCAGGAGATGTTGGCGATCGGCCGCGCCCTACTCCTCAACCCGAGGGTGCTCCTATTGGACGAACCCTCGCAGGGTTTAGCGCCGCTCGTCGTCCGCGAAGTCTTCGCCATTGTTTCTGCTATGCGCCGCGAGGGTATGGCGGTCCTTATTGTCGAACAGAACGTCCGCGCGGCTCTTGAAATCGCCGACGAAGCGTATGTCCTGGATGACGGCGCAATGGTTCATTCCGGACCGGCCAGCGAGCTGGCGGCCGATGAGTCGCGAGTCCAGGCCTTGGCGGGCGCAAAGCCGTAGCGCTGACGCCTGGGCATAGACGCCCAGTCGATCTTCTCAAGAGTTTGCACTTGGCGGCGCGGGGTCATCACCTACGTTTCGCGCTGCCGCCGGCCCCAATCTCTCTTGCACGCCGAGCGGCGACTGGTTCTAGATTTCACGTCTCGAGTTGATGAATGGTGCGGTCGGCCGTCCGTAACCGACCGCTTAGCTCACGGGCGATCGCCGCCAGGAGGCGGATGGCGACGCTCGGTGAAGTCTCGGCGAGTGCGGCGAAGTTCGAATTTGTCAAGCCAAAGCATACAAGTTCCTTGTCGGCGACGACCGTTGCCGAGCGCGCCCCTTCGTCAAGAATAGCAAGTTCGCCAAAGATGGTGCCGGGCGCGAATGTCGCCAGGCGGATATCGGCGCTGGGCGACCGCATATACGCGCTGGCGGTTCCTTTAGTAACGATGAGCACTTCATTGCCGGTGTCGCCCTCGCGAAAGACTACCGTTCCGGCTCGATAGGAGGCGCGCGTTAGGTAGGGTTCGATAGCCTTTAGGTCGGCGGCGCTGAGCCCCGCAAACAGCCCAACCTCGGCTAGTGGCAACTCCGCATGATAAAGCTGCGGTTGTGAGCGCAACAGGTCGTCCTCCGCGCGCTCGATGGCGCGGTCGACGTCCGGAACAATGTTCGCATAGCCAATCGACGACAAGATGCCGAACGTCTCCAGGCGCTCCATCGCCATCGTTTGCTCGGCTGCGACCAGCAGCAGTTCTTTCTTCTGTTGGGCGAGGTTCGTTTTCAGCTCCAGCAATACGTTCGCGCCGGTGCTGTCGATCTCGGTGAGACGGCGCAGGTCGAGGATCAAGCAAGAAGTTTCGCGCTGCAACGCAGTCTCAATGTCGCTCAGCATCTTTTCGCCGGTACCGAAGAATAGCGCCCCCTGCAGCTCCATGACCAGGATGGCGCCGCTTGAGCGTTCGAGAAAAGCCCGATCCGGCGCCATACGCGACGTGCGCGAGCGGACCGTGTTGCAGCGATAGCTCCGCCGAATGATCGAGCGGCTCATCCGAAATACGAACAGCACGACCGCGATCGCCACGCCGATAAATACCGCTGGGACGATGTCGATGGCTATTGAAAGCACAGCAACCGTCACCATGACGGCGAGATCGAAAGCGACGTTGAAGCGGTATGCGTTCGGCCCGCGTCGCATTCGGCCCACCAACCGCAGGCTCCAAACATCGAGATGCTGCACGGCGATGACCATGATCACGGCCGAGAGGGCGACCCGGGGAATTTGGCCAAGCCAGCGGAAAAGGAGGGTGCCGGCTATCAGCAGCGCCCCGGCGTTGACCAGCACCGACAAGGGTGTGCGGGCGCCAAACGTCCGGTTCGCGATGCTGGGGCCGATATTGATGCCGCTCGTAATGCCGCCGACGCAAGCGGCGGCGAGGTTGGCGACTCCAAGGCGCACGAGAAGCTGGTCGCCATCGCGGCGCGGTTCGCCGGGCGCAGTGACGAGCTTAGCGCACAACAGCGCGTCGATCGAGGCAATAATGGCGAGCGCCACCGCGCCGCCAAGGATCGTCGGCACGAAAGCGACAAAATCGGCGGCGTGCGCCAGACCGGCAAAATAGGGAAAGGCCGTTAGACCAATCGCCGCACGCGGGCCGCTGGCGATGATCGGGCCGAGAAAGCCGCCAAGCCCGGCAAACTCGCCGACATAGTACAGACCGCAGCCCACGCCAATGCCGACGAGCATCGGCGGAACCTTGGGCAGCAACGTCTTTGCGTTCCACATCGCGGTAAAGGTGATCGCTGCGACGGCTACGCTGAGCGGCTTGATCATGTCGAGATGATGCAGAACCTGTGTGAATGGGATGGTGCGATCAAAGCCGCAGACGTTCCCCAATTGCACAAGAAACAACAGTGCGGCCGCGGCATTCTGGAAACCGGCCATCACAGGCTGCGGCGTGAATTTGATCAATGTGCCAAGCTTGACGACGCCGAACAGCGCCTCGAATGCGCCCGCCATCAGAACGATCGAAAATACGATCGCAAGAAGCAGCGGAATGCCGCCCGTCGCGATCGCCGGAGCGTCCGAGTGTGCGAGGCCGTAGATCAAAAGGCCGAGGAAGAAGGTGCTGGTTATCCGCGGGGCGTAGACTGTCGTCGTCTTGTCACCAAGCAGCACACAGACGATACCGGCGACAAATGCCGTCGCCAGCCCCGCGAGTGCGCCGTCCGCAAAGTAGTTCTCCCCCAACGACGTAAACGCAAACATGCCGTAGCCCATCGCCAGAGGAATAGCGATGGCGGCCGACACCAAGCCCCCCAAAACGTCCTTGCGGGCGCGAGACAGAAGTTTCATCGCGATGTGATTTGTGCCAGGGAGCATCCGGATCAACTCTGAACTGGCGCGGATAGTACCGAGTTTTTTGAGGACAATGTTCTAAGAGTCAAGGCCTAAATGGTCGAACTAACGTGCTTCAGGAAGTTGTCGAAGATGTCACTTGTCTTACGGAAGATGCGAAAAATCCGGCGGCGCGAGCGCGGCGTCCAGCAGTCGGCTAAGCGCGTCCTCATCAATGTCGAGCCGGTGGATGGAATCTTCGATCGTCGTGCGTCGTTGCGTCGTAAGCTCGCTCGCGAGGCCTCGGAACTTGGCCAGCAAGGCCTCGTCGTCGAGCGGCGCGTTGGGTTCTCCCCTGGCTGGCGTCGGCGGGGAGGCGACAACGCTTCCGTCGCGCCGACGGATGGCGACTTGCGCCAGGCGCTCAGCGGGAAAACGCCGCGTGAAATCCGGATTCTCACGCAAAGTCACGCGGGCGGCTATGGCGCGCGCCCGCGTGTCGCTAAGGCCATCGGCCGCGATTTCCGCCGCGGCGAGTTGTCCACGCGCCAACAGCGCGGCGACTGGAAAGGCGATCGCGTATTGCGCCTCCTCCGTCGTGGTGGGGGTTGATCCGCCAAGTCGGACCGCATAGTCGAAGGTTTCGATGTCGATCGATGCGATGTCGTCGGCGCTAATCGCGTGTTGGCGAACCAGCGCCTGGGCCGCCTCCATCGCCGGCTGCGCCCAGCGACAGACGGGGTAGGGCTTGAAATAAATCTCGAGGATGCGCCAGCGAGCGCCGAGATCGGCCCAGAGATCGTGGTGTTCGGCGGCCTCGACCGTAACGGCGGGCGCGCCGGTGAACCCCTCGGCCGCGAGGTATCCCGCCGAAACGCCGACCATTGCGCCCCAGCCGGAGCCGTCCTTGACCATGGTGGGATGATCGATGCAACGCATCATCTGGCTGCGCGGCCCGTTGTACTCGGCGATGCCGAGCGCGTGCCGAGTTTGGGCGGGATCGAGACCCAACGCTCGTGCGGCCATCGCGGCGCAGCCGATCGCATTCCAGGCGCCCGAAGTGTGGTAGTCGGCAACGCTCGCGTGCAGCGCAATTCCAGATCGAATAGCGATCTCGTAGCCGAGCACGAGCGAGGTCATAAAGGCGCGCCCTTCGCCGATCGTTTCGCTGTCCGTCAGGGCCAGCAGCGCCGGCAGCAGGGCGGCGCCGGCATGACCCTTGGTCAGGGAATGACCGTCGTGGGCGTCGAACGCGTCGATCGACGAGGCGCCGGCAAAGGCGGCGCCGGTCGGGCTTGCCGGTCGCCCGTCGAAGAGCATCCGCGCCCGGCGCCCGCCGGCGCCCATCTGAGAGAAGGCGAATTTGCGGGCGATGCGCGACAAATCCGTTTGGATCCCCGCCGCCGCGACGCCGAGAAGATCCAGCAGGCAGCGTTTGCCCTGATCGACGACCTCCCGCGGGAGGTCGTCGAAGGCGAGATCGTGAATCAAGCGAATGACCTTCATCTAGATCGCCTTGCGCCGCCTGCCGCCGCTACAGATCGACGATGAAAAGATATCGAATAGTACATCAAAGGCTTATATCCAGTCCAGTCTCCCTTTTTATCCGAGCCTTATAGTCTTCGTCGCTTTCCGCGGCCTCCTTTATGACTTGCTCGTCCGTCTTGCTCGCCCGCCGCTGAAGGAACGGCGCCGCGTCTGGGCCGACCGGATATCGGAGCTGCCAACTATCGCCATCGACAATCCGCTGGATCTGTTCGCCGACAACGTATGGCGATACCGGCTTAGCCAGCGACGCGGCGAAGAAGGCCCTGAGGCGGCGCAGGTGTGGGTAAGGACTATCTTTAGGTGGCTCGAACCTGGGCTTGCGGAAGATCGGCGTCGCAATGACTCCTGGCTCGATGAGCGCCACTCGAACATTGAACGCTCTCATCTCTTGCGCGAGACACTCGCTCAACGCCTCGAAGGCCCACTTAGAAGCGGCATAGGGCGCTTGCGGCGTATTGGCCACTCGTCCGGCAATTGAAGTCACGTTGACAATGCAGCCATGACGACGCTCGCGCATTCCAGGCAAGACGGCTTTGATACAGCGTAATCCGCCGAAGAAATTGGTCTCCATAGCTTGGCGAAAGACCGCGATCGGCACTTCCTCTATCGGTCCTCCCCCTGCCACGCCGGCGTTGTTCACGAGAATGTCGATACGTCCGTGATCGGAGATCGCCTTTCCGATTCCCTCGCTGACGGAAGCGTCATCATCGACATTGAGCGTCGCGACGGATACGGAAAGCTTCTCTTCTGAGGCTATTTTTTGGAGCTCCCCGCCGCCCGCCAAGTTTCGCATCGTTGCAATGACGGTATGCCCGCCACGCGCAAGCGTCACCGCGGTAGCCAATCCAATGCCGCTGCTGGCGCCCGTAACTAAGGCAATGGCCATTTTCTCCTCCGTCCTAAGCACAATAAAGAAAGCTAGGTTCCGCGACCCCGTGGAACTCGATGACAGTCGACGGCCGCATATAACCAACGATGCCGGCCGCCGAAATCGCCGTCAGTTTCCGGGCCGCGACCCGGCTCAGCGCGTCGAGCTCATCAAGGATGCTTCTCGTTCTCGGCGGCCCGATCTCCGGCAGCCTTCGCGTCGGCTTCGCACATATATGCGCCTTGCTTCGTCGTGCCGTAGTTATGCGTTCCGGCGAAATGATAGATGCTAGACTTTGTGTTGACCCAAACAACGGTATCGGCTGGACATTTGGCTTTGGCCTGGACCTCGGTTAGACCGCTGCCCATCGCCGTCGCCGCCGGTTTGTGCATCGGCGCTGTCGCCGCGGGCGCAGACGCCGGAGCGGGCGTCGGGGCCGTCGCTGCCGGAGCAGGCGCAGGCGCCGCTGGCGCTGCCGCCGCGGGAACGGTTTCAGTCCCGGCCCGGCAAGATGCGATGAAGTCCTTCTTCTTCTGCCCGCCGGCCCTTATCGCGTCCTTGTTGGCGGCGTATTCCGCGTTGCAATCCTTGGCGCTCTTTCCGGCCGTCTCCGATGTCGTAGCCGACGCCGGCGCGGCAGCCGCCGGGACCGTTGGCGCCGCTGCAGCGCCGCCAGGGATCGTCTCTGTTCCCGCCCTGCAGGCCGCCACGAAGTCGGCCTTCTTCTGACCCGCGCCCTTGATGGCGTCCTTGTTTGCGGTGTACTCGGCGTTGCACTCCTTCACCGTCTTTGCTGAGGCGGGCGCGCCGCAAAATGCGATTCCAAGCGTGACCGCAGTCGTCGCCGCGATTATCGAAAGCCGCATAGATGTTCTCCCCCTTATTTCGCGAATTGGCGATGCGCTGCAATCGTAGGCCGGCGAGACGGTTCACGCAAAGCGCCGCAGCGCGAGCGTAGCCTATGAACCCCAATCGGCGGGGCGACGCATTCCTCGGCCGCGACATCCGCGCCGCCGGCCGCTAACGCTAGGGGGGAGGGAAGGGGAGGCGCTTGCGCCATTGCAGGTAGGGAATCGCCAAAATCGCGCTCAAAATTAAATAAAGCAGAATGGCCGGCAACACCGCCTTTTGCTCGGGGAAATTCGTCGTCGCAATCGTCAGGGCGATGCCCGGGTGTCGGGTCGCCGTTGCAAGGGCGAGAACCGCGCGATTGTGAGGATCAGGGCCGCCGAACCAATGACCGACAGCCAGTCCCACGAGCACGAACGCCGCGATGGCCGCGAGCGCGCCGTTGCCGATGAGCGCAATGATTGCCGGCCATGCGACGAAGAGGATTGGCAGGAGGCTGATCGCTAACAATATCGCCGCGGCCAACCCCATTGGTTTCGATATCCGCAGCGCGATCGACGGCGCAAAATGCCGAACCGCCATTCCCAACGCCAGCGGCGCGAGAATCGTTTGCAGGCCCAGTCGAGCAATCGGCCAAGCCTTCATGTGGACAGGCGCATCGAGGAATCGGCCGAGAAGTTCGATGTCGATGGGAATAATCGGTATAGCGACGACAGCGGAGAGGACCAGCAGCCCGACCGTGTAGGACGGGTCTCCTTGCGCTCCGATCTGTTTTTTGGGAAGGAGGGGTGGAACAGGAGAGACCGCGAGCGCCACGAGGACGATTTCGAAGGCCGGAGGCAGGCGGAAGGCCCCGACAATCATCGCCACGACGACGGGCATGACGACGTCCATCGCGACCAATGATCGCACGAGCAAGGCCGGGCGCCGGGCAAGGTAGAGCGCGTCCTGAAACTGCGCATCGAGACCGACGGCAAACACGCTCAGAACGATGCTGGCCTTCAGCGCGAGCAGAACCACGGCTTGTGAAGTCATCGTTGCGCTTGCGTCCGATTCGCGTGTTCGTCTCGAACCTTAGCGTCGCAGCGCGATCGCGAAAAGCCGCCCGTCATGACGCCCGAGCGCCCCAGCACCGGCGCCATGCGCACCGCGATGTCAGCCCTGCCGCGCGTCAGGTCAACGACGGCGTTCGATGTGTCGATTCGACCGTCATGTCGGGATGGCGGGCCTGCAGTAGCGCGAGGTGGCGAATGATGTAGCCGCTGAAGGCCTGCTCGCCCAGCGCGCTTATTTGAGCCAAATCAATGCCGGCGCCCCCGATGACGAGGATGGATTGATCTTCCTAGAGAGGAGAGGCTCATGTCGGCCTTGGACATTGTGTTTTTGGTCGTCGTTGCCGGCGGTTTTTTGAGCTTCGCAGCTGGGGTCGGCGGGCTTCAATGGTGGCTCAACCGCTAAGTCTAATCCGGCCAAGCGGACCTGCCGGCCCGCTCGGTAGCGGGTCGGGCTAATAAAAATTGGAGTTTCGCCCGCCCTGGCGCTGCCTTGGAGAGCTTGATCGGTTTTCGTCAGTCTGAGGGAACATCAGTGAAGTACTATATCGCTCGCAAATTGATAGCGGAGGCGTTTTACCATGGCAACGCTGCTTTCATGGACAAGCGTCGGAATTGGCGAACTTGACGTATTTGTGCCGTCTCCGCCCTGCTTGGTCGTATACACTTCGTATGTTGATGGCCAACCAGAGAGTTGCGTAACTCATTTCTGGCAAGATGAGAACACCGGCATTCTCAACCATCAGTTGGTCTATATGGAGCCGGTTCCATTTGAGACAGCGCTTGCATGGGCGAAGGAGCATGCGCCAACGCGTCAGATTGAGCGCATTCATGTTAAGCATGCGAGGGCCAAGAAGGCGCCTGAACGAGCGACAAGGCCAAGGGGTGAGAAACCAGCTGCCAAGAAGACTGCAGTTAGGAAGAAGGCGCTCGCGAGGAGGCACAGCGCCGCCAAAAGCCGAAGAAAGTAATTTTTATCGGCGAGTCAGGCGCCGCGCCCCCCGAGAGTTTGCGCGAAATCGCTGGCGCCAAAGCGGTCAATATTCGAGACGTCGGCTGCACAACCAGCGCCAGAATCTGCGGCAATGCTCAAACGGCTCAAGAACCCGTGCGCAGCCGCCAATAGATGCCGCTCGGCACCTTGCGATCATCGGCGCGCGGAATCCCTCGAGGCTTGTTGGGTAGCAAACACGCTGTGATCGACCACTCAAAATCCGTCAGTTCACACCGGCGTGCGCTCATTCATGCTCCTCCGAGGGAGCTTGAAATCACACCTCGCTCGCCAATGGAATCCCGTTTATGAGTTTGTGACCTTAGACGGGAGGAGGAGATGGAAGAAGCTCAACGTGCGCAGGATCCTGGGGCGGTTTTCGATGCCCATATGAAGGCCGAGTTCGTCGACTGTGACCTCGATGCGACCATGGCTACAATGGTGGCGGAGCCACACCTCACCCATGTTCCGGTGCTAACCGGAGGCACCGGGGGCGCCGAGGTGCGGCGCTTTTACGGTGCGCACTTCGTCGGTCACTGGCCGCCGGACACCAAGACTACGCTGATCTCGCGAACTATGGGGCAGGGTCGCTTGGTCGACGAATTCATCCTCTCCTTTACTCACACTGTGGAGATGGACGCGATCGTACCAGGAATTGCCCCCACGGGGCGCAAGGTCCAAGTGCCTACCGTTGTCGTCTGTGGCTTCGAAGGCGACAAGATTGCCTATGAACATATCTATTGGGACCAAGCGACCATTCTGGTGCAGCTGGGCGTGCTGCCGGCCACCGGATTGCCGGTCTCGGGCGCAGAGCAGGCGCGCCGCCTACTCGACCCCACACAACCGGCGAATCATCTGATCCGCGATAAGAGGGGGTAGAGGGCGCGCCTCAACCGGCGCGCCGCGGCGTGGGCCCGCGCAGTCAATCTTCCTGGGGCTCACTGCCGCAATCGGAAGTCTCGCGCCGAGACGCCGTGCAGCGTGGCGCCGAGCTTGCGATTGAACTCTTCGGCCGTCGTTTGCGCATTGACGACGGAGACCTTGTCATCAGAAGGCGCCGGGCATTGAGCGACGATGTGGGAATGGCCCTCGCGCTCGAGGAGGCCCTTCAGTTCCGCTTCGAGCCTCTCGCGGTTCGGCGTTGCGGGGAAAAGCTCGGTGATCCAGACGTCCTTCGTCCCCGACGCCGAGGCGACACAGAAGGTCCATAGCGGGCCGGCGACCGCCGGCCATACGAAAAGCGACCCGAAAAGAAAGGGCAGAGCGAGAACGGCGATTCGCGGCATTCAAGACCTCGGAATCGTTTCGGTTCCGCGGCATGGCGGCCGGTCGAGAAGGCCAAGTCTCACGCGCCGCACCGTTCCCGACCACGGGCAGCATGGCGCAGCCGCGGCGCGGCGGCAACCGTCGCCACAAGAACCCGTCCCTGTGGAACACCCGGTCGATGTGCCGGTCGGCCCCGTCGAAGAGGGGGACAGGGCCGATTCCTTCGGGCATATTATTCATCGCCGCGTCCAGCCTGTCGTTGGCTCGCCGGTTACGTTCGTCAAGCGTGTGCGCTCGCAGCTGGCGCCGCATCGAGGAAGGAAAACCAGTGAGCGAGCCTTGCACAATCGGGCGTCGGGTGCGTCGGGGGAACATGTTGACGGAGCGAGCCACGTGAAAAGAGTCGCGTCTCGTGTTTGCTGGGCGTGTTACCCTCAGACGCTCGCCCTTGTTGACAAACGCAGCTTAGCTTGAACGAGGCAGCCGTTGGTATGACCATCGCCTCAAGACCGACAGACCCTACAAGATCCCGAGCCTTGCCGATCAATCCCCGCAGCCCTATTCTGCTAGCAGCAGCAAGAGTGCGCAGACTAATGTTCCGCGCCTTGCGCGGATGGGCAATGCAGAGGCCGTTTCCGCGATTCGACCAATGGGAATCTGCCGTGTTCCGCACAGAAACTTTGCTTGCATCTATCTCCCGCGAGAGTCGAATAATCGAGATCGGACCGAGTTACAATCCCCTTGCGCCCAGAGCCTCTGGATGGAACACGACAACAGTTGATCATCTGACGCGAGAAGGACTAGTAGCTAAATATCGCGGCGCTGGCGTTGACATTTCCAAAATCGAAGAGGTTGACATTGTATGGTCGGGAGGGTCGTTGAGCGATGTTGTCCCCAAGGATCCGCTCGGCGCCTTTGACGTATTTATCGCAAGTCACGTTATTGAGCATACACCAGACCTTGTCGGCTTTCTAAAGTCCGCGGAGACGATATTGAATTCCAGCGGATTGGTCATTCTCGCGATACCGGACAAGAGGTACTGCTTCGATTTTTTTCAACCGATCACAACGACTGGCGAAGTACTCACGGCGCACGCCGAAGGCCGCTCACGTCACACTCCTCGACTGGGATACGACCACTATGCGTACAGCGTGGCTTCTGGACAGCAAATAGCTTGGGGCCATCATCCGCTGACAAGCTTGAGGTTCGCTAGTGATCTCAGCGAAGCGATCGCTGTCTTTAAGACGCTTGAATCGAGCCGCGAATATATTGACATGCATGCTTGGCGCTTCACCCCGTCCAGTTTTCAGCTCTTGCTCCTTGAACTCGCGCGGTTGGATGTTTTGGACTGGCGTGTCGAGCGAATAGTCGAATCAAACGGCTGCGAGTTTTACGCGCGGCTTCGACGCGGAGCAAAGGTCGAAGCTCTTGCTCTAGACCCCGCAGAGTTGGCGTCACGCCGGATGGGTTTGCTCAAGCAATCGGTGCTCGAGGTTCAAACGCAAATTGATTGGCTGCTTGCGGGTGACCACGGTACTGCCGACGAATTGTCCCCGGACCGAGCGCTGTCGCTGGCAGCTCTCTTAAGACGCGAGGTAAACCGCTCGCACGGGGAACTCGACGCGATACGAAATTCCACGTCATGGCGGCTGACCGCGCCCTTACGCGTGATTAGTCGATGGCTTAGGTTTTCCGTAAAGGTGATAATTGGGAATACCTGACTGAGAATCGCATCATCGTTCTAGACGACCTCGAAGGCGACAAATTGGCCCTGCCGACGACGATTTCGATTCAGCCTTCGGCTGGAGCTGTCGAGCTTACGTTGACCCTTGGACTAGGCTTCCCGACGAGTAGGTACGGTTCTCTCAATTGCGGCTCGAGCACCTGCGCCGCGCCACGTGCTCCTTGCACAATAGGGCGTCGGGCGCGTCGGGGGGA
>Ga0209773_10000627_pt1 | contig 11670 bp, 5 predicted proteins | sample BogFormECP14_OM1_FD_188244 | JGI IMG/M metagenome (GOLD analysis project Ga0209773, IMG submission 188244) | Bog forest soil microbial communities from Calvert Island, British Columbia, Canada - ECP14_OM1 (SPAdes) (version 2) | ecosystem: Environmental > Aquatic > Freshwater > Wetlands > Bog ... | reverse complement strand
CGAGCGCCGCCGAGGCGCCATCGAATCCCGCTTCCGCACTCAACACAGAAGGGATTCGGGATAGATAAAGCCGTGGCCAGCGAATGTGACTCTGTCAAACTAAAGGCAAGCGCGTCGGCTCTAGGCAGCTCTAGGCGCCCTCGTCCGATTGCCCATTTTCGGGCGCAGCGTCGCATCGCGCGGGATTATAAAATATTTCTTAATTGAGCCGCTGGCGGTGGCGTGCGATTACCGTGACGGCCCGTGGATAATGTCGACACGCTCCGTTGCGAGCGGCATATTTCAGTGCGCCCGAAGCAGAGAGGAAACGCCCACACCGGGCACGTTCGGCGAGTGTGGGGCCGCGTTCGCCGGACCCGTCTGTTCGACGGTCGAAGAAGCGGCTCGCCGGGAGAGTACCGAACGAGACCACGATAATGGTAATTTAGGCGAGTCGGCCTTTGCGACGAGCTTTCGCCCGACAAAGATCCGAATGACCCCATGTCGTTAGCCCAGTTCGCCCTGAAGCGGCCCTATACGATAATCGCTTCCTTGATGCTGGTCTGCATCATGGGGATTGGCGCCGGTCTGCGGATGCCGATCGACATCTTTCCCGAAATCGACATTCCCGTCGTCAGCGTCGTCTGGACCTACGCCGGAATGAGCCCGCAGGACATCCAGAACCGCATTCTGACGCTGCACGAGCGCCAACTCGCCTCGCTGGTCGACGACATCGCCCGCATCGAGGCGACCAGCTACACCGGCGTCGGGGTGGAGAAAGTCTACCTTCACGAAGGCGCGGACGTCACGCGCGCAATTTCGCAATTGGCGAGCAGCGCGCTCGTCGTCCTGAAATACATGCCGCGCAACATCACGCCGCCGCTTGTGCTGCGTTACGGCGCGACCGACGTGCCGATCATTCAGCTCAGTCTGTCGAGCGACTCGCTACCCGACACCAAGCTCAACGACCTCGGGCAAAACATCATTCGCCCGGATCTGGCGGTCGTCCACGGCGCCGAAGTCGCCTACCCCTATGGCGGCAAGCCGCGGGTGATCATGGTCGATCTCGATCCGGACGCGCTGGCGGCGAGAAGCCTCACTCCAGCCGACGTAGCCGACGCGCTTCAACGCCAGAATGTGATCCTTCCCTCCGGCGATGTGAAGATGGGCGCCAAGGACTATTCGCTGGCGATGAACAGCAGTCCCAACGCCATAGCCGCGATCAGCTCTTTCCCGGTCAAGGAGGTGGGGGGACGGACGATCTTTGTCCGCGACATCGCCCACGTCCACGACGGCTACCAGATCCAGACCAATTCGGTCAGCGTCGACGGTCGGCCCGGCGCACTGATTTCGGTGAGAAAGACCGGCGGCGTCTCGACGCTGGCGGTGGTCGACGGTGTCCGCGAAGCTCTGCCCGACATTCGCAAGCTGATGCCGCCGGGCGTCGACATCAAGGCGATCTTCGATCAGTCGGTGTTCGTCAAGGCGTCACTGAACAGCGTTCTGATGGGCGGGGCGATGGCGGCGGGACTGACCGCGATGATGATCCTGCTGTTCCTTGGTAACTGGCGGCTGACGCTCATCATCCTGGCGACGATCCCGCTTTCGATCATCACCGCCGTCCTGATCATGTACGAAGGCGGCCAGACGTTGAACACGATGACTCTCGGCGGCTTCGCGCTCGCGGTCGGAATTCTGGTCGACAACGGAACGGTCGTGATCGAAAACATCGAGCGACATCTGCATGAGGGCGACGGGCTGACGCAGGCGATCGTGGTCGGCTGCGGCGAGGTGGCGGTTCCGACCGTGTTGTCGACGATCGCCATCTGCATAGTCTTCGTACCCGTCTTTCTCTTGCAGGGCACGGCGAAATACCTGTTCTCGCCTCTATCGCTTTCGGTTTGCGTCTCCCTGATCGCAAGCCTCGTGCTCTCGTTCACGCTCGTGCCCGTGCTCTTCGCCAACCTGATGCGCTCGACGGTCGTGGCTCGGGACGCGGGCACGCACGGCGCGACCGCCGCACCGCGCTCGCGTTTCAATATCTTCAGCGCGTTCCATCATCGCTTCGAGAAGGGCTTCCACAATTTCCGCGAGGGCTACCGCAACAACCTCGCCTACTGCGTTTCGAATCCCGCCGTCACCGGGGCTTTCTTCGTCATAGTGCTGGGCTGTTCGCTGACGCTGTTCCCGCAGATCGGCGAAGACTTTTTCCCTTCGGTCGATGCGGGCCAGATGCGGCTTCACGTCCGCGCGCCACCGGCCACGCGACTGGAGCAGACCCAGCAGTATTTCGCGGAGGTCGAGAGCGCCATAAGAGAGATCGTCGGGTCGGACCAGATCGAGGTCGTGCTCGACAATATCGGCCTGCCCTATAGCGGCATCAACATCGCCTTGAGCGACTCGGCGACCGTCGGTCCGATGGACGGCGAGATCCTGATCTCGCTCAAGGAGAAACACCGCCCTACGCCGGCCTTCGTAGCCTTGCTTCGCCGCGAATTGCCGAAGCGCTTTCCCGAGCTGCAATTCTTTTTCCAGCCGGCCGACATCGTCAATCAGGTCTTGAACTTCGGGCAGCCGGCGCCGATCGACGTCAGGGTCGCCGGACCCGACGGTAACAAGACCTTCGCGCTGGCGCAGAAAATCGCCGCGGACTTGAAATCGGTCCCAGGCGTGGTCGATTCCCATGTCTTCCAGGTTCCGGACGCGCCCGCCCTTTCCATCGAAGTCGATCGCACGCTCGCCGATCAACTGGGACTCAGCCAGGACGAGGTCGCCAAGAACGTCCTGGTGAGCGCGACCTCCAGCGCGCAGACGGCGCCGAATTTCTGGGTCGATCCCCGGAACAACGTCAGCTATCCGCTGGTCGTTCAGGTCCCGACCTATCGCGTGAACACGACCGGGGACATGGGCTCGCTGCCGGTCACGGCGGGCGGCCAGGGCAAGCGGCGGTCGCTGCTCGAGAACATCGCGAAATTCGGGCGCGTGAGCGTGCCGTTGGCGATTTCGCAGCTCAACATTCGCCCGGTGTTCGACGTCAACGCCGACGTGCAGGGCCGCGACCTGGCTTCCGCCGCCGCCGCCATCGACAAAGTGCTCGCGACGGATCGGGCCGCCGCCCCCGACGCCACTACGGTGACCCTCAGCGGGCAAGTCGAAACGATGCGCGAGAGTTTTTACGGTCTGTTTTCCGGGATGGCGCTCGCGGTGGTTCTCGTTTATCTCATCCTGGTGATCAATTTTCAGAGCTGGGTCGATCCGTTGATCGTTCTGGCGGCCGTTCCGTTTACCCTTGGCGGGGTGATGTGGATGTTGTTCCTGACCCAAACCCATCTCAGCGTTCCCGCCCTGATGGGATCGCTGATGTGCATCGGCCTGACGTCGGCGAACAGCATTCTGGTCGTGACTTTCGCCAATCAGCGGATGGAGGAAGGCGACGACAAGACGACCGCCGCGATCATGGCCGGCTATACGCGACTGCGTCCCGTCATGATGACCGCGGGCGCGATGATCCTGGGCATGATCCCGATGGCCCTGGGCATCGGCGAAGGCGGCGAGCAGAACGCGCCCCTGGCGCGCGCGGTCATTGGCGGCCTGATGTTCGCGACCGTCGCCACGTTGATATTCGTTCCCGTGGTCTACCGTTTGTTGCGATCCAACCGGCAGCCGGCTTCGCATTTCGCCATCGCTCGGGCGGCCGCCGTGCCGGCGCAATAGCTTCTCCACGGGACCAAGGGGCGATGATATGAAGCCTGAGAACGAAATTCTCGATCCCTACGCCGAGCCGGATGACACGGTTGCGGCGGAGCTCGCCGTAGTGAGGCGGGTAAGGGCTGGAACCGGAAGGCGCATCCTGCGCATGGCGGTGGCGCTCGTCGTCGCGCTCGGCGTGGGCTTCTTCCTGGTTCGGTTTCAGAAGTCGGAAGCTAACATTCAGCTCGCCTCGCTGACGAGCGATTCCGCCGCGGAAGCGCCGACCGTCAACGTGATAGCGGCGGAATCCACCGATGCCAGCCAAACCCTCACGCTTCCCGGCGAAACCGCGGCGTGGGATCAAACGACGATCTACGCCCGGGTCAACGGCTATGTCGCCACATGGCTCGTCGATATTGGCGACCATGTGAAGGCCGGTCAGTCGCTCGCCGCGATCGAGACGCCGGAACTCGACGCCGAACTCAACGCCGCGCGAGCCAAGCTGAACGCGGCCGTCGCAGAGGTCGCGGTGAAGCAGGCGCAAGCGGATTTCGCCGAAACGACCGAGCGGCGCTGGCGCGAGTCGCCCAAGGGCGTCGTTTCCGATCAAGAGCGCGAAGCCAAATCCGCCGGCAAGGCGGAAGCGGTCGCCAACCTCAACGAGTCGCGCGCGCAGGTCGCGCTGCAGCAAGCCGAGGTCGATCGGCTCACCGCGCTGACCCAGTTCAAGGACGTCAAGGCGCCGTTCGCGGGGACGATCGTCCACCGCAATATCAACAGAGGCGATCTCGTGACCGCCGGGAGCACCGCGAACACCTCCTCGCTGTACCGCCTGTCGAGCGATAATCCGATCCGAATTTTCGTTCATGTGCCACAGAGCGTCGCCGCGCAAATCATCGCCAACGGAGCCAATGTGGAGATCACGAACAGCGACGATCCCACGCTGCGGCTCGAAGGCCAGGTGACGCGCACCGCGAAGGAAATCGATCCGGCTTCCCGCACGATGACCATCGAAGTCGATCTCCCGAACCCCGATCGGGCGCTGGTGCCAGGCATGTACGTACAGGCTACATTCAAGTTCAAAGGGGCGTCCGCTTTCCAGGTTCCCGCGAGCGCCTTGTTGTTCCGATCGACCGGCCCGCAAGTCGCCGTGGTCGACGAAAACGGCACAGTGGCGTTCAGGGATGTCTCGATCGCCAGCGACGATGGGAACATGGTTTCGTTGGGCTCGGGGCTCCACGCCGGCGATCGCGTCGCGCTCAATCTCTCGAGCCAGATCGTTGCCGGCGCCAAAGTCAGGGCGAAAGAACCCCCGAACGTCGTCGCAGCCACTTCCACGTTGACGAAATAAGCGCCATAGTCGGGGTCGTCAGGGGCGTGGATTTGCTGCATGAAGTTGTCGAGTTCGTGCGCAGCGTTGGCGGCGGTCGTCGCATTGTCGGGTTGTGCGGTGGGGCCGGACTATTTCAAGCCCGACGTACGCACGCCGGCCGCGTTTGTGGCCCAGGCTGCCGCGGGATCGAGCCATGCTTCGCGGCGGACCGAGGTCGATCTCAGGCAATGGTGGCGCTCCCTGCGCGACAAGGAGCTCGACTCTCTCGTCGATAGGGCGCTCATTTCCAATTTCGATCTCGCGATCGCCCTCACCCGCATCCAGGCGGCGCGAGAGCAGATCATCACCATCGCCGGCGCCGCGCTGCCGGAGGCGACGATTTCGGCCGGAGCCGGCAGTGGCACGGGTTCGGACGAGACCAGAGGGCGCGCATCGCCGGTGTTCAGGTCCGCCGAGAACGCCAGGAATTTGAATGTTATCGGCGAGGCGGGAGGTTTCGCCGCCGGTTGGGATCTCGATCTCTTCGGCAGGGTGAAACGTCAGGTGGAGGCGGCGACCGACCAGGCCGAAGCGCTAAAGGACGCGCGCGACTGGATTTATGTGACGGTCGCCGCCGATGTCGCGCGCGCTTACCTCGACATGCGCGCGCAAGAGCAGGAGCTGGTGGTTCTCGGCCAGAATATCAATGCGGCGCGGGCGTCGCTCAACCTCGCGCAATCGCGACTGGATCGCGGACTCACCAATGAGCTCGACGTGAGCTTGGCGAAAAGGGAATTGGGGACCTTGGAAGCCGAGCAGGGCCCGCTCCGCGCGCAGATCGAGGCCAGCCAACACGCAATCGCGGTCCTGCTGGGCGAATATCCCGAGACTCTGGCGGTGGAATTGGCGCGCGGAGGACCGACCCCCGTCTTGCCTCAGCATGTACCCGTGGGCATCCCGGCCGACCTTCTGCGCCGCCGCCCGGATATCCAGGGAGCAGAGCGGCAACTGGCGGCGGCGAACGCCGATATCGGGGCGGCGATCGCCGATCTGTTTCCGGACGTCGTCCTGACGGGCGCGTTCGGCGGCCAAGGCGGTCCGAGATCCTCGTCTATCTTGCTCCCCTACACCGCGATCTGGTCGATCGGCCCCGCGGTGAACGCCCCGTTCCTCGACTTCGGCGCGTTGGACGCACAAGTCAAAGTGGCCGATTTCCGCACCCAAGCCTTCCTCATCGGCTATCGCGAGGCGATCGTGCAGGCGGTCCAGCAGGTCGACGACGCCGGCGCGGCTTTTCATGCGCAGCAGGAGCGTCTGGCGGATCTCGACCGCGCCCTGACCGCCGCGCGCGAGGCGACGCGGGTCGCAACCGAGCGTTACGATCGCGGCCTGACCGACTATCTGAACGTACTCGACGCCGAGCGGCAGCAATACAGCCTCGAGGAGAGCCAGGTGGCGGCGCGACAGGTGGAGGCCGAAGCGCTCGTCGGGCTGTTCCGGGCGCTCGGCGGCGGTTGGCCGGTGAAAGAGAACCTGCCGGATATTCCCCAGCCGGAGCCGGCAGTGGCGGCGGCGGTGAAATATTTGATAAATCCGGAACAGGGTCCCTTGAACCCGACCGGGAATCCCTCAGCTTCGCGCCCTTAGGACGACGCTGAATTCGCAGAAGTTGTCGAGACGGATTTTCGCAAAATGCGGCCGTGGATCACGCAGCGCGGATCATGTCACTGCAGTGCGCAGTAGCATGCGATCGCAAGGCCTCGTTGCAGGAGACAGTCATGATCGCGAATGCCCAGCCTACTAACGCTCCGGCGCCCGCCGCGAAGGCGGAAAAGTCGCTGCTTTTCCCGGACGACGCACAATTTTGGTTCGAGACGCAGCGCGCATTCGGCGCCGCGGAGTACGGCGGCGCTTTGTTCGGGGAAGTTCTGTCGACGTCCGCCCGCATCGAAGCCGGCGACTATGACAGTTGGTATCAGGCTTGGAACGACACCGCCGATCGGGTCGCTCGAGAGGCCGCGGACCAGCTATCCCGCGGGCGCCGCGTCAGCGCTCGCGACGGATACCTGCGGGCCTCAAATTACTATCGGACGTCGGAATTCTTCCTGCACGAACGCCCTGACGATCCACGCATCGCGCGGGCCTACCAGCGGTCGGTCGAATGCTACAAGATCTGCGCCGGGCTCTACGAGCCGCCGATTACGGCCGTCGAGATTCCGTATGAACAGACGACTCTGCCAGGCTACTTCCACCGGGTCGATTCATCCTCCCGTCGCCGCCCTGCCATCATCATGCACAGCGGTTTCGACGGGTCGGCCGAAGAAATGCACTTCACGGGCGCCCGCGCGGCCGTCGAACGCGGCTACAACGTCCTGGCCTTCGATGGTCCAGGACAGTTCGGTCCCATTCATCGCGAGCGCCTACCGTTTCGCCCGGACTGGGAAAAGGTCGTCACGCCAGTGGTCGACTTCGTCCTGAATCAGCCGGGTATCGACCCGGAGCGCATTGCCTTGATGGGTGTGAGCCTGGGCGGCGAACTGGCGCCCCGCGCCGCGGCGTTCGAAAAACGCCTCGCCGCCCTCATCGCCAATGACGGCCTCTACGACTTCGCCGCGCCCGTCCTCGCCAGGGTCCCGCCTGACCAGCGCGCCGACTTCGAACAGATGCTGAAGGCGGACCAGGCGCCGGCCCTGGACCAGGCGCTGGCCGGAGTGATGAAGGAGTCCCCGACCGCGCGTTGGGCCATGACACACGGAATGTACGTCTTTGGCGTTTCAACGCCTCGCGCCTATGTCGCCGCGACGCTCGACTACAATTTGGGAGGCGGCGTTGCGGAGAAGATAAGCTGTCCGACGCTGGTATGCGATGCGGAGGGCGATCTCTTCTTCACGGGCCAGCCGCAGCTGCTCTATGACCACCTCACCTGCCCCAAGACGATGATCCGCTTCACCAATGCGGAGGGCGCCGGCGCCCATTGCCAAGTTGGCGCCGGCCTCTTGGCATTCGCCCGCATCTACGACTGGCTCGACGAAACCATCGGCTGATCCCCGGCAAGGAAGCGACTGTCGGGCCGATGTCACGGACACTGGGCGCCCAAGAACGCAGATTCACCAATCGCATCGTCCCCAATTATCCGCTAACCAACATCCCGGTCGGACAGGCTGGCAACGATTCATGGATTGGATTTCGCAGCGCGCGGAGGCGACCCGTCTCGCGGTGGGTCGTGAAAGAAAAGGAGCAAGTGCGCGTAGCGCGGTGACGCTCCTTTGCGCGCTCCGGCGTCCCGAGAGACCTCGGCGCGAACCACGCCGCCATTACGTGGCCCCGCATGGCGTGGCGCCTATCGATGAATGGAGGGCGAAGTGACTGTCGTCGATTCGGTTTGGCCCAGCGAGTATTCATTTGGGCCTTTCCGGCTGGTTCCTGGGCAACGGCTTCTGCTGGAGGGCGCGGCGCCCATCCCTCTCGGCGGCCGAGCTTGCGAAATCCTCATCGCGTTGGTCGAACGCTCGGGCGCTCTGGTCACCAAGGAAGAGTTGCTGGCCCGCGTGTGGCCAAATATGTTCGTGGAGGAAGGCAATCTCAAGGTGCATGTCGCCGCCTTGCGCAAGGCGCTCGGCGACGGCCGAGACGGTAATCGCTATGTTGCCAATATTCCGGGCAGGGGATACTCCTTCGTCGCTCCCGTTACATCCTCGTCGCGGCCGACGCATCCGCCTCGGCCGGTCCCGTCCGCAGATCAACCGCACGAATTCTCGGCTCCGACTTTTCGAATGGTGGGGAGATCCGACACCATTCCCATGCTCGCCGCGAGACTGTCGCAGTATCGCTTCGTCACGATCGTGGGACCCGGAGGGATCGGTAAGACAAAAGTCGCCCTCGCGGTCGCGGATGCCTTGGCCGGGAGATTCGCGCACGGCGTCCGCCTCGTCGAACTGGCGCCTCTATCCGATCCAGCCCTCGTCTCCAGCGCCGTCGCGTCGACGCTCGGCATCGCGGTTCGCTCCGAGAACACGATCTCCAGCCTGATCGCCTTCCTCGGGGACAAGCAAATTCTCATCGTGCTCGACAACTGCGAACACGTTATCGAGGCCGCCGCCTCCTTGGCTGAGGAATTGTTCCGGGGCGCCAGCGGCACGCACATTCTCGCGACGAGTCGCGAGCCGCTGCGCGCCGGTGGAGAGCGCATTCATCGTCTGGCGCCGCTGGCCACGCCGCCAGCTTCGCAGCAGCTCACAGTCGCGCAGACGCTTGCTTTTCCTGCGGTCGAATTGTTCGTCAAACGGGCGGCGGCGAGCATGAACGAGTTTGAGCTCACCGATGCGGACGCGCCAATTGTCGCCGAACTCTGCCGAAGACTTGATGGAATCCCGTTGGCGATCGAAATAGTCGCGGGCTCCTTGCACGCATTCGGGGCGCGCGGACTGGCGAGATTCCTGGACGATCGCCTTCGACTGCTCATGCCTGGCCGTCGCACCGCCCAGACGCGCCACCAAACGCTGCGCATGACGCTCGATTGGAGCTATGATCTGCTTCCGCAATTCGAGCAGGCGACGCTGAGGCGCTTGGCGATATTCGCAGGCGTTTTCACCTGGGAATCAGCCGCCGCGGTGCTCGACTGCGGCGATGCCTCCGACTTTGAGGTCTTCGACTCGATCGCGAACTTGATCGCCAAGTCGCTCGTCAGCGCCACTATCGAGGACAAGATCTCCTACTGCCGGCTGCTCGACACGACGCGAGCCTATGCGCTGATGAAACTCGATGAGTGCGGCGAGGCTGAGCTTCTGGCGAGACGTCATGCCGAACACTACAGAGACGCCCTCGCGCGGGCGCAGATCGATTGGCATCAGCGCCCCGCGGTCGAGTGGCTGGAGGCGCATCGGCATCTGCTCGACAACGTCAGAGCGGCGCTCGATTGGGCGTTTTCCGCTGCCGGAGATACAGCGATCGGGGTGGCTCTGACGGCGGCGGCGGTTCCACTCTGGTTTCAACTATCGCTGATGAGTGAATGCTGCGAACGCGTCGAACGCGCGCTGTCCACGCCGCTGCCGAATCCGGACGCGCAGTCGGAGATGCAGCTGCATGCCGCTCTGGCTTGGTCGCTGATGCAAACGCGCGGGTCGATCGAGAAGACTCGCTTCGCTTGGACCACTCTACTGAAACACTCGGAGAGTCTCGGCGACATCGACTATCAGCTGCGAGCGCTCTGGGGATTGTGGACAGGCCTGATCAACAATGCGCAGCTGAAAGAGGGGTTGGCGGTCGCGGAGAGATTTTGCGATCTTGCGGCTGCGAGCGCCGACCCGTCGGACCAGTTTGTCGGCGATCGCATGGTCGGCTACATCCTACACTTGATGGGCGAACATGTCCGCGCGCGGCCGCGCATCGAACGGATGCTCCATCATTACGCAGCTCCGATCACTGGACCGAAAATCATTCGCTTCATTTTCGACCAGCGGGTGGCTGCGCGCTGCTTCCTCGCGCGAATTCTGTGGCTGCAAGGATTTCCCGATCAGGCCGTGAGCGCCGTCGAAAGCGCTATCGCGGAGGCGGAGTCGAGGAATGACATGTTTACATTGTGTCAGGCGCTGCTACAGGCGGCATGCCCGATCTCGATCTTCACAGGCGATCTCGAAAGGCTTGGGCCCTATGTGACGACGTTGCTCGATTATTCCGAGAGGAACGCGCTCGGCTTTTGGCAAGTGTGGGCCGGATGCTTCAGGGGCGTACACCTCGTCAAAAGCGGAAAAATCCGGGAGGGGTTGACCCATCTCAGCGAGGGTTTGGACAGCTTGCGCGCGATGCAGTACGGCGTCTACTACGCGGTTTTTCTCTGCGAATACGCGGAAGCTCTCGGGAAAGCAGGACAGGTCAATCAAGGACTCGTCGCGATCGACGAGGCGCTGGCGCGATCCAAGCGCAACGACGAGTATTGGTACGTCCCCGAACTTCTGCGCGTAAAGGCCGACCTGGTCTCGCAATCGGGCGGAGCGACAGCGGGCGGCGACGCCAAGAAGTTGTTCGGGCAATCGTTGGCTTTGGCGCGTCGACAACAGGCGCCATCATGGGAACTGCGCACGGCCATGAGTCTTTCTCGATTGACGCGCGATCCCGGGCGCGGGAGGCCGCCCGCGGCCCTCCTGAGGTCCGTGTACGAAAAATTCACGGAAGGATTTGATAGCGCCGATCTCGTCGCGGCCAAGCGGCTTCTCGACGAACTCGCGTCGGTGAGCGGGCCATGATCCGGCGGGCGTCGTCTTTGCGGCCTCGCCTCGAGCGCCCCGCCGGCGTCTTCCATGGTGTGCACCGAGGGGCCCCGTCACGCGTCCCCTGGTTGCGTTCGCAATGATGACGTGCGTTGCGTCTCATTTCCTTCCATGACCGCGCAAGGCGTCGCGCGCCGCATTGACTTGTTTCGTAAGATAGTCCGATCCGCCCAGATCGGCGTGCACTCTCTTGATCAGATTGATGTAGGCCGCGCGAATTTCCTGTTCGGTTGCTCCCGCCATCAGACCGAGAACTTCCAACGCTCTGGCGACGCTCATGCTCTCGCCGCGAATGGTCTCGCGCGCCTCCCTGCGCTCCGGCTCTCGCCACGCCCTTTCCCGCCGTCGCCGTTCTTCGGCGTCTCTCTGCCTTCGGCGCGCGAGCTGCTCGACAGCGCGCTTGCGGGCTTCCTCATCTTGTTG
>Ga0209773_10000626_pt1 | contig 11677 bp, 8 predicted proteins | sample BogFormECP14_OM1_FD_188244 | JGI IMG/M metagenome (GOLD analysis project Ga0209773, IMG submission 188244) | Bog forest soil microbial communities from Calvert Island, British Columbia, Canada - ECP14_OM1 (SPAdes) (version 2) | ecosystem: Environmental > Aquatic > Freshwater > Wetlands > Bog ... | reverse complement strand
GGCGAGCCTTTTCTCTCCCATCCTGTAGAAGTGGCGCACATTCTTGCTGATATGAAGCTGGATGTGACTTCTCTTTGCGCGGCGCTGCTGCACGACGTCGTCGAAGATACGAAAATTCCGCTAGAAACAATTTCCGAACATTTTGGGGTGGATGTAGCGCGGCTCGTCGAAGGCGCGACGAAAATCAGCCGGCTGGATCTGCTGGCGCCGGAAGCGCGGCAGGCGGAAAACGTTCGCAAGATGCTGCTGGCGATGGTGAACGATGTGCGCGTGGTGGTGATCAAGCTTGCCGACCGCTTGCACAATATGCGCACGCTGGAATACCTGGATTCGGAGAAGCAGCAGCGCATCGCGCGCGAGACGATTGATATTTACGCGCCGGTGGCGAATCGCCTGGGGATGGGCTTGATTCGCGGAGAGCTGGAGGATCTTTCGTTCCGTTATCTGGAGCCGGAAGCGTTCTTTGAATTGCAGAAAAAGCTCGCCACGAAACAGAAGGTTTTCGATAAATTTCTGCTGGAAGTGCAGGATTCGATCCGCGACAAAATGGTGGAGACGGGCATACCCGCGGAAGTGCAGGCGCGGGTGAAGCGCATCTATTCGCTGCACCTGAAAAGCCAGAAGCAACAGCGCACTTTGGATCAGGTGTACGACTTGCTGGCGATTCGCGTGATTACTGACACCGTGAAAAATTGTTATGCGACGCTCGGCGTGATTCACCAGATTTGGCCGCCGGTGCCGGGGCGCTTCAAGGATTACATCGCGATGCCGCGGCCGAACCTCTACCAATCGCTGCATACGACGGTGATTCACGGCGGACAAGCTTTCGAAGTGCAGATTCGCACGCAAGACATGCATCGCATTGCAGAGCAAGGCGTGGCCGCACACTGGAAGTACAAAGACGGGCGCACGGAAACGTCGAGCGCGGATGATCAGCGCATCGTGTGGATGCGGCAGCTGATTGAATGGGTGCAGGAAATGCAGGAGCCGAGCGAATTTCTTTCCACCCTGCGCGTGGATCTATATCCCGAAGAGGTTTACACGTTCACGCCGATGGGGCGGGTGGTGGTGCTGCCGCGCGGCGCGACGCTGATTGATTTCGCTTACGCGGTGCACACCGAAGTGGGGCACCAGTGCACCGGCGCGAAAGTGAATGGCGCGATTGTGCCGCTGCGGCATTCGGTGGCGAATGGCGACGTGATCGAAATCATCACGCAGAAGGGCCACGAGCCTTCGCGCGATTGGCTTTCTTTTGTGCACACGTCGCGCGCGCGCAGCAAAATTCGGCAGTGGATCAATTTGCACGAGCGCGAGCAGGCTAAGGACGTCGGCAAGCGGCTGCTGGAGAAGGAAGCGCGGCAGGCGGACATCGTTCTGAAGAAAATTTCAGCGGAAACGTGGCAGCGCGTCGCTTCGGAGTACGGTTGCGGGCGCATTGACGATCTTTACGCCGACCTGGGTTATGGAAAATGGTCGGCGCGGCAGGTGCTCGCGAAAGCCAGCGGGCAGCCGTTGACCGATCCCGCGGAAGAAAAGCAGCCGAAGATCGTGGACACCGTGAAGCGCATGCTGGGCATGAACGACGGCGCGATTCTGGTGCGCGGGCACGACGATCTGATGGTGTATCGCTCGAAATGCTGCAATCCGATTCCGGGAGATGATGTGATCGGGTACGTCACGCGCGGGCGCGGGATCGCGGTGCATGGGAAGAATTGTCCGAACGTGCAGAACTTGCTTTATGACGCTGAGCGCCGCATCGCCGTGGAGTGGGCGGGGCAGACGCAAGCGACTTTTCCGGTGCGTTTGCGGATTCTCACCGAGGATCGGCCGGGGATGCTGGCCAGCATTACTACCGTAATCAGCGATAATGGCGCGAACATTCGCACATTTGAGAGTGGCGGGCAGGATTTGCGGGCGCGGATTGAAGTTGCGCTGGATGTGCAGGATCGCAAGCAGCTGGAGCGGATTCTTTCTGGAGTGAAGCGTATTCCTGGCGTTTTTGATATCGAGCGCGTTTACAACGTCTGAGTTGCGCCGCACGAATCGTCTTCACCGTGTGTTCGTCGTATTCCCGCAAGTTCCAGTCATCGAAAACCGGTAATCATTCCGCGTCATGGCGTTCAGCGCCGCCGTTCACTCGGTACAATGAAGGTAATGGGGACCGTCGAGGCAATCGGTTCCACCCGCGGATTAGGCCGCGCCGTGCGCCGCAGGAATTCGTTTGCGGCGGTCTTCGTATGCGCCGTTTTGTTGTCGCAGCTGGCATGCGAAAGTCTGAAGCCTCTGGACACCAAACCGCTCGACAACGCCGGGATCGGCTACAGCGCCATCAAGGAATTGAAAGCGCGGCACATTACTGCCGCGGAGGTCGGCGAAATCGCGAAAGTCCGTGAGGCCGGCCTTTCCGATGAGGATTGCGTGACGTTGCTGCAGATTTTTCATGGCCGCGACGAAGCGTTTACGGCTGGTGACGCCATCGCGTCCTTGCATCAGTCAGGCTTGAGCGAAGGCACAGTGCTGGCGCTGGCCGGAATGGACCAGGTTGGATTGGGTTACGGCGAACTGCAGGCGATGCATCTGGCGGGGCTTTCTGACGCGATCGTATTGGAAGTGGCGCGGCATCACGCCGCGGGGAAGCCTGCGCTTTCGGGCGCATCGTTGGGCATGCTGCGCAATCTGCGGATGGACAACGGCACTTTGCTGGAATTGGTGCGCCGCGGGATTCCGGATTCCGAAGCGCCGGAAATCATCTCACTGAGGCGGCATGGTTCGACTGACGCGGAAATCCTGCGTCATTTCACTGCTTCTTAGGCTGGCTGTGCGGTTTGCGGCGAGAGCGCAGCGGGCGGCATCCCGAACGCGCAGCAGTGGGTGAGGATCTGAGTTTCGCGCGCGCAACTTCCTTGGCGCGCTCCCGTTTTCCATTTTCCCTTTTCCATTTTCAGCTCTGACGGCTAGAATCCTTGCATCTTGACTCGCGTCGCGCCGCGTCCGCTTTGTGCATTGCTCCCGGTTGTCATCCTTTTGATTTGCGCCACTAGTTGCACCGTCCCTCTGGCGCCCGGCTACCGAATCCTGAAGGAATCGCGCGAAGTGCGTTTCAGCGCGGGCCCTCCGCCGGAATTACGGATTCGCACCAGTTACGCGCTGCAAAATTCCGGCCTTAGCGATCTCGCGTTCATCGACGTAATTTTCCCCGACGAGAAAATCTACGGACGAACTAATTTGCATGTGGAATGGAACGGGCATGAAGTGACGCCGGAGAAACTTCCCGCGGAATATCAGCAGGAGCATCCGGACACTTTGCGGCTGCGGTGCGATCCGCCCTGGGCGCGTAAGGAACAACGCAGTTTGCAGATTGATTACAGCTTTGTGGCGCCGGTCGAGCAGAGCGCGCGCATCACGCTGGGCGCCGGCAATTTCCACCTCGGCTCGCGCGGATGGATTCCTTTACCACAGCCGCCGGACCGGGTGCTGGCGCCTTATCCGGCGCGGCCTGCGAAAACGTTTTATACCGTGCGCGTGCCGGAAAATTTTGTGGTTCTTGGGGGCGGGACACCGGCTGGCCGAAAAAAAGACGGCGGTGAAATCGAATATCGCTTTGAACTGCGCAAGGATGATTTACCGGCGTACGTGGTGGCGGGGCGTTATGTAGATTCCTCGTCGCGGGGGAAATCGGCGGAGAGATCCGATGTGGTGTTTTGGACGTTGCAGCCGCTGCAGCAGGATCCTGCGACAGCGGCGCAGCAGGTTGCCGCGGCGTGGTCCGCCTTGCAAAAGGATTTCGGGCCGCTCGATAAAAATATCCACGGGCCCCATGTTGTCGAGTCACCGGAATTGCGCACGCGATCCGGAGAAGAAGGTCAGGCCGCGGCAACTTCGTTTCCCGGCGGAGCGCTGGTGAATTCGAGCGCACTGGCATTGGGATTTCAGAGCGACGAGCTAGTGCAGGATATTAACCAGGCGATGGCGCGCAGCTGGTTCGGAGTGGAGATGTATCCAGCTGCGAATGCGGCCGTGGGAATCGGCGAAGGGCTTCCTAATTACGCGACGATCGTGGTGGACGAATCGAGCGGCGGGGAGGCGGCGCGCCGCCGCCGTATTCGGCAATTTCTCGATGCGTATGACAAGGCGGTACAGCAAACGGCTGGAACGTCGAACGCCGAAAAGTCCATCATCACGACGATGCTTTATGATCCGTTCGAGCAGCGGCGTATCGCCGCAGCCAAGGCCGCGCTTTTTTTTATCGCGCTGGAAGACGCGTATGGCGAGGCGCCGGTGCGCAGCGGATTGGCGCAGGTGGTTGCGTTGCTGCGCGGCAAGGAAGTCGGCTTCAATGACTTGCGCGCGGCGCTGGAGCAAACTACCGGGAAGAATCTGGCTGAGCCGTTTCGCGTGTGGTTGTACAGCAAGGGAATGCCGCAGGAGTTTCGCGAACGTTACGCGGCGGAAAAGTAGAAAAGCGAAATTGGAAAAGAGAAAATGGAAAAATGGGATGGCCGGCAAGCAGGAGCGAATGATTTAGGGCGGCTGGATGTGCTTTTCCATGCTCTCCTTTCCATTTTCAACCTTAAGGAGGGATTGTGAGGGAAGTGATTTTCACCGAAAAAGGACCAAAGGCCATCGGCCCGTACTCGCAAGCAATCAAAGCCAACGGATTCATATTTGTTTCGGGGCAGACTGCGTTTGACCCGACCACGGGTAACGCGTTGACCGGCGACGCGGCGCAGCAGGCGGAATGCATCATGGAGAATCTGAAGGCCATCGTGCAGGCGGCAGGGTCCTCGCTGGATCGCGCGGTGCGGCTGGGCGTGTTCCTGAAGGACATGAACGACTTCGCCGCGGTAAACGAAGTGTACGCGCGCTATTTTCCGAAGGATCCACCGGCGCGCACCACGGTGGAAGTGGCGCGGCTGCCGCGCGATTTCCGCGTGGAAATTGATCTGATCGCGCTGGCGTAGTGTGGCGTGGCGCGATGCAGGAAGACACGAGGATCGGCGGGCCCAGCGGAAAATTCCGGCCACGCGCTGGTCCGCCGTGGCGGCCGCGCCGGGTATGTACCACTTCGCCCGCAACGCGTGGCGCGTGGCGCGATTTTTCAGTATGCTATTCGCGTTCATATTTCTGTAAAGATTCGGCGGCAATATCATAGCGGTGCGCACTTCGGTCCCCTCCGTGCGATGGAAGCTGGAACTTTGTTCAGCGTCCTGCATGCGCAGCCCATACGCGTGTCATCCAGCCGCGGTAGCGATGCTGCGCGTGATTCCATTTTCAAGATTGTTCGGCAATAATTAGCGGTGAGCGAATGCCTGAGACCAATTTTGACCTGATCGTGATCGGCAGCGGCCCGGCGGGGCAGAAGGGCGCGATTTGCGCCGCGAAGCTGCGCAAGCGCGTCGCGGTGGTGGATCGCACGCTGATGATCGGTGGGGTGTGCGTGCATACTGGCACGATTCCCAGCAAGAGCGTGCGCGAAGCGATTTTTCAATTGACCGGCAACGCCGTGAAGGCTTTTTACGGCGATAATTACCGCGGCAAGAACGATATTTCGGTGCAGGACCTTTCCTTCCGCGTGCGCTCGATTATTTCGCGCGAGACCGAAGTGATTCGCGCGCAGCTGAAGCGCAACGGCGTGCAGATATTTCAGGGCACCGCGCAATTCACCGACCCGCACACGATCGAAATTCAGGGAGACACGGAAAGAAGCGTCATCCACGGCGAACATATTTTGATTGCCTGCGGCACGCGCCCGGCGCGCAACCCGGAAATTCCGTTTGATGATAAACGCATCGTGGATACCGACCGGCTCACGGTGCTGGAAGGTCTGCCGCGTGAGTTGATCGTGGTTGGGGCGGGTGTCGTTGGCCTGGAATACGCATCTTTTCTCGCGGCGCTAGGCACGGAAGTCACTTTAATTGACCAGCGGCCCACGTTGCTGGATTTCGTGGACCGCGAAATTATCGAATCGCTGGCGTATCACCTGCGGCAGATGGGCACCACGTTCCGGCTGGGCGAGAAAGTTACGCGCGTGGGGATTGACCCGCAGCGCGATCGCGTTTTCGCGGAACTGGAAAGCGGTAAGAAAGTTCAGGCGGACGCTTTGCTGTATGCCGTGGGCAGGCAGGCGAACGGGGATCAGCTGCGCATCGAAGCCGCGGGGCTGGACTCCGGCGAACGCGGGAAAATAAAAGTGAACGCACATTATCAGACGAACGTGCCGCACATCTACGCGGCGGGCGATATTATCGGTTTTCCGGCGCTGGCGAGTACTTCGATGGAGCAGGGGCGGCTGGCGAGTTGCCACATGTTCGGCGCGCCTTCCGAGCACATGCCCGAGCTCTTTCCTTACGGCATTTACACCATTCCGGAAATTTCCATGGTGGGGCAGACGGAAGAAACTCTTACGGCGAACAAAGTTCCTTACGAAGTGGGGATCGCGAAATACAACGAGCTGGCCAAGAGCATGATGCTGGGCGATGAAAGCGGCATGCTGAAATTGTTATTCGACCGCAATACGCGCAAGCTGCTGGGCGTGCACGTGATCGGCCAGCGCTCCACCGAAATTATTCACATCGGGCAGGCCGTGTTATATTACGGCGGTTCCATCGAATATTTCCGCGATACGGTGTTCAACTATCCGACGCTTGCGGAAGCGTACAAGGTCGCTGCGCTCGACGGGCTGAACAAACTGTAGCGGTCGGGTCTTTCTTGTCAGCTGAACCGTGCGTGGGCTTCCACACATCCAAACCCTCACATAATATTTTGCAGGAAGGAGGCGCTCCTTGATCTCATTCACCGTCAATGGCAAGCCTGTCAGCGTGGAAGATCCTCCGTCCACACCTTTACTCTGGGTAATCCGCGATTCGCTGAACCTTACGGGAACGAAATTCGGCTGCGGCATGGCGCTGTGCGGCGCGTGCACGGTTCACATTGACGGCCAGGCGGTGCGTTCCTGCGTGGCGCCGGTTTCGCGCGCTGAAGGGAAGAAAGTCACGACCATCGAAGGAATTTCTCCTGACCTGACGCATCCGTTGCAACAGGCCTGGATCGAAATTGACGTGCCGCAGTGCGGTTACTGCCAGTCCGGGCAGATTATGAGCGCCGCGGTGCTGCTGGCCGAAAATTCCGCGCCAACCGATACGGATATTGACGAAGCAATGTCTGGCAACATTTGCCGCTGCGGCACCTACCCGCGCATTCGCCGCGCCATTCATCGCGCGGCGGAGATTCAGGCGCAACGAGGTGGCAAGTGAGCGCGGCCACGGAAATGAAACGCCGCGAATTTCTGAAGGCGGGAGCTGCGCTGGGCGGCGGGCTGCTGATCAGCCTGTACGTTCCGGAGTTCGTGCCGGCCGCGCGCGCCGCCGATTCTGCCGCGAAGCCTGTGGCGCTGAACGCGTTCGTGCGCATCGGCACGGACGAAACCGTCACGGTGATTTCCAATCACTCGGAAATGGGGCAGGGAATTTACACTTCGCTGCCGATGCTGCTGAACGAAGAGCTGGAAGCGGATTGGGCGCGGATTCGCGTGGAATCTTCTCCTGTGGACGCGGCTTACAACCACACGGTGTTCGGCATCATGATGACGGGCGGCAGCACCACTACGAATTCCGAATACGATCGCTTCCGCAAAATGGGCGCGATGGCGCGCATCATGCTGATTGCCGCCGCGGCGCAATCGTGGAATGTGGATGCGACAACCTGCCACGCGGAAAAGAGCTATGTGATTCACACGCCCACGGGGCGCCGCGCTTCTTATGGCAGCCTCGCGGAAGCGGCTTCTAAAATCGCGCCGCCGAAAGATATTCCGCTGAAGGATCCGAAAGATTTCACGCTGGTTGGCAAGCCGATGCATCGGTTGGATACTCCTTCGAAGACGAACGGCACGGCACAATTCGGACTGGATGTTTACATTCCTGGGATGCTGACGGCGGTGGTGGCGCGCGCGCCGGTCTTCGGCGGGAAAGTGGTGAGCTTCAATGCGGATCAGGCGAAGGCGATTCCCGGCGTCGTGAATGTAGTGCAGGTTCCTTCGGGGGTTGCGGTGATCGCCAAGGGTTTTTGGCCCGCGAAACTTGGCCGCGAAAAATTGGAAATCAACTGGGATGATGGGCCTGGGGCTGGGGTGTCCACCGTTGCAATGCGCGAAAAATATTCCGCGATGTCGAAGACTCCCGGCGCCGTGGCGCGAAAAGTGGGTGACCCGGCGGCGGCTCTGGCGGGCGCGGCGAAGACGATCACTGCCGAGTACGAAGTTCCGTATCTCGCGCACTGCATGATGGAGCCGCTCAACACCGTGGTGGATTTGCACGAAGATCGCTGCGAGATTTGGACCGGCACGCAATTTCAGACGGGCGATCGCGCGGCAGCCGCAAAAGTGGCGGGGCTGAAACCCGAGCAGGTGACGCTGCACACCATGCTGCTGGGAGGAGGATTTGGCCGGCGCGCGAATGTTGCGAGCGATTTCGTGACGGAAGCCACGGAAGTCGCCAAGGCCGCGAAGGCTCCGGTGAAAGTGGTGTGGACGCGCGAAGACGATATTCGCGGGGGGTGGTATCGCCCGATGTGGTACGACCATTTTGCCGCGGGGCTGGATGCGAGCGGCAATCCCGTGGCGTGGACGCACACCATTGTCGGGCAATCGATTCTGACGGGCACCATGTTCGAATCCTTCGGCGTTCAGAAGGGAATCGACTCGTCATCCGTCGAGGGCGCCGCCGACATTCTTTACGGAATTCCGAACCTGCAAGTGGAATTGCACAGCCCCAAGAATGAAGTTCCGGTGCAGTGGTGGCGGTCGGTGGGGCACTCGCATACGGGATTTTCCGTTGAGGCGTTTCTGGATGAAGTGGCGCACGCCGGCGGCAAGGATCCTTACCAGTTGCGCCGCACGTTGCTGGCGGGCCAGCCGCGCATGCTGGCGGTGCTGGATCTTGCCGCGCAAAAAGCAAATTGGGGCGGGCCGCTTCCCGCTGGGCGCGCACGAGGTATCGCCACGCACTTTTCGTTTGAGAGTTATGTGGCGCAGGTTGCGGAAGTTTCGGTGGAACAAGACGGCACGGTGCACGTGCATCGTGTGGTCGCTGCGGTGGATTGTGGCCGCACGGTGAATCCGGATACGGTGAAGGGCCAGCTGGAGGGCGGGATCATCTTCGGTCTTACGGCCGCTTTGAAAACCGAAATCACACTGGAAAAAGGGCGCGTGCAGCAGCGCAATTTTCACGATTACCCGATGGTGCGGATGTTTGAAGCGCCGGCGATCGAGGTGTACATCGTTCCCAGCACCGAGCATCCCACGGGTGTCGGCGAACCCGGCGTGCCGCCCGTGGCTCCTGCGGTGGCCAACGCGATTTTTGCCGCGACGGGCAAGCGCGTGCGCCGGCTGCCGATTAAACCCGAAGATTTGCGTTCTGCGTGAGCGTTCACGGCGAGGGTGCGAACATGAGTGAAGGCTTCGGAAAGAAATGGCCGATCTTAATTGTGCCTTTCGTTTCGGCGATTTTGGCCGCGTGCCTGCCGACGCTCGCGCAAAAGCAGGCCGCGCTCGCTACTTCGTCGAATTCAGCGCATGCCGTTGTAGCAACGGCTGGCGCGGATGGCGGCGCGGCCAAATCGGACGCGGCGACCGCGCAAGCTGCTTTCAATCGCGCCTGGACGGTTTTTGATTCTCCGCGCTGCCGCAATTGCCATCCATCTGGCGACGCGCCGCTGCAGGGCGACGACGGGCACGTCCACATTCAGGATGTTAAACGCGGGCCAGACGGCATAGGCGTTTACGGAATGAAGTGCGGCACATGCCATCAAGCCGCGAATCTTCCTGGCGCGAATATGCCGCCGGGGAATCCGAAATGGTCGTTGCCGCCCGCGAATATGAAGATGGTGATTCAGGGCGAAACAGCCGGGCAGTTCTGCCGCCAGCTGAAAGATCCAGCGAAGAACGGCCATCGCACTCTCACCCAGATTATCGAGCACGTTTCGTCAGATGAACTTGTTGGCTGGGGTTGGAATCCGGGCGACGGACGCACGTTGCCGCCGCTCAGTCGTCCGGAATTTGTGGCGGCGATGAAGGCCTGGGTGGATAACGGCGCGGCCTGCCCGCAGTAAGGCGGGACCTCAGGCTTTCTCTGCGCGCCGTTCTTTGCGCCCTCTGCGTTGAGTCTTTTGACTTGTCGCTGGTCGGCCGCAATTCGCCTCAAGTGGAGTATCATACCCCGGCGACGTCCTCGCATCCCCGGTCGGAAGGGGCCTTTCATGAGTCACCGGTTCACGATTGGTGTCGAAGAAGAATTCCAGATTGTCGATCCTGCGTCGGGCGAACTGCGTTCGCACGTCAGCGAATTGATGGAAGCTTCTTCGCCCGGCCTCGGCGAACAAGTGAAGCGCGAGATGCATCAATCCATCATCGAAATCGGGACGAAAATCTGCGCGGACGTGCGCGAGCTGGACGCTGAGATGCGGCGCACGCGCGGTGAACTGGTGCGCGCCGCGGAAAGCCGCGGATTGCAGGTGGCCGCGGCGGGCACGCATCCATTTTCTTCCTGGATTGATCAGGTGATTTCTCCCGGCGAGCGTTACCAGAATATTGTGGAGGAAATGGGGCAGCTGGCGCGTTCGCTGCTGATTTTCGGGATGCATGTGCACGTGGCTGTGCCGGATCGCACCACCATGATTGATTTGATGAACATGGCGCGCTACTTTTTGCCGCACTTGCTGGCGCTTTCCACCAGCTCGCCATTTTGGATGGGCCGCGACACCGGCTTGAAATCATTCCGCACTACGGTGTTTCGCCGGTTCCCGCGCACCGGAATTCCCGACCATTTGAATTCGTGGAATCAGTATGAGGATTATGTGGAGCTGCTGGTGCGGCTGCACTGCATAGACGACGCCAAGAAAATCTGGTGGGACGTGCGGCCGCACCCGACGTTTGGCACTTTGGAATTTCGCATTTTTGATGTGGTGACGCGCGTGGATGAAGCCATCGCCATCGCCGCGCTGACGCAAGCCATCGTGGTGAAGCTCCATCGGCTGTACACGCGCAACATGGGCTTCCGCATGTACCACCGCGCGCTGATTGAAGAAAACAAATGGCGCGCGGCTCGCTGGGGCATCGAAGGCAAGCTGATTGATTTCGGCAAGCAGGCGGAAGTGCCGGTGGGCGAGCTGATCGAAGAGCTATTCGAATTCGTGGACGACGTGCTGGATGAGCTGGGCAGCCGCGCGGCGCTCGAACCGATTCGCGGGATTTTTCGTCACGGCACCAGCGCCGAGCGCCAGTTGCGCGTGTACAAAGAGACTGGCGACTTGCAGGCTGTCGTTCGCCACATCGTTGCGGAGACGCGCGAGGGTGTTTCGCTTCCGGCTGGGTCCGCCGCTGGCGCGCCGGGCGTCTCATGACGCGATTGCTGTGAAGTGAAAAGTTTATTCGCTGTGCATCCATGCGAAAGGAATCGTAAACCATGAAAATCGGAATACTCTGCGGGCGCGAGTACAGTTTTCCTCCGGCATTCATTGACAAGGTGAACGAGCTGGGCAAGAAAGACGGCATCACCGCGGAATTCGTGAAGCTGGGCGGCACGGTGATGGGCGAGCTGGCGCAATACAAAGTGATCGTGGACCGGATTTCGCACGAAGTGGAATATTATCGCGCGTATTTGAAGCACGCCGTGCTGCAGGGCAC
>Ga0209773_10000624_pt1 | contig 11679 bp, 15 predicted proteins | sample BogFormECP14_OM1_FD_188244 | JGI IMG/M metagenome (GOLD analysis project Ga0209773, IMG submission 188244) | Bog forest soil microbial communities from Calvert Island, British Columbia, Canada - ECP14_OM1 (SPAdes) (version 2) | ecosystem: Environmental > Aquatic > Freshwater > Wetlands > Bog ... | reverse complement strand
CGATTCCCCCGTTAGCTAAAGCAGACGGTCCCCTCGCGCCGCAGATTATGGGCGGCTAACGCCGACTGGAATCCCACTGTCTATAGCCAACGGTCCACAGCTTGGTTTTTTAGGGGGTTGCGGAGGAAGGGTTTGCCGTGTGCTTCGGCGCCGCGCCAGAGTAGGAGGGCTAAGCAGAGGATCGTGACTACTTCGAAGCTGGCCAAGGCCCAGTTGTAGCCGAATTTTTCGCGGAGGAAGTATTGGATGGAGTTGGTGGGTGAGGCGAGGAGAATGCCTAGCTGATAGGTGAGGCCAGGCATGAGGCCGCGGGCGGCGTCTGCAGCAAGTTCGTTGAGATGGACGGGGATGACGCCCCACGCGCCTTGCACTCCCATTTGCAGAAGGATTGGGGCTACGATCACGGCGAGAAAGCCGCCGCCGAAAGCCCAGAGCGGAATCACGAAAAGGCATAAGCCCAACGCGGCGAGCATACTCATGCGGCGGCCGGCTCTTTGCGAGAAAGCGCCAAACAAAATGGCTCCGACGATGGCACCACAGTTATAAAGGATGGCGATGTTGGCGACCTGGGATTGCGTGAGCTTGTGCACTTCTTTGAGGAAATCGGGATAGAGATCCTGGGTGCCGTGCGAGAGAAACATCATAAAGGTCATCAGGACGACGAGATAGGCGAAGCGCTTCCAGTGCGAAGCGACCACACGCAGAACTTCACCCATGCTGCCCGCTCGATTCTGCGCCCAGGCTTCGGATTCCGGAACTTTAGTGCGAATGTAGAGCGCGAGGAGAGCCGGAAGCGCGCCGAGCCAGAACATCCAGCGCCAGCCCAGCGTGGGAAGAACGAAACGCGCGGCCACCGAAGCTAGCAGATAGCCCATGGAGTAGCCGGCCTGAAGAATGCCGCTGAGAATGCCACGCCAGCGTCGTGGAGCGGCTTCCATAGTCAACGAAGCGCCAACGCCCCATTCGCCGCCCATGCCGATACCGAACAGCGCGCGCAGGATGAGGAAAAGTGTGTAGTTGGGTGCAAAGCCGCAGAGGAGTTCGATGATGGAGAAGTAAATGACGTTGGCCATAAGCGGGATGCGGCGGCCGTAGCGGTCGGCGAGTAGACCGAAGATAAGCGCGCCGACGGGACGCAGAGCGAGCGTGGCGGTAGTGGTGAGAACGATGGCTTTTTTGCTGACGCCGAACTCGTGGGCAAGTGTATCGTACAGAAAGACGATGACGAAGAAATCAAAGGCGTCGAGGGTCCAGCCGAGGAAGCCGGCAAGGACCGCGTGACGAGAGTTTGATTTGCTGGGGGAGGCCGTCATCCGGCGTACTTTACGCCTTGGCGCCTTCGAAATGGGCTTCGATTTCTTCCAGGGTTTTGCCTTTGGTTTCGGGGAGGAAGAAGGCGGCGGTGACGAAGTAAATGACGGTGCAGGCAGCGAAGCCGAAAAAGATGGTGAAGTAGCCGTATTTGCCGACAGTGGGGAGGAAGACGGCGGCAATGGCAGTCGAAACGGCTTGGTTGATGAGGAGCGCGATGCTCATACCGTTGGAACGGATGCGCGTGGGCATCAGCTCGGAAAGAGCCAGCCAAACGCAGACGCCCGGACCCATGGCGTAAAACGCGACGAAAATATAGAGAGTGACAGCGACGAGCCAGCCGTTGCGCGCGTTCGGAACAGGAGTGACCCAGGCATTGTCGATTTTCAGCGGCGCAGTGCGCGCCACTTCGAGATTGGCGAAGGGATTGGTGAAAAAGGCTATGACTTTGTTTGCGGGAACGATGCTCTGGCGGTCGATCTCGATAGGCTTTGCGCCGAGGTCATCCGAGCGGAGGACCTTTGAAGCGGCGTGAAAATCGCCGTAGGAGTAAATGATGCCGAGGGATGTAACTCCGTTAGCCGGTGCGGTGGTTGAGCCTTGGAGCTCAGCGGCAGTTTTTGCGTCGTACTGCAGCGAGAGCTTCTGATCCTGAGTGACCATGGACTGTACGAATTGACTGGCATCCATGCGGAGTTTTTCCGTTCTAAAGAAGAGGATGCCTGTGCAAGAGAGAGCGAGAATGACACCAGCCGTCCCCATTGAAAGGAGAAATTTGCGACCTTTGCGGTCCACAAGGAGGACTCCGACCATGGTGAAGAGAAAATTCAGCGTGGAAAAAATAACGTAACCCCAATGGGCTTGGACATCTGGGAGCCCACCTTGCAGAAGAATATTGGTGTTGAAGCCAAGGATGGAATTGATGCCGGTCGTTTGATTGCAAGCAAGAATGATGCACGCGAGGATGAAGGGGATCACGTACTTTCTGCGCAGGAGCGACTCTTTCACTTTGCCGCTGAGCGAATTGGCCCTCTCCGTGGCGGCGATTTCTTCCATCTCGTGAAGTTCGGATCGAGCTTGCTCGGTAGCGCGTGAGCGCAAGAGGGCATTCAAGGCGGCTTCCTTCTTGCCGCGGCTGAACAGCCAGCGGGGCGACTCCGCGACAAGAAAACCGCCGATTACAAAGAGAATGCCGGGCGGCATGGAAACCCAGAAGATGCTGCGCCAGGCTCTATCCTTGAAGTGAAAGAGTTGCGATGTATCGCCGAGCTTGGAGACTTCATCCACGCGAATGCTGAAATAGATTCCAACCAAGGCGGCGGAAACGATTCCAAGAGTGAGCAGCCACTGAAAGATGCCAGTTCCCTTCCCGCGACTAGAAGCGGAAAGGCATTCCGCGAGATAGAGCGGAACAACCACTCCGATAAATCCCGCGCTGACGCCCTGCAGCAAACGCCCGAGGACGAGCGGGCCGTAACCTTGCGCGAGAGCGATGACGGGAATGCTGACGACAAACATGAGGCCACTGAGAATCATCAAGGGCTTGCGGCCCATCCAATCGGCGAGTAGTCCCGCGAATAATGTGGAAATGACGCTTCCGAGGAGAACGGCGGCGACGATCGAGGAGAGTTGGCCCGCGGTGAGGGGCGAGGTGTCCTGGAGATAGGGCAAGGCACCGCCGATGATGCCGACGTCCACGCCGTAAAGAAGGCCGCCGAGGCCGGCGACGAGCAACAAAAACCGGTTGTAACCCGTCTTGCTATTGTCGGCTACGGCCGCGCCGCTACCGGTCATAGTTCCGCCTTTGGATTCATCATTGCGAAATTGCTGGAGAACGTGCATCGCGAAAAACGCACCACACCCAGCATGCTCCCTGATCACAAATGTGTGGGTCGCGCACAGTTTCCTTGGGAAGTGGAGGAAAGTCAAAGAGTTTATCAACCGATTCAATAGAAGAAATTGAGGCGGTTGCAAAGAGAAACCCCGGTTCGCTGGGGGGAGCGAACCGGGGTGGGGGGTACGTCCGAGGGGGGCCGGAGGAAAACTCAAACTTTTAGTGCGTAACGACTACAGCGGACTGGGTAGCGAGAACGCAAATCTTCTGCAATTCTTCGTAAGTGAAGAACCACTCCACCGTGTTGCCGGCACGTTCCATATGGCCGATGCCGGACTCATGCGAAATACGCGAGAGTTCCTCGACTGGAAGGCCCAACAGGTACGAGGCGCGGGCCTGAGTTACATACTTCGGTATCTGGTTGTCCATGGTTCCTCCCTCAAGCTGGAATCAAAGCCAAGCCGTCTTGCTCCACGTTGAGGATCATGTTCTTGTAGATATCGACGTCCCAGCCGTCGCCGATCCTCATGCGAACCGTGTCGCCACCCTCTTTCAGGAGCTTGCCACGCAACGGGACTTGAATATCGCCAAGAGCCACTTGCAGAACCACCGCCTGCCCCAGCCACACATTGAACCCCGTTTGCATGTCCGCCCCTTAAGTGAAGGATGTTGTGTGCTTCGATTGCTAGTTTGGGGATTGCGAGGTAGTTGAACAATGGTACAGGGAGGGTACCAAGCTAGTATTTCGGTACTGTTGGAAGTGTTTTTCCCATGGATTGGCCACAGTTTGCGCGAAGTACGTTAGTACCGGTGTTCCGGAACGCGCGTCCCATCGCCGCGAATCGGAATGGGTTGAGAAAGTGGGTGTGTGTCCAGCAACTTCTACTCGCATCTTCGATTTATGGAAGAGCCGCGGCTGCAGGCAGGGATTGGTTTGGCCCTAGGCGGAGGGTTTGCGCGCGGATATGCGCATCTGGGCGTTCTGCAGGTGCTCGAGGAGCAGCAGATTCCGATATCCTGCATTTCCGGAAGCAGCATCGGAAGCATTTTGGGCGCAGCTTACGCTAGTGGGGCACCGCTTTCCTGCATTATTGAAAAGTGCCGAGAAATCCGCTTTCGCGATTTCGCACGGTGGCGGGTTTCGAGGTTTGGGCTGGCGAGCAACGACCGGCTCGGGGCGCTGGTGCAACGCTTCTTTGACTCCAGCCAATTTGAGGACCTGCTGATTCCCACCGCGATTGTGGCTACGGACCTCGGCTCCGGCGACCCCGTGATTTTCAAACAAGGAAATTTGTCTCAAGCGATACGTGCGAGCTGCGCGTTTCCGGGGTTGTTTGAGCCGGTGCAGATCGGCACACGCTGTTTGGCCGATGGTGGATTGGTGGCCCCGGTTCCGACACGGGCTGCGCGTGAATTGGGTGCGGATATTGTGGTGGGAATTTCGGTTGGTCTGCACGACGGCGAGCGTGGCGCGCCGACAAACATATTTCAGGTGGTCAGTCGGGCGGTCAGCGCTGCACAGAAACACCAACTGGAGAGTTGGGAACGGCACGCGGACATTGTGCTGAGGCCATCGGTTGCGTCTTTGGCATGGAATGATTTTGAGAAAATCGACGAAGCTATCGAAGCGGGCGCTTTGGCGGCACGCTCTGCCTTGCCGCACATCCGAAAGTTGATTGCCAGACGGGAAGAGGATGCCTTCGAGCCTGGCCGACAAGGCGAGTTCCTGTTTGCACAGGCGCTGCAATGATGCGGCGTGAACATTGGTTCGTTCTGGCGTCTGCTACTGCGACGGTATGGCATGAAAGTGGGGAGAATCCCGCCATCTTCTGCTACCTTATTAGCTGGGACGCGTACGCTGAGTTGCGTTCCCATCTGTTGGCCATAATCCCCGACACTGTGAGGCACGAAAGCGCTTGCTGGAATCAATCCTTCACTTCCTCCGCTCGCTCTACAGCTCTGACGGACTCAAGGAATTAGTTCGAGCGGTAGGTACACAGCCTTTTTGCACCCTTGTTTGCCTGATCTTGTTCGTGGAAACCGGGTTGTTCGTCGGTTTCTTCCTGCCGGGCGATTCGATGCTGGTGACAGTTGGGATTTTTGCCGGACAGCAGTTGCTGCCGCTCCGCTGGCTCCTGATTCCAGGGATTCTTTGCGCGATTGCCGGTGATCAACTGGGCTACTGGATTGGCCGTTCTGCCGGGCCAGCGCTGTACAAGCGGGAAGACTCTTTGTTTTTTCGCCGAAGCCATCTGCAAAGAGCCCATGAATTTTATGAGAAGTACGGCGGACGCGCAGTAATCTTGGCGCGATTTGTCCCGATCGTCCGCACATTTTGCCCACCTGTGGCTGGTGCTGCGCAGATGAAGTATTCCACATACCTCGTGTATGACATTTTTGGCGGGGCAGTGTGGATCAGCAGTATGCTTTTGGGCGGATACGTAGCCGGCTCCAAGATTCCGAATATTGGCAAGTATCTGCATCTCATCATTGGGACAATCATTCTGCTTTCTATTTTGCCGCCGATAATCGGCATCTTGCGCTCCAGGCGAGGGGCACAGACCGCAGTGCCAACGGCATTCCCCGAGACAGAGAACAAGTGATGGGAGCCGGGAAGATTCGCGCGATCATCTTTGATATCGGACGCGTGCTGGTTCGCGTGGATATTCGGAAGGCACAAGAAGGGTTAGCCAATGGGCTCCCGCTTACGCCAGAGGAACTCTGGTCTGCCATTGAAAAAGACCCGCGGTGGCCAGACTGGCAAGAAGGACGAATGTCTACGCGCGACTGGCATCTGCATTTGTGCAAACGGCTGGGAAGCTCGTTAAGCTTTGCGGAGTTCGTGGCGGTTTGGAACTCGGCGCTTGATCCCCAGCCGATTCATCCGGACAGCCTGTTCGAGGAACTCTCGAAGTCCTACAAGCTGGGACTGCTATCCAATACGGATCCGATCCATGTGTTACACCTTGAAGAGACTTACAGCTTTTTCAAGTACTTTCCTAAGCCAGTGCGGATCTACTCCTGTTCGGTGAGAGCGAGCAAGCCGAATCCCTTGATCTTCCGGGAGGCACTGCGGGCCTGTGGTGTGAAGGCGGATGAAGCGGTTTACATCGATGACATCCAGGCTTATGTGGACGCGGCCAAAGCACTCGGGTGCGCCGGGATCCTGTTCCGGGGACCGCAGGAGCTGCGCAAAGAGTTCGCGGCGTTGGGGATACGTGCGGGGAGAGTATAGAACTACGTAGGAATTCTCTGGCCTCGTTCATATGTGAGTAAAGATTGCCGGACCTAGTACTGCCCCTACTTTCCACAGGTTTCCACAACTCCCCGTTCTACAGGAACTTACCCGGCCATTGGTACAGGCATCACTCGGCATCCGGCGTGCAATTTCCCCCTACGGAGACTACGCGCGGCAGCCGCAGACGCGCTGCCCAAATTTCAAGAGAGATGTGCCCTTCGGGGCGAGGAGAACAGTTTCACCATGGCAGACGAATACTCAGTCCAAGAAACAAAGAGCAGTCCATCCTGGCAATTGCCTGCAATCGTCATTCTTGCGTTGCTGGCGATCGGAGGGCTCGTTTTCGGTTGGAGCAATTCCGAAAAGGTTGACGCGGCCAAGCAAGCCGTTGCCGACCAGATGAAGACCTTCCAGTCGTCGGTGCAGCAAGACATGACCGGCCTGAAAGACCGCCTTGCGGTGGCCGAGAAGGCCAACACGGATCTTCAGGGCGACCTGAAGGTTGTGACCGACAAGCTGAAAATCACCCAGGGGCAGCTGAAGAAGTCCCGGTTGGAAGCGGAGCAAAACAACACGCAGACGACCGAGATGGTCAAGAGCCTCGATACTTCCGTGCACACCGAGCTGGCCACCAAGGCCTCCTCGGATGACGTGAAGACGGTGGACACCAAGGTGACCAGCGTCAGCACCGACCTCGACAAGACCAAGAGCGACCTCAACATGACACGGAGCGAACTGGGCACCCTGATCGCCCGCAACCATGATGAGATCGACGTGCTCCGCCGCCAGGGCGAGCGCGACTACACGGAGTTCACTATCACGGGTAAGAACCAGCCGCAGAAGGTTGGCAACGTAACCGTGACGCTCAAGGGCGTAAACGAGAAAAAGAACCGTTCGAATATCGTTTACACCATTGAAGACAAGACCTACGAAGCGAAGAACGCCAACATTAACGCGCCTTTGTTCTTCTATCTCTCCGGAACGCATACGCCGGAAGAGCTAGTGATCAATAAAGTGGGCAAGAACACCATCAGCGGGTACCTGAGCACGCCGAAGGCAGGTGCACAGCCAGCGACCGCGGCTTCGACCACGAAGTCCGGCAGGTAACCTAGTTCACCCAGTTTCACCAAATGGCGGAAGGTCTGAGGGCCTTCCGCCATTTCTTTTTTGTCCGCCAACGAAGTTCGATACAATTCCTTTCGCGTCCATTCTCAAGCGGGGGCTTGTTTGCGCTCTTCCCATACCGTGGTTTTTTGCGCGATTGATGACTTGATTCCGGTCTCCGGCAAGCCGCTGACAGGTTTTCCTGAGTTCCTCGACTCGCTCTCCGAGGCGGGAATCCCATGCGTGTGGGTTACAGGGCGCAATCGGCACCAGCTTGATGCAACGCTTCGGCGGCTGGGCCATAGCGAGCCGTTTATAGCTGAAGGTGGCTCCTGTGTTTACGTGGCGGAGGACTATTTTCACCTGAAGCCTGCCCACACGATTCGCTTGGGGCGATTCATCGCTATTCCTGTGGCGGAAGCGCAACCAGCAGCGGCCGAGGCGTTGGAAAGTTTGTCGGAAGAAACGGATATCAGTGTCGTTTCACTAGGCTCACTTTCGCCACGCGAACTTGTCCAAAACACCGGGCTGGCCAAGGGAGAGGCTGAGGCGATCCGGCAGCGGGACTTCGACGAGTTGTTCTTTTTTGCGGGGGCTTCCGACGAGGACATTCGCAGATTCCAGCTGCAAGCCGCACATGGGAAAGCTTACGTGCGGCCGCATGGTTCTCTGTGGTCATTGGCTGTTCATCCTTCGGTTGGGAGCTGCATCCGCGAACTCCGAAAACTTTATGACCGGGCCTACCATAAGCCTGCTTTTTCGATTGGAATGGCCACGGCTTCCGACAGTACGGACGTGTTTCCGGCTTGCAATCGCGCTATTTTTCTGGCTGGTAGGACGGAGAGGGCGGAAGACCGTCGGCCTAAATCCGGACCAACACCCAAGGGATTGCCGTTATTCGGTCCTGACACCTGGCGGGAAGCACTGGCAGCGATTCGGGACCGAACCTTTGGGTGAGGGGAAAGTTTGGTTCCAAACTGTGCGTTTGTTTTCTCAAGGAGGACAATGATGCTTTTTGTCGCCTCGGGAAATCAGCAAAAAGCCTTGCAAAATACGGTACTGATGGTCCCATTACTCGACAGATTTGTGGTCCCCGAATTGCCGCTACGGGATGGTCCGCTTTCCTAGGGAGGAATTACCCGTTATGGAACTCATTCGCCGCGTGTTTAATGTACCCGCAACGGAGACGCAAACAGGCATTGTCCTGGCGCTGTGTATCTTCGCAATGAGCGTGATGTCCATCGTTCTGGTTTGGCAGGCGCAGGTGATCGCGCGCCAGAATGCGGTGATCCGAATGTTTGAGTCTCGTTTCGGGGGCTGATCTGACTCGTTCTTCTTTTCGTTCCAGCGTTTGGCTGCATCCTCGCGACTTCTAATCTATTTGCTAGCAGTACTTCCAGACATTTTTCACCCGGGAGCAGTTCGACGTAGCCTGTTTCTTTGCTCCACGCTTCCTTGAGACTCCGCCTTACGGCGCCCTTGCGCTTCTCGATCATGACAAACATGCTCGGCGTACAAGCAAAGGGCCCCGGCGAAGTCGGGGCCCTTTGTTTTATTTTGGCTGTATCGCGTGGCGAGCGGCGTAACTTCGTGTCGTTCGCGCGCGACTCGCACCGCGTGCGCGGTGTGTTCAGCGTTGTTTCGCTTCTAAGCCCGGTGGAGTCATCAGAAATCCCCTCCGAAGCTAATGAGCTCACGCCTTGCTTTTACGCCTTGGGGAGTGCGGTTGCAACGGGTTTCTTCGTGATTCTGGAGGGCGTTCGTATCCCTCGCAGGCTCAATAGACTGTCCTGTGAATATCCGAATTACTTAATGAAGAGGCTTTCCCGCAGTTGGTCGCGGCCCACGAATGATTTCATGGTGCGGAATTTGCCGAACAATTCCTGGATTTCGCGGTTCTGCAAGGGCTTTTGTGCAGGCAAGATAGGTTTCGCGCTCAGCACCTGCAAGGTATTGGTGTCCATAACGCGATAGCGCTGGAAACCTTCGGGCTTCTTACTGTGGAACAGTCCGAGGACCACGCCGCCCGGGCGAAGCATTTCCGTGAGGTGCGCGACCAACTGCTTGGTCAGTACTGGTTCTAGATAATCTAACGAATCCCACAACAAAAGAGCATCGAAAGACGAAGCGGAGTATTGAAGATTTTCTTCGAGAAATTTCTTGGACTGCGCTTCCGGGGTACGCTCCGCGTATTCTTCCGCGGTCATGTCCGGTTTTTTGTTGGCGGATTCCTGGGCCTGAAAATCAGCCCAACTGCGGAGGAGATCATCGGAGGTAACCCGAAAACCGCGCTCGATGAAGAAGTTCAGCGTCGTCTGCCAAGCGGGTCCAAGATCAAGCATGGTGCCGCGACCCAAACCATCCAGGTTCCACAAGAATTCCTTGAGGCCATTGGAAACCCTGGTGGTTTCCTGTATTTCGGGCTGACGGTGCGCCCCCGCTGCAACCGCGCTCGCGCCTGAGTGCCCGTTGTTTCCATTTCTACCTTGCGGCAGGGACCGCACGCCTTCCCTTGGCGCGTGTCCGATTGCAATCCCAAGCTTGTTCAATAGTCCCATTTGCTAATCCGCCCCAGCCGTGGCGGCATCGGAGGCCACATTCGCGTCCTTCGCCGTCGCTTCGGTCGTTTTGGTTTGATCGGTCTTCTTGCCGCGGGTCAATGGTTCGCTCTGCGCGACAACTTTATCTGCCATTTTTCCGGCTTCTACTTTGCCGCTGAGCACGGCGCCATCTTCGATGGAAATCCGATCAGACTTTAGATCCCCATGGACCCGCGCGGTATGCCAAATCTGGATTCGCTCGGTGGCCGTAAATTTACCTTCGGCTACACCACGAAAGACCAGATCCCGCGCGGTTATGTCTGCCTTCACGCAGCCGTTCGGACCGACGGTAAGACCAGAATTGGTCAGGGTGATCTTGCCTTCGACGCGGCCATCGATGAAGAGGTCTTCCGTCCCCGTGACTTCGCCTTTGATATTTATACCCTGGCTGACGCACGCGGGCGCTTTGCCGGAAGGCGGTGGTGTACTAAGAGAGCTAATTCCCGATTTGGTTGAGCTTGCTACCGGAACGGACGACGGTGAGAGTTCAGGGGAGGCCTGCGGATTCCCATCTTCCTTGCGCCACATGGGGACACCTCTACGAAGCGATTGTCGAGCTCAAAGTCGCTTGTCGTGGCTGGATTTCCGTTGCGACTGAGAATCTTTATGATAGGACAGCACTTAGGAGATGTAAAGGGGAAGTCTATTGTTTTGCACAGAATTGGTAACGGGACTGTGCATAACCTCTCGACCGTGCATTGGCCATGCCAACGAGGCTTTGGTCGCGTTTTTCGTATCAGAACGGTCCACATTCCGCAGTTCCCACATCGCTTCTGCCATCCCTGCCCATTCCCGGGTAAACAACTTGATGGACTTCCGCTTTTCCCACCATCGCTCCGGGTCAAACTCACCGTCCCTGGCGCTGGCGACGCTGACAGAAATGCCAGCGGGCATCACCTTCCCGTAAATATACCGGGTTCTGCGGGTGTGGTAGTTGGAGGTCACGATCACCAGGCTCTTCCAATGGTGGAGGACGGCAAGCTTGGCCACTGCTTCCGCCTCCTCCCGGGTGCTGTCTGTCTCCTGGTTGAAGACAACAATCTTATCTTTAGGAATGCCGCGTTCGGCCAGGTCATGCGCAATGAGTTCACCCACACCGGCGTCGGGCCTGAGCTTCCTGCCGCTGGCAACAATCTCTGGGGCGACTCCTTGGCGGAAGAGTTCGGAAGCGTGTGTGGCTCGATCTCCGTAGAAATTGTCGTCACCGAGGACCACGATCGCGTCCGCATGTGCGGCGGGCTCATCCACGACCCATGTTTCGGCCATAAATCGCATGATGGGGTGTCGCGCAAAGTAGACCACCGCGCACAAAGCGAGGACGAAGACGAGGACGACGAGGTTGGTAATAATTCCGCCACGTTCGGATTCGCGCTTGGGACTTCTTTTCATGTGTTTGGATCGATGGAGCGAAGCTGTTCGGCGGCCTGCTCCGGCATGGTTCCGTTAAAGTAGATTTCCTTGATGCTATAGGATTTGCTGCGCTTTTCTACGATGGGCATGATTTCGATGTGCCAGTGGAAGTCGTCTGCCAATGTCTTCCAGTAGCCGGCCAGTTCACCCTTTTTGTTGCGTGTGTTTGGAGCGGTGTGGAC
>Ga0209773_10000623_pt1 | contig 11681 bp, 11 predicted proteins | sample BogFormECP14_OM1_FD_188244 | JGI IMG/M metagenome (GOLD analysis project Ga0209773, IMG submission 188244) | Bog forest soil microbial communities from Calvert Island, British Columbia, Canada - ECP14_OM1 (SPAdes) (version 2) | ecosystem: Environmental > Aquatic > Freshwater > Wetlands > Bog ... | reverse complement strand
CCATCTGCGGCACCGGCACCGAGGATTATTTCTGCGGCTCGTACAATTTCGATGTGGGCAAGGAAAACGGCGGGTATCGCGAATTCACGACGCCGTACGCGGGGCTGGCGCAAGTGCTTCGGCCCGACGGGCTTTACGCGTCGCAGCAGAGATTTGGAATGTACCGCTGGCATATCGCCGATCCGATCAGATTCACGCGCGACCTGCGCGTCACGATCCAGGCGCTCGGATGGACTGGCGATCCGCGCAAGGGTGCGGAGTTCCTGCCGCTGCAGGACGACATCGCGTCGGTGGCGTATTGGTATCAGACATTGCCCGCGGGAAAATTTCCGCCGCTGCCGTCGCCGGACTACCTGCGAATAGTGTAGGCGCTCCTCGTTATGTGAGTTTGTGCGCCGATTCGAGTATCAAGTCGTAGACACGGCGCGGGTCTTCGAGCGCGAACAGCCGGTAGCATTCGGGGCCGAACCAATCCGGCGGGAGCGACGGATTCGTGAACGGCAGATAGCCCGGATGGAACGCCTGCTCGCTGGGAGCGCGCAATTCGATGTGTCGATGGATGCGCCGGACACTGAGCTGCGGAGTGTTCAGCAAGTCGAGCAACACGGCGTCCACTTCGGTTTCTCTCAATCCCGACGCGATTATCACGCGCTGATTCGTTACGCCATAAAACGTGTTCGACAGATAGGTATGGAAGACGATCGCTTCCGCGATCAGAACTCCGACCAGCAAAGCGAGGAGAATTGAATTGGCGTCAGCACGCTCGGCAAGACTGGATTCGAGCGGCAGCGATCGCAAAATGAGCGCGGCAATTCCGACCAGGATGATTACGCCCGCGCGCAAGCGCAGAGCGGTCGTGTCATGCGGCCGTCCGCTCCAGAGGAGATCCTCGCGCGCAAGCAGATGCGGAATGATGACGTCGGCCGCCTCAGGATCCATCGATCACTTGACGATGTTGGCGGCGCGCAGCGTGGCGATTTTTTCGGGCGAATAGCCGAGGTACTCGCGGAGAATCTCGTCGGTGTGCTCGCCCAGCAGCGGCGCGGCTCGCTCGAGCGTGCCCGGAGTCGCGGAAAATTTGGTCAGCAAGCCGGTTTGCATCACGCGGCCCCATTGCGAATGAGGCAACTCGGCGATCAAATCGTTCTCAACGACCTGCGGATCGTCGAACAATTCACGGATTTGATTGACGCGCGTAGCCGGGATCGCGGAGTTGGTCAGCGCGGCGAGAGCCGCGTCGCGATCGAGTTTCGCAAATTCCTCTGCCAGTGCCGACGCAAGCGCGCCTTCGTTCGATTCGGTCGCCGCTGTCTCCCAGTTGCTATTTGGTAGATCAGGCAGAATAGCCAGTAGCGCGTTCCACTGAGATTGATCGGAGAGCGAGATGAATAGCCACTCGCCGTCGCGGCATCGATAGGCGCGCGCGATCGCCGAGCGCCCGCGATACTCAGTGTCGCCATTTTCCGCGTCCGGGCGACCCGCATAGAACGCGAATTCACCCGCCTGGAATGCCATCGCGGATTGCAACAGCGAAGTCTCGCAGAACTGTCCGCGCCCCGTGAGTTCCCGCGCTCGCAGCGCGAGCACGCATCCGAACGCGGAGAGCATCGCGGCGCCGTAATCGCAAATCGCGCAGGTCAGGTACACCGGATGACCGTGGTGACCGCCTTGGGCCGCCATCACGCCGGAACGTGCCTGCAGCAACGGATCGAAGCCGGGCTGATTGTGTTCGGGTCCGCGATTTCCGAACGCGTTGACCGACATATAGATGATGCGGGGGTTGCGCGCCGCCAGGCTTTCATGGTCGAAGCCGAACTTGCGCATGCGGCCGGGGCGCAGATTCTCGACCACGATGTCGGCCTTGTCGACGAGCCCGTGAATGATTTCGCGGCCGTGGTCGGTTTCAAGATTTACTGAAAGGCCGTGCTTGCCCTGGTTCCAGCCGAGAAAGCCGAAGCCGAAATGACGGAACGAGTCGCCCTCGAGACTCTCTATCTTGATAACTTTGGCGCCGAGTTGCGCGAGTATCATCGGGCCGTACGAACCCGCGATGTAGCTGGCGAAGTCCAGCACCGTGACGCCTTCGAGGGGAGGTCGGCCGTCGGCGCGCGAGTCGTGCCTGGCCGGAATATTGCGCGCTGGCTCTGAAAGCCATTGCAAGGCTGGGCGGTTGTCGCCGATTCGTGGCGCAGGCCCGGTTATTTCGCCGGGAGTGTCGTTGAGAAAGACCGGCAGACCCATCTGAATCATGCGGCCGAGAGTGGGGTCGTCGATTTCATGACGCATCCCGAGCGCGCGCGTCTGCGGGTGATCGATGAACTCCTGGCGGCTCATCACGGGCGCGCTCGGAACGTCGGCCTCGCGCAGGATGCTCAGCCATTGGTCGCGCGGACGGGTGCGGATGATTGGCTCGATGATGTCCTTGAGCGGCTGGCGATACTCGGGCGCAATTCCCCAGGGCGCATTTTCGAAGCGCGGGTCGCCGACCAAGTCCGGGCGCTCGATTGCAATCGCGAACTTGCCCCAGAAGGTCGTGTTGCCGCACGCGGCGAACAGGTACTTGCCGTCAGCCGCTTCGAACAGGCGATAGATCGGAATCGGGCCGAGCGGATCCTGCGGGCCATGATACGGGCTGGTCATTTTTTCGTGACGCAGGATCGCGCCGGTGTGGAGCGAGAGCGCGCCGGCGAGAAGCGAAGCCTCGACGGCCTGGCCCGCCCCGTTCGCGCCGCGCGCGAGGAGCGCGGCGACGGCCGCGGTCGCGGCGAGCACTCCCGCCGAATAACTCGACGCCGGGAAAACCAGCGCGACGGGATTGCCGCTGCGCGCCCACTGGCTGCCGGTGATTCCGCCGCGCGCGGCGACCAGGTCGTCGTTGGCGTCGAAGCGGGAGTCGGGACCGCGGGCTCCTAGCGGAGGCACGCCGAGCGCAATTGCGCGCGGATTGAGGCGGCGAATCGACTCGGAATCGAGGTTCAGTTGCTCGAGTCGGGCGGGCGTGAAGCCGGTGACCACGACGTCAGCCCATCGAATCAGTTCCTTGACGCGGCCAGCCGACGCGCGATCGTCTAGATCCAGCTCGAGTGCACGCTTCGAGCGGTTGAGGACATGGAAGTGCGGCGTGCCGCGGCCGCGCGAGCCGCCGGGCGGCTCGACCTTGATGGCGCGCGCGCCGTTTTCCGCCAACAGCATCGCGGCGTACGCGGCGCCGAGATTGGAGTCGAATTCAACGAGATTAATTCCGTCGAGTGCTTTAGCCATTGAAAATCGCCACGCGCTGTACTTGGGAATGGATTGTCGTAGAGCGGGGGCGAAAAAAGCAAACGATCGCGCTAAAACGCCGCTATGAACAGCAACGCAGTTCCACGCGGAAGGAATCGGGACGAATTCAAACCGCTGACACGCCGGGTTCATCTTCTCTTAATGTTCGGTGCATAGGTTCTGCGCGCCGCATCAGGTTCGCGGACGGACACTCCTAACATCGAGGCAAGTTCAAAAGATGCTCAAGCGACGACTAATCACGACACTTTTCATAATCCTGGCGATCGCGGGGGTAGGACGCTCAGGATTCGCCGACATGCTGATTAACGGTGCCGGCGCGACGTTCCCGTACCCGATCTATTCCAAGTGGTTCGACGTTTACGCGAAAGAAAATCCGGGCATCAAGTTCAACTACCAATCGATCGGATCCGGCGGCGGCATCCGGATGCTCTCGAATCGCACGGTCGATGTCGGGGCGAGCGACGCGCCGATGACCGATCAACAGCTGGCCGATGCGCCGGGAAAAATCCTGCACTTCCCGAGCGTGATGGGCGCGGTCGTGGTCGCGTACAACATTCCGGGCTTCACCGGCACTCTGCGCCTGACGGGTCCGATAGTCGCGGACATTTTCTCGGGCAAAATAACCAAGTGGGATGACGACCAGATCAAGGCGGTGAATCCCGGCGCGGCGATCCCGTCGCAGGACATCGTCGTATGCCATCGATCGGACGGCAGCGGCACTTCGTATATCTTCACCGATTACCTTTCAAAGGTGAGCCCGGCCTGGGCGACGGACCCGGGCAAGGGCACTGCAGTCAAGTGGCCGACCGGACTCGGCGGCAAAGGCAACGAAGGCGTGACCGCGCTGGTGCAGCAAACGCCGGGCGCAATCGGATACATCGAATTGATCTATGCGCTCAACAACAAGATTCCCTTCGCGCAGTTGCAGAACAAGGCGGGCAACTGGGTCAATGCGAGCCTGGCGGGCGTGACGGCCGCGGCGGCGTCGTCGGCGGACCAGATGGCGGCGGACTTTCGCGTGTCGATCACGAACGCTCCGGGGGCTGATGCGTATCCGATCTCGTCGTTCACGTGGCTGCTCGTCTATCAGAAGCAAAGCAACAAGGATGTTGGCGAACAGATCAAAAAGTTCCTGGGCTGGGCAATGACGGAGGGACAGACTTTGGCGCCGGACCTCAAGTACGCGCCGCTTCCGGCCGCAGTCGTGCAGAAAGAGACGGCGCAGATTCAGGAGATCCAGCTGCCGTAACGAAAAATCGCAAGCGCGTGGAAGCGCGGACGTCGAAGAGGGCGCCCGCGCTTTTCTTTTTGTCGAGCGCATCGGGTATGGTCGACTGCTGTGGGACTGCGAACGCAGGCATTGGTCTTTGCGGATATCGTGATACTCGCGGTGACGATCGCGGCGGGCGGCGTCGCGCGGGGGCAGAATTACGTGATCGATCAAGGCACCAGCGATGCGATCACGAAGTATCTGCATATGAACGAACTGCCGATGGTCACTGCGCAGTTCTCGACCTCGCCGGGCGGCCGCAAGCAGCTCATCCTTAGCGGCTTCGTGGCGACGCAGTTCGGGCGCACCGATGCGGAACGAATCGCGACCGGCTACCTGAACGATCCGAACGTCAACATGGTCGATCAGATCCTGCTCGATCCGCACGTCGAAGATTTGCGCCCGCCGGCGGGTTCGGCAGCCGCGGCAAATCCACCTTCGTCGAACAGTCCCAATCAACTGTGGGACAAGACGATGCAGGGGATTTACCGGAATGGCGGGCAGACGCCGTCCGGCAGCGGGCCGATGCTGCCGTAGGCGCGCTCGAGGATCGTAACTTGCGGCGCGCGGCGTGGTAGGATCGCGTGACGTGGCCGACAAGGTAATTTACCTGCGCGAAAAGCCGGCGTCGCCGGCCGATGAGCGCAACTTCAAAATCAAGTACGCCGAGCTGCTGAATGCCGCGCAGCTCGCCGCCGTGACGCATCGCGACGGCCCGCTGCTGGTCGTGGCGGGAGCGGGATCGGGCAAGACTCGCACGCTGATTTATCGCGTGGCGCGGCTGATCGAGAGCGGCGTGCCGCCCGGCGCTATTCTGCTGCTCACGTTCACGCGTCGCGCCGCGCAGGAGATGCTGCGGCGCGCGGAGCAGCTGGTGGGAGACCGCGCGGGCGCCGTCGCAGGCGGGACCTTCCATTCGTTCGCGAACAATGTGTTGCGCCGGATGGGCGCGCCGATGGGCCTCAAGCCCAACTTCACGATTCTCGATCGCTCCGACATGGAGGACGTGATCAACCTGCTGCGAACGCGGATGGGACTCGCGTCGCGCGAGCGCCGCTTCCCGAAGAAGAGCACGATCGCCGAGGCGATCAGCATGGCGCGCAACAAGCGGCGCCCGCTCGAAGAAGAAATCGAGATCGATTTTCCGCATCTCGGCGAGCATGAGACGGAAATTCTCGAGCTCGCAAAAAATTACGAAAGCTACAAGCGCGAGCGCGGGCTGCTCGACTACGACGACCTGCTGTATCGGCTGGCGGAGCTGCTCGAACAGTACGAGAACGTGCGGCGCCGGGTGTCGGACAGCTATCGCTACATCATGATCGACGAGTACCAGGACACCAACCTGATCCAGGCCGACCTGGTGCGTTTGCTCGCGATGAATCATCGCAACGTGATGGCGGTCGGCGACGACGCGCAGTCGATCTATTCGTTCCGCGGGGCCAACTTCCGCAACATCATGGATTTTCCCGCAATTTTTCCCGGCGCGAAAATCGTCAAGCTCGAAGAGAACTACCGCTCGATCCAGGGAATCCTCGACGTCGCCAACGACGTGATTTCGCGCGCCGGCGAGAAATATACCAAGGCGCTGTTCACGCAGCGCGAAGGCGGCTTTCGCCCGTTCCTCGTGCGCGCGCAGGACGAGCACATGCAGTCGCGATTCGTCGCGCAAAGAATTCTGGAGCTGCGCGAGGAAGGCGTCGAGCTCAGCGATATCGCGGTGCTGTTCCGGTCGAGCTTTCACTCATTCGACCTGGAGCTCGAACTGCAGCGCCGCGACATCCCGTTCATCAAGCGCGGCGGCTTCAAGTTCATCGAGACCGCGCACATCAAGGATGTGCTCGCGCATCTGCGCGTGATCGCGAATCCCGCCGATGCCGTGTCGTGGCTGCGCGTGCTCACGCTGGTCAAGGGCATCGGGCATCGAACGGCAGAGCGGACGATCGACACGCTGGTGGCGAGCGAAGATCCCGCGGCAGCGATCGCGAAATTTTCAGAGAAAGCGCGCGGCGGCGCCGACGGCGGCCTCAAGCGGCTGGGCGCACTGCTGGCGGAATTGCGCAGCGGCGAGAAGCGGCCGCCCGAGCAAATCGCAATGACGCTCGAATACTACCTGCCCGTGATGCGCGAGGCGTATGCCGACGATTATCCGAAGCGCGAGCGCGACCTCGAGCATTTTCAGAATCTCACTGAGCGCTACAAAAGCCTCGAGCAGATGCTGGCGGATATGGCGCTCGAACCGCCGAACGACTCGCTCGACGGCGTGCTCGCGACCGATTCGGAAGACGAGCACCTGACGCTTACGACGATTCACTCGGCCAAGGGCCTCGAATGGAAGGTGGTCTTCCTGATCTGGGCGGCCGACGGACGCTTTCCGGGACCGCAAAGCGTCGGCGACGACGAAATCGAAGAGGAGCGCCGCCTGATGTACGTCGCGAGCACGCGCGCGCGCGACGAGCTGTACCTGTCGTATCCGATACATATGTTCGACCGCAGCTTCGGCTTCGTGATAGGCCGCGTGTCGCGCTTCCTCGAAGACGTTCCCGCAGAACTGCTGCAGACCGCAACGCTGCAAGAGTCCGAGGAGTCGTGACTACTCGCGTCGCGGGGCAACCAATCCGACAGAGCGGGCGCTTTGTCCTTGAAGCGATTGATAGAACAACGGAGTGCATTACTTCGGAGATTAGCTTCGACGTAGATGACACCAGCGAACTCTACCGGATGATTGGTGCCGACGTCGCAGAAGTCGATTCAGGTGCGGAATATGAATTGCAAGTTCACGAGGTCGACCAGTTAAAAGCGCGTTACAAGATCACATTTGAGCCTGGGTCCAATGCCCTCTGGCTCCGCCGTTGGCATCAGCTCGATGATTTGCCTTACAAGATGCACACCGGTCGAGAGCTGGCTTTGATGCTCGACGGGAGTAAGCCGCTTGCTTATTTCTCCGATCAATATCCCGCGACGCCTGAAATCAAAGAATCTCTTGAGAGGCTATTCGATCCTTACGTCGACCAACGAAGGTTTGTGAAACGCGAATGCGTAACCTCTGCACTGGGACGCAGCACGCGGATAGTAATGTACGCGTTGCCGAATCAAGAGTGGCGCATCAATGCGATGATCTTGCTCCTGGAAACCGCTGCGAAGTCTGGTTGGAATGAAAGGTTCGAGAGAATGCAGGGCTCACTTTTGGGTTACGAAGACTGGCAGAACGATACTTTCATCGAAAAGATTTATAGACCCTCAAGGCAGCAGGAATCCGAAGAGTCTTAGGGTTCCAGTTCATTGCTCGACGATCGGATAATTCATGCGGCGCGCAACAATGCCCGATGGTGCGACGCCGTTTGCCGCGCGCATGGGAATCCTGGCGAGTTCCACGACGACCTATGGATCAATCGCCATCGAGTGCCACGCTTCTATCCGAACGCCGGGACACTCGCGGACCCCAGCCGGCGCCAGCTTGAGCTGATCGATGAGCTGCTTGGGGCGCGTCTGCCGAGCGGATGGGCGGTCAAAGACAGTTTGTCCGCGCTCGACCTTGCGTCGCGAGGGTTCCGGGTGTTGTTCGGTGCGGAGTGGATCTACTTGCCGGTTTCGCGGATGAAGGTCATCGGTTCATCAGCCCGATGGGAGATCGTGCGCAATGATCTCGCGCTGGCAGAATGGGAATTCGCGTGGGGCAGGTCAGCCGGTGATACGAGCGAAGAGAGAATTTTCCTGCCTTCACTGCTCGACGACAAAGACATCGCGATGGTCGCCCGCTATCGCGACGGCCGCATCGTCGCAGGAGCGGTTGCGAATCGCAGCGACGGCGTCGTTGGATGGTCGAACTTTTTTGCGCCCGCGGCCGAGATGCTCGATCGTGCCAGAGAGTCGCTTGCGACAATAGCCGCAGTGTTTCCCGGCTCGCCGATTGTCGGATATGAACAGGGTGCCGAACTCCGCAACGCGCACGCGCTGGGCTTCGAGTCGCTTGGCCCGCTGCGAGTCTGGACGTTTCAGTCCTAGCGAACGTTACTCGCCGATCACCTTTATCAGGATGCGCTTGGCGCGGCGGCCGTCGAATTCGCCGTAGAAGATTTGTTCCCACGGGCCGAAGTCGAGTTTGCCGGCTGTGATTGCGATTACAACTTCGCGGCCCATCACCTGGCGCTTGTGATGCGCGTCGCCGTTGTCCTCGCCGGTGCGATTGTGATGGTAGCGCTCGGGACTCGCGTCGTACGGCGCCAGCCATTCGAGCCATCGCTTGTAATCTTCGTGCAGGCCGGGCTCGTCGTCGTTGATGAAAACCGACGCCGTGATGTGCATCGCATTGACGAGGCAAAGCCCCTCGCGCACATGGCTTTCCTTGACCGCCTTCTCAACCTCGCCCGTGATGTTCACGAAATCCATCCGCTCCGGCACTTTCACAGTGAGGTATTTCGTATGCGACAGCATGAGTGGTGGTCCTCCTGATGATTCATTTCTGAGACGCCGCATTGACGGGTTCGAACTTCGCGTAACCCGACAGATCCTGGTCGGGAGTGGTGTGCATTGGCATTGAGACTTCGCGCAGGACTGGGACCTTCTCGGTGATCGTTCCCGTGGCGGGTGCATCTTTCGGGACGGTGATTACGCGCGTGCCGACGAAGCGGACTACCGTTGGGAGCATTCCGCCGGTGTCGATGTAGTGGGTGTGCGTCGCTTCGAAGACGGTGTCGCTCTTGAACAGTTTCGAGCCGGCGCGAATCAGGTACTCGTTGTTCGAGAGCGGGCGCACCAGCGTCGATTGGCTCATCACATATAGATGTCCGACGGTCGGGCGCAGAAATCCGGGGTAGAGCGGATTCACGCCGAGCCAGTACGGCATGATGATGCCGCGGCCGGGGTTCCAGTCAGGGAGCCTGACGTGGGCCTCGTGATCGTTGTTGGCGAGAATGAAATCGCGGCCCGCGAAATCGCGCATGATGTCGCGGCTCATCTGATCCTCGGGCGGCGTGGTGATTTCGCCGGTCGGTCCGAAGTCCAGCGCTTTGTCGGGCGTGCATCCCGCGATCAGCGGCGCGAGCACCAGTGTTATCGCAAAGATGATCGCCCTGCCCCGTCGAATCATGTGCGGTATCTCGCGTAGGTGGCGGGGATATGGCCGCCGAGCGTCCACTTCATCGGCAGCGAAACCTCGCGCAGCACGGGGATTTGCACCGTCTTGCCGTCGGCGCGCTTGAATTCGCGCTTGCCCATGAACTGCACGATGGTCGGCAGAATTTTTCCGGCGCCCAGGTATTGCGTGCGCGTCGTGACGAACACCGTCTCCTGCTTCACCAGTGAGCTGCCCGCTTCGATCATCCATTCACCGGGAGTATCGAGCGGCTTTTCGAGCGTCGCCTCGCTGATGACGTAGAAGTCGCCCTCCTTCGGCGCATTCACGCCGGGCACGAGGATGTTGACGCCGAACCAGAACGGCAGCTTGAGGAACCGATCCTTGCGCCAATCGGGCGGCCGCACTTCGGCGATTTGATTGTCGTCACCGAGCACGAAAGTGCGATCGCGAAAGTTGAGCTCGACATCTTCGGCGCTGGCATAGATGCGCGGCGGCGCTGCGACCGGCGCAGGCTTCGCGCATCCCGCAAATGTTGCGACAACGAATGCGAACGCGAGGGCGGCGGAAGTCTTCGCCTCAGGCAGTGGCGTAGTGCGCCGCAATTTCGCGGCCGACCAGTTCGATTTGCTTCGGCCACGCATCGGGTTCCGCGATTGGCCACAGTACAAACTTGTCGAGACCCTGCGCAACATACTCGCTCAAGCGCGCGATCACGTCGTCCGGCGAGCCGTAAACGGTGCGTTCGAGGTAGGCTTCCGCGCCGCGGCCCATCGCCGTCAGCATCGGACGCATTTCCTCGAGCGCGCGCTCGCGCGATGACGAGATGCGGCAGAGCAGGATCAATCCCGATTCGATGTGCGCGTTGGCACGTCCGTAGCCGGCGGCATAGTCGTGAATCTTCGCCATGCTCGCGCCGAATTCCGCCGGCGTCTGGAATGACGCGAAGAAGCCGTCGGCGAGGCGCGCCGCGCGTTTCAGCGCCGCGTCGGAACGACCGCCGACCCAGATGTCCATCGTGCCGAAATCATTATTGGTGCGCGCCGCTGGACGCGGTTCAATCGTGACGTTGTCGAAGTTGAAGAAGCGTCCGTGATAGCTCGCGACGCGCTCGCGCCAGACCGTGCGCAGCACCTCGATTCCTTCGTCGAGGCGCTTGCCGCGTCCTTCGAGCGGGATTCCGCACGCGGCATAGTCGGCGAGGTTCGCACCCGTGCCGACCGCCATCACCATCCGGCCGCCCGACAGGTAGTCGAGCGAGGCGAACGATTTCGCCACCATCAGCGGATGGCGCAGGTTGAGCAGCAGCACGCTCGGCCCGAGTTTCATGCGCGACGTGCGCGAGGCGAGGAGCGATAGCGTCGCCACCACGTCGAGCTCCGGCGACGGCGCGAGCAGATGATCGGAGAGCCAGAACGAATCGAGGCCCCAGTCTTCGGCGCGTTCGGCAACGCGCGCAATCGTCTCAGCCGGGGGCATCCCGAGCCGCCAAAGTCCGAATCCGACACCGATTTTCACCTGTTTCATCGCCATGCCACCATAATTGCGCGGGTCCGCCGATGATAATAGCATGGGTCGCCTAAATGAATCAGAATCCTACGGCATCGAATGGTGCGCATGTGACGACGGCTTTGAACGGCGCGCCGGTGACGGTGACTCTGTTGGGCACCGGCGATGCGTTCGCGAGCTACGGCCGTTCACAATCGGGTTATCTGATCGACGCGCCTGGCGGGCGAATCCTGATGGAAGCGGGCCCCGGCCTGATGCAGGCGCTGAAGGGCCGCGGCGTCTCGACCGACAGCTTCGATTTGCTGCTGATCAGCCACCTGCACGGCGATCATTACGGCGGCCTGCCGTTTCTGATCCTCGACTACATGTGGGAGACGCGCCGCAAAAAGGCGCTGACCATCGCCGGGCCGCCCAAGCTCGAGGAGCGGACGTGGCTGCTGATGCGCACGATGTTCCCGCATTTCGAGCTCGACAAGGTCAAGCACAAGCTGAAGTTCATCGTGCTCGAGCCGGGCAGCTCGACCAAGCTGGGCAAGTTCAAGGTGAGAG